>Ga0255057_10000188_pt1 | contig 35554 bp, 28 predicted proteins | sample Cases_109_6_MG_FD_189022 | JGI IMG/M metagenome (GOLD analysis project Ga0255057, IMG submission 189022) | Seawater microbial communities from Amundsen Gulf, Northwest Territories, Canada - Cases_109_6 | ecosystem: Environmental > Aquatic > Marine > Gulf | place: Canada: Northwest Territories... | reverse complement strand
ATGTTGCCCGGGAACTGACCAAGCAGTTCGAAAATTATGAGATCTATGATCTCAGTGAAGGCGACCGTCCGCCAGTGACCGTGTTGCGGCTGATCAATGATTCCGATTCCGGCGCTGTTGTTGCTATTGGTCTGCGCGCCGCGAAATCATCTGTCGCGATGTCCGATAATCCGGTTGTCTTCAGTCAGGTGTTTAATTATCAGGATCACAATCTGCTCACCGAAAACAGCCGCGGTGTTGCCGCGGTTGCTCCGCTCGGTGCGCAGATCGCCGCATGGAAGCAAATCGACCCGACAATCACACGCGTTGGTGCGATCGTTGGCGAGGGTCATGAAGAATTAATGAACGAAGCCCGAACGGCCGCGGAAAAACACGGTGTCGAACTCCGCGTGCAGGTCACTCGCTCGGATCAGGAAACGCTGTATTTCTTCAAGCGCATGATTCGGGACATCGATGGATTCTGGCTGTTTCCCGACAATCGCGTTCTGAGCCGGCGCGCATTGCAGCAGATTATGGACGACGCGCAACGACACGGCGTACCCGTACTGGTGCCAACTGAATCAATGTTGTCAAGCGGCGCCAGTATCAGCGTCAGCAGCGTCGCCTCGGATATAGCGGCGACGATTACGAAGATCGTCCGGCAAATTCAGGATGGCAAAATCGCACAGATTCCGCCGATCAGTCCGTTGTCCGAAATCCGTGTGAAAACGAATGACACCGTCCAAATGGTCGATCGATGAACGCTGCAGTAGCAACAGTGAAGGCTGTGGTCCAAACGCTAAAGTCCTGGGTCGCCGAACGCGTCGAGCGCAAATCCAGCAAGCGCAGGGGCCGCGTTCTCGTGCACGAGATCATATCGATTCAGGTCATCAGCGCCGCATTAATTGGTGGGCTGGCGATCGCGAGTCTTTATTGGGGCGGTCAATGGGTACTGAAAGACAACTACGGCCGCTGGGCGCTGCAATGGACCAAGGAGCTCAATGAACTCGGCGCCCCCTTGTACCTTGCAGACGATGGCGAGGCGTTGATTCGACTGGAGAGTTACGTTGCGCGGTATCCCGAAATCGACCGCGTCGCCTACTACTCCAAGGATGGCACAGCGATTCTTTCGGTCGGTGGCGAAATAACCGCGCAGCCCGTCGACAATCTTTCGCCGTCAGCGCTGAGCGATGCGATCGCCGTTGTCGGCGACACAGAACCCTTTCTAATGAGTACCGGCATCCTCGAACCACAACGCTTCGAGATTCTTGCGCCGCTTTGGCGGGAATCGATTCCCGGAGACGGCTTGTTTGACTTCGATCCGTCTGCCCCGTCGCCTGCTGCGGAGACCGAACTACTGGGCTTCGTCGGCATCAATCTCGACTTCGTCATTTTTCACGATCGTCTGCTGGCCAATATCAAAGGCGCCATCCTTGTCTTGCTCGTGCTGTTGATGGCATTTGCACTGTACGGCAGGCACTTGCTTCGAAACGCGTTGACCGCCATTTCAGATTTGCAGCAGCCCATCAAGGAACTCGCCAAGGGTAATCTCTCCGTGAAGTTCGAGCCGGCCGAACATCGGGAGATCGCGGAAATTGTTGAAGCGCTGGAGACGACCGCCACAGCACTCAGCGAGCGCGACGAGGAGCTACTGCAACTGGCGAACCATGACAGCCTCACCGGCCTGTTTAACCGGCGACGTTTCCTGGAAGTTTTGCGCCACGAAATCATGTCGGTCATGCATTCGCATCGTGACGGTGCATTGCTGTTTGTCGATCTCGACCAGTTCAAGTACATCAACGATGCGTGCGGACACCCGGCCGGAGACCGCTTAATTCGAAAGGTCGCTGATGAGTTGTTGCGCAGCGTCAGGCATAACGACACAGTTGCGCGCTTCGGCGGCGACGAGTTCGTGATCCTGCTACCCGATACGGACCGGGATGGCGCAATCACGACCGCGGAAACGATACTGGCGAATATGCGGCGTATGGCGCACATTGAAAATGAACGCGTCTATCACGTCCATTGCAGCATTGGCATCACGATGTTAACGGGCGAGAACCTTCACCAGGACGAACTGATCAACCAGGCCGATATCGCCTGTCGCGAAGCGAAGTCCGGTGGCCGCAACCGCACACACTTTTTTGAACAATCGGGCGATGTTGAACGGCAAGCCTCCTCCGATCTTGGTTGGGTGAATCGACTACGCAACGCCATTGATTATGATGGCTTCGAATTGCGTTTTCAGCCGATTAATTTCATTGACACAGGCGAGACCGCACACCACGAAGTGCTTATTCGATTGCGTAGTGATGACGGCAAACTCATTTCACCAGACGCGTTCCTGCCTTCAGCCGTGCGCTTCGGGCTAATGTCCGAGATTGACTTCTGGATGATTCGCAAAGTTGCACAAGCCTACGCCGTGGAATCGAAGACGAATCCCCGCCTCAAGCTGGCCATCAATTTGTCGGCCAACGCGTTCGAAAACGATAACCTGACCGCGTACGTAGCAGATACATTCAAGTCGTATAAGGTTTCGCCGAGCAACATTGTTATCGAAATAACCGAGAGCCTCGCTATCCGGCGGCCCGCGCATGTCGACCGGCAAATCAATGCGCTTCGCGAACTCGGCTGCCAGTTCGCGTTAGATGACTTCGGCACAGGCTACAGCTCCTTCAGTTATTTGCAGAAGTTGCATTTCGACTACATCAAGATCGATGGCGCCTTCGTAGAGGATTTGCCGAACAATCCGGTTGATCAGAAAATGATCAAACTTATCGCGGAGATCGGCCGCGAGGCGGGTATGAAGACGGTGGCCGAGTACGTTACGAACGCGGAATCATTTACCATGCTGGGCGAATTGGGTGTTGACCTGGCGCAAGGCTATTTCGTCGGTCGGCCCGCGAAGCGCCCCATCGGTAAAACGACACCCATCTCGTTGACGTTGCGGCGCAATAAGCTGTCAAATAGTTAGGCCCTACAATAGCCCTTCCAACCCGTCCAGATCGTTGATCACGCGCCAGTGCCCGCCGGTTTTTTCCACCCGGCCCTGCCACTCTTCGAGTCGGCTCAGGTACTCTCTCGGATCGATATTATCGGAGCGTAGTTTTGTGACATTGAGCGCGATGACTTCAAAGCCTTCGAGTTCGACATCAATATCTCGTATATAGCCCGGCTGGAGATCTTCTTTGAGGTCTGAGAAGATAAGGATTGTCTTTTTCCCCGTGCCTTTCTCATTCAGAAACTCGACGGCCTGCAACAAACCTCCGGTGATATCCGTGTATGACGACGGTTTTGCGTTCGTCACGAATTCACTCACCTGTTCCGCGAACAACCGCTTCTGCCGGTTGACCGCACTTGGCCGGTCGTCAAACGACGCCTTCGCGACGATATCCTTCTCGCTAAAGCTACCTGTATCAATACGGGCAACGGCGAAACAATCTGTCGCGTCGAGTCGCGACAGCGTGAAGCGAATGATTTGCTCGGCTTTAACAAGCTCCTCGGCATAGGTGCCAGAGGTGTCGAGCAGCATATATACACCAGTGTTTCGCGGCCCCTCGTCGCTGCTGCATGAGATAAGCAGCACGCACATGGCGGCAATAATTCCAGTTTTCATAGCCTTGCCCTCCGCGTCATGACATCGCCTTCGGTTTTTCTGGCCATACGCTCTTCGAGCCAAAGCGGCACAAACAACGGCACGTCATAGAGCTGTCTGAAAAGAACACCGAGATAGAGAAAAATATTGGCCAGCAAGCGAAACGCAAGTGACACCACACGCAGGAAGGAAATCGCCATTAAGCCGACGACTGTGCGAAGCGAATGCACGAAGGTTTCCAGCGGAATCGCCACGAAGGTCAATGCGAACGGCAGAATGAATCCCATTCCCATTTGCGCGGCCGTGGTAATCCACATGTATTCGCCGGTCGCCGTCGCACCAATATCACCGCGCAATAACGCGCTCGTTGCGAGTTCGTCGTGCAGCAGAACCTCGCGCATGTAGGCGAGCCCTGCCTCAACCGTGGCAAGCAGAAAAAGAATAGTAAATGTAATCCCGATCATGCGCACGCGCGTCTTATCAGGCAAGGCGCCGATCACGGGGAACAGCCGCGTGATACGCAGCGACTCCATGAGAAACAGGCCCATCGAAATCTCGACCAGGATGATTACGAGCGCGGCGATGTCGGCGGTACGGAAGCCACCGATCTCGCTGGTACCACCAACCATTTCTGCCATCGGCCGGGCGATCAGCGAGAAGTTAATCGTCGCGCCGCCGATTGCGATGCATAACACGAATGCCGAGACGAAAAAATTCACGAGCGATGACGATGACAGTACCGATATCGCGCGATCGTGGCCGTGCACGATGTCTTCGTATTCCTGCATCAATCGATCGATCGTGACCGAGCGGCTCAACAGGCTATCCACATTCTTACCGACCTGCGCCAGGGTTTGCTGAATCTTTCGCCACTCGGGCCGCATAATGCGCAACAGCTTGTGACGCTTTGTACTGGCCTCGTGATAGGCAGTCATCGCTTCTTTGTGCGCCTTGATCAATGATTTGTGAATGTCACTCAATATGCTGCCAATGTGAGCTCGCCCTTCCTTGGCGTCCATTTCGGCGACGGCTTCGACTGCCCGCACCCAACCGGGCGGGTCTGGCGGCACATCGACGGCCTCCTGGTGATCCTTTTCTATGCGGCCGATGGATTCACTTAGGGATCGATGCAGCCCCGAATAGTTGGCGAGGTCTTTACGAACCGTCGCATTGATGCGATCAAACTCGCGTTCGATAATACGTTCCTTCGCCTCGCGACCGGCCGCAAGCAACACGTCGCGGTTGCGTACCGCAAGATTGGCTTCAGAGCCGGATACTGCCTTCGACGCAATCTTGAAACTACGGTGAAGACCATGCGCCGCCGCCTGGATCGCTTTGTGGGCTGTGCTGCGTATCAGATAAAGCGCGGCGACGATCAGAATGATCCAAAGTAATGCCGACGCGACAGGCCAAGGTGTAATGCCTAGCATAAAACTCATGATGGTATCCCCGCTGTCCTAGTTAAAACCGAAGACCGGTGGCTTTGCGAAGCGTCCTCGCGGACGCCGTGCCTTTTACATCTGCGGATGCAGCGTTTCACGGGGCGATTGGGGTGTCAACGGCGACAAGACATAAGGCGCTGCCGACTTCACATATTAGTAATTAGGGCAGTCAAGGCGGTCGAAAACCGCGCAAAACGCTTAGGTAAGCTGAACCAGCGCTGCGGCCAGATTGATGATGGTCTCGAGCCCATCAACCACAAAAATGAGCAGCATCGGCCCGGACACGACCGGCCAGAAGGACTCTCCCTGCCGCTGGCCGCCTTTGATAATGGGAAGATTGAACGCAAATTGCGAGAAATGAGCGACCGCGAAGACCGCCAGCAACGCGGCTCTCTCCTGCGGGTCGCTAAACAAGGGACTGTCCGTAATATATAGAGTCAGTAAAAGGGCCGCCAGGAAGGCGAAGGCGCCATTGAGCCCGCCGAGAAAGCGCGTGGCGGCGGCGATGGTGGCAAACAAGGGCGATGATCGGGCCGACGCCGGAACCAGCACTTTGGCAGCCGCAACCTGCTTGAAACTGAAATACCGGAAACCGGCCAAAAACCAGAGCAGGCTAGCCATCAGGGCGAAAGCATAGGCGATTGATATCAACATGGTTTTCACTTTAGTAGAATTCACGCGAGATATCGAAAAGAGCCAAGCTGAGGGAGATGTTTGATATGAACAACGAACTGCGGAATGTCATGATCGGTGGTCTTGTTATGGCCATCGGCATCATGTGGCTGATTGGTGGTATTGCATTGGTACTTGCCGGCTTCGAGGAACACTGGGCACTTGGGTGGCTGTCTTTGTTCGTTTGGGTCTGGGGATGCAGTGCAGCGGCGATTCACTTCAAAGTGCAGCGTTTTTTCATGTAATGGAAGGTTTCGTTGATTGTTCCGGAACGGCCGTGGCGATCTAGACACACGACAAATAACAGCCGCCGGGATCGGTTCAAATCTTTGCAGGCTCCCGCGCATCCAAGCCAGGAATCGATAATTTCTCGATATCCGAGCGGGGATCTGCAGATATTCAAATACAACGTAAAGCTTGCCGTCATGAGTATGCGGCGCAACCCGATAATGACCGGGCTGATGGTCGCGGCCATCGCGGTGGGTATCGGGGTCAGCATGACCACGCTGACCGTCGCCGCATCAGTGCCGCCGGCGGTCGCGACTCGCAGCGTCTAACGGGAGCCACTCCGCTCCTTCCGTGCCGGACGGCCGGCTCCAACGATCAGTGCATCCACAACGGTGCAACCCGTCTCATGGACGATGACCGGATTGATATCCACTTCAACTACGACGTCTCTTAGGGCATCGACGACGACCGAGAAGCGTGCGGCGACTTCGCAAAAAGCATCGATATCGGCAGCGGGCCGTCCTCGTACTCCATGTAGCACTTCGCGTAGCTGCAAGCGATCGACCAACCGCCTCGCGTGTGCGCGGTCGAACGGCGGCAACGCGAATACGACGTCTTTCATAATCTCCGCGTGCACGCCGCCGACACCGATGATGACAACCGGCCCAAACTGTGGGTCGCGTTTCATGCCAAGGAACATTTCAACGCCAGGTTCTGCCATTCGCGCAAGCAATACGAGGGGACCGAGCCGGGTCGATAGGTCCTGGTACGCCGATTGCAGCATTGCATCGTCGTTGATGTTCAGGAACACGCCGTCGAAGTCCGACTTGTGCAACGCACCGGGCATTGCCGTTTTGAGAACGACGGGGAATCCAATCTCCGCCGCTGCGGCGCTGACTTCCGCTGCGTTGGCGGCCATCCTGTTGGCGACGATTGGCATATCGACCGCGCCGAGTAATTCGAGTGACTCTGCCTCGCCCAGCGCAGCCGAATTGGCGAGTTTTGCTACCCAATCAATACTATCGTCATGCTTCAGGCCAATAAGGTCGGTCGGCTCCTGCAGCAGGAAATCTCGATAGCTGAACAACGCTCGAATGCCCTTCAGGAAATTCGGAACGCTGTCGATTACGGGAATGCCCGCATGCGTCGACGTGACGACCGACGCATCGCTGCCGGTTCCCTGCCACGACGACACGAGCGCGACGGGCTTACCGGAATCCGCATGCGCCCGTCGCAAGCGCCCCAGGTAACTTTGATAGATCAGGCCGTCGGGCGCCCGATCGAGTAGCGCGGCGCCGACTGCGATGCCGGAATCCTGCATCATCAAACTCAAACTCCTTGTCATGACCTCGCCCGCACCGGGGCCGCCGCGACTCCAGGCATCGAGCGGGTTTACCGCGGGCAGATCCGAATCGAGAATTGCTTCCAGTTCTTTCACGGTTTCCGCCGACAATTTCGTCAAAGGCACGCCGATCTCGTCGGCGAGATCAACCAGCAATTGCCGCAAGCCGCCCGAATCATGTAGCGCCGCCAAACCGCCTTCACCCAGCGGATGAAGTTCCGAGAACAGTATCAGCGCGGTCGCAAGTTCCTCAATACTGTGTACTCGCTGGACACCGTAGCGATCGAACAGCGCGTCGTATGTTGCATCGTCACCGGCCATAGCACCAGAATGCGAAACGCAAAGCCTGGCGGCCTCCTCGGTTCGTCCAACTTTCAGCGCAACGATCGGAATTTTGCGCAACGCCGCCTTTGCGAACGCAGCGCGAAGACCATCGGGATTACGCGCCGTCTCGACGAACAATCCAACAACGTCCGTCTCGGGAAGATCCAGTGCGAAGTCGAGATATTCGTCCATTGTCACGTTGAGTTCATTGCCCGTCGACACAACAAAGTTGAAACGCAAACGCTCCTCGCAATCGACAATACTGCACATACCGGAGCCGGAGTGACTGATTAGCGTGACGTTGCCGGGCGCCTCGTGATGGCTGCTGTCGAAGCCTGTCGCCCACACATGATCACGAATATTGTAAAAGCCCATGCCATTCGCACCGCAGGCAACGATGTCGTTATCAATCAACTTCTTTTGCGCGCGATCTTTGAGATTTGGGGTCGTGTCGTCATCCATGTGCAGAGTCGACATAATCACAATAGCGGGAACGCCCGCAGCAATTGCCTCATCCAGTGCGGATTCTATGCGGGCGTCGCCGACGCCGAAGATCAAGAGATCCGGAGTCTGTGGAAGCTCGTTCAGATTCTCGTAGCAGCGAAGACCCTGCAACTCATCGTAATTCGGATTGATCGGATAGACATCGCCCGAATACTTGCCGCGGAGGACGTTTTTCAGCGACCACTCGCCGAATGAGTCGGCGCGTGCGGATGCGCCGACCACGGCGATGGACCTTGGTCGAAGCAGCGGATCGAGCCGGTGGGTCAAGATCGTTTCTCCGCGCGACGCCTTTAGTAGGGGCCAGGCGGCGTTGCACTTCTGCGCGGCGGAAACCAGAACGGCTTGTCGACGATCGTCGCCTTGCACATTTCCCGCGCCCAGTGCATTTCGCGTTGATAATAGACCTCAACCCAAACCGTATCGCCCGCGTTGCCGTGAGGCGCTCGTACCGTGCCAATTGCAATGTTTTGCTTGCAGATTGGCGACCAAGCGGCAGTGGTAACGAAGCCAATTTCCTTTTTGTTGCCCTTTGCCTTCGCGAAAATATACGAATTGTGCGCTTCCTTGTTACCTTCGATGTCGAGCTTGACGAGACGCCAGGTCGAACCGCGTTGCTTCTCCGCCAGCAACGCACGTCGCCCATTAAAATTCGGCTTCGTGAAATCGACGAGCCAGTCGAGACCGAGTTCGAGCGGCGAACGCGTACGACCCGTTCGGACGGTAGCGTTTGCGGGCAGGAAATCCTGGTAGGCCGCAAGGTAGCCGGCTTCGACTCGTGACAGTTCGAGTGCGGCCACGCCCATAGCTCGAATGCCGGTAAGCTCGCCTGCCGAGAACAGTTGATCCCAGAATGATTCTGCTTTCTCGGGCGGCATCCATGCCTCGTAACCGAGGTCTCCTGTGAATCCGGTTCGCGAAATCATTACTTCGCTGCCCTCGAAGTCGAGATGAATCAGTCCGAAGGGCTTCAGCGTATCAAGTCCCGCAATGCCCATGCGTGTCATGACGCTGTACGACGTTGGCCCCTGGATTGCGAGCGCCGCTATCTCGTCAGTCTCGAGCCTGATATCAACATCGAAACCGATCGCCGCCGCTTGCAGCCACGCGAAATGGCGCTCCTGCGAGCAAAGCCGATACTCGCCCTCTCGCAGGTGGAAAATCGTACCGTCATCAATGACCTGGCCCTCATCGTCACACCAGACCGCGTAAGCAACCCTGCCCGGCTTGATTTTTTTCATGTCCCGCGTGACGAGCCGGTTCAGATAGTCGAGCGCATCGGGACCTGTAATGCGGTACTTGGTCATCGGCGTCAGATCAAACACGGCCGTCGCATTGCGGATCGCGAAATACTCGGTCTCCGAGCAATACAGCGAATCGGCGCTTGAGTATCCCTTCCACTGATGCCATTCATTGACCGTATCCAGCTCGGCCTGGCGTGCGTAAAACGGGCTTTTTAATCGTCCCTGGTGGACTTCCTTAATTGTCATGCCGCTTTCTCCTGACCAAGGATGGTTTTCGCCGCGTTGCGTCCGGCGGCACCACTGACACCACCTCCCGGGTGCGCACCCGCGCCGCACAAATACAAGCCGTCGATCGGCATCGCATACTGCGCCGAGCTGCACACCGGCCGCACAAACCAGAATTGATCGAGCGTCAATTCACCGTGATGCCAATGGCCGCCGGTGATGTTGAACTGCTCCTCGATATCCGCAGGCGTCAACAACTCGCTGGCCGTGATACGCGACTCGATATCCGGCGCATATCGTGACAGCGTCCTGATGCAGGTATCCAGAAACGCCTGCTTCGCGGCACCATCCCAACCGCCTTCGAGTTCGTAAGGCGCATATTGAACGATGGCCGACATGACGTGCTTGCCGGTCGGCGCCAACGACTCATCGCGGAAACTCGGGAATGTAATTTCCATTACGGGCTCTGGCGAAGCCTTGCCGTATTTGGCCGGATTAAAGGATCGCTCGACATAGTGCTCATCGACTGCGATTAACATGCGGTTAGCGAAGTCCTTTTTCTGCAGACCATCCATTGCCGGCAGGCCATTTAGGGCGAGATGCAACTTCGCCGCGTTGCCGCGACAGCGAATATGGCTGATACGCCGGGCAAAGCCGGTCTCTACATTGCGAGCGCCAACGAGCTCCATGATCGTACGCTTGGGGTCAACATTGGACACGACAGTACTGCTGTCAAACGTCTCGCCACTGGTTGTTTCGACGCCTGCCGCAATTCCGTTTGTCACCACGATTCGTTTGACAGGCATTGCTGTACGAATCGTGACGCCGGCAGTACGTGCGATGTGCGCCAGCTCGTCGGATACCGATCCCATTCCGCCCGTTGGCGAAGCGAGGCGAGCGTGACTGCCTGCAAGACGATACAGCGACGTCATGAATGTGTTCGGTGAACGCGGACCGAGGTGGGTACCAAGCACGGCATCGAGACTCAATCCGCCCTTGAGTAGGGGGCTATCGAAACGCTCGGTCAACTCGTCATGGATATTCATGCCGATGAGTCTCAGGAACTCCTGCATTTCCACCTTGCCGAGACGTTTGAAGTCGAATCCCAGCTGAGCCATTGTCAACATGTCCTTAACGCCGTTCGTGCCGAGTCGCGGTGGCGCTTTGTTGAGATAGGTTCGCAACAGGTCCGCGTAGCGCGTCATGCGTTTGTGGAAGGCACGATAGCTCTCGGCATCGTCTTCGCTGACACCGGACACATTGTTGCCGGAATAGCGAACATGATTACCATCTTCGGCTAGCACGATCGATTCCAGATCATCAGCAGATAACTTCGGACGAATTCCAAGTTCTTTCTGCACAGCCGGCTGCAGCTGGTAGAGCAGATGCGCACAAGCCGAAACGGAATAGCCGTCCGCAAATTCACGTGTAACTGCTGCACCGCCGACCTGTTCATTGGCTTCGAGTACGAGAACCCGCCTGCCCGCCTTGGCCAGCATCGCGGAGCACACCAAGCCGTTATGGCCGGCCCCAATAACGATCGCATCGTATTTATTAGTCATCGCCAAAATTCCCCGGAACTGTGTTTTCGCGTTTCATGTCGGCTAGAATTTCCCGCGCCGCGTTTGCGCCGGGCGCCGCCGCGACTCCACCACCTGGGTGGCTACTTGAGCCGCACATGTACAGCCCGGCCACCGGTGCGCGATATTGCGCGTAACCAGGGACGGGGCGATTGAACAGCAACTGGTCCATTGTCAGCTCGCCGTGGAAGATATTGCCTTCGGTTATTCCGATCTGCTTCTCGATGTCCTCCGGTGTGCGTACCTCGACGTGCGCAATTAAGTCCTTGAAATCCGGACTATAATTCGCGATCTGGTCGATCACCGAATTCTTGAACTGCTCACGTTCGGGCTCGGTCCATGCGCGTCCCTCAACCTGATGCGGGCAGTACTGAATAAAGCAACTCATGAAGTGTTTGCCTGGCGGCGCCATGGTCGGGTCGTTCAGAGTTGGGATAACCATGTCGATGTACGGGTCCTTCGACCAGGTTCCCGCCTTGTAGTCATCGTAGGCAAGCTCCATGCGCTTCATCGAATCGATGAAATGCATGTCGGCGTTCATAAGTGAACTACCTTCGGGTAAGGCAGGAAACGTTGGCAGACCTTCAAGCGCAATGTTCAATTTTCCTGATGAGCCACGGATTTTGAAATTCTCGATGCGATTGTAAAAGTCTTCAGGCAGATCGCTCTTGTCCATGCATTTTAGAAACGTGTTTTTGACGTCCAGTGCCGACACGACTATTTTGCCCTGGATCTCCTCACCGTTTTCCAGCGCGATACCGGTTGCCTTGCCGTTCTTGACGATGATCTTGTCGAGGCCCGCTTCTGTTCTCACCTCCCCGCCGTAGGATTGGAATGAGCTCGCAATCGAGGCCGCAACGGCGCCCATGCCGCCGCGCGCAAATCCCCAGGAACCAATGTTGTTGTCCACATCGCCCATATGGTGATGCAGCAGGACGTAGGCCGTTCCCGGCGAGTGAATGCCGAGCGCCGTACCAATGATGCCGCTGCCGGAGAACGACGCCTTGATCACATCGGTTTCGAAATATTCGTCCAGGTACTCGGCAACGCTCTGGGTCCAGAAGCGAATCGTCTCGTACATGCGATCCTCGCCGACTTCCATGAACTTCTTGCCTATCGCCATTAACCCAAGCAGGTCCTTCGGCTTGAATGAGGTTGGATCGGGTGGCGTTGCGAGCATGAAATCGCGAATGAATCGGCACTGACGCATAGTCGCTGCCGAGTATCGTTCGTAGGCATCCGCATCGTGCTTTGAAAATCGCGACATCTCACGGTGAGCAACTTCCGCGTCGTGGTAAGAGCCGAAATAGTCGCCGTTCTCCATGAACGTTACCGAACCTCCGAAAGGGGTAACTTGCAGACCATGCTTGTGCAATTCGAGTGAGCGATAAATCTCCGGGCGCAACAGACTGCACACATAGGAACAGCTGGAGTAAATCCAGTCTTCGTGCATGTTTCGACTGGCCGTTGCACCGCCTATGTAATCGTTTTTTTCGACACAGACAACATCGAGTCCCGCCTTCGCGAGGTACGCTGCTGTTGTCAGACCGTTATGACCCGCGCCAACGATGATGGCGTCATATGTTTTCATGAAGTTCTTCTCAGTTGATAATCAATCACAAATTGCTTGTTGCTTTTCTTGTCGCTGCTTTTGCGTCCGCGAGCCCGTCGATCGTAATGTCCACCGCAAGCTCGAATTTGTCCAGGGTTTCATCAAGGCAATCAACACCGTGCGCTTCACACAGGAACCACGGTTCCCTCGAGTCCGGCTCAATGAGGATACCCTGATCGTGCATTTCAGGTGCGAGAGCGTCGTAGAACTCGTAGTCGGACGCGAGCCAGCCTCGATAATCCTTCGGTGCCGTCTCGGCAAAGTACAAACCCATGAGCGAGGGATGCCCGGTGAAACTGTGGGCAATGCCGCGCTGTCCAAGGATACGTGACATGCCTTCCTGCAAGCTGTTGCCGTAGTTTTCGATGTCCGCAAGTGCCGTTGTTTCATCCAGAACTTCCAGCGTTTTTGCGGCTGCCGCCATGGACACCGAATGCGCTGTAAAGGTCCCGCCGTGCACGACGCCATCGCCTATCCTGCGCATAAGATCTTCGCGCCCCGCAACGACCGCGAGTGGATAACCATTGCCAATTGATTTTGCGAAGGTGCACAGATCGGCTTTGATGCCAAGAAGTTCCTGAACCCCGCCTTTTGCTACGCGAAAACCCGTTTTCACTTCATCGATAATCAACAAGACATCGTAGCGATCGCACAACTCGCGCACATCCTGCATATACTGCTTGTCCGCTGTGATACCACAGCAGTTACCCATGATCGGTTCCATTAGGAACGCAGCGATCTCATCCGCGTGTTTTCTGAAAACGTCTTCGAGCGCATTCGCATCGTTGAGCGGCACGGAATAGAACAGCCGCTTCGTAATGGCCGGGACGCCGTCACCATAAGGTAGTACTTCGGGGGCACCGGATTTCCCGTCCCATTTTTCGACTTCGGCGTACCACATGACCTCGTTGAACATTCCGTGATAGCCGCCTTCAAGAATGACATGCGAGTCCTTGCCGGTGTTTGCCCGCGCAACTCGCAGCGCGGCCATGACGGCTTCGGTACCCGAGTTCGAGAACCGTACTAACTCTGCAGCCGGCACCATTTTGCTTACGCGGCATGCGACCTCATACTCAGCCTCCGTAGACAACGCAAAAACGCCACCGACATCCATTCCCTCACGAGCGGCGGCATCGACGCGATCATCGCCGTAGCCAAGGATGATCGGTCCATAGGCGAGTCGGTAATCGATGTACTCGTTGCCGTCAATGTCCCAGACACGACCGCCCTTTCCGCGCTCGATATAAATCGTACGGTCGTCTCCCCAATAGCGAAAATTCGAGGACACACCCAGCGGCAGTATTGAGACAGCCTTTTTGAAGTGCTGATTGGATTTGTGCAGGCGGCGCATACGGCACCCATTTGATTTATCTCCCCCAAGGGTCTCACGGAGGGGTCCTTCGCGTCCAGCAAAAAATGAATGAGTATTCATTCAACTTGTGGCATGATTGCGCCCCTATAGGCGCATAACACTGCGGTTTTCGCTCCGTATTATGTAAAGAAGAGAAGATGGCCCTGGTAAAAAAAACGAACCGGAAACGTACCGCGGCGCGGACAGAAAGGCGCCAGCAACTCATCGACGCGACGATGAAATGCATCGCAAAAAAGGGCATGGGCAGCACGACGCTGAGCGATGTCGCGGGTACGGCTGGCCTCTCGCAGGGTATCGTCAATCTGCATTTCGAGAGCAAGGACAATCTACTTAACGAAACCTTGCGCTATCTCGCCGACGAATACAGAACGCAGTTCGACAGAGCGTTGCAGCGCTCCGGGTCCGCCCCTGCCGAAAAACTGCAGGCGCTCATGGAACTCGATCTACGTCCATCGATTTGCGATCGGCGTAAAGTCGCGGTCTGGTTCGCCTTCTGGGGCGAAGTAAAATCGCGCCCTGCTTACCAGAGCATTTGCGGTGAGTTCGATCGCTACTATGACAAGGTTGTCGAAGATCTCTGCCGGGACATTATTGCCGAAGGCAGCTACGAGCATCTCGACGCAGGCGCGATGGCACAGGCCTTAACGTCACTCACTAACGGTCTTTGGTTGTCGTGCCTGATCAGTCCACAGACCTGGGATAGATGCATCGCAGAGGACTCGATTCAAAGTTTCCTCATCAACGTCTTCCCCAAGCATTTCAAAATAGCGAGTACACCCAGTGAAACCTAAAAGTGAAAATTAAAATCAGCGCGTCAGCCATAGAATGGCAAGGTATCGCACGCCGGTTCGCGGACGAATATTTGCAGCCGCATGAAATCGAAGCTGAACTGAATAGCGGCGTGATCGACGCCGACCTGACCAAACGAAACAAAGCTCGGGCGATCGAACTCGGTTTCGCAGCGATCGACGTACCGCAATCCTACGGCGGCCTCGAGCTGCCGATGGAGGTTCAGGTAGCGATATGGGAGCAACTGGGTCGTGTAACCAATGCGTTGTCGTGGTGCTTTTCGGAACCGCAGTCGTGGATGTTCGAAGCCTGCACGGATGAGCAGATTGAGCGCTATATATTGCCGATGATGCGCGGCGACAAAAAGGACTGCTACGCGATCACAGAGTCGGGTCCCGGCTCCGACGTGTCCGGACTTGAGGCTACGGCCACTCCGGACGGCGATGACTTTATCCTCAACGGCGAAAAATGGTACGTAACGAGCGGCAATCTCGCTGATTTCTTCTGGTATCAGGCTCGTGTGCCGGGTGAAGACAGCGATGACCTGTTTTTTGTTGACAACGGCGCGGACGGCATCGAGATAACAGCCACCCCGTTATTCAGCCATACCTATGCCGCTCATCACCCGAATTACCAGTTCGAGAATGTCCGCGTTCACAAGTCGCAGCGTGTCGGAGATGGCGGCGGCGGTATAGCCTATACGCACAGCTGGTTTCGACACGAGAGAATCATGATCGGCGCCCGCAGTTGTGGCGCGATGGCGCGCCTGATTGAGGAAGCGACCGCGTTTGCACAAGAGAGAATCGTTGCCGGCGAGCCCCTCTGCGAGAAACAAATGATTCAGTCGATGCTCGCAGATTGTGCGACCGAACTCTGGGCGTCGCGGCTCATGACCTATGAGGCGGCCCGGTCGGCCGACCGGGGTGACGATCTCAAGTCGCAGCACTCACGTTGCTCCATGGCGAAGCTATTCGTGTCAGAGGCCGCTAACCGCGTTGCCGACCGTGCCCTGCAAATCTTCGGCGGCCGCGGATACATGCGCGAAAATGTAGCTGAACGCTTCTTCCGCGAATTGCGCGTCGATCGCATCTGGGAGGGTACAAGCGAGATTCAACGGCTTATCATCGCAAGGTCACTACTGAAACGCGGGCTTGATGGCATGTGATCGACAATTTTCGCCCTAAGTGGTCAAATCAACTTGGGATGACAATGACAAGAATAATAATCCGCTCTGCCCTCGCCGCCCTACTCCTCACATCAGGATTGTCCGCCTGTAGTGGCGATACGAAGAGCGACTCGGCCCCCTCCGACGAATATGTTGTCAACGTCTACAACTGGGCGGAATACATCGCGCCAGACACGATCGCGAAGTTCGAATCGGAGTTTGGCATCAAGGTGAACTACGACCTCTATGATTCGACCGGAATCGTCGACGTAAAAATGCTAACGGGAAATAGTGGTTACGACGTGATTACGCACAGCAACCATTATTCGTCGCGACTGGCGCCCATCGGTGTGTTCGAGAAACTCGACATGTCCAGGTTGCCAAACGTGCGTCACCTCGACCCCGAGATCATGGCCAAAATCGACGTATACCCACTGGTCCGGGGCTATACCGTTCCCTATCACTGGGGCACGACCGGCATCGCGTATAACGCCGATATGGTACGTGAGCGCCTGGGCGACTATCCCATGGATAGCGCCGACGTTCTGTTTGATCCGGATGTTGCAGCCAAACTGGCCGATTGTGGCATCAGCTTTCTCGATGACCCCAATGATGTTCTCGGTTTTGCGCTGGCCTATCTCGGCCGCGACCCCAGCGCCGTTGACGAAGAGAGCCTCGCGGCTGCCGAAGAATTACTGGCAGGCGTGCGGCCGTATATTCGCTACTTCAGCAACGACAAAATGATGGCCGATCTGCCCAACAAGGAAGTTTGCGTTGCGCACAGCTGGTCCGGCGACTTTGCGCAGGCACAGGTCCGCGCGCAAGAGGCTGGTATTGATATCGATCTGCGCTATTCGATCGCCAAGGAAGGTTCGGCGTTGTGGGTTGACGGCTTCTATATACCGAGCGACGCCCCGCACAAAGACAACGCCTATCTCTTCATTGACTTCATGACACGCCCCGACATAGCGGCAGCCAACGCCAATAACAATTACTACGCCAACGCCAACCGCTCATCCTGGGAATTTGTTAATCCTGAAATTCTTAACAATCCGGCGATATTCCCAGTCGGCGAAGCGTGGGACCAACTTTATGTCGTCGAAGTTTTTGATCCAAAGCGAATACGTCCCCGAACACGAGTGTTCGCGCGAGTGAAAAGTGGCCTCTGAGATTATTCTATGAGCGACGACAGCAGCTTCATTCGAATCCGAAATCTCAGCAAATCGTTTGGCGACTTCGTTGCCGTAGACGACGTCAGCCTGGATATTATTCGCGGGGAACTGTTTTCCATTTTGGGTGGCTCAGGCTGCGGCAAAACGACCTTACTCAGAATACTCGCCGGATTTGAAACGCCGAGCAATGGCAGCATCGAGATTGACGGCGTGGATGTTACTCGGCAGGCGCCTTATGAGCGTCCGGTCAACATGATGTTCCAGTCCTACGCGGTTTTTCCACATATGACCGTAAGCGAAAACATTGCCTACGGACTTCGCAAGGACGGTATTGCCAAAAGCGAAATCGCGACGCGAGTTGACGAGGCCATTGAGCTTGTACAGCTTGGCGACTTCAGGGATCGGAAACCCGGCCAATTATCCGGCGGCCAGGGTCAGCGGGTTGCGCTGGCGCGTGCTTTGATTAAGCGACCGAAAGTTCTGCTGCTCGACGAACCGCTCGCGGCGCTCGACAAAAAGTTGCGCGAACACACCCAGTTCGAGCTAATGAATATTCAGGACGAGTTGGGCATTACGTTCGTGGTCGTTACGCACGATCAGGAAGAAGCCATGACGCTGTCTTCGAGAATTGCGGTGATGGAAAAAGGTCGCTTCCTGCAGGTCGGCAGTCCAAAAGAGATTTACGAATTCCCGACGAGCCGTTTCGTTGCGGACTTCATTGGAACAATCAATACCTTCGACGGCAACGTCACCCACGTGGGCGACGAGGCCGTCATGTTGAATTCGAAAGAAGCCGGTGCGGAGCTCAGAGCCCTGGGCAAGCATGACTTTGAGCGCGGGCAGGCTGCATGCATCGCGGTCCGGCCCGAGAAAATGTTCATTACGAAGCATGAGCCGGACAACGACGATGACGTTCGAATCCGCGGCGTCGTCGACGACTTCGCCTACCTGGGCAACCTGTCCCTTTACCGTGTGCGCCTTGAGAGCGGCAAGATGGTTCAGGTGAGCGCCCAGAATCGGCGGCGGTCCGCCGAGCGCTTCGTCGAGTGGGATGATCAGGTGTGGGTTTCGTGGCGGCCGCGCAGTGGGGTCGTGTTGAGCGATTAACGATGCTTCCCGGCGCCAACAACCTGCAGGACACACTCTGGCAACGCATTGCGATCGCAACACCCTACATTTGGCTGTTCGTATTTTTCCTGATGCCCTTTGTCATTATTCTGAAGATCAGCCTTGCTGATCCTATTGTTGCGCAGCCACCATACACACCGACTTTCGACGAGTCGGGCAATCTCTCGGTGACGGGAGGTAACTTCACATTTCTCTTGACCGACAAGCTGTACGCGATCACCTACATCAAATCTATCCTGATGTCCGCTATTGCGACGCTATGTTGTCTTGCCCTTGGGTTCCCCATGGCATACGGGATCGCGCGTTCAAGCGCCGAAACCCGTAGCTTGCTCCTGTTGTTGATCATCCTGCCATTCTGGATTTCATTCCTGTTGCGCGTATATGCCTGGATGGGTCTGCTCAATAACTACGGCGTCATCAACAACATGCTGATGTGGATTGGATTGATCGATACGCCCATTAAGCTTATCTATACCGACTTCGCGGTGTTTATCGGTCTCACTTACTCATACTTGCCGTTCATGATTTTGCCGCTCTATGCAACGCTTGAGCGTATGGATCTGGATCTCGTTGACGCCGCCAAAGATCTCGGAGCGACCAGTACAACGGCGTTCTGGGACATTACGTGGCCGCTCTCGAGGGCGGGCGTTATTGCGGGATGCCTCCTCGTATTTATTCCGGCGACCGGAGAGTACGTTATCCCCTATTTGTTGGGCGGACCCAATTCGCTGCTGATCGGCCGCGTGCTTTTCGACGAATTTTTTGTCAACCGGGACTGGCCTCTCGCATCTGCGGTTGCCATCGTCATGCTCGTTCTTCTGGTCGTGCCTATCATGTACTGGAAGCGGGCCGAGGCAGCGGCCCTCGAGAGTGACGCATGAACCGACTCTCACGCCCCATATTTTCGATACTCGTGTTCGGCTATGCGTTCCTGTATATCCCATTGATACTTGTTGTCGTTTACTCGTTTAACGACTCCAGGGTCGCGACAATCTGGGGTGGGTTTTCAACGCGCTGGTACGGCGAATTAATGCGCAATGATCAGGTACTTGATGCATTGTTATTGAGTCTCCAAATTGCCGTGACGTCCGCGACGATGGCAACCATTCTGGGAACAATGGCCGCACTCGCGCTCGCACGTTTCGGGCGCTTCCGCGGGCGCACCTTGTTTACGGGTCTGATCACGTCACCGATGGTTATGCCGGAAGTCATTACCGGCCTGTCGCTATTGCTTCTTTTTATTGCCCTGCAGCAACTCACGGGCTGGCCAGGCCAACGCGGTTTCTCCACCATTACAATTGCCCATACAACGTTTTCGATGGCCTATGTCGCGGTGGTTGTTCAGTCGAGATTGACTGCAATGGATCAATCGCTTGAAGAGGCTGCGATGGACCTGGGTGGACGACCACTTCGCGTTGTTTTTGATATTACCTTGCCGTTGATCGCGCCCGCGATGATCGCCGGCTGGTTGCTCGCCTTTACTCTATCGCTCGACGATCTCGTCATCGCCAGCTTCGTATCGGGCCCGGGCGGCACCACGCTGCCGATGTATATCTTCAGCAAGGTCAAGCTGGGTGTCTCGCCGGACATCAACGCGCTGGCGACGTTGATAATCGTCTTTATCAGCTCCGGCGTGCTGCTCGCATGGCTGACGATGAGGCGCGGAACGCAAGCTCGCTAGCGATCTGGCTAGAGCGGCCGCACCAGCTCCGTCAGAATCCACTCAATGTAATCCTGCTCGGCGTCTTCCATGCCCGAGAACGGGCCCGGTTCGTAATAGCGGGAATGCACACCCTTCGAGTTGTTTGCGATGATTGTCTTGTCGGCCTCAGTCGTGACGTCCCAAAGCCAGGTGAGTTCCTCGACATCATAGTCCTTACCCTCTTCCGCATCGCCTCTGACCAGCCAGTAGATCTCGCACTTGCTGTTATCTTTGTCGACTGGCGTAAATACATACGCGACGACATGGTCGCTGTAGGCCAGCAGGAACGAGAACGCACCCAAGTTGAAGTCCGAAGCGCCGCCGTCATAATCTTTCAAAGCACCGAGCAAGGGAGCGACAGAACTGCCATCCTTGCTACCCGACTTGTAGCCGTCGAATAACGCGGTGCGACTATAGCCAAAGCCCATCTCGCCCGGACGCGCTCGATTGTCGATGTAGTCTATTTCCATTTCGCGGATGCCGCAGGCCTCCATTTTGTCGAGCATGTGCGTCTGGACACGCTCACGTTTCTTGCTGTCCAGCATTAATGTGTGCATGCGAGCGTAATCCGGATGCGCCGTCGCGCAGTGATAACACTCCTGGTAATTCTCGATCGACAATTTGTAGTTCGCCGCAATCGCGTAGTCCTTGTACGCGGCAACTCTAAGGTTCGGCATGTCAAACATCGCCATCGGCTCGGCAAGGTCTTTCTTACAACCTTCCAACGACAAAGGAGAATCGGTGAAACAGATAAACAAGAATCCGTGCAGATTGTCGATCGAGACGCTCTTCAGGCTATGTGTGCCGGCGTCGAAGTCGCTGTCCATGTTTCGTGCAGCAATCAGATTGCCGTCAATGTCATAGGTCCAGCCGTGATAAGGGCAGGTAAACTTTTTCGCATTGCCTTTTGATTCCAGGCACACGCGAGAACCACGGTGTCGACAGACGTTCGCGAAGGCTTTTAGAGCGCCGTCTTTCCCGCGGACAATAATCGCCGACTCGCGTGCGACCTTGAAGACCTTGTAATCTCCCGGCTCGGGTATCTCTGATTCGTGGCCTGCCAGAATCCAGTTGCGATTGATGATTCGCTCCACCTCGAGCTCGTAAATATCTTCGTCGGTATAGAATCGCTGATCCAGCGCGTAACCGGGCTTTTGGCTCGCGATGAGTTCTTCAATTGTAAGATCGTCTCGCTGTGGCATTTTCGTTCTGGTCCTGGACTTCGTTAGCAAAAGCCATTCTATAGTACGAGAAAGGCCCCGCGAAGCGGGGCCTCTTTTCTCTTGTATCGCGATTTAGCGTAAGCGGCCTAACGAGCTGCGCTTGGCTTAGAAGCTGACGCCGAATCGTACTCCCATCGTGCGCGGCCGTGATGGTCCAAATGCATGTTCGGAGTAAATGTAAACCGGGTCCGGATCGTCGTTCGAATAATTGCCGTCATACCAGACACCGTCGAAAACATTTTCAACATACGCACTGATACGCCAGTTGTTCTGTTGGTATCCGACGACTATGTCTGTCTGATTAAGGGCCTGAATTCTCTGGTAAATAACATCCGGGCTCGGCCAGTCACCGCGATAGTCATCCTCCCAGGACCAGGCCACTTTGCCAAAGATTTCGCCGCTGCCGGCCGGGAAGTTTCCGTCCAGAATGGCGAATGCCGTGTATTCGGGCGCCCACGGAATGGAGTTGCCTTCGCAAGCATCCGCACTACCCGTCAATATCTCGCCATTTTGGCAGAACGCCTGAACGTCTGTCGCTTCTGTGTCGAGCCATGACCCACCTATCCGAAAACTTACATTGTCGGTTAGCGCTGCATGCACTTCAAATTCGACACCCGTACCGTCGACCTGCCCGACATTATCGACGATGACGCGGGGGCCGACTCCGAAGATTGCCTGCATATCCTCGTAATCGTAGAAAAAAGCGTTTAACGAGATTTGCGCACGGCCGTCCATTACCGTGCCTTTGTAGCCGACTTCGTATGAAGTGACGGTTTCCGGGCCGAAATCGCCCGGCCGATCGACTGCGTTGTCGGCGATACAAAGACCGAATGGAACAGAAGCATCGCACCCGGGCTCGATGTTGAAACTGCCGAAACCGCCCGGCTTGTAGCCGGTTGCAATACTGGCGAATAGCAGCGTATTTTCGTTCGGGTGCCAGTTGGCGCCTACGCGCCAGGTCGTTTCGTTCCAATCCTTTTTATCGCTCAACGGACCATTCGGCGTCTGAAAACCTGTCTGTACTTTGAAAGCAAACTGTGAATTGCCTGAATCCGGCAGTACTTCCTGCGAGAATTCTTTCTCATCAAAGCTGTAACGTAATCCGACGCTGATATCGAAGCTCTCGCTGAATTCATAACTCAGATCGACGTAAGTTGAATAACCGCTGTACTTGCCGACAACACGGTTTCTATCGTTGATTAATCCATCCGCAGTCGGCGTGAAGGTACAACTCTGCCAGTAATAGCTCAACAGGTTGTCGCAGTAGTAGGTATTGCTATTGACGTAATCGAGGTAGTTGTAATAGTCGAAAGTATACTGACAGTCGTAGTACCAGTAACCCAGGCAATAGGCGTCCTCCTCCATTTGACCCAGGAATATCGTATCGATGTTTTCCTTGTAAAACGATGCACCCGCATACCAGCTCAGCGGACCATCCGAGTTCGACGATAGACGAAATTCCTGCTCGAAATAATCGCCTTCCTGGTCCTGACCATAATTGAACAAAATGAGTGGTGAGCCATCGAAATCTTCGACGTAGTCGTATTCGTGATCCTTGAATCCAGTAATCGACGTGAAGGTTGCCCAATCCATTTCGTAGTCGATTTGCAGGCCTAGTGAAAGTATTTGAGTTTGGTCAATACTGTCGAGCGAGTTGTCGTTGTTGACGTTGCGGAGGTCCGGCGACACCGCAATCGGCACATCTCCGTTGACACGCGTTTGGTGGAAACTGAACGCGTTGCCCCTGCCTCCAGGAAAGTCTACAGAGTCCGGCTGATTAAAACCCCCGCCTGTTTGACGGTAAACAGTACCCGTCTGGTCGCGGTCCTCATACTCCACCATGAGGTCGGCCAGTAACTTGTCGTTTTCATAGCGTGCAGAGAGCCGGAACGCTGACTTCTCGTGTTCGATCAGGTCGGGGCCACCCGCCAGATTTTCGACATAGCCGTCCTCTTCGGAGTGATAGCCTGCAAGGCGTAATGCGAAGTTATCGCTGGTCGGCATATTGACAGCGCCTTCGAAAACCAGGACGCCGCGTTCCCCGGCGTCAAACTCGGCATATCCCCCACGGCTCTCAACATCTGGCTTGGCGGTGATGATGTTCATCGCACCGCTGACGGAATTCCTGCCGAACAGGAAACCCTGTGGTCCACGAAGGACCTCGGAGCGTTCAATATCATAAAGACTCGAAACTGCAGATCCGGTCCGGCCCTGGTAGAGCCCGTTCTTGAATAAACTAACAGACGGGTCACCCCCGTTGCCAAAATCGATCGTTCGAATACCGCGGACGCTGACAAAGTCGAGGAAGCTGTCTTTGCTATTACCGGTAATGCCCGGCGTAAATGCGATCAGGTCTTTTATGTCGTTCAGGTTGACATCACGGATAAACTCGCCGCTCATGGCTGTAATCGCCAATGGAACGTCCATCAGCGCCTCCGCCTTTTTGGTTGCGGTAACGATGATTTCCTCGAGTTCGTAATCCTGCGCGAGCAATGGGCCTGACGCGACACCTGAGATGAGCGCAATGGAAATTGCCTGCGCCAGTACGGCTCGTTTCGGTCTACTGAAATGGGCTTCGTTGGGTGTCTGAGTGAAATTTGACTGCGTTTCGAACCTTGCGTTGTAAGCTGCCACGTTACCCTCCCCCGAGGATGTTCGGTTGCCTGTTAATAGCCCGTATGGGCTATTCAATGCTGCCTGGTGAGACTACCCCCCACTCGTTTCATTTGCAATCCGCGCCTATAGGCCCAAAAGTGCGTCCGAAAAGCCTTATTCCGCCTAGTTTTCATCAACCGGCACGCCCTGCTGGTGCAGGGTATCTCGCATGACCTCCAACTGCTTCTCGTACCGGCGCCATCTGCCGATTGATCTGGTGTGGGCCGGCTCCCGAACCTGCACCGCGCTCGCCGTAGTTACGGCGGTGTCCTGCTTGTGGAAATGCAGGCAGGCATCTTCCCACGGCAGTTCCAAAAAATTGATTAGCACGAGGGCGTTGGGTTCGAGGTCACGAGCTGTATCTTCATAGGCGATATCAAGAAACCGCCCCTCGAATCGCTCACGCCAAAGTGCCATCAAGTGGTAGTAACGGGCATGATGGCGCGCCATTTCAGCCTGGTCGTAAGAATGTTTATAGGCATCTGCAAACAGCTGCTTGAAACTCGAGAAGCAGGCATCCATCGGATTTCGTGTCAGGTGAATGATCTTTGCTTTGGGCAATGCTTTTAAGATGAGCGGCACATACAGATAGTTCGGCGGCAATTTGTCAACGAATCGCGGCAGCGAGCCGCGCAACCTTGTGGTGGTCGCCATGTACGCTTTGCCCAGTTTTTCGCAGTCAATCTCTGCTGCCAGGCCTGCCAGTTTCGCCGAATACCGCGTGGACTCGCGGTAGTTCGACAGCCGGCGTACGCAGGTGCCGAAATGCCTCAACTCGCCAGCCGAATGCACTTGCGAATGACTGGTGATAATTCTCTCCACCAGAGTCGTGCCAGACCTGGGTTGCCCGATAACAAAAATCGGGGATGGGTCGTCGTGCCCTGTCGCATTTTTCTCCAGCCAATCGGAAGTAAATACATCGCCGAAAGCCTGGTACATATTGATTTCCGATTGTTCATCGTATTCGATCGTGCTGCGGCGGGCCTTTGCGCCGCGGGCAAACGCGTCGAATGCCTTGTCCCACTCCTCCAGGTCTTCGAGTTCCTTGCCGAGACCGTAATTGAGAAACGGAAGCGCACGTGGGTTTCGGTCTCCTTTTTGCAGCATTTCTTCCAGCAGTTCAATGTGGTCCCGATTTTTCGCCTTGCGAACATTTGACAGGATCCAATTTGCGTTCGGATTCCCTGGTTGCAGCCCGAGAACCTTGCGTAACACCGCCTCCGCGTCATCCAGATTGCCGAGAAACATGTGGTTAGTCGCCTGGTTCACGAGAATCGCTACACTCCCTGGTTCTTTCCGTACGGCCTTTTCGATCCACGCTGACGCTTCCTGCTGATCGCCAAGCAATCCGTAGGTTGCGCCAATAAGATCGAGGACAATCGGATTGCCATCGTTGTATTTGACCGCTTTTTCCAGCGCCGTATCCGCGCGGCCCGGCTGCCCGGCAAGCATAAGAAGCCTTGCCAGTTGCGCCCATGCCGCACCGTGGTCTTCCTTTAATTTCGTAACCGAACCGAATGCACTGACAGCGGTCCAGTTCTGCTTAAGTTCCATAGCTATCAGACCGACAAGAAAATGTGCCTCGACAAGATCAGGCTTGGCGCCCAACAGCCGTTTGCAGCACTCGGACGCCTCATCAAGCCGGCCCGCAGCCAGCAGAGAAAATCCTTCTCTCAGCGTTTCCTGCATCCACGCCGCTGTCCTGATATTTGAACTGGCAACCATCCGTTCCGCCTTACTCGCTGAGAATGACAAGAAATTCTATCGCGTCGCCGTGGTCAGGCGCGAGACAAATCTCGTCGTGATACCGCCTACACAATTATGATGATCTGCGTACTGCGTGTAGGCGCGGATGCCTTATAGGCGCGCGGTGACTAGCGTAGAGGGTATTGGAATGAGTCAACACACGGTGTCTTGTATTGGAGCGCTACGACTCGATCATCATTGGAGCCGGCCACAACGGCCTGGTCTGCGCCGCCTACCTGGCGCGGGCGGGCCAGCGCGTGCTTGTTCTTGAAGCAAGCGATGCGCCGGGCGGACTTGCAGCGAGCCGCGAATTTCATCCCGGTTTTCACGCCTCGGTAGCTCATTCGATAAGCCACTTTTCAGAGAAAGTGGCCAATGATCTCAAGCTGTCATCACATGGATTCCAAACGAATTCGCAAGTCTTGCCGACCGTCGGCCTGAGCGCGAGCAAGGAACATGTCGTTCTTCACGAGGGCGCTCTTAGCGGAAGCGGCCCCGATGATGCCGCTGCCTATCAGAAATACTCGCGACTCATGCATCGCTTCGCCGATGTGTTGAAGCCGTTTTGGCAAAAGGCGATGCCGCGAATTGGCAACAACAGTCTTGCTGAAATGATGACCTTCGCGCATATCGGCCTGAATATTCGCCGTATCGGCAAGCAAGACATGCAGGAATTCCTGCGAATAGTTTCGCTGCCGGCTCGCGATCTGATGGATGAGTGTTTTGACAATGAACTTCTCAAGGCAACACTTAGCTGGGATGGGCTCGTCGGCTCAAAATACGCGCCCCGGTCGCCGAATGGCCCGGTGCTTGCGATGTTATATCGCATGGCGGAGGAATCACGGGGAGCACACGCCATCCCGGCCGGCGGCGTCAATGGACTGATCAAGTCATTGTGTGCGTCGGCCACCGCATCGGGCGCCGAAATACGAAACTCCGCCAGGGTCAGTCGCGTATTGATTGACGGCAGCCCCGATGGCCTGGTGGCGAAGGGTGTGCAAAGCATCGACGGCGAAAAAATCGAGGCGGACAGGATTGTCTCCGCCGCTGATCCACAGCGGACCTTTCTTGATCTGGTCGGCGTTGAACATCTCGACATCGGCTTCACGAACCGAATTCGGCGTTTGCGCTGCGACGGTCATGTCGCGAAATTGCATCTCGCCTTGAGTGACTTGCCGGTTTTCGACGGGCTAATCAAATCCGACGGCCGACTGATCATCGCTCCCGACATGGACGCACTGGAATTTGCGTATGACAACGCCAAGTACGGTGAATGCCCGAGTGATCCTGTCATGGAAATTGTTATTCCGAGTGTGCACGACGCGTCACTCGCACCGGCCGGCCAACACGTTTTGTCAGCTCATGTCATGTACGTGCCGCATCAGCTCAAGGGAGGATGGACTGATGCCGCGCGTGATCTCATGTGCGACAGGGCGATCGACACGATTGCTCAGTATGCGCCGCAAATACGCGAGCAAATCATTCATCGGGAATTTCTGACGCCAGCGGACCTGGAAAAAGACTATCTCGTAACCGGTGGTCATTGGCATCACACCGAATTTGCAATGGATCAAATTCTCATGATGCGGCCAACCTATGAGGCCGGCCAGTACGCCACCCCCATACCCGGCTTGTACCTTTGCGGCGCCGGCTGTCATCCGGGTGGCGACCTTGTGGGCGCGGCGGGACACAACGCCGCGCGTGAAGTATTGCGATGAGTGATTACGACGCAATCGTTATCGGCGCAGGCCATAACGGCCTGACGAATGCCGCCTATCTGGCAAAGGCCGGCCTGAACGTCGTTGTCGTTGAGAAAAATGACTATATCGGCGGCGCGTCCGTAACCCGTGAAATGCATGAGGGCTGGCACTACTCAAGTTGCTCGTACGTCTGCAGCATGATGCGGCAGGCCTTGCATCGCGATCTTGACCTCAGCAGGCACGGCCTGTTGCTGGTCCCCTACCTCGGCACGGTCATTTTTGGTGACGGCGACGAAAGACTGTTTTCCTACCACAATGAAGAGGCCGCGCATCTCGAACTGAAGCGCCATTCACCGCACGATGCGGACGCGATGCATCGTTTGCATGCGGACCTGGCGCGCTACGCGCAATTCATTCGTAAGACACTACTACGCACGCCACCCGATCCAACGTCGTTCAAACCGCGCGACATCATGGAGCTCATGTACCTCGGCAAGCAGCTTTGGGCGCTGGGCGAGAAAGAAATTTATGAATACGTCCGCTTCTTTACTATGAGCGCGGCGGATTATCTCGAGGACTACTTCGAAAACGACCTAATCAAGGCCTCGATGGCCAGCGCGGGCATCATCGGCACGGCTCTGGGCGTTTACTCGCCGGGCTCCTCTTACATCCTGTTGCATCACGTTATGGGCGATGTGGATGGCAGTATCGGTGCCTGGGGGCTCGCTCGCGGCGGTATGGGCGCCATTTCGGACGCAATTGCCGGCGCCCTGGCCGAACACGGCGGCGAGATTCGTACGAACGCCGGCGTGCAGCAGATACTTGTCGAGAATCGCAAGGCGGTCGGCGTCGTACTCGAAAACGGCGACGAGATCAGGGCGCGAATTGTCGTCTCGAACCTGGATGCGAAACGCACGTTCACGCGCATCATGGACAAGAACGACCTACCGGAAGGCATTTACGAGAAGGCCAGCAACTTCAAGATTCGTGGCTCGTCCGGCAAGGTCAATATCGCGCTGTCGGCCATGCCGAAATTCACCGGCGTGCCGGAAAATCGCTACATCAATCGAGGCGGACTGAATTTCACGGGGTCTCTGGAAACCATGGAGCGCGCGTACGACTGCTGGAAACGTGGCCGCTGGTCCGACGATCCCTTCATCGAATCAGTCATTCCGTCAGCCTGGGACCCAACTGTTGCCCCTGCCGGGAAACACTGGATGTCGAACTTCGTCCAATACTGCCCGCCAGAACTCGCTGACGGACCCTGGACGCCTGAGAAGCGCGACGCTTTCGGCCAGACCGTCGTCGACAAAATCGAACGCTACAGCCCGGGCTTTAAAGATCTGATTGTTCACATGGAAGTGCGTACGCCATACGAGATCGAACAGGAAATCGGACTGACGGAGGGCAATATCTTCCAGGGAGAACTCACGATCGATCAGTTGCTGTTTAATCGGCCGTTCCCCGGTTACGCTCAATACCGAATGCCTGTTAAGAACCTCTATATGTGCGGATCATCGACGCATCCGGGCGGCGGCGTCTCCTCCGCCTGTGGCGCCAACGCAGCGCGCGAGATTCTGATGGACCTGAAACGTCCGAATACCGTTCCCGAAGATGATTTCTACGACGAATGACATGACAACAACAGACCCATACGCCGGCGAGCGCCTCAAATTGTCGCCCTTCTATCCCAGGCAAAAGGTTCTGAATATCCGTGATGCGTGGTCTGCGTGGAACGGCTACAAGTTCGCCGACTGTTACTACGACGCCGAGTACGAATATTTCTGTATACGAAATACTTGCGCCACCTACGATATTTGCCCGATGCAGAAGTATGAGGTCCGTGGTCGTGACGCTGAAGCCATGTTGAACCGCATGGTCACGCGAGATGTTACGAAGATCAAACTCAATCGCGTGGCTTACTGCGTCTGGTGTACCGACGAAGGGCGCATGATTGATGACGGCACGATATTCAGACATTCCGGCGATCACTTCATGCTGACCTGTGGCAGCCCCTGCACCGCGTGGCTGGAGAAAAGCGCCTTCGGTTTTGATGACGTAACGGTTACCGATGTCACGGACGCGTTCGCTGCGCTCGCCTTGCAGGGACCGACATCTTGTGCCGTGCTCAAGAACATGGGGCTGGACGGAATCGACACAGCGAAACCCTTCGACATCATGCGTTTTCCGTTCCATGGTGACACGCTCATGGTCTCACGCACCGGCTTTACCGGCGATCTGGGTTACGAACTCTGGATTCCGCCCGCATTAGCCCTCGAAATGTGGGATGAACTCTACGCAGCGGGAGAGAACTACGGCATACAGCCCTTTGGCGAAACCGCGACCAACATGGCCCGACTTGAAGCCGCGTTCATCATGCCCGGGATGGAATTTAACGAGGCGTTAAGAACGGTTCATTTCGAACATGACCAGACGCCGTTTGAACTAAATCTCGGTTGGTTAGTTAATTTCAAAAAACCGCATTTCAGTGGCCGCAAAGCTTTACTCGCTGAGAAGCAACGCGGATCGAAATACACTTTGACCAAACTCGACATAGAAGGCAACAAACCCGCAGAGGGTTCTTACATCTATAAGAACAAGCGCTGCACTCATCATATCGGCTACGTCACCTCGGCCATGTGGTCGCCGTCGGTCAAGGCAAACATCGCTTTGGCCATGATCGAGACCAAGCACTTGCAAGGTGACTTGTGGGCGGAAATTTACTACGAAAAGGAACTTCGTCAATACAGCCGGGTGGCGCGTTGTACGCGCAAGCAAAAACCGTTCTGGGCACCCGCCCGGGCACGGGCGACGCCTCCGCCGGACATGTAGATGAAGATGCGAACGTCAGATTGACGAGTGACCGCCCTGGAGTCCATTGCCCTTAGTGTCTGATCTACTCCCAGACCAATTGTTCCGAGCAGGGTACAGGCGGCGTCGCTCGCGGCGGTAGCTTTGCCAGATCCTCGCTGTCCGAGACTTTGCCGTAGTCGGCAGTCGCATCCCAATTGCATGGCCAATAGCTACTCCGATGAAGGAAAACCTCGAGACCCTCCTCGCGCCCCTGCGACAATGGCACCATGTACAGCAACCCCATCGCCTCGAGATAACGTGAGTGGCGCGTCGGTCCGGCATCAAACGGGACCAGTCCTAAATCCGCTATGAGACGAGCGACCATTTCTTTCGCCTCGCGATCGTCACCTGCGATTGCGACGGTGGGCGGGCCGCCCATCGCCATGGGATCATCGATTAAAAACGCGCCGGGAAATCCGGCCATCAACACCTTCGCCTCGGGGTGCCAGGCCTGAATCATTTCAGCAATCGAGGTCTCGACGCCACTCTCAAGATAACCGTCATCGCCGACCTGATATGGATATGACAGGTTGACGACGATCTTATTCTCCAGACCACCGATGTTCTGAGCGACCTGCTCGACTGGCGGCCACGGCACCGCCAACAGGATGATTTCCGCAGCCTGTGCGGCCTCTTGCTGGGTGGTCACAGAAGCGCCCTCACCGCTTTGTTCGACCAGCTTCTTGGCGGCATCACGAGACGGGTCGCGGCTACCGTATACAATCGTGTAACCGGATTTGCCCAGCATGACGCCAAGCGAACCGCCAAGATCGCCGGTGCCGATGACAGCAATCGTTTCCTTGTCGCCGGCCAATACGTTGATTGAGCCAAGCGCAAGGACTGCCGAGAGTACTGTTAATGTAATTCGCTTCATAATTTCTAGCCTCTCCATGTTCGCGATAATTTGATTCAGGTCGGCGATCGCACCAGCCACGCGGGCGTCTCGTAAATTTCGATGTTCACCTCTTCGCCGGCGCTGATGGTGCCAGCCACATCAACGACGCCGACAACACCCCGTGTCAGCTTAGCTGCTTTCGAGAACGCGGTCGGCTCGATGGGCTGGCCGGAACGGCTGGTGTGCGATAACGCGAGCCTTTGGCCCATATCCAGACAAGGAGGATTGTATTCGACCACCGTCAGTACCACCCCCGACACAAACGTCAGCGTTGTGCCTTTCGGTAATCGGGAAAGCTCGGTGACGCCGCTCAGGCAAAGATTCGCACCGAGGCTGGACGGGGTAATCGGCTCGACGAGACCCATCGCTTCCTGGATATCGGCCAATTCCTCGACGGATACTGCCGACCATTGGCGCTCGTTACGGCGAACAGTGCCCTTCGGTTGCTTGTCGCCGGACCAGGTTGAACGCTCGAAGGATTGATGCCGATCTCCAACGACGCCATCCAATTCGACCTGGATGCTGGGATGCTCTTCCTTGCTCAGATCCTCGTTCGATCCGGCACATACTGATATAACCTGGGCAACGATCTTTTCCACTGAAAACCCCACACACAGCCATTTAGGCTGCCAATTTGCCGTGCAAAGGCCACTATTGTCAAACGGCAATGACATCGAATGCCGGCCTGCGATAATATGCCTTATCGATCGCCGGGTGCCGGGGGGAATCTGATGCACGCGACAAAATTTGTAGAGAGCTATTTCGACGCCTGGAATCACAGCGATCCGGAAGGCGTGGCCGACCATCTTACGCCAGACGGCGTCTACACTGACATCCCGGAACACGTGCAGCGCTCGCACGATGAATGGATCACTACTTTGAGCGACATTTTCTCCAATTACCAACACCGCTATGAGCTGGTCGGTGACATCCAGCAGAGCAAAGATACGATCGCTTTCCAGTACCTGATGTATCCGTCCGACAAAATCGGCAATGGAGAGGATCAGGACATCCATCGTGGCGCGGAATTCATGACGATCAATGGTGATGCCGCCATGACCATTACCGACTACTACGACGTTCCGATGGCACAACCCTCGAACTTCGCCCGAATGGCATCACGTGAGGCACAGAACCACAAGTACGCAAAGTCCGGATTGAACGGCGAACAATTATCCGACTACAAGCTCCGGCTCGAACGGATCATGCGATCGAAACAAGCGTATCTACAGCCTGACCTGACACTGCCAAAACTCGCCGAGGCAGTTGACTGTTCGATCAATCACCTGTCACAGGTTATCAATGCCGGCTTCGGCATGAGTTTCTTTGATTACCTGAATCAATACAGGATCGAACACGCCCGCGAGCTACTCACCAAGCTCGACGGCCAAAACAGTGCAATACTGAACATTGCATTTACGGTCGGGTTTAATTCCAACTCCGCTTTCTACGCGGCATTCAAGAAGTGCGTTGGACAGACGCCCGCCCTGTACCGTCGCGCACAGATGCAGCAGTCCAGCTAGAGCGAGTTCCGCCTATAGGCCGGGATGCAATACCTGCAGGCTTTCGTCAAAACACATTGACGAGGTCATCGTATGAAACAAGCGCAATCCCACACCGGCTCCTACTACGCAGCCACCGTTAACGACGTCACGGATTTTGCGCCGTTGCTGGGTGAGCAAAACGCGGACGTTTGCGTTATTGGAGCAGGCTTCACCGGAATTTCGACAGCATTGCACCTGGCCGAGCGCGGCTACAATGTACACGTTGTAGAGGCTAACAAAGTTGGCTGGGGTGCATCGGGCCGCAATGGCGGCCAGATGATCGGCGGCATCGCCGGCGAAATCAATATTGCGAAACACCATGGCAGGGATGTCGAAGAGCTGTTTGGCGAACTGCGCTGGGCCGGTCACGACATTATTCGAGAGCGAGTCAAAAAATATGACATTCGCTGCGACCTGAAATCCGGCTACCTCGATGTGGCCATAAAGGCGCGACATCTCCGCGACATCGAGGCGGACTATGAGCGACTCGAGAAAGCCAATTTCCCTCATGAATTCCGGATCTTATCGAAACAAGAAACCTGCGAGACGATCGGCACGGATGCCTATATCGGCGCACTGCTCAACATGGGCAATGGCCACCTGCATCCGCTGAACCTTTGCGTAGGCGAAGCGCGAGCTGCCGAGACTCTCGGCGTAAGAATCTATGAAAACTCAAAAGTCCTCAAAATTGAGAGAGGACAACGGCCGAGAGTCGTTACGCAGGACGGCGCCGTTACAGCTGACAACGTCATCATTGCAGGTAACGCCTATCACTTTCTCGAGCGTAAGCTGCGCGGCGTCATGTTTCCCGTTAACAGCTTCATCGTCGCTACAGAACCCCTCGCGGATGAAATCGTCGCGACCATTAACCCTAAGGATCTCGCAGTTTGCGATCCGAATTTCGTCCTCGAATATTTTCGCCTAAGCGCCGACAAGCGCTTGCTGTTCGGCGGACGCTTCAACTATTTCGGCGACGACCCGGCCGTCATCGAAAAACGTCATAGACGGAAACTGTCGAGACTCTATCCACAATTGGCAAACATCGGAATTGACTACGCCTGGGGCGGAACCATCGGCGTACCAATCAATCGCGTGCCACTCATGGGCAGAATTTCGCCAAATATATACTACTGTCAGGGATATTCAGGTCACGGCGTGAACGTAACGCACCTGGCAGGTCAGATCCTGGCAGACACAGTGGCGGGAACCGTTGAACGATTCGATATGTTCGCTAACGTCAAGCCCTTGATTGTTCCGGGAGCACACCTGTTCAGCAAACCGATGGTGACGCTCGGGATGATGTACTACCAGATCAAGGATCGACTATGAGGTTGGCGGCCAACCGGGCGGCCAGCCGTCATGCTGCGGCAAGTCGTCGGTAATCTCATACCAGGGTGCTTTTGAGCCAACGAACTGGTGATAACCGTCGGGGCAATCAACGTCCCCATCGACAGTACCCAACGTGATGTAGAGCATGTCCTCTTCCGGTTTAAAATCGACCAGAACAGTTGAGCTGCAAGTATCGCAAAACAGGCTGTCCGCGTTTTCGGAAAACGAATAGCAGCGGATATTGTCCTCACCGGAAACGTAAGTGAATTGATCGCGTGCTACACCACCCCAGGACGCGAACGCGGCACTGTGGATTCGCCGACATATCGAACAATGGCAGTGGCAAAAATCTGTGATTTCACCCTGCACCTGGTACTGCACCTTCCCACACTCACATCGACCGGTAATCACGACGCTCTCCTCACGTTACGGCGACTGCCGGACCAGCCGGCTTGCGACGCCTCATTTCTAAGGCTACATAACTGTACGGAAACTAATCCGCCTACAGCGTCCATGCGTGTAGGCGTGGATACGCCGGCGGTAAGCGTATCAGTATGATTCAGCGATGAGTCAAAGACTGGCCGTTAGCCCCAATTGGGACGCTCACAAAATTCAGCAAGCCGTTAAGTGGATAGTTTATTCCTTGCTGATTATCAATTTCGTTTTCTACATTTTTGAAGACTGGAATCGGGCCATCCATACGCTCGATGCCGGCTCAACGTTTCTTGATTGGACCAGTGAGTTTGCCACCAGCATCGACGAGTCAGCCTGGTTTCTGCTGCTTTTCATGTTCGAGCTGGAAACCTATGTGATCGCAGACAAGCACTGGTCCGGCTGGATAGCGCGCAGCGTACGAGGCGTACGATTGTTGTGTTACGTCATGCTCGCGCACAGCGTTTACGCCTTTGCCTTCATCGTCATAAATCTTCAGCCAACCACTCTGGTGGAGGGTGTTTCCAGTTTGTGCGAGATGACTGGCGACAACGTGTCGTATGTCTACAACCTTGAATACACCGAAGTTAACGAACAGACCTGCGGCGAGCTATCCGCGGAAACCGAATATTACTGGCTTGCGGACGACCCGCTGGTCAGCGATATGCCGGGTCTGATCCTCGAGAGACGTCTGGCATGGTCCGACCTCATCGAGGTCGTCGTCTGGCTATTGATATTGCTGGCAATCGAGCTTGTTGTGCGTCTTCAGGCCCAGGGCGTGACCGGTGGAGTGATCATCTCCACGGGCAACGCGATCAAGCTATTCCTCTACGGGACGCTTGCCTTGCTCGCCATATATTGGGCTTCCCTTTCACACTGGCTGTACTTTTGGGACGAATTTGTCTGGATAGCCGGCTTCGTCGCTATCGAAATGAACATCAGCGAATGGCGCGACGAATTGCTCGAGGACAAGAATCCATTGCCGACAAGCCCGAATTGACTTGTCCCTCCTGAATATTCGTCTGCGTTGATTTTGCTAGCATTTTTCTGGCTGTCTCGTTAGCGTGGATGTATGACGAAATGGCTACAAATCATCCTGCTGTCG
>Ga0255057_10000187_pt1 | contig 35637 bp, 42 predicted proteins | sample Cases_109_6_MG_FD_189022 | JGI IMG/M metagenome (GOLD analysis project Ga0255057, IMG submission 189022) | Seawater microbial communities from Amundsen Gulf, Northwest Territories, Canada - Cases_109_6 | ecosystem: Environmental > Aquatic > Marine > Gulf | place: Canada: Northwest Territories... | reverse complement strand
TGCCGCTGCACTCGGTGATCGAGACAGGACCCTCGAGCGCGTCGATGACATCGGCGGCGCTGATATCTTGCGGACGACGAGCGAGTTCGTAGCCACCATGCGCGCCTCGTGTCGAGGTGACCAGACCTGCGCGAGCGAGTGATTTAAACAACTTGCTGACGGTCGGCAACGCAATGCCGGTAGCGCTGGCGACCTCTGCCGCGCTGCATACCTGGCCCTCGTTGGCGGCTAACTGGGCCAAGACGACAGTGCCGTAGTCTGTGAGTTTGCTGATTCTGAGCACGTCCGGGCTCCGTTTTCTCGAATAAGGGACTATTTTAGTCCTATTTAGCTTCCGAGGCTATAGTCTGTGCGATTTACCGGGGTTGTTTGCTATGCTTTGCCGCGCAATGGACAGCCCCTCTGACAATCTCATCGAGGTCATCGATCTCGACTTCTCCCGCGGCCACCGGCAAATCTTCAAAGGGCTGAATATTGAAATCAAACGTGGCCAGGTCACGGCGATCATGGGCCCGAGCGGTACCGGCAAGACGACCCTGTTGCGACTGATAACCCGCCAGCTCATTCCCCATGCCGGACGCATCATTGTCGACGGCACGGACATATCAACCTTGAACCAGGCGGACTTATATCGTCTGCGGAGGCGTTTCGGCATGCTGTTTCAGAACGGTGCCTTGCTGACGGACCTCAGTGTCTTCGAAAACGTCGCTTTCCCGCTGCACGAGCACACAAATTTGTCGAATCGGCTGATGCGACATGTCGTCCTGACGAAGCTGCATGCGGTCGGTCTTCGCGGCGCTGCGGATATGATGCCTGCGGAGCTCTCAGGCGGTATGGCGCGACGAGTGGCTTTGGCGCGCGCCATGGTCATGGACCCGGATTTCCTGATTTACGACGAACCCTTTGTCGGTCTCGATCCGATTTCGATGGGTGTGATCGTCCGACTGGTCCGCAGGATGAACGATGCGCTCGGTATATCCAGCATTCTCGTCAGTCACGATGTCGATGAGATATCGACGGTGTCGGATTGCAGCTACCTGATATCGGACGGCAAGGTGGCCGCGTCGGGTAGCCCCGAGGAACTCAATCGCGCCAGTTCTGAACTCGTGCGTCAGTTCATGCACGGCATGGCGGACGGCCCGGTCGCGTTCCACTTCGACGCTCCGGACTACGCCGAGCAGTTGCTCGGTCGGGACGCTGAATAGCCCTGATGTTTCTCGATATTTACATCACGATAAGGGAATTCGTGCGCACTTTTGGCGCATTCCAGCTGTTTTTCCTGCGCCTGCTGATGTATTCGCCGAGAATATTGTTCAAACGCTTCGGTTTGGTCGTGAGCCAGGTTTATAACGCCGGCACCTTGTCGCTCGTGATTATCATGGTCTGCGGCTTCTTCGTGGGCGCGGTACTCGGCCTGCAAGGCTACTCCAATCTCGCGCGCTTCAATGCCGAGGATTCCGTCGGGACATTCGCCGCGTTCGCACTCGTGAAGGAACTGGGGCCCGTCATCACCGCGTTATTGTTTGCGGGGCGCGCCGGGACAGCGCTTTGCTCTGAAATCGGTCTGATGAAGGCAACAGACCAGTTGTCGGCGATGGAAATGATGGCCGTCAATCCTATTCGACGTGTCGTGGTGCCACGCTTTTTGGGCGGCATCATAGCGATGCCCTTGTTGGCGGCCGTCTTCAGCGCGATCGGACTTTTTGGTGCGCATATGGTCGGCGTCGGATTGCTGGGGATCGATGTAGGCGCTTTTTGGCAGCAAATGCAGCAATCGCTGGAAATTAATGATATCTACGAAGGGATCATCAAAAGCGTCGCTTTCGGCATCGTTGCCAGCCTGCTGGCGGTGTGGGAAGGCTACAATGCTCTGCCAACGGCCGAAGGCGTTGGGCGGGCGACAACACGTACCGTCGTGATTACAGCCATCGTGGTACTGATTATCGATTTTATGATTACGGCAGTAATGCTTTGAGGAAGAGTTATGAGACAGACACGCGCAGTTGAATTAGGAACAGGTCTGTTTGTGTTGATAGGCGTGGCCGCGTTGTTTTTTCTAACGACGCAGGCAACGGGCGGGGATGATTTTTCCGTATCTGACGTCTATGAAGTGCAGGTGCGCTTCGACAACGTCGGCAGCCTTAAGCCGCGCGCGCCGGTCGCGATGGCCGGGGTAACTATCGGCAGAGTCACGAGTATTGAATTCGACCCGTATGAGCTGAATGCGGTCGTTACCTTTGTGATCGATAGCCGCTACGATCAAATTCCGGACGACTCGGACATTGCGATCCTGACCGCCGGGCTGCTGGGCAGCCAGTATCTCGGCATGCAGCCGGGTGGCTCGCCTGACTATCTTGTCGACGGCGGTGGCGATTTTCTACTGCCGCAGTCCGCGATCGTTCTGGAAAACCTGATTGGCAAGTTTCTTGTAAAAGATTCGGATGATGACTAATGATTCATCGCATCGGAAATCGGAGCCAATTGTGAAAAAGAAATTAGTAGCGATGATGTTGCTGACATTCGCGCTGGCGTCCGGAGCGAGCTTCGCGCAGGAGCCGTTTGAGCAGGTTGAGCAGGCAATCGCCGAGCTGGCCGCAGGCATGGACGGTCGCAAGGACGAGCTTGCGAAAGACAGAGATGCACTTTACGAACTTATTAACGGTATCTTGTTGCCGCGTTTTAATCGCACGTATTCGGCGCAACTCGTGCTTGGCAAAAACTGGAGGGATGCTGATGAGTCCCAGCGCGAAAGATTCATCAACGGCTTTTATGACTCATTGTTGCGTAAATACGCAGAAGGCGTCCTGGAGTTTGATCAGAATCGTGTAACGCTTCTGCAATTTCGTGGCGACTTGACGAAAAAGCGTACGATCGTCAAAACCACCGTAAGTCTGGATAATGGTCAAAAGGTGACGGTGAATTACGGTTTTGCGAATCGGGATGACGGGTGGAAAATGTTCGACGTTACGATTGAAGGCATCTCCTATATTCGAAACTATCGTGCGGAGCTGGATGCCGAGATCAGATCTACCAGCCTCGACGCCGTCATTGAGCGTCTCGAACGCGAAAAAGTCGTCGTTGAGGATGACGCAGGCGCTGCTGCCGGTGAGTGAATTCAACTTGCAGGATCAGGGTGACGGTCGCTTCCTTCTGTCGGGCGAAATGTCATTCAGAACGGCTGAAAGGATTCTGCGCGCAAGCGAGGGGCCTTTCGAGGAGCACACGCGGATTGAGGTCGATCTTAGCGGCGTGGAGAAAGCGGATTCGGCCGGGCTCGCACTGTTGCTCGAGTGGATTACCTGGGCCAATCACACGGTGCGGGAAATACGCTACGCGAGCATGCCTGAACGGATTCTTGCGATCGCAAAAACGACCGAGGTGGACCATCTGCTGATTCGCGGTGAGCGGTGGGCCGGCTTCATCGAAGCGCCGGACGTCGACTAGTCCTCTTCTTCGAAATCGTCGTAAAAGTCGTCATCATCAGGCGGATTGCCGTCGTACACCTGGTAGATACGATTCTGCAAATACGATTCGCGAATAGTAATGTACGGATCTTTTGAATCTTCGAGAAGCCGATCGACCGTCAACAGGCGAGATCGCAAGTTGATAACGCGCAGGGCGTACAACCTGTCACGGACCGATGAATTGTCGTAGTGAATCAGCAGGTCCGTGTAAATATTTACAGGCAACGCGACAGCGTCCCTCAGAGTGAATGGTCCCAGCATGGGAACGACGACAAACGGGCCATCCGGTACACCCCAGACGGCCAGTGTCTGGCCGAAATCTTCTTCATAGACCTCGAGACCACCGGCCGACGCCACATCGAAGAGTCCGGCGACACCTAATGTGCTGTTGAACATGAATCGTGCAATGTCACTTAAGCCCTGCCGCGGCTTGCCTTGCAAGAAATTGTTGAGCGCCGAGCTTGGCGTCCTGAGGTTTCTAAAAAAGTTGGTCACGCCGCGCTCAGCGAAAGAGGGCATCACTGCGCGGTAACCGATGGCGATCGGTCGCATGATGGCCCGGTCCAGCGTGTTATTGAACGTATAAATGCCGCGGTTCATCGGCTCCCAGGGATCGCTTTCCGGATTGGATCGTTCTGCAGTTGATGCACACGCACCCATCGTTGCGGCAGCTGTAAGCATCAGCCCAGCACGAAAGTATCTCCCCATAACGGATTGTTGCATTACTAACTCACGTTTCTTGCCGATGCCCTGTTGCTTTGCATTTGTTTGAGTTGTTCTTCGGTCATGTACTCGCGAATGAAATCGATGCGCGCCTCAAACCGGATGCGTTGGATTTCCTGAAGCTGGGGCAAATCCAAAGCCTGCTGCAGTGCATGTATACCGCCAACCAGGTCACCTGTCATCAATCGGTATTCGGAAATGTAGTAATACGACTCAGCATCGTCTCCGGCCTCGCTCGCTGCTCGCGCTATCAGTCGAATCTGCTCCGGTGTCGGCGGCACATTATTCAGCAGATCAAGCAAAAGTTCATGCGCCTGCTCCGCTTGACCCAATCGCAAAAGATACTCGCTGTACATTACGACCAGAGGCACGTTTCTCGGGAACAATTCGACGGCGCGCTCGAACGTACTTGCGCCAGCCGAATATTGCTCCATTTCGAGCAAGGTCTGTCCGACGCCGATTTGGTACGCGATAACCTTTTGATCCTTGGACGCCAGATCGCTAAAGATTCGGTTGGCATCACGGTAAAGGCCGGCGCGCTGGTAGGCGACAGCGCGGCCATATTTTTCGATATCGGTCTGATTTTCATAGTCACGACGCTCGTAGTAGGCGACAGCTTCCGCGGCGGTGTCGTGTCGCGCAACGATGAGCCGCGCTCTTACTATGCCGTAGTTGTCGGAATCCGAACTTTGAATTCGTGGATAGTCCTGTGCACGCACGCGTGCTTCAGCGATGCGATCTGTCGTGACCGGATGTGTCATGAGGAACTCAGGCGCTCGCATTTCGGGTGAGGCGGGCTGCTGTCGCGCCATCACTTCGAAGAATGAAGCCATACCGTGCGGATCATAGCCGGCGTCAGCGAGGGCGCCGATGCCTATTCGGTCAGCTTCGTGTTCATTGCTACGCGTAAAGTTGATTTGCTGTTGTGCCGCCGTTCCCTGAGCAACCGCCATGCCCGCCGCAAACGCATCCGCGCCACCTGTCGCGCCAAGAATTATCGCGCCAAGCATCATTGCTGTGGTCAACAGCCCCTGCCGTTGATTGGCATGTATCGCTCTTGCGATATGACGCTGCGTTACGTGAGCGACCTCGTGTGCCAGGACGCCCGCGAGTTCATCCTCGTTGCGTGTCGCTTCAATCAGTCCCGAGTGAACACCGATGTAACCACCCGGCAACGCGAACGCGTTAATTCGATCGTCTTCGACCACGAAAAACTCGAAACTGTGGCTACCGTCATTGGATTGCGCCGAAATGCGCCGGCCGATTTCGTTGACGTACTCGGTAACCAAGGGATCCTCAATTACACCGCCGCGCCGCCGAATATCAGCCATGATGGCGCGGCCATACCGTGCCTCTTCCGATTTTGACAACACGGCATCTGCCGGGCTGCCCATATCCGGAAGCTGAATGTCATCGGCGCCCGCACCGCTCGTCACGACCAGGCAAGCCAGTGCAATAAGGAGGCCGATTTTGGGAATCAAATTTCGCATCAAATATTTGTCCGTTCCGCCTCGTTTCAAATTCCGACTGGAAGCAATCCAGAGCGTTCCATCAATGATAAAGCTTCTGGGCGTCAAATAGTGTCAGTTTGGCCATAAGTCCTTGATATTGTGTGAAACGCGCCGAGCTATTTGCCCAATGCCTTCACCGTCTCCAGTACTTTGGCCGCATGTTCCTTTACCTTGAGCTTGCGCCATTCCTGGCGCAGTTTGCCCTCCCTGTCGATAAGAAACGTGCTTCGCTCGATGCCCATAAACTTGCGGCCATACAGGGTTTTTTCCTGAATAACATCGAAATTGCGGCAAATCTTCTCGTCCGGGTCCGACAACAGATCAAACGGAAATGATTGCTTCGCCTTGAAGCTCTCGTGTGAAGCGATGCTATCGCGTGATACACCAAAAATAACCGTCTTCTGTCGCTTGAATTTGTTGTGCAGATCGCGAAAGTCCTGGCCCTCGGTAGTGCAGCCGGGCGTATTGTCCTTCGGGTAGAAATACAGCACGACGTTCTGGCCGCGGAAATCCTTTAAACGCACACGCTTGTCGCCCGTTGACTCGCAGCTGAAATCCGCAACGACCCGATTCATCCCTGGTCTGCTCAAAATCGTCTCCGATTGACGGTTTAGTTCTTGACGGGCTCGAGGATTGCATCGAGGTTCAGCCGATCACTCATCTCGAGAAACTCCTCGCGCAATGCCGATATATGCACTGAGGACGGCACATTGACGGCCATTTGCACCGCAAACATCGGCGCACCCGTGTGTGCTGCCGAGTAGCGCCGGGTAGCGACGTCGGCAATTTCGATATCACGCGATGCGAAGAAGTTCGCCAGTCCGAACACGATGCCCTGTTGATCGAGGCTAATGACGTCAACAGCGTAGGGCATGCGGTCGTTGCTGGCAGGGCGCTCGCCCGTTTTACGAATAGCGAACGTCAGGGTGTCATCGACCGTCAGTTTCTCAAGGCCGCGCTCCAGACGATTCAGGGTGTGCCAATTGCCGGAGACCAGCATGAGCACAGCGAACTCTGATCCGAGGGTCGTCATGCGGCTTTCCTCGATGTTGCCGCCGCACCCAAGGATGACTTTGCTGATGTCCTGTACGACACCAGTTCGATCAGTTCCAATCGCTGATAAAACAATAAGTTGTGACATTTATCTCGAAACTAAAATAATATGTGATCCATTCGGCTTATGAGCCTTGCCAGCGCCGACAGCGAACAGTAACATCGCCGCCTTGTTTATGCCGAGATGTCTTCGTGTTCAAGGGTAGTTTGGTCGCATTGGTGACCCCGTTTGATAGTGATAATCGGGTCGATTACGCGTGTCTCAAGCGTTTGATCGATTTTCATGTCGAGCAGGGCAGTAATGGTCTGGTGATCGCCGGAACGACGGGCGAAGCGGCAACGCTGACGAGAGCGGAACATCCGGAGCTAGTCGCAAGATCGGTCGAGTTCTCCGATGGCAGGCTACCGATCATTGCCGGCACGGGCTCAAACTCGACGGCGCAGACGATCATTTTGTCTCGCGAAGTTGGCGACACGGGAATCGATGCCTACCTGCTGGTGGTTCCTTACTACAACAAGCCCATGCAGGAAGGCATGTACCGCCACTTTTCGACGATCGCGGATGCCCTCGACAAGCCTGTGATGATGTACAACGTGCCCGGACGGACAGTCGCAGATATGTTGCCGGAGACGATCGGCCGGCTTGCAACGCACGGCAATATACTTGGTATCAAAGAGGCGACCGGCGACATCAATCGACTGCTTGAAATAAAGAATCTCGTCAGCGAGGAATTCATGCTATACAGCGGCGACGATTTCACGCTGCTGTCGTTTATCGAGCATGGCGGGCACGGTGTGGTCACAGTCAGCGGCAATGTCGTGCCGGGTGCAATTGCAGAGTTGTGTCGTCTGGCAATGGCGGGAGAGTCGGCGCAGGCGAAGGCGCTGGATGCGACACTTCAGGCGTTGAACAAAGCACTCTTCATCGAGTCGAATCCTATCCCGGTGAAATGGGCACTTGCAGAGATGGGGTTGATGGAAGCGTATTTGCGCTTGCCACTGACCGACTATGACGGGCAATATCACGCGCAGATGCGTACGGCCATGGCTGAGGCAGGTGTGAACCTGTAGGAGCGGTGATTGCCCCGCGAATAAGCGAAATTCGGAATGAAAATGAAAAATACTGTTTTACTGCTTGTCCTGGCGTTGCTGTCAGGATTGGCAGGCTGCAGCGGCGACAAAGCCCGCTCCTGTGACGACATGCAGCGATATCAGCTGGCAGCGGAAGGCCAGCGTATCGAAACGCCGAATGATCTGGATGACCTGGAACCATTGCGCGAGATGCCGTTGCCGCAGGCGAGTCCGCGACCGCCGCGGCCCGAGGGCTCGCCATGCATCGATTTACCGCCGAGCGTTTTGAGCGGCCAGCAATAATCGAATTCGGAGAGGTGGCTGAGTGGCTTAAGGCGCTCGCTTGGAAAGCGAGTGTACGTTTATAGCGTACCGGGGGTTCGAATCCCCCCCTCTCCGCCAGAAAATTCAAAGGGCCCCTTTACGGGGCCCTTTGAATTTTTCTTGCCGAGTGTGGTGGAGGATGAGATCGCTGTTCGAGCCGAGCAGTGGCGCAGCCACCTTCGGCGGCGCGCAGCGCCCATCCCCCCCTCTCCGCCACAATCAACGAGATGTGAGGTCTCTCACGGTCTGCGCCCGCCTGTTTCGATATCGTTACGGAACTATCGCCCCGGAGTGGTGCAATGGCACACATCATCAGATTATGTTTAGTTCTGTCACTTTTATCGATGCCGTTTGTGAACGCAAATGCCTCGAAATTGAGCGTTGAAGTTACGTTTTCGCACAACGAGGCCACCACAATTCGCGCCTACTTCGGTGACGAGCAAAAGAAGTACTCGAATAAAGACAACGGTCTCAAGTCCCTGCCGCCGGGAATTGCGAAGAATCTGGCTCGGGGCAAGGCCCTGCCACCCGGCATTGCGAAGCAGGTCTTGCCGAACGATCTTTTGAGACTGCTGCCACCCGCACCGAACGGCTTTGAGCGGATTATGGTGTCAGGGAAAGTCTTGCTCGTCGAAATCGCGACGCAGGTGATTCACGATGTGTTGGAAGATGTCTTTCTGCGATAAAGCGGGCTTACTCCGGCACTTTGCCCGTCGCGATGTACTCATTATATCCAGCGCAGGACGCGGTGCGATTCTTCAGCGTCAAATCGCTCGGATGATTTTCCTGAAATTCCGTCCACTCGAGACATTGCCGCATCAATGCCAGGCCCATCGGCGAGTCCAATCGTTCCTGTTCCACGCTGATCGGTCCATTCGTCAGCTGGTCCGATAGCTGATCCTGCAATATCTGCGCATTAAGCTCAGACTGTTCGGCCAGCGCTTCGGCTTCAGCCTCGTCGGCAGGCCGATTGATCCAATTCAGCAAGCCGACGATCGCGAAATAGCCGATTACGAGTACCAGTAGCCCGGACACAGCGATGATGAGGCGCGTTTTTGGCTTGCGGGTGTTCACGATATTGTCATTTTAAGCATTTACGCGGGCGAGCCAATAGCTAAGTGCAAGTCAAACTGTCGGCCGTCATTTGATGCTGGCGATTGAAACGGACCGCCATCTATGGCGATAATCGCCGCCGGCTCGCGTCGGCTTCTCCGCGACGGTTAATCGCGAACTCCGCCAGGCCCGGAAGGGAGCAACGGCAGCGACGACACCGGGTGCCGGGGAACAGCTGGCGCGGGCCACTTCATCTTGCCCTTTTCGGGCTTGCGGCGACATGACGGTAGGTTACACTGATCGATTCTGAATTCAGGTTCCGCACCCCACACGCTATGAGTTACCTCGTTCTGGCCCGCAAATGGCGGCCCAAGACCTTTGCCGATACCGTAGGCCAGGAGCATGTCCTGCAGGCGCTGATGAATGCGCTGGAGTCGGGGCGTCTGCACCATGCTTACCTGTTCACCGGCACTCGAGGCGTGGGCAAGACAACGATCGCGCGAATCCTGGCCAAAGCGCTGAATTGCGAGACGGGCGTTAGCGCGGAACCCTGTGGAGAGTGCAGCGCCTGCGTCGAGATCGATGAAGGTCGCTTTGTCGACCTTATCGAAGTGGACGCGGCCTCCAAAACCAAGGTCGACGATACCCGCGAATTACTCGACAATGTGCAGTATTCGCCGGCGCGTGGGCGCTTCAAGGTGTACCTCATCGACGAGGTCCACATGCTGTCAAAACATTCTTTCAATGCGCTTTTGAAAACGCTTGAAGAGCCGCCGCCGCACGTTAAATTCTTGCTGGCGACGACGGACCCGCAGAAGCTTCCGGCGACTGTTTTGTCGCGCTGCCTGCAGTTCAATCTGAGTCGACTGACGCCGCGCCTGATATCGGACCGTCTCGCCTACGTCTGCAAGGAAGAGGGCATCGATGTCGACGCGGGCGCGCTCAATATGCTGGCACGGGCTGCGGACGGCAGCGTGCGCGACGCACTGAGCTTGCTGGATCAGGCCATCGCGTATTGCGGCGGCAAAGTCGAGGAGCAGCCGGTCGCGGTAATGCTCGGAACCATCGATCGCGACCATGTCATGAAGTTGCTGCGGTTGCTCGCGGCCGATGATGGCAAGGGCCTGATCGATGCGGTCGCCAAAATTGACGAGCAATTTCCGGATTACGGACGGCTGCTGGATGATCTTGCCCGGCTCTTGCAGCGTGCCACGATTTATCAGGTGCTTGGTAGTAACGAACACGACGACGAGTTTGATGTTGAGGAACTGCAGAAAATCGCCGACACGATTTCCCCGGCCGACATGCAACTGTTCTATCAGACCGCGTTGCTTGGGCGCCGCGATCTCGATCTGTCACCCGATCCGAGAAGTGGCGCCGAAATGACATTACTGCGCATGCTCGCCTTCAGGCCAGCGGCAAGTGCAGCGACCAGTGATTCCGGTGGATCGTCAAAAAAACAAGGCCCGACGTCAGACGCTCCAAAAGTGGCGGCAGTGCCAAAATCGTCTGCCGCACAACCCGTCGCCGCGGCTGGAACGGCGTGGAACGATCCGGACTGGAACACCCTGGTCTCGCTATTGGAACTGAAAGGAGCGGTTCGCCTGCTCGCAATAAATTGCGCGCTGCTGCGGCGAGGCGGCAAGACGGTGTTCTTCAGTCTTGACGGAAAATCCGAGTCGATGCTGACACGTCAACGCAAGGATGAGCTTGCCAGGGCGCTGTCAACGCACTTCGGCGAATCATTGAACATCGATATCGAGATCGGTGAAACGGCTCCGGAGACGCCTGTCCAGGAAGAGTCGCGAGTGGAAGGGGAGCGCTACGATGCGGCAAGGGCATCGCTTGAGTCCGATCCGAACGTGAAAACGCTACAAACCATGTTTGGCGCAGAATTGAAAACCGATTCCATCGAACCCATAACTCCGTCCCGGTCAGACTGAGCAGGAGCAATTGATGAAAGGTGGCATTGGTTCGTTGATGAAGCAGGCGCAGCAGATGCAGGCTGATATGAAGAAGACCCAGGACGAGATGGCATCGCTGACGGTGACCGGTGAATCGGGCGGCGGTATGGTGCGCATCACGATGAGCTGCCAGCATCAGGTTCAAAAACTTGAAATCGATGACACGCTTATTGGCGACGATAAGGAAATGCTTGAGGACTTGCTTATCGCCGCGTTCAACGATGCCCGGCGCAAAGTGGAATCAACGATGAAGGAACGCTTTTCCGGCATGGCGTCGGGACTGAACCTTCCTCCGGGCATGAAACTGCCTTTCTGAGCGCTACGTGTCGTATTCACCGTTACTTGTTCGAATGATCGATGCACTCCGGTGCATGCCGGGCGTGGGTCAAAAATCGGCACAACGGATTGCATTTCACTTGCTTGAGCGCGATCGGGATGGGGCATCCGCCTTGTCTTCCGCCCTTGCGGATGCCGTCGACGGCATTGGACATTGCAGCCGTTGTCGCATGCTGACAGAGTACGAACTGTGTTCGATCTGTTCTGCGAGCGGTCGTGACCAGTCGTCATTGTGCGTGGTCGAGTCGCCCGCCGACGTGATGGCGGTTGAGGACGCAACCGGTTTTCGTGGACTGTATTTCGTGCTGATGGGGCACCTGTCACCGCTGGATGGTATCGGACCGGACGAACTCGGACTGGATGTCCTTGAGGAACGTCTGCGGCAGGAGGACGTTAAGGAAATGATCATCGCCACCAATCCCACGGTCGAGGGTGATGCGACCGCGCATTTTCTCGCGGACGTGGCGACGCGAAACAACGTTCAGGCGAGTCGCATCGCACATGGCGTTCCGCTGGGAGGCGAACTCGAGTACGTCGATGGCGGAACGCTGTCGCACGCGTTTTACGGCAGGCGCGTCGTCTAATCAGGGGATATGAAATGTCAGATCCGGATTGTTTGTTTTGCAAAATCCTTGCGGGCGAGATTCCGGCCGACATCATTTTCGAATCCGAGTCTGCGATCGCGTTTCGCGACATCAATCCGCAGGCGCCAACGCATGTGCTGATCATTCCTCGGCAACATGTCGCAACGATCAATGACATCGAATCGCAGCACGAGGAACTCGTCGGGAACCTGTTCAGTGCGGCGAAGGCCATAGCGTCGGCAGAAGGCCTGTCTGAAGACGGCTATCGAGTCGTGATGAATTGCAACGAGGCAGCAGGCCAGACCGTGTTTCATCTGCATTTGCACTTGCTGGGCGGCCGGGCACTTGCCTGGCCACCGGGATAAGGCTGCCAATGCCACAGCGATGGGCACTTATCACGGGAGCTTCGGCCGGTTTCGGGCAGGAGTTCGCGCGCCAACTAAGCGCAATGGGGCTGAATCTGATATTGGTCGCAAGACGGACCGAGCCAATGGCCGTATTGGCGAGCCAGCTCAAGGAAACGCACGGTATCGAGGTACTGATTTTCGCGGCCGATCTGTCGCTCCCTACCGCACCCGCCGTTATTAATGGATTCGTTCTGCAACATGGCGTCGAAGTGGATTACCTGATCAACAACGCGGGTTCGTACGGGCCGGATTTACTCGCCACGGAAAACTGGTCTGATTATCAATCCTACATCGAACTAATGATGACCTCGGTCGCAGGTCTCTGCCATTATTTCATTCCACCGATGCGACAACGTGGCTTCGGCCGCGTAATCAATGTTGCATCGGTTGCCGGACAGGTCGCGGCCCCGGGCGACTACAGTTACGGTCCAACAAAGGCCTATTTGATCTCTTTGTCCAAATCATTGTCGAGGACGTTCAGCGGGGAAGGCGTCAAAGTTCTGGCGCTGTGTCCGGGTTTTACCCACACAGATTTTCACAAGTCCGAGAAACTGGCGAAGCGAAAGGAAGCGTCCGCCAACTTCCTGTGGTACGACGTCGACGTTGTGGTGCGCGAAGGATTGAGGGCGCTTGAACAGGGGAAATCCGAATACAGCTCAGGCAGGCTGTATCGTTTTTTGGTTCCGGTACTGCGTTCCTGGCTCGGCAAGTGGGTTCTGAAAGCCGTTGGTGTGACTCGTGGCTAGTATCGATCGCGGTTGATTCGCTCCGTGAGTGCGAGAATGCGTCGGTAACTTTCATAGCGACGTTCATCCATTTCGCCGCTTTCCACAGCCTGTTTAACGGCGCAATTCGGTTCGCGAAGATGTTTGCAATTCGCGAAGCGGCAATGCTCGCCTAACTCATGGACTTCGCGAAATCCGACGATGGCCTGTTGCGGCGTTTGTAGAGCCGGTGCGTAGTCTCGAACACCGGGCGAGTCAATAACCACTCCGCCCCGAGGCAGCGAGATCATCGCCGAGTTAACGGTGGTATGGCGTCCTTCGCCCGTTTTCGTTGAGATCGTCGCGGTCTTTTGTTCGGAATTCGCGGCCAGCCGATTGATCAAGCTTGATTTTCCGACGCCGGACTGGCCAACAATGATCGCGGTCCGGTCGGTTAGCAATTCCGCCAGTGGGTCGAGATTGTCATCTGTTTCTGCGCTGCAGGCGATACTCGGGTAGTCCAGTTGCTGATACGTCTCCAGCACATTGTCCGGGTCAATGGCATTGTCGAGGTCGGTCTTGTTGTAAACAACGGCGGCGGCAGCGCGCATATTTTCGGCGGCACACAGGTAGCGATCGACAATAAACCAGTCCGGCTTGGGCGATGCAGCGGCAACAACAACGACAAGATCCAGATTCGCGGCAAGTGTTTCGACTTTGCCGCGCAGATTAGGGCGGTTGAGCTCATTGCTGCGCTCATGAATCGATGTGATCAACCAGTCCGCCTCGCCATCGATTGGCTCAACGACGACGATGTCCCCGCATACTGGCTTTAGTTTTTTGCCTTTGATCCGCGCATCGGCTTCCTGCTTGTCGTCGAAACGCACTCGCATACGACGGCTATAGGTTGCGATAACTGTTGCGTCTTTAGCGGGCATGCTCAGAGTATACTTGGCGCATGGAAAAGAGCAGCAATCTGATATGGATTGATCTGGAGATGACGGGCCTCGACACGGTCGACGACTCGATCATTGAGATCGCCACGATCGTTACCGACAAACATCTGAATGAACTTGCTGAAGGGCCCGTTCTGGCCATAGGCCAGGCGAAGGCAACGATGGATGCGATGGACGAATGGAATACGCGACAGCATGGCGAAACAGGACTTACCGCGCGCGTCCTTGCGAGTGATGTAACCGTCGCGAAAGCCGAACAGAAAACGATCGAATTTCTTGCCGAGTGGATAGACGAGGGCGCATCACCGATGTGCGGCAACAGCATCTGTCAGGATCGCCGTTTTATGGCCCGAGAAATGCCTGCACTCGAGCGCTTTTTTCATTACCGAAATCTGGACGTGAGCACGCTAAAGATCCTGGCCACTCTATGGGCTCCAACGATCGCGGCCGGATTCGACAAGGAATCAACACACCGGGCGCTAGCCGACATTCGCGATTCGATTGCCGAACTTGTTTGGTATCGCGAGCATTTGTTGGACTCGTCGGTCTTCCCGGACGATTCGCCGCAGCCGGATTAGTCGTGTCTGATTTGCCTATTGCTCCGGCCTGCCTCCGAAATAGCGACGCAATATTGGGTGTGCTGCGGCATGAACTCGCGGAGTGCCAGGATGTACTCGAAATCGGTTCGGGAACCGGGCAGCACGCGGTGCATTTTTCGGCAAGCCTGAGGGACATCAACTGGCAAACCAGCGACCTTTCGGAAAACCATGACGGCATACGAGCGCACATCGCGAACGCCGGTCTGGACAACGTAAAAGCACCGTTGGCGCTGGATGTTCGCTCGGCAACATTGGATGCGCAGTCATACGATGCAGTTTTCACGGCCAACACAATACACATCATGAGCTTCTCGGCGGTTGAGAAAATGATTCCATTTATCGCGGCTCATCTAAGCGGCGGCGGCTTGTTTCTCGCTTACGGGCCGTTTCGTCAAGGTGGCAGGTTCAACACTGAAAGTAACGCGAACTTCGACGCATCATTGCGTGCGCGTGATCCTGGTATGGGGATTCGCGAGTTGGAAAAAATTGACAGCCTGGCGGAACATGTCGGCATGCGTCGCTTACGGACCTACGCGATGCCCGCAAACAACTTGTTGCTGATATGGCAAAAGGACATGAGGAATACGCTGTGATTACACACAAAGGGGGATGCCATTGCGGCTTGGTGCGATTCGAGGTGGATGCGGCGGCCGAAATAGCGGCGACGAAGTGCAACTGCAGCGTTTGCAGCATGACGGGTTTCCTGCACCTGATCGTTGGCGCGGACCATTTTCGGCTGCTCACCGACAAGGCGGACATTACGACCTACACGTTCAATACGCACACGGCGAAGCACATGTTCTGCCGTCACTGCGGCGTAAAATCCTTTTATATTCCACGCTCACACCCCGACGGCGTCAGCGTCAACATCAATTGCATCGATCCGGCGACCATCAGCTCAGTTTCAAGTACCGATTTCGACGGCCGCAATTGGGAACAGAATATTTCCGATTTGTCGCCAATAAAAGACTGATTTCTCAGTAGTTTGGGTGGTTAACGACTTTAACTTATCTTATAGTTGCGCCGTCCATCAACGAATACGGAAGACCATGAAAAATACTTTTTTCGCAGCTGCGGTCGTGATTGTCAGCTTGCTCGCCGCACCCAGGGCCTGGGCAGAATCGGCCTGGGTGAGTGATGAATTCGAAATCACATTGCGGTCGGGCCCCAGTACCAGCAACGCGATTCAACTCATGGTCAGTAGCGGCAGAGAACTTGAAGTGCTCGAGAGAGACGCGGAAACGGGCTACACGCGTGTCAGGACCGCTGGCGGTACCGAGGGTTGGGTACTCTCGCGATATCTGATGCCTGAAGCGAGCGCTCGGGAGCAATTGCAGACATTGACAGGCCAGCTGACCAACGCCAACACGCGCGGCTCGTCGCTCAATTCACAATTGTCAGCAATTCGCAGCGAATACGATGGCTCGCAAGCCAGTGTTCGGGCCCTTGAACGCGACAAAGCCCGGCTGGAGCAGGAACTTGCGGATATAAAGCGAACCGCCGCGAATGTATTGACGATCAACGACGAAAACACCCGTCTGCGCGACCAGGTTGAGTCCGCCGATATCCGCGTGGATGTCCTTGAACAGGAAAATCGTGAACTCGCGAGCGAGGCGATACGCTATTGGTTCATGTCCGGTGGTCTCGTGCTCGTCGTCGGCATTATCCTCGGCCTGTGGTTACCGCGAATGCGCTGGCAGCGACGTTCCGGATACGACCGTTTCTGAGCGCACCTACACGGGTGGCGCTGCAAGCAGCGCACCTACACGGGTGGCGCTGCAAGCAGCGCACCTACACGGGTGGCGCTGCAAGCAGCGCACCTACACGGCTTCGCCGGCGAGGAATAGCCAGGTCTCGATGACACTGTCCGGGTTGAGAGACATGCTCTCGATTCCCTGTTCAACAAGCCAAAGCGCGAGGTCGGGGTGATCTGACGGCCCCTGGCCGCATATTCCGACGTACTTGCCGTGTTTCTTGCAGGCCTTGATGGTCATCTCGAGCATTGCCTTAACGGCGTCGTCGCGTTCATCGAATAAATCCGCAATCAGGCCTGAGTCACGATCAAGTCCGAGAACAAGCTGGGTCATATCGTTTGAGCCGATCGACATCCCGTCGAAGTGCTCGAGGTATTGATCGGCGAGCAGTGCATTCGTCGGCAGTTCGCACATCATGATGACTTTGAGGCCTTCGGTGCCTCGTTGCAGTCCGTTCTCGGCCAATAAATCGATGACCTGCTTTGCCTGCGCGACAGTGCGAACAAACGGAATCATCACCTGAACGTTGACGAGGCCCATGTCGTTTCGAACTTTACGAATCGCGGCGCATTCCAGTTCAAAGCAGGGGCGGAAACTGTCGGCGACGTATCGTGCCGCGCCACGAAATCCGAGCATCGGATTCTCTTCGTGCGGCTCGTATCGATCGCCACCGATCAGATTGGCATATTCGTTCGATTTGAAATCGGATAGTCGAACAATGACCGGTTCCGGTGCGAACGCAGCCGCGATCGTGCTGACGCCTTCTGCCAGCCGGTCGACGAAAAACTGCACCGGATCGGCGTATCCCGCCATTTGCTCGTCAACGGCATCCCTGGTTTTTGCGTCGAGTTGATCGTATTCGAGCAGGGCTTGCGGGTGGACACCAATCATTCGATTGATAATGAATTCGAGTCGTGCCAGGCCAACACCTCGGTGCGGGAGACTGGCGAAATCAAAAGCTCTGTCTGGATTGCCGACATTGAGCATGATTTTTACGGGAATCTCGGGCAGCGAATCGAGTTCAATCCGTGTCTTGTCGAAATCGAGTGCGCCCTGGTACACGTAGCCTTCATCGCCTTCGGCACAACTGACCGTCACGTCAGACCCGTCCTTGATTGTTTCAGTTGCGTCTCCGCAACCGACGACAGCAGGAATTCCGAGTTCGCGGGCAATGATCGCGGCGTGACAGGTTCGACCGCCGCGGTTGGTCACGATGGCCGATGCGCGCTTCATGACCGGTTCCCAATCGGGGTCGGTCATGTCCGAGACGAGAACGTCGCCGGTCTGCACACGATTCATTTCGCTGACGCTATTGACGACTTTGGCTTTGCCGACGCCAATCTTCTGACCGATGCTTCGGCCCGTACTGATAATGGTAGAGCGATCCTTTAGCGTGAATCGCTGGATCGTCTTGCCGCTTCTGCTTTGTACTGTTTCCGGTCGCGCTTGCAGTATGTACAGTTTGCCGTCGGTTCCGTCTTTGCCCCATTCAATGTCCATCGGCCGGTCGTAGTGTTTCTCGATGGTTACGGCCATTGTTGCGAGTTCAATGATTTCCTCATTCTTCAAAGAGAATCGCTGGCTGTCAGCTTCTTCAACGTCGACTGTTTCCACTGTTTTGCCCGATTGTGGATCATCGCTGTAGACCATCTTGATGGCCTTGCTGCCGAGATTCTTGCGCAAAATCGGAAAGTGACCGTCTGCGAGCGCGCGCTTGTAAACGTAGAACTCGTCCGGATTCACGGCGCCCTGAACCACGGTCTCACCGAGGCCCCATGATGATGTAATGAAAACCGCGTCACGGAACCCTGATTCTGTATCGAGTGTAAACATTACACCGGAAGAACCGACGTCACTGCGAACCATCATTTGGACGCCGACCGACAGCGCAACCAGGCTGTGTTCAAAGCCTTGATGAACTCGATAGGCAATGGCACGGTCAGTGAACAGTGAAGCGAAGACCTGGTGCATCGCCTCGATAACCTTGTTGAGACCGCGCACATTGAGGAAGGTCTCCTGCTGTCCCGCGAATGAGGCGTCCGGAAGGTCTTCGGCGGTTGCGGACGAGCGTACGGCCACGGCGATTTCCTTGCCACCGGACATCTCGTCCCAGGCAGTGCGCACATCATCCATGAGACGCTTGGGGAGCGATGCGGCGAGTATCCATTCGCGAATGGATTTGCCGGCTGACGACAACGCATCGATATCGTCGACGTCCAGTCCGTCAAGCGTTGCATTGATCCGTTTGTCGAGTTCATCCGCGCCAAGAAAGTCGCGGTAGGCTGCCGAGGTCGTCGCAAATCCACCGGGAACCGTTACTCCGAGACCGCTCAGATTGCTGATCATTTCACCGAGCGAGGCGTTCTTGCCTCCAACAATTTCGACGTCATTCATGCCAAGCTCATCGAGCTTGATGACGTATCGGTCCAAAGTTAGCTCCCTTGTGGTTCACAGGCCGTATGTGGACAATCGACCCGATGAATGAACGCATTGTTTATTTTCTCTCCGACCAGACCGGCGTGACGGCAGAAACCCTCGGGCATAGCCTTCTTACGCAGTACAACAGCCGGGATTTTCAACAGGTGACTTTGCCATTTATAGATACTCCAGACAAGGCGGAAGAGGCGGTCGCCCGAATCAACGAATCGGTGAGTGATGACTCGCTACGACCGATCATCTTTTCCACGTTGGTGACAGATGAAATTCGCGCGATCGTGCACGAGGCGAATGGGCTGCACCTGGATATATTTGACGTGTTTCTGCAACCACTGAGCGAAGAGCTTCAGGAGAAACCGACACACGAGCCGGGTCGCGCGCACGGCATGAGTGATATCGATGCCTACATGAAGCGCATCGAGGCGACCAATTTCGCGCTCGCGAATGATGATGGCGGTGTCAGCCGCAACTATGACATGGCCGATGTGATTCTTATTGGTGTTTCGCGCTCGGGTAAAACACCGACCTGCCTGTATCTGGCATTGCAGTACGGTGTCTATGCCGCAAATTACCCGTTGACCGATGAGGAATTCGAGAGCGGTAAATTGCCTGGGATCCTGGTCAAACAGAAGAGCAAACTATACGGATTGTCGATCGGGCCGGAGCGATTGCGTCAAATTCGAAAAGAGAGGCGCCCGCTCGGTAGTTATTCATCGGCGCAACAAGTTAGATTCGAACTAAGGGAAACGGAGAAATTGTTTCGACGCTACGGCATTCCGAATGTTGATGCAACGGAGATTTCGATCGAGGAAATCGCGAGTCGAATTCTCGATAGTACCGGTGTAGAGCGAAGAGTGCGACCCTGATTTTTTGTTTGTTTTTGGGTGTTTTGGAACGGGAATTGCACTACTTTTAGTTCGTATTTGCTGTGCTATATTCGAGCCATGTTGCTTGATTCGAGATTAGTACCGCAGACAAATGTCACGCCGCGAAGCTTCGTTGGCTTGATGTCCGTATATGAAAGTAACTATCTGCGATTGCTGAACCTGATTCCCGATCTACGACGCCTCGATGGCTGTTATCGGTCGCGCGTCGCCGGTGATTGCGATTTGCATCTGGATATTCTCAAGCGCGAACGCTATACGCTGACGCTGGCCTTGACGTATTACTTCGAAACCGACAGCGGACGAGTTGCCGATCCGGATATGCTGGTTCGGGTCTATCTCGACGGTCAGCTTGCCGAAGCGATGTGCCTTGGCGAAGATCACCGGGATGCGGATTTTCGGCGCCTGTGGCGTTCACACGGCGGCGAGCTTGGCGAGCGCTGGACACGCAATGTCATCCTCAACAAGTGGCTTGAGTATCTACTGGATCAGGGTCACCTGGTTCTCGAGGAACAAGCCTGAAGTAGCCATATCGCGGCGCTTTCCGCGTTCTCTTAAATGTCCAAAACTGTAGACTCAGTCAGAGCTTCCCAAGCGCTCAATTGTCATGATTTGTCACATTACGAGCCGATACTGTGCGAATGCATGGTCAGCATTATGTAAAGAGGGTCTGATTTGACGAGCCTGACCGCCATCTTTGGAAACAATCCGGACGATTCGGACGAAAGCGAGAAGCTGCGCGAGCTTTACTGGAGCAGGGCCGAACTCAAGAAAGAGTATGCGAGCCTGAGGGAGGAATGCTTTCGGTTAAAGCAGCAGATCGCCGCTCGGGAAGGCTCGGGTGCGCGCCTGCAGCAAGAGCTGGAACACCTGGAAAGTCTGCTGCTGGATCCGGACTGTGTATACAACGTCGTTGTCTACTACCAGATGCGCTCGTTTAACGAACGTTGCAAAGACAAGCTTGCACGCTTCGCGGAGCAGCTCAAACAACAACGCGAGAAACGCACCTACGGCAAGGTGATCGAGGAATGGAACGACGCGCGTGACGAACGGGCGCAGGCCGTTCAAGCGCAGATCGGTGAGCAACGAATGCAGATGCAAATGCTCGAAGACCAGTTGGAGTCGGAGCGACAGCGTTTCGCAAAGATGAATGGATTCTGGCGCTTCCTGCGCAAGCGTTCGATCGCCAGAACGGCGAAGAGTATGACGCAAGGAATTGCCCTGGCCCGGATGAATGAGTCCGAATTGCTGGCCGCACTGGAAAAGATTCAGTCCAGCAGCGCGCCGGACACTGAAGGGCTCGATATCGCGAGCAAACGTAGCATCAACTTCATGATCCTGTCTTTCGCACAGCAGCTATATCTGCATTTTTCAAAAGACAATCTGGCGGGTCTCGCGAAGGAGACCGATGAGAAAGGCGTCGGATCGATCAACTACGGCAGCAAACAGGACTGCGACGCTATTTTGGAGTTGCTGCGAACTCGTTCAGGCTCAATGGATAAGACCTCCGAATTTGCAGATATCCTGCAACAGAGAGCAAAGCTGATATCCGAAAAGGCGCTGTTCGATAAAGACGACGATGCGGTCCCTGTCCCCGCTACTGTTTCAACGATTTTTTCGATCGACGAAACTGGCGCAATCACGGAAATAGACGCCAACCTGCTGGGTGAAAATTATTGGGACGTGGTCAACGTCGTCAGTCGCTAAAGCGGCAGAGAAATCTTAGGTTTTGAGATCTAAATGTCCGTGCGGAACATTTGCCGCCGATATCGGGACAGGTCGTCCTCGGATATGCCTGGCACACTGGTGCTGACGCCAGTGACATCTTTTTCCGCATCACGAATTTTCAATTCGTCGGACGAATCGATGTCCCGGCTTTTCTCGCGAAGGCCTGGAGCGGTCAGTTCGGCGAGGGACGCTGCATTCGGTGAGCTTATCGCCGTCGCATCGGCAGCCGCCTGGCCTTCCGGGACACTCTCGTCGAATATATCGCGAAGGATGGTCTTGACCCGAGGGGCCATTGAAACTGACGGAGCCTGTGAATTCAGGTCTTCAACCGTCACCGGAGGGGCATCGGCCGCCGAGACGGAATCGGTCTGGCCGAGGTCTGCCAGGGCCGGTGCGCAGCAGAACGCAAGCAGCAGCGCTGCCGCACTTTTGCCGCCGATGGCGGCCTGATACCGTCTTGCTGGCCTTTCTTGCACTGCGCCTCCTTGAGGGAGTCAGACAAGTGTTATAGCCGAGTATATCAGCTGACCCCCCTTAGCGCGCAAGCGGCTTGCGTTAAGGCGTTACCTGGGCGGTCTGAGCCGGTACGACACTAATTTCGCGCAGTTCCGCCATATCCGTGACAATGTCCGCGGCCTGCTCCAGCAGGACGTCCGGGATCTCATCCTCGTCGACATCGTCGAGGGTCTCAACCGGCTCCAGATTCAGGGCAGCACGCCGCTCGTTCTCCCTTTCGAGGCGGTGTTCGAGCTCTTCCTCGCGTTCTCTGCGGCGCTTATCTATGTTTAACGAGACCGAATCACGGGCTCGCGCCTCTTCGACGACCCGAATACCTTCTTTCAACCAGACGAAGTTCGGGTCCTGACTGGACCGCTCGGCGTGGCTGGCGCTGAGCGATTGAATCGTTGTGTCCAGGGGCTCGCCTTTCGAGAATCGTGTTGTCGTGACGGTATCCCAGGGCAGGGCACTGTCGCGAACGCTTTCGCCAACCAGTTCCGCATCGATCGCGGACGGCAATTCGATGTCCGGGCTGACGCCCCTGTGCTGCGTGCTTTCGCCGGTAACGCGGTAGTACTTGCCAATCGTCAGCGTAAGCTGGCCGAAGCCGGTGTCACCCTCTGGCTGCATGAACTGGTCGAGTGAATAGAGGTTCTGGACGGTGCCTTTGCCAAAGGTCTGCTGGCCGATGATGACGCCGCGCGCATAGTCCTGAATGGCGGCCGCGAAGATCTCGGAAGCGGACGCGCTGAAGCGGTCCACCAAAACTGCCAGCGGGCCGTCGTAAGCGACTCGGGCCACCGGGTCCGGGTCGTCCAGACGGCTGACACGGCCGCTCGAGTTCCGCAGTTGCACGACGGGCCCATTGTCGATGAAAAGACCGGATAGAGCCGTAGCTTCGGTGAGATGACCGCCACCGTTACTGCGCAGGTCCATGATCAGTCCATCAATGCCTTGTTCTTCGAGTTCAGCAATCAGGCGCTTTACGTCTTTGGTCGTGCTCGTGTAGTTTTTGTCGCCATTCGACAGTGCTTGATAGTCACGGTAGAAGGAGGGCACCGCGATTACGCCGATTCGCCACTCGCGGCCTTCCCGCGGTATTGAAATCAACTCGCTTTTCGCCGCCTGCTCTTCCAGCTTCACCTGACCACGCGTCAACGCGATGATTTTCTCGCCGCTGCCTGGAATGGCGTCGCCCTGAATAATCTGCAGTCGGACCACGGTGTCACCGGGCCCACGAATGAGGTCGACGACGTCGTCCAGGCGCCAGCCCACGACGTCGACCATCTCACCGTCATGGCCTTCCGCTACGCCGGTAATCAAATCGTTGGTTTTCAGCTTGCCGTCACTCGCCGCAGGACCGCCCGGAATGATGCCAATGACTTTGACATAGTCCTCGTCTGGCTGAAGTGATGCGCCAATACCGAAATAGGAGAGACTCATCTGAATTCGGTATTCCTCCGAATTACGCGGCGACAGATAGCTGGAATGAGGGTCAAGCGTGTGCGCGAAGGCATTCATGAATCCTTCGAAGACGTCGTCGCTGTTGATCTGGTCCATGCGGCGCGCGAGACGTGCGTAGCGCTTCGACAATAATTCCTTCGTTTCGTCCCATGTCTTGTCGTTGAGAACATGGCGCAAGGCGTCGTTCTTGACCCGGCCACGCCAGATGTCGTCCAGTTCGGCCGAGGTTTCAGCCCAGGGCATCTCGGAGCGCTCAAATTGAAACTCTTCATCCAGGGAGAAATCAGGTTCTGTATCGAGCACCGTTACAGCGAAATCAAGCCGTTCGCGAACGCGAGTTCTGTAAACACCGAACATCTCGTAGACCGGGTCCAGCGGCCTGCTTTTGACGATGTCGTCAAGTTGATGACGGTAAGTCTCGAAGAACTCGATGTCGCTCGCGAGGAGATACATTCGGTTGCCGTCGAGCGACTCGATGTAACGGTCCATCACTTGCGACGAAAGCTCATCGTCAACGGCAATTTGCTTGTAATGCGATTTCTGGATGAACTGGGTCACCAGCGCGCCAATGTCTTCGTGGCGGTCCTCCGGCTGCAGAGGCTCATCGGAGTTTACTTCCTGGTTGTTCGCTGATGCGGAAAAGGCCAGAGCGCTAAGCGCAAGACCTGCGAACAAACTGCGACGGCGGGACTTAAGGTTTATCAAGATTATCTCCATTTTCGTTCGACACTGTTCTTCCCCAGTACAGTGGGCTAGGCTAGATGCCAGACGCGCTTCGATCAAGGGCGTATTTGGCATAAAATCCCGTTACTTGCGATTAGAACTAGACCATACTGGAAAGTATTCGATGCGACCACTCGCGGTGATCACGGGCGTACTGCTGGGATCCTGTGTGTCGATAACAGTTTCCCTCGCGATGGTTCTTATCGTATTCCTGATTCTCGGCGACGATTACCCTCGCTTGCAGCATGAAATTCGGCCCCTGTTGGTCAGTTTGCTCATCTTCTTCGGTATGACCATCCTAACGGCCGGTAGTTTCTACTCTCTGATCAAGATGTCTCGTTGGCGTTATTGGTCGCAGGGACTGACTTTGGCAGGTCTTGCCGCAACGGTGATGTATTACTGGCCCTGCGCCGAGCGACCTAGCGAAACAGTCGTAGTCGTTTTCCTGCCGCTCCTTCGCCGCGTTTTCGGCGCCGTCTCATTCTTGATTGCAACGCCCTACGGCGATTTTCGAGCCAGTCCTCGCGAGTAACTCCCTTGCGACGGCCATTTTCCTGGCGGACGCGCTCACGGTAATCGCGAAAGTCTTCATAGGCCTCGATCTCGTGCTTTAACTCTCTGACGACGAGTTCAATCATGATGGCGTCGTCGAGAAAGCCCAGACCCGGGATATGGTCTGGTATCAGGTCTTCGGGTTCTGCAAAGTAGGCCAGCGCGTTCAGGACCCGATTTGCCTCCTGATGCGGCAGGCGCCAATCGATGTCCGTGAGCATATCAATCATCAATCGCAGTTTTTCCAGTCGCTCTCGCACGAACAGCGGCGCACCGGTGTCGGCGATGACCTGCAACAGGTCTTCGGCCGATGCGACGATATCTTCCGGTGCGATCCTCGCGGCGGCCTTGCGGGCCTCTCGCATGATCAGGCGAAAGTGTTTCAGGTCGTTTTCTTCGAGTTCAAACGAGACGCGCAGGCTCATTATTTTCGGAATCGCTTATCCCAGTTTCTTGAGCGATCGAAGTTACCCGTATTGTAGGGGTCAATGCCAGTTTCTTCGCTGGAGTCGACGATGGAATCATCGATAATCTTGAGCGTATCGTGTGTCCCGGTATCCTCGCGCTGGTATCGCTTGCGCACCAGGCCTTTCCTGGGCGAATCGTCACCGGCTAATTTACCCTCACTGTCGGGTTCGAGGTCGATGGCCTCAACCTGGTCAACGTATTCGGCTCGCCCGCGGCGCTCATGGCCCCCGCGCCGGTCATTGTTTGGGTTCGCCGGGCGAGGATGCGAGCCGCTTTGGCGCAAGCGCTTCGCTGACGACGCCTCTTGCGACTCGGTCACGCCCAGAATCCAATTCTTAATTTTCTCAAACATTCCAGTACTGCTAAAAAGCGGTTAATGCCGACCTCGGTTGATGACTATAGTCATGCCCCGGGGGCGTGTTGTTAGCCAGTTAACATAATGTCGTCGCAAACCCCGTTTGTTAGCGCAGTAACGGACCGCTGAATGTGAAGTCCGTCACACAATGCCAAATCTGAACGTTCGCGGCGATGCGCTCAGTTTCGCGGCTGTGCCGTTTGGCGCCAGCCCCAGGCCATCAGCCGAAAAACAAAAATTGTCAGGTAGGGCGACAACACCAGAAACCAGGCGACCTGATCGCCGTCCCGGATCTTGCCGCTTAAGGTGCCAAAAAAGTAATTGTATCCTTTGCCGCCGTATTCGCCGAAGACGGCATCGCCAACAAGGAAGATCGCGATCGGTACGAGTACAATGCCGACGAATAGCAGGCCGAATAGCAGCCCTGCTTCAGCGGTGATCCTTTGTCTTATCGATTTTTGGGCGACAGCCAAGGCGGTTTTCCCAAGCACATGCCAGGGCCGTATCGTTGCGGAGTGTCGGGGTGAGGTCAACCCCGACAAGCGTCTCTATTTGGCGACGCCGGGCGGCGCATTGGCGTTCCGGCGACTGCGGTAAACCGCGACGCCGAGATGGACGCAGGCTGCCGAGAACAGCAGGTAGTGGGGCAGAACCCAGAACCATTCGCTGATATACATGGTTGCGAAGAATGCGGCGAATCCCGAGGTCAGATAAAAGTACGGCAGCGCGTCGTACAACATTTTCGGAAGCCAGATTTTTCGTGACGCGATCTTGCCCGTGGTGCGCGTTGCTTGTTGGGTCTCGCTGAGCTGGATTGGCTTCCCTGCCGCGGTACTTAGCATTGTCGTGTCCTGGTGAAGTGTCTGCACAACATACGCCGGACGGCCTTGCCTGTCCGTGACTGCGCTCACAATTCGCGCTTGGGGAATTCCTCGTAGCGAAATTCGGCGATGCCAATTTTCACGATGTCGCCATTCTTCAGAAAGTGTTCGGTGACTCGCTCCGAGTTGACATAAACCCCGTTCTTACTGCCCCAATCGACTACCCTGGCCGCATCGCCTTCTGTGGTAATCACGGCATGACGTCGGCTGATGTATTGCGCCTTCAGCTGTATATCGTTCTGCTCGGTCCGTCCGATCGTCAGACGCTCCTTGAACAATGGAAAGCGCAGTTCCTGATCGTCGATTCTGCCGATTAACAGTCGCGTAACACGTTCCCTGTCACGCTCCGGGTACGGGTGTTCGTCAATCCGCTCTGACATACGAGTATCAATGTCCTGAATGACGTCTTCCATCTCGCCTATCGAGTCGATCTCGTGGCTTTTCTTGGCGAGTTCGGCGATCAGACAGTTTATGGCCTCGCTTTTGGTTTCGATCTTATCTTCGTAATTCCTGGTCATTTTCTCAAGTTTCGAGACCTTTTTGCGCAACGTGCCGATGCTAGCGCTGCTCTGCTCTGCTTTTTCGTTTAGCATGAGCTCAAGTTCATCGCGAAAGGTTCGTGTTTCAACCAGGTCGGACGCTAATTGTTCGCCGATGTGTTCGTTTTGAGCGAGGGTATCCGCCGCCTCTCCCAATTCGAAACGGAGTAAGCGAATTTCCTCTGCATTGGCACTCTCCGCATTTTCAAGAGCAATTGCTGTCTCTTCAGCCGATTTTCTCGCCTTGCTCAGTTCGCTTCTGAGTTCCTCAATATTTTTCTCTGCGCCGCGCAATGATTGCGCGAGCAAGTCGCGTTCGCCAAGCGTCTTCTCGGAGTTACCGGAAATGTCGCTGTGTTGCCGTCGCAGCTCGTCGGCATATTTCTCAGTTCGTTGCTGTTGTGCCCTGAGCTCGCGAATCAGCGCGTCCCTGCTCGCGAGCTGCCCTTTGTGTTCGGCGATCTGTTTGTGGGCCCGGATGATCTCGCCGCCCGATTCGAGCGCTTTCCTGGCGACCTTAATTTCGTCGACTGAGCTTTGTATTTCGCGATACTTCTTGTCGCGTTCCCGAATCTCGGCCTTCAGGGCTTTGATCGAGCGGTCGCGCTTTTGCAGTAATTTTTCTTTGCGTTCGAATTTGCGGTCGTTGTCCTTGAGCTCCGCATTGAGCTTGCACGTAAGTTCTTCACGGGCCTTGATCTCGGTTTCAAGGCCAATCCACCTCGCACGTAACTGTTCAATGTCAAACTGCAGGCGCTCGATCGTTTCCGAGCGAACTTGCAGATCAGATTTGAGTTCTGAAATTGAAACGCCGTCCGCTGCAATCTGTTCGGAATCATTGAATCCATGCGTACTCAGGTCGCTTTCCGCCGACGTCGATTTCCCCGGTTTCGAGAAATCCTGCCGAATCGTCGATGCCTCGAGTTCCGTGCTTGGGTCGTCGTCGTCCGAGACTAATTCTTTAATCTTATTCTTTTTATTAGTCATACGCGCATAGTAGCACGCGCCCGGAAAACGGGAATACAGACAAAAGCTTACAGCGGAATGCTGAAGAGGATTACGTCAAATTCCGACTAGTCGCAGGGCACCGTGCGGCCATTCGCCCATTGCCGCAGGGCGGACACGCGTTCGTCCATTACGATCGATAATGGTTTGGTCTGCTGAATTTCCTGCACCAAATACTCAGTGGATAGCGACTGCTCTTTTGCGTGTGCCGCGTAGAGCGCCGACACGACGGCTTGTTCAATTTCGGCGCCGGAGAAGCCTTTCGATATTGTCGACATTTTCTCGATATCGAAGTCCTTGAGCGCCTGTCCGCGCGACGTCAGATGAATGGCGAAGATGGAAGCCCGTACCCGTTGTCCGGGAAGGTCGACGAAGAAGATCTCGTCGAATCGACCTTTGCGGACGAGTTCGGGCGGCATGGCGCTGATGTCGTTGGCCGTCGCGACCACAAAAACGGTGCTCTTTTTCTCCGCCAGCCAGGTGAGAAAGCTACCCAGTACCCGCTGCGTCGTCCCGGTCTCGCCGCCACGGCCTGCAATGCCCTTTTCGATTTCATCAATCCACAAAACACAAGGCGACATTACGTCGGCTGTATTAAGGGATTCGCGGAGCTTTCGTTCGGTTTCGCCATGGTACTTGTCATACAGCGAGCCGAAATCCAGTCGCACGAGTGGTACCCCAAATATGCCGGCGGTCGCTTTCGCAGCGAGACTCTTGCCACAGCCCTGAATGCCGATCAAAAGTATGCCTTTTGGCGGATCAAGATTTGCGGCGCTGCCGTCGCGCCGAAACGCCGGTTTTCGCTGCGACAGCCAGGTTTTCAAACGTTCCATGCCGCCGACGTTCTTGAATTTCGCCGTGTCGTATTCAAATTGCAGGGCGCCGCCCGCATTGAGCAGTTCATATTTGGCTTTCATGACGCCGGGCAGGTCGCTTTTGGTGATCGCACCGTCGTGAAACACGGCATTGCGCGCGAGTCGCTCGGTGTCGGCATAAGTCAGCCCGGCAAGATTCTGGACAAGGAGTTTGTGTGCCTTCGAATCAGCCTGCACCTTCGAGCCGCGATTCTCACGTGACCATTCGTCCGCAACGCGTGCAATGATATTGCGACGCTCCGCCTCGGTTGGCAGCGCCAGGTCGACGCGGGCGCTGTAGGACTCCAGTTCGCGCGGCAGGCTGACCTTGTGACTGATGAGCACAATTTGTCGCGCGACGTCCGGATACCGGATGCAAATGTCCTTCAACAGCCGAACATGAACCGGATCTTCCAGAAAAGGGTGAAAGTCGAGCAAAATATAGAGACCGGGCTTGGAAACTGCGCGTATGTGCTTGAGCACATCCGTCGGCTCCGAATTCAGTGTCTGTGGCTCAAGCGCGATATCAAGGCGTTGCAGACCATCCGTGATGGTCCAGCGGAACAACGGCACATATTCGTTGCTCGCCGAGGCGATCGAAATCGACTGCAACATTTCGAGAATGCGTGCTTCGTCCCGCGTTTCGATGACCACGATGGGTGATCGTGAACGCAGCATCAGTCGCAGGTCGTGTCTTTGGCTCATGAATTTAGTGTGCCGCGCTACTGTTGCGCGGAATACTACTGCAGCCGGGTAAGTTGTCGATGTGTAGCGCGTCAGGGTTTTGGCCGATGACATCCATCGACGCGTTCGTCAGCGAAGCAAGACTGAGTGGCGCTGATGTCCGCAACATTTTCTGCAGGACGTCATCCAGTGATTTTTCTGCGTCACTTTTCGCTCTGATCTCGCGGTCGAGTGCGTTGAGGATTGTCACAGCAAGCGCGGTACCCGAGCCACTCGACGATTCTGTACACAGAGAGCCCGCCGATTGCGCCCATTCTTCAATTTGCGAAAGAGCGCTGTTGAAGCGCGATTCCGTAATTGAGCCGCTGCGGAGCAGTAGCTGCAGCGAGTAATACTCGGCAAGTCCTTCGACGATCCAGTCGAAATCACCTGCGGCGCTGGACGCGAGCGCGACATGCACGACTTCGTGCAGCAGCGTGCTGGTGCCGTTTTCGCTAATGAGTGGCCGGCTGGCATGAATATAAATTGACTGTGGCGCCGACAGCCCTCCGCGCCACATTGGCTCCGCAGCGCTGACCACGGTCAGTCTTCGCGGCATTGTTGGCACAATTCGGGCTAGTTCCGGTAGTGTCCAGTTCAACAGGGCGAGCATATCCAGGCGGCGTACGCCCTGATCTTCCGGCGCCGCAATCGCGACCCGCGTGCCAGCGATGCGGTCCCGCCGAACGCCGAGACGTCCCAGAACAATCCAGCCAGACGGCTGAGTGAAGCGCCGCTCTGGATTCCGCACACGGAATTGTCCATCGATCTTGATGTACTCCGTGACCGCAGACCAATGCTTCGGCAGCTTAAACACAAGGCTCGTATCGCTGCTAACGCCGATCAGCGTGCGCGTCGCGGCTCTCGGGATAATGTCTTCGGCACGAAAGAGGCCCCAGGACTCGCCCAGCCAGGCATCGTAGCTGCCGGAGTTTCTTCGGTTGGGGACCTGCACCCGCCAGCGCAGGCGGCCGCCGCTATCGGGAGGCGACCAGCTTACCCGGCCGTCGGCAACGGACAAGTCTCCGTCGCCGTCGAACTCGCTGTAGCGGTCCGGATCGGCGTCGAAACGCATCTCCCGCAGTAGATCGTCGCCCTGCGAAACGCTTAACTCCACGATGACCGCATGTTCGGCAGGCGAAGGCGTGACCCGATAAGCGAGCCCATAGCGTGTCGATCCGGATTCGGGTTCTGACGCCGGGGCGCCGCAAGCGGCGAGCCAGGCCCCACATAGCAAGAATAGTCGCGGACTTGGGATACAGTTCATAGGTAGTTCAGGAGTTTGCCCGTATTTTAGGGACTCGGCTCGGCCAATGTGGACGCTATGATAGCCCAGCAATTGCAAATCGTATGTCGCAGTGGATTGCTGCTTGCCCTCGCAATACTGATGGCCGCGTGTTCGAGCACAGTCGAAAAGCCCGATTATCCGTCGAGCCACTCCAATCGTGGTTCGAAAATCGGCGAGACCGCCGCGCAAATAGCGCTGCAACAAGTCGGGGTTCCGTACCGATATGGCGGCCAATCTCCCTCAGGCTTCGATTGTAGCGGGCTGGTTCACTACGCCTATGCACGCGCGGGAATGTCGATGCCGAGAACCACGGCGCAATTGTGGTCTGGTACCTTTGCGATTGAACGCGGAGGGTTGCAGCCAGGTGACCTGTTATTTTTCTCGATTTCGGGAAAGATGTCGCACGTCGGCCTGTACCTCGGAGACGGGCGCTTTGTACACGCGCCATCGACAGGGAAGACGGTTCGCGTCGAATCTTTGTCATCGACGTTCTATCGAAAGGCTTTTCTTCGGGCCGGTCGGCCCAAATAGCATCAGGTCTGTTCGTCCGCGACGATAAATGCGCGCAATTGCTCGGCCAGGCCTTTGCATGCTTTGGCCTGGGTACGTGCAATTAACGGGATAGGGATGACCAGCGCCGGCAGGAACGACGTTCCGCTGAAATCTGCCGAAATGGTACCCGCGGATTCGAGACCCTGCAGGTCCCATACGAACGCGTCGTAGTCTGACGCGTTTTGCCACCAGGCAAAACCGAAACAGCCGCCGCCGCCCGGTCCCGCCGCGCAAGACAGGCTACCACCGCCTGCAACTTTTTCAGTATCGCCATCAAGCCAGATGATGTAGCGAACGCCTTGTTCCTTGATCTTGTCGGCAACGCCCGGTCGTTCCATCAATTTTGCGAGACCCTTGGTTTCGGCCGGAGCGGTCCGCGGCTCGAACCAGGGAAACAACGAATCGACAAATTCGTCGTGCGGGATGACGCGCAGGGCGCCTGAGCCGCGTGCCAGCGAATTCTCAATGCAGTTTATGTATTTGGCTTCTGTTTCATTACCCAGGTGATAGCTTTTCGCCATGATGACGACCGCTTCACCCTCAGCCAGTCCGGTAGCGGCTTCCCGAGAGTTTTCCACTCGTGACGTAACACATGCCGTCAATGAGGCTGCACATCCGAGGGCGACCAACAAGCGTGACATGGAGCCAGAGAACGTCGAATTACTCATTACTGCTTCCTCCCAGGATAACTGCCTGAGCCTCCGTCGGGTTTTTGCCGTCTTCTTCAACAAAGGCAGGTAGCACCGTCGATGGATCAGCAAGCGAGGTGAACAGCGTTTGCTCGTCGAACTTCATTATCATCAACGCGGCTGCGTCGCGCATCGCCAGTACCGCGGCCCGTTGCAGTGCCGCATCGCCACCCATGGTTGTTGTCAGGCTTTTGCCGTACGCGTTGACAGGCAAATTGGCGACCATCGTGCCGTAGCGGTCATACACCTTGATTCGGTAGCGAATCCAGACCGCGAAAGCGTCGGTCTTGGTCTGGTTGGGTACGGAAAATTCGAATGCGTCGATGCTCGGTTCTATCAGGGCATCAAATGTGTGGACATAAGCGTCTTCTTCGGGAGCAATCATGATTACCGAGTCGAACATGTAGCCCAGCAACTGGGTGAAAAACACGGCATTCGATTTGCCCATTTTGATCGTCCATTCTTCTCGACCGAGAACATCCTCCTGATGCACGAAGTCATTGAAATTTTCCGGCAGGCGCAGCGCCACCGTGACCGGTATTCGATTGATATTGGGCTCGGGAATCGTGGGCGGATCAAGCCGGACGCTCGAGCCACATCCGGCGGTGAGCAAAATAAAGGATATTCCGAAAAGGCCTGTTCTTAGCTTGTCGATCAAAGCTGTGTCCCGCATGCGTCCCGGCGCTCGTAGTCACTATATCAGAGCCATTCCAGGGCCCAGAGTTCCGCACTTCAGTGCCGGCGGAGAGTGAGTTCCACTTTAGATCGCCAGGCGCTGCAACGCAATACACGTAAAGGCATAAGAATATCGCCCCGTGGTGCCTTAGCCTAGTCGCCGCGCCACTCCAGCGGCGGCTCCTGCATCAGCGCCACCTGCTCGCGCAGTGTGAGGACATGCTCGTCCCAGTATCGGCGAGTATTGAACCAGGGGAAGGCCTGCTTGAACGCCGGATCATCCCAGCGCCGGGCGAGCCACGCGGCGTAGTGCATGATACGCAGGCTGCGCAATGCCTCAATCAGGTGCAACTCGCGGGCGTCGAAGCGGCGAAATTCCTCGTAGCCTCTGAGCAATGCGGTGAGTTGAGGCGTTTGCTCGTCGCGATCTCCGGAAAGAAACATCCAAAGATCCTGCACGGCCGGACCGCTGCGGGCATCGTCGAGATCGACAATATGAAAATGTTCACTTGCGACAAGTACGTTGCCAGGATGAAAGTCGGCATGCAGTCGGAGTTCGCCAAACGATCCGCCCCGCTCGACACATTTCTCGACGCCGTCGATGACCAGATCAGCGATGCTCGAATAGGCTTCGTGCATTTCATCTGGAATGAAAGCCTCGTCCAGCAGGTACTCGTATGAGTCAATGCCATAGGACTGGACGTCTATTTGCGGTCGATCCTCGAAGTCCGCCGTCTCACCGACAAGGTGTATGCGTGCCACGAGACGTCCAAGCTGTTGTAAAGCATCGAGATCATCGAGTTCTGGCGCGCGACCTCCACGGCAGGGGTGGACGGCGAGGCGAAACGGCCCGAAGTGAAACAGAGTGTTGCCATCAATTTCGAGCGGCGGAACGACCGGAATCTCCTGTTCAACGAGTTCCTGCGTGAAGGTATGTTCCTCGCGAATCGCAGCATCGCTCCAGCGCCCGGGCCGATAGAATTTGACGACGACGTTGTCGTTTTCCTCGATACCGATCTTGTATACACGATTCTCATAGCTGTTCAGCGCCAGAAAGCGTCCATTGCAATTGAAGCCGAGTTCATCGAGTGTCTCGAGAATGTCGTCCGGTTGAAGCCGGGTGAATGCGAGGGTACTGTCAACCACTTCCATCATTTGGGTGCTACGGTAACAGGATGAACAGGTCGATACTGATAATAGGGATTGTGGCGTTATTCGTGAGCAGCTGCGGCACGGGCGATGCTGATACGAGCGGCGCCGATGCAGCCTACCTTGCCGATCTTGAGGAATGGCGTGTCAAGCGCATGACGGCGCTAAGAGCTGAAGACGGATACCTTAATCTCGCCGGTCTGTTTTGGCTGACCGAGGAGAAAAGTCGATTCGGCTCCGCCGAAGACAACGACATTCAGTTCCCGCCGGCCGCGCCGGCGTATGTCGGGGACTTCGAATTGACCGAAGACGGCGTCATGATGACCGTGTCACCCGACGCCGACGTTCGAGTCGACGGCGAGCGGGTCGAGTCGATCCTGATGCTGGACGATACAACCGAAGCGCCGGTTACCGTGACCATGGGTCAGCTGGCGTGGGTAGTGGTCAATCGTGAACGAAAAATGGCCGTTCGGTTGCGCGATTTTGAACATCCGGCGCTAACGGCGCTGCCGCCGATTCCATCTTTCGACATCAATCCAGGCTGGCGCGTCGAGGGTGAGCTGATCCTGTACGACGAGCCGCGAATCGCGAATATGGACACGGTCATTGAAGGACTTGGCTACAATCCGCAGTCACCGGGTGTCGTCGCATTCGAATTCGGTGGCGAACGTTACGATTTGGAAGCGTACGCGTCGGGCGAGCGCTTGTTGTTCGTCTTCGGTGACTTGACCAGTGGTCGCGACACTTATCCGGCTGGACGTTTCGTCTATGCCGCATGGCCCGGAGAGGATGGCAAAACCATTCTCGACTTCAACAAGTCTTACAATCCACCCTGTGCATTTGGCGATTTTTCGACTTGTCCGGTGGCGTCACCCCGAAATCGTTTGCCCGTTCGTATTGAAGCAGGCGAACGTTACGTTGCGGCCCTGCATGTCGGCTCGCTGACGCGCGATTAGTCGAGCATTGGCGCGACTAGTCGAGCATTTCGAAGGACAGACCTGCGTTTTTTCGCAGACGTTGCAGCAAGGCGTCCCCCATGGCGGCGGCGGGTGTCCAAATACCGCCACCCGTATCGAGATAGTCCTGCGCCAGGCAGACGGCACACTCGCTGAGCATTTTGCTGGTTGAGCCATACCCCGGGTCTCGGTCACCCGTGATGCGTGTCTTTACTAGTGTGTCGTCAGGGAGACGTCCGAATTGCCGCAGATTGAAGAACCCGGTTTCCCGTTGCTTTTCATCGGGCCCATCGCCGGGCTTGGGTAACACGAAGCGCTCAAGGAAATTACGCGTCGGTTTGTACGACGCCAACAGGATAAAAGCACCGAGCCCGATCGTTACCAGGTTTGCCTTCAGGCGCCCGCCAAGTCCGTCACCGGTAAGGATCGCTTCGCGGTAGCGAAAGTCGCGGCCATAAGGAAATCCCATCAGCGCATGGCTTCTGCGCACAACTTTTGTATTGATTCCCGCCATGACGAAAGGCGCCGTCCAGGAACTTGCCGCTTTGTCATAGCGTGCGTTCTGTTGGTCGCGACCATCGGGACCCGAGCGTTCACCGGCCGGATTGAGGGCGTATGGATCTACAAGAATCTTTGCAATCAAGCGGTCGGCGCGACTCTCGCGAATCAGATTCAGCATGCTGGCAATCGTGCCGCCGCTCGCGCCGCCCTTGGT
>Ga0255057_10000186_pt1 | contig 35750 bp, 26 predicted proteins | sample Cases_109_6_MG_FD_189022 | JGI IMG/M metagenome (GOLD analysis project Ga0255057, IMG submission 189022) | Seawater microbial communities from Amundsen Gulf, Northwest Territories, Canada - Cases_109_6 | ecosystem: Environmental > Aquatic > Marine > Gulf | place: Canada: Northwest Territories... | reverse complement strand
AACAAGTCGATCGGGCCACTGGTCTCGCCGCCGGACAGGGTCACGTCCGCCATGCCGACATAGAACCAGTCGTTAGTCTTGAACTCGAGATCTCTGAGGTACAGCTCACCGCTACCCTGTTCGTCCAATACAGCAACCTCTACCGTGTGCGTGCCTTCCGGCAATATTTCCTCGGTCACGAAACTGCCATTCTCATCGACGGGAATCGGCCGGCCAGCAACCCAAACCTCATGTTCGGCGGGTACGTCGCTGCCGCGCACGCTGACCGTACCGCTGCTAAGTCCGATGTTATGCCGACCCAATTCGTTTTCTCCGTAGGCCATAAACGGCGCGGAGCCTGATGCGTCTTCCGCATCGTCGTCACTCGACTCAAGCGTGCCGTAAGTAACCCACAGCGGCCGCGGCAAGGTCTCATCGAAATTGCCGTCGGTCCCGTAGACCCGCAAGATATAAGCCAGCTCCTGGACAGGTCCTTTGAACGGCTCCGCCCGTGGCGTCCATTTCGCGCTACCATCCTCGCCGATGGCGATCACATCCAGGGGTTCCGACTCGACAGATTGTCCGTTGTGAAACACACGAACCTCGGCACGCTCGATAAAGTAGGAATAGTTGGTATACATCCTGAAATTGACAGGCGATACGCGTGTTTCAAAATCGGTCACTCGGGACACCGCGATTCTCGACGGGCTCGCCGCAACGCTGAGTCTCGGCGCCGAGCGCAAGTTGTCAAAGCCGAACTGAATCTCCGCTTCCTCCAACGCGACGTCAGTACAGCGCTGGATGTCAGACGAACTGCGTTTCGGATCGTCAATCGGTTCGCCATCGACCGTGATTCGCATCAGGTTCAGGCCCAATGGATTCTCCGGACTCAGTTCGCGCGTGATGCGAGTGATATCGACGCCATCATAATCATCAAACACTGCCAGTTCGTCGTAGATGACTTCAACCGACACATGTGAGCTCCCGCCTTGCATGAAACCAGCGTTGACGACGTCGCGCGAGTGGACATAGCCGCGCCCTTCAAATTCGGTACTCGCATCGTCGAGTTGCATATCGCTGGCAATCTGTTCCATCGCGCGCCGTGCACGAGACGCTGACAGACCGATGTCGTCGCCATAAACAGTTGCGGTTCGGCGCTGCAGGCGTTCATTGCGCGTGTAACCCACAAAACGCAGTCGCGGGTTGGTCTTGCCGGAAATATCGGCGAGCGCTTGTGCAAGATCATTCGTATACCCGCGAGGCAGTACCGGTCGACCGTCATTGAAAGAAATGTCGGTCAATTCACCCCATGGCGGATCATAGATTTTGGTAACCAGCACGGCACCCGTCGCTTCGGGGCACAGTTGGGGCTCATCCGGGAGTTCCTGCAACGGATCGTCGTACCAAAACTCAACTTCAACGCGCCGGTTCAAGGCACGTCCGCGTCCCGTCTGGTTAGAGCCCAACGGCCGAATGTCGCCCTTGCCGTCACTCTCGATCATCGCCGTCGGTAAGTGCAACTCGTCCTGCACCGCAAGCGCAACACGACGCGCTCGTGCTTTCGACAAGCCGATATGGTTACCGTAAATCCGTTCGGTACGCCCTCCAAGCGGCGCATTGTCCGTATAGCCGACAAACTTGACGACAACGTTGTCCTTGTTCGCGAGATTTTGGAATCCCTGTCGCACGCTCTCGATAAACTCATCGTCAACGTCGATGCTCTTGTCGCTGTAATTAAGTGGAGCGATCAGGTTTTGCACGCGTGCGCGACGCGCGTGGCCGTCGACGTAACGCAACTTGCAGACCGTTTCCATGCGGCACACTTTCACTTGTTCGATTTCGTGCGGCACGAGAAATTCTTCCAGCGTTACCTTCTCGCGTACTTCGTCGTACCAGACTTCAACTTCAACGCGGCGATTAAGTGCCCGGCCCTCTGCGCTTTGGTTCGATGCGACCGGCACAGTGTCACCTGCCCACGCAAACGAGATGGCCTCCGGCGGCAAGTCAAGTGATGTCTGGAAATGTTCGGCGACCTGCCCGGCCCGTTCGCGTGACAAGCCCGCATTGTCGCCATAAACCTGCGCCAGTGCCGCAGACAGGGGCTGGTTATCCGCGTGCCCTATGAGATGCAGCCGGACGTTAATTCGGTCCTGCATCCGGTCGAGAATTTCACTGAGCGAGCCAACGGTGGACTGCGGAATCTGTGCAACGCCGGTCTCGAACTGGATCGGCGGCACGAGATTGCTGAGTTTGATCGTTTCAAGTTCATCGCCTATGGTTTCGCGAGTCTCCAGCGTGTCGCCTTCTTCGATATCGATCTTCTCGGGATCCTGCATCCACTGCAACATCGCTTCGTCGCCCGGCAAATGCTTCTCGACCGCCTCGCCAATCGGCGTTTCATCAACATTCGCCGCCATGGCCGGCAGTGCGGCCAGCGTGGCGCTCAGCAGGAGCAGATGGCTAAGCTTAGTCATCGTGATCACCTGCTCGTCGCCTGGCCGTATCGGGCGGCGCTCCCCGTCGCCAGAAAACCTCGGGTTCAATGGCGAGTTCGTAACAGCAATCAAGCTCCGTCCAGGCGCTCATGATTTCGCCCTTGAGCGTATTCAGACGGCGCTCTACCAGTGTTTCGTCTTCGATGTCAGCAACATAGGACAGCCGCAACACCGCAGGCGATTTTTGCAATTCACCCAGCAGTAGCTCGATGCGTGGTTGCCAGATCGTTCGCAACTCGTCAGTGCCAGGCTCGAACGCAGCATCTGCTATATCGAGTCCTACAACACGGTGAATTGAGCCAGCAAAGTTAATGCGCAGTGCCTTACCGCGCGTCGCACGCTGCACCTGGACTTCGCGCGTTGAGGCGCGGAAGCCGCTTGGCAGCGTCCGATCGTCCATTTTCAGAACGAAGTTACTGCCGCGGCTCTCGGCCGGCACAATCGCGCAGGTGATGTGGTAGCGGCCGTAGCTGTCGGTTTTCGCCGCAAGGCCGGTGGCCGTGACAAGACGGACACCCGGCAAGCCGGCTTCACCCGCATCCTGATAGCCGTTGCGATTGGCATCATCGAATACCTTGCCCGTTACGTCCGTGCAGTCGAAGGTCGGATCGGGCACCAGGCGAACGGTCGCGGTCCCTACAGCCGACATGACATTACCGGTCAGCGAATGGACGGCCTGCGCCTGGTTGGTGAATTCACCCTCACTGACGCCCGCGCCTACGGCAAGCAGCAGCTTGATCGTGTGTTGTTCGGAACTCAGCAACAGCAAGTTCGACCACGACAACTCACGACCCACTATCGTCGGTTCTGTCGCGACGTCATCGAAGCGTGCCGAACCCTCGACGTAGCGGAAGCCGGCCGGGAAGCGGTCAACAATCGTTACGTCCGGCAGATCGGCGCCGAAGGAATTATTGATCGTAATGACATACGGCACCATCTGGCCGCGTGTGACATTGAGCAATGGCGTCGACTTGCTAATCGATACCGCGCCACCGAGCTGGGGATCCAGCGGAATATGGTTGTTGAACAATTGGCTCGACCCGGGAACCTGGCTACTGTCGAGAATCAAGTGCGAGTAATAGACAGTGCCCGCGCTTCTGGCTGCCACCGAAATCGTCGGCGCGAGCTCCGAAGGCTGAACCTCACAATGCTGAGCCGTCGACAGGATCACATCGTCTGTCGAACCGGCACACGATGGCACGTTGAATGGCAAGGTTGACAGACTGGTTGCAGCCGGTATCAGCTCGGACTCTCCACTGACATAACTACTATTGGGTGACACAATCTGAATGGCGTAATTGACACCGCTCGGACACAGCGCATCCGAGAAATTGATATCGAATTTGTAATAGCCGTTCGCAATCGTGACCTGGTCTTGTTGTGCCGGGTCGTCAAAACAGCTACTGGGTATGGCCGTGCCGCGGCGCGCGTCTATGAGCGTGACGACGGCCCCTGCAATCGGCGCTCGCGCAACCGAGTCATAGACCACGCCATTCGGATCGACAGGGAGGTTCAAGTCAAGCAGGTTACTGCCGCCCTGAACCAGAATGTCATCGATGCGCTGCAAGCCATCGGTGAAATCGGAGTCAGTCTGTCCCTGTAATGCGGTTCTGGCGCCAGCACCCGGTGCGCTGAACACAAGCGCATACTGTTCGTTGGTCAGGTAGTTCGGCGGCACGCCAATCATGACGAAGTTGCCGTCCACGTCGGTCAACATTGAGCGTACCGGCTGATCGTCACGCAGCAAGGTCACGGTCCAGCCCTCGAGCAGCAACTCTGTACCGCCCGGCGTGTTGTCGTGATCCGCGTCGTGCCAGATGTTGCCGCTGAGAATGCCCGCGTTCGGCATGGCACCCACATCGATCGTCACCATGGCCTCGGCCCATTGCTGTGGGTCGTTCCAATAGACCCGGGCGACATTTGTCACGGGCGTCCCATCCACCAGGTTCGGATCCATCACTGCTCGGAAGCGAAGAACGATGGTCTCGCCTGAATTCAGCGGGCCGTACAGGGTCGAGTAGTCTGCGGTCAGCACCGTTCCGGCAAAGGTGACGCCAGCCGTCTGGCCGTTCATCGTCGCCGATTGATCAACATAGGTCAGGTAGCCGGGAATCGGAATATCGAGGTCGTCGACAATCGATACATCAATTGCCGGCACAGCGCCGACATTCTGCACGGTGACTGTGTACTCAAGCGTCGCGCCCGCGATCGCCGGGCCACCGCCGAGTACTGCGACTTCCTTGACGATCGTAAGTTGCTGGGCCGCGCCGACAACGACAACCGTCGGCTCGGGACCCGTCGCCGGATTTCCATCGCCGTCGGTTAGCAGGTTCGGCAGTTCGTCGCTGTAGACGGTCGCCTGGTTGGTAATCAGTGTGCCGGTCGGTACGGCCGCGTTGACCTGCAAGTCGAACTGCACAACCGCCGACTCCCCGGGGGATAACACGCCCTCGCCCGCACCCGGAAGCGGCGGCGTCAGGTCCGCAGAGCTGACCGGAATGCGTGCCGCTAACGGAAATACGCCGGCGTCGGGCTGACCAACGGGCAAGCCATTCAGTGTCAGTGTGTCGGCGACGTAGGTTGTGTCCGCGGGCACGTTGTCGAAAAGCTCGACAAGCGTGGCCGCGATCGAACCGTTGTTATAAATCGTGATTGTGTAACGAAGAACGTCTCCCGGGTCGACGATACCGGGCGAGCCGGCATCGACCTGCAAGGCCGCCGATTTCTCGGCGAACAGCAGCGGGAAGTTGCCAACAACATCCAGGGTCGGGTCATCGACTACCGCGGTGCGTGGATCGTCAGATGGCTGATCGCCGATGCCGACAGACACTGCACTCAGAAATGCCTGGTTGGACAGGACCGTACCGTCGGGGACATCCGGGTAGACCACGACATCGAATGTGATCGTCGCGATATTATTTGCAACACCGACATTCATGACGCCCGGTGTCGGGTCCTGCGGCGCATTGATCAGAATGCCGTCGGACAGCGGTGTGCTGCCGGTATTCGAATCCGGCAGCGCAACGCCGTTCAATGTCGTACTGCCTGCCACGTAAGTCGTGTTAGCGGGTATCTGATCGACGAGCTCGACGTCGAGCGCGTTGTCGGTACCAACGTTCTGCACCGTGATCGTGTAGCGAAGCGTCTCGCCAGCCAGAAGTACTGCCGGGTCGCCTGTCATGTACGTCGAAATTTTCTCGACCGTGAAAGCAGGGGCGGACTCAATGAGAATCCGCGTCGGATCTTCATCACCGACGACGATCGGATCTGCCGGACCGTTGACGTTCGGGTCGTCACTGACAGCCAATTCGACTCCACCGAACTGCAAGCCGGACTGATTACTCACGTAGCTACCGTTGGCGAGGACCGGTGCCAGCACGACCTCGAACTCGATCAGGAAACTGTCGCCCAAACCACCGATGTCGAGATTGCGGATATCCAGCAGGCCGGTACCGGCCGTCCCGCCGAGCGGATCAGTATTCGTCACGTCTGCGCCGTTCGGCACGCTAAGTATATTCAGTGTTCCCGCCTGGAACGACGGAACCGTGTTGAGCGCATCAAGCTCGTCACTAATGCTAAAGCCATTCAGCGGATTGGCCGTCGTATTCTCGACCCGCAAGGTATACCGCAGCGTTTCGCCAGGAGACGCGACCGTGCCGGGATCATCGCCACGAGTGACGTTCGCCACCGTTTTCTCAAACAGCAAGTAGGTCAGGTTCACGAGAAGACTGTGTGCGTCTTCGTGATCCAGAATGCCGACGGTGCCATCGGTCAACACGCGCGCGTAGGTGCGCGCCTCGTCATTCAGCGCCGCGGGGTCGTCGCTGAACCACTCGGTCGCACCGGCGATATTGGTCAGCGCGGCATCCTGCAGTGAATTCGCGTCGAGCGACGCCTCGTAGGTGACGATCAATCTTTGGTCAACGCCAATCGCGCCTGCCGGAGTCAATATCGCAAGCGTGAATGTACACGCGGGATCACCGTTGAAATTCACGGCGAAGTCAGTGCCATTGACCAGCGCCGGCGACACCGGCGTCACGCCGTCCGCCTCGAACAACTGCGCGCTAAGCTGTGTGGGAGCGGCGTCACACATGCCACCATCGGCCTGATTTGGCAAGACGTCCGTCAAGTACACGCCATAGGCAGGTGACGCGCCGATGTTGTGGACGTTCAAAATAAACGTGCCCGGAAAGCCTAGACGCATTTGCGTCGTTCCGCTCTTCTCAAGCGTCAGTTCCGGCTCGACGATGGTCATCGGCCCTGTCGTACCTGGCAAGCCCGGCAATACCGTGATGTCGTTGTCATCGAGCTGGTTGTAGGTGTACGCGGCTGTGTTTGTGAAGCTAAGCCCGGCGACATTCGTGCTCGTATCCAGTAAACGAACGGTGACTTCGATGACGACCTGCTCACCCGCCGGAATGTCGATACCGTTGACCGGATCTTCGATGATGAGATTCGTCGCCGTGCCAGTGTTAACCGGCGTCCAGGTTGCAGATCCCGAGACTTTGCTGACACCGACGAACGCCAGATCGGCAGCGGATGCCGTCAGGTCGTCGGTGATGCGCACGTCATACAATGGTGCCGAGTGAGGTACCGATGGCACCGTAATCAGGTAACTGAATTCCTCCCCGATCGTGGCCGTTGCCTGCGTATTTGCTTTCAGGAGCGGCGGCGGCGGTACTGCTAGGATCACCACACGCGTCGGGTCTTCGTCGCCCGCCACATTGGGATCAGACTGGCCGTTGACATTCGGATCGTCGCTGTCGGCAAGCTTCACCGCGCCAATCAGGTCCGCCTGGTTGGTCACAACCGTGCCATCAAGGAGGGCTGCGGCCAGGTCAATATCGAACTGGATCATGACCTCGCTGTTGGTCGGCAGGCTCAGGCTGCCGATATCGAGAATGCCCGCCCCGTTCGTGCCGCCATTGGAGTCGGTGTTGCTGGTGTCGGCGCCCGGCGGGATGGTCGCGGCAACCAGTGTGAGCGACCCCGGCACAAATACCGCCGTGGGATTGAGCTCTCCTAAATCGTCGAAGAAGGTGACATCGTTCAGTGCACCGTCGGTGGTCTGCAAGCGCACCGTATAGCGCAGCCTGTCACCCGCAGCGGCTGTCGTGGCCGGGTTTGCACCGCTGGTGAGATTCGCAACGGTCTTCTCGAAGAAATAGCCGAACAAGGCCACGGTGACGGTGTGGGCATCCTCGTGATCGAGCACGCCAACCGTGCCGTCGGTGAGCGTGCGCACGAATACCTGGCGGTCGATATTGCTGCTGTCGCCGTTGAACCACTCAGTGGCGCCAACAACATTGGTCAGCGTGGCACCATCCTGGCTGTCCGCGTCAAGCTGGGTCCGGTAGTTAACGATCAGGCGCTCATTCGGGCCGATCGTGCCCGCCGCCGAGTGCATTTCCAACGTGAGTTCACAGGTCGGCACACCGCTGTAACTCAGCGAGTAATCCGTACCTTCAAGCAATGGGCCCTTGCCGGGGACCGGCGTAACGCCGTCGGCTTCGAAAACCTGGGCACTCAACACCTCCGGCGTTACGTCGCACATGCCACCTGTAGCTCCGTCGGGGAGCTGATCGAGAAGCCTTGTGTTCCAGGCCTCACTCAGCCCGATGTTTTGAACGTCGATGGCGAAGTCGCCCCACTCGCCGAGATTTAGCGTCACTCCAAGCGTCGCCGGACCCGTCTTCGTCACCACGAGGTCCGGCCCCGCGATGGTCATCGGTGGCGAGATACCCCACTCGCCCGGAAGCGGCTCGTAAAACACGCCTTCGATGAGCCGCCCGAAACTCCACGTCGCCGTATTGATGAACTGCGTTCCGATCACGTTTGCAGGATCGTCATCGAGAACGACTGTGATCTCGATTTTGATCTGCTCTCCGGCCGGGATAATGGGGAAACCGTCGAAACTGAGGACACCGCCAACGTTCGAGAATGAGTGCGCAACCGGAGCGCCGCTGGATTCCCAGTAGGCGACGTGACTCAGATAACTGAGAACCGCGCCAGTCGCATTGAGGTCATCCGTAAGACCGACGCTGTGCAAATCGTTGAGCGAGCCACTAACGTTGATGACGGTACCCGTCGCCGGATCCCACAGAACCGGCATCGTGAGTGTGTAGGTGAACGGCACGCCGATCGCCGCTGTGTTCTGGCCTGCGGGATTCTGCTTGTCAATTTTCTCTACGGGTATTAAGAGGTTCTGGCAGCCCTCCTGGATCGACGTTGACGAGCCGTTGGTAAACCAGATCTTGTGCTCAAGAACGGTGGCACACGACATTTGGCCGGTGTGTACGACATTGTCGAAGACGATGAGCCATCTTTCGTTGGTCTGGCCTGGCTGCGTAAAAAAGCTGAAGTTCGTACTCAGCGGATTGGACGCCGGAAAGTTTCTTATCGTGCAGTTTCTGTCGATCTGGAGCTGGGACGGCGCGATGTCACCCGCGAAACCGTCAATCACGCCGTTCGGGTAATCGGAGCAATCCTCCGCCTGCGCGGTGAATGCACTCAGCGTCAACAGTGCGAAGGCGAGCAGCCGGATACCGGTCCGTCTGCCGACGTTCGCACCGCGGGAATTTGCGGTGATGTTTTTCAGGGCCATGCGCGGTGGCTAACTGTCCGTGTCTGCTTGACTCATCAGTGAGACTGAAACTATGGCCCATCACCGTTACCCGGAGGTGGAACTGGATCACATGTTCGACACCCCATCGAAAACTGTCGCAAATCGGCTACAGGCCTTTATTTTCAGGGCCGGAAGCCGCCACCCGACTGGCCGGAAATTCGTGCTTATGTCACCGGGGTTGACTCGAAAAAGCCGTGCTTTGGACACGGTGACGCCTGCGCAGCAGGATTGTGTCTTATGTAAAAAGTGCTGCGTAATCAGCTGGCAGGGAGGAAGTCGATCGGATAGATAATCGTCATCGCAACAATGTCTTCCTTGGCACCAAAATCGAAATTGCGGACCCGGTCGACGACCTGTTGAGACAACGCAGGCGCATCCATATCGGAGGTCTGCATTTCACACATGGACACGCTGCCGTCGGGCTCAATGGTCAATCGCAAAACCATTTGGCCGCGCAGTGTCGGGTCTTTGCGTAATTCGCGATTGTAAAGGCGGTACAACGCCGCCTTGTAACGATCGAAAACAATTTGAATTTCTTCATCGGTCCGTCCGGCGAACGCACCCGCGCTCAGTGGTCGATCCGGACCTTCCGCGCCGCCGATAGAACTGGCAACCCGGCTGATCGCAACACCCTCAATTCCCTGCCCTCCGCCGCCAACGTCACGGCTGATACTCGACAAGTTGATGCCGCCACTGGAACCCGGCGCCGTCGTCGTCACTATGGCCCGCTCGGGTCGTCCAATCGCGTCCTCGCCCGCACTGCTCAGCCGGGCCTGTGAACCCAGTTGTGCGGTCGGCTTGATCGTGGCGCGACTCGCAAAGCTGTCGCGAAACGCGAGAATGCCTTTCGACTTGACTTGTTCCCTGGTGTCCGGCTGCTCGACCTCGGTAACAAGCGGCTCCTCGATGTTCTCGGGCAACTCCTCGGGAGGCGGTTCCTCTGCAAGCTGTTCCGGCTCGGGCTCCTCTACGTCCAACTCCTCGGAAACGACGGGCGGTGGTGGCGGTAGCTCCTCGCGCATCAGATTGGCGACGCGATCAGGAACCTTCGTGAGTGTTGCCAGATCAGGAAGCGGCAAGTCGATAATGCTGACCAGTATGCCGAGCAACAAGCTGACCAGGACTGATGCACCCAGCGAGCGGCGAAAACGTTCGTCTTCGTCGCATCGTCTGGCCCACGGCATGATTTGCTTGCGGTACTGCGGGTCATTGGCGGCGCGTTGAACCACCCATTCGCTGCGGCGATTTTCTTCGCGTTCGACCGCATCGCGCAGATCGTAGTGCAAGTAATCCAGTTCGGTGTTCTGCCCCGCCATCTTGTCGATAACAGCCTGCCGGCGATTCTCAACCTCGGCGACTTCCTTAGCAAACTTAAAGATTCTGTCCTTGGCATAACGAAGATTACTCGAGGAATCCTGTCCTGCCGACCGATCCCAAAAGAGATTCGACTCGCCGAGTTCGTCGAGTTTCTCCAAGGTCTTACATACCTCGGACACGAGATCATAGTTGTGACTTCGCTCTGCGAGTACATCGAGTTCATCGTCGATCTTCTGCAGGTCGCTCCTCAGAAGCTTGAGGTCCCGCTCGGACTGCTCGACCTGGTCGCGAATCCGCTCCTCTTCAGAGAACTCAGCGCTCACTGTGTCACTCTGTTCCATCATCGGCTAGAGCGCAGCAACCTGCGAGGCTTTTTGAATGACGGCCAGGGAGACGTTTTCATAACCCTCTCGCGTGCAAGTCGACATGATCTGCTTGATCACGATAAAGGGAACGGACTTGTCAGCAAGAATCGTGACTTCCTGGGTGGCCGCAATTATCTGCGTATTCGTTCCGATGACATTGTCTTTCAGTTCCGCAAGGCGCGAACTGATGTGGGCCAGGTTTCCCGGCTCGCCGGCCAGAATATCGGCAACCAGCGCCACCGATTTACCCTGTACCAGCACCTCGTCCTTGCTCACAAAGATCACAACTGTCTCGCGCGGTTTCGACTCGACACGTGATTCAGGCAACGTCACCTCTTTCGGCGCGTCCAGGATTTCCACTGAGCCGGAATTCACCAGCAGAAAGAATACGAGAATCGTGAATACGTCCATCAGGGACGTCAGGTTCATTTTGGTCAGTTTCAGGCGGTTGCGCGACATGCGCTTGATGCGGCGAGAGTTTCTCATGGCGCCTCTCCAATGGATATCTCGGCAAACAGGGCGTACAACTGGAATATTTCCTCACCGTCATCGCCGACCGAAGGGACTTCTACGCTTCGAACGATGTCCATTACCTGGATCAGGTAATCGTAAGGAATTTGCGCCTCCATCAGCACCGATGCCGCGTCGTGGCGCGGGTAGCTCTGCTTCAACTCGATTATGAAATCCGACAGAGTAACGAGGTCAAATTCGTCATCAACTTTCGGTATCGACGCGATGGTCGCCGTGCCGTTGCTGATTTCGAATCCCGTTTCCCGGACGATGACTTCGACGCGAAAACCATCCTGCTCTGGTGACGCGCCGCCGGCCGAACTGGGCAGGTTTAACTCCACAATCGTCAGCCTTGAGAACACGGCCGTAATTAAGAGAAATGGTATGAGCACAACCATTAGATTCAGGAAGGTTGTGACGTCCAGCTCATGGGCAGGCTTGCTGCGCCGCTTGTAGTGATGCCTTCTGGCCATTCGGGCTAGACCTCAGCAGCCCGCATCGCGCGTTTTGAGAATACGTTGAGCGCTTTGACCGTCGCCATTTCCAGGCTGTCGACGATGTCGCCGGTCTTGCTGGTCAGCACTGCATGCACAATCAGCAGCGGAATAGCCACCATCAGTCCAAACGCTGTGGTGTTCATCGCAACCGAAATACTGGCTGACAACAAGTCGGCTTTTTCGGCCGGGTTCGCATTCGCGACCGCCGTGAAAGCCTGGATCAGACCCATAATTGTGCCGAGCAGACCGAGCAAGGTCGCAATGCTTGATGCGAGTGCGACATAGGGCGTGCGTTTTTCCAAACGCGGCACGATTTCCATCATGCTTTCCTCCATCGCGATTTCTATATCTTCGCGACGCCGGACCGCACCCTGCAGCGACAGACCCATGTTAAGGACTTGCGATATTGTCGATTCGTCCTCACTGGTCATTTCCCGTGCCGCATCAAACTCGCCATTGGCCAGCAGCGGCTGTACTTTGTCCCACACCACCTGATTTTTGTTTGTCACGAGAGCGAGCGTGACATAGCGCTCGATCGCGATCGCGACGCCGACGGCTAACACCATCAGAATCGGATACATAAACAAACCACCCGATGCGAAGAAACGTACTATCGAATAGAAGAAGTCCATTACCAAGTCCTCATTTGACAAGAGTCCTGAGTCATCTCAGAGCAGCGCTAAGAATAGTCGCCGATCGATGCCATGAATGTGACGTAGCGCACGTTCAGACCTTATGTCCGCACCGGGTGCTTCAGGAGTGTCGACCGGGCCCGCAATGGGGGGTGGATTCGGCTCGTAAAAGCCGTGTTAAAACAGTCGATTAGAAGGGGTTCGTGCTATTTTCCCGAACGGATTGCGAAGAAGCTCAGCTCGCGCAAAAAGACCTCTTTGTCGACCGGCCGGGCGAGCTCGTCAAGTGTGTCCGAGAAGCTGATCGTGTCGCCGAGTTCGGATGATTTCCAGGGAATGATGACCAGCGATTTCGGGGCTTCTTCGTTACCCAGAATCGACATGCCAGACATCGTCTTCGGCGATTTGATGCCATCGCCCTGGTCTTCGGCCACCAATTCGTCGTTGACCTCCTCATCGATCGCCTGTTGTTGGGTAACCTGTTGCTCGGTAACCTGTTGCTCGGTGACCTGTTGATCGCTCGCTTGCTGTTCGTCAGTCTGTTCCCGCTCGGCGTCCTGACCATGCGCGAGCGCCGCCGCGAAAAGCAATGCAAACATTGAGGTAGTAAGGCGCAACATGTTGTCTCCTATTGACCCATGCGATTGCGAATGTCGGCAATCCACATCTGGGTTTCGTCATCTTCCCGGACCGTTGCCATATAGGCTTCATAGTTTTCCAGCGCACACCTCAGATCAACGAGATACAAATCGCAGAGTACGGCGAGATTGCGTCGCGCGTAGTGGTAACCGGGGTAGATCGCCAGAGCCGACTCGTAACTCTGTTTCGCCTCCGCAAAACGCCCGGCCTTGCGATGAAGAATACCCAGCTCGTTGTGTGCGACCGGATGCTGACTGTTGGCTGCGATCGCCATTTGCAGCTGCGCTTGTGCCGCGTCGAGCCTGCCGGCGCGATGATAGGCGATGCCAAGATCAATTCGCGGCGCACTCAAGTCGGGTGCCGCCTCCGCCACGCGTTCGAGTATTGCGATGCCCTCGTCAAGCCGACCTTGTTCGAGCAGGTCAAGTGCCGCATCGTAATCGACGCGTATGTCGTTGCTGATGCGCGCTTCTTCTGTAATTGTGAAACCGACCTCGTCCTGAACCTCAATACGTGCCGGCTTTACGCGCGACGTTTCGGTCGTCGCGCACGCTGACACAAAAACAGCAGCGATAATCGCCACGAGAACAGCGCTGCAAGCCTTGGGCGTTTCACTATCGACGCTATCAATTGGCATTGGTCATCACCTGACCTTCGAGGCCCGGTTCCGGAGCGATGGGCATACGGTATGCATAGTGGTCGATTGATCCGACGAATCCGTCACTGATCTCGTTCTTCGCGTATCGACCCGGCATCAGGAGCCCGAGCTTGTCCAGACTCTTTTGTATCCAGGCGTTGTAGATGCCGCCCGCGAGAAGCTCGACATTCTCCTCATGCACCGAGATCGCCTGCTCTTCAAATGGATAGGCTTCCTCTTCGATTACCAGTTCGTAATCGATCTTCTCGGCGTCGCTCAAGCCCGACGGTCGTTCGGAATCAAGCAGGGACACACTGAAATCGAAATAGATTTCGGCGATGTAATAGGTCGCTGCCGCCGTTACTTCGGCGACTTCGTACGCGACGAGATCTTCGAGGACCGCCAACGCGTCATCCATGCGTAATTGCTTTTCGGCAAGGCTTTCTTCGAACGGTTGTACAAGTCGAAGCTCCGCGAAACGCTCGTAACTTTGCTCCGCAAATACCAGCGCTGCTCCCGCAGCCAGGAAGCGGCTGCGATCGGTGCGCCCCGCGCCGGCGTCTCTATCGACGGAGATGATCTCGTTTAAGGTCGCGAAATATCGCGTGTCGTCGGATTTTTCTTCGAATATGTCAGCCAGCCGCGAGCGAGTTTCCATTGCGATATCAAACGGTCGTGGATAGTCGACAACGTATTGTTCGTAAACTCGAATTGCTGCATCCATGGCGTGGACTTCATCGTACAGCTCGGCAGCGGTCAGAAGCGCATCCCGGCTCAGGTCGGGATCATCCGACTCTGCCGATATTCTCTCGTGTTCCGCGGCGGAACGCTCGATCTGCCCGTCCTCTTTATAGATATACGCGAGCTGCTTGGTCGCCTCCGCGTTCAATTGATGATCGGGGTGGGACACACGGAACTCCTCGAGCACGCCCGATGCCATCGTCCAGTCCGACAGTTTCATCAGGGCGGCCGCGCCGTCGTATTCCGCTGCTGTGCGAATATTGGAGGTAGGCGCGATCGTTTTGATTCTCAGGAAGTGATTCGCAGCCGTACGATAATCTTCCAGGTCGTTGGCTTGTTCGCCTTGTTTATATATTGCGGCGGCCAGAGCCTCAATGACTGCCGGCATATTCTCGTCGTCATCGTCGGTCAGCGCGAGTACGTTGATATACCCATGCTCTGCATTCACATATTCGGCCAGATCGATGGATGAGTGAGCAATGACTGTCCAGGCCGACCTCAGCAAGGCGGTTTCAGTGCCTGGATAGCGTTCAATGAGCTTTTTTGCGGACTCAATAGCACCTGGAAAATCCTTCATCTCGTACAAGTCGTCGGCAGCCGCACCGAGGACCGTTGGTGCTTGTTCATGTGTCCCGAATGTGTCCACAAAGCGCAGCGAACTGGCGACTGTTGCCTGTTTCACATCCAGCATGCGTGCTTCGTCAACGACTTTGAGGTCTTCCCGGTAAGCGTAGATCGCCGCATAGCCTGCAGCAGATGATTGTTCGTGCTCGGGGTAGTCGTAAGCGGTCCGCTCGTATTCCATCGCGGCATCGTGGAAATCTTCGTTCTCGATCAATAGATCAGCGAGCTGATAATTAATTTGCGGCGACTCGTTATCGACCGGAAATGAATAGAGAAATTGGCGATACCAACGCTGTGCCTCGATAAAACTCGTCGACTTTTCGTCTGACAGATTCACGTCCTGGTAGATCGCGTGGTAATGGTTCGCCAGATCCTTGAGGTTGGTTTTGAGGAAACCGACGACTTCCGGGGACTCATTGCGGTCAAAATACTGCCAATATTCAGCGTCGAGCGCGTAGGTCGTAGCAAAATCTTTTTTCGACGCGACGACAAGCTTCGGGAAACCGGCCTCACTGTAAATTTCGACCATACGCATATTGAAGTGCGGTGAGATTTTGTGGAATGGGTTGAGATTTATGTATGATTTGTAGATCGATGCCGCATCGTCATAACGAAGTTTGCTGAAATAGAATTCGCCCAGATTGCCATATATTTTGTCGGCGTAACTGCGATGGCCGCGTGCTGCGAAGTAATCATCGACAACGTCCGGGCCACCAAGGTTTGAAAAGCTCAGACTGATTACACGGAAGGTATCAACCACACGGTGCTCTTCATTTTCGTCGTCTACTTTTTCGAAGTCATAACCAATCGCCTGCTGGTAATCGAGCATAGCGATGTAGTTGTTCAATGCCTCTTCATAGAGCTCCTGCTTGTATAAGGTCCAGCCGAGCTTGTACAGGGCCAATTCGAAATACGACGATTTTGTGCCCGGTCCAATAATCGAGCCATAGGCCTCTTCGGCATTCAGGTATCTCTTGCGGACAAAATAATATTCGCCCCGTCGAAAATTCACTTCGTCAGCGTATCTCGAGTGCGGGTACTTGGCGACAAATTGATTCATGACTTCCATCGCCTCATCGGGCTCGCCGATTTCTTCGTAGGCCCGCGACATTTGGTAAAGCACCTGGTCGTTGCGTTCGTAGTTCGGATAGGTTTCAAGAATATTTCTGTAGGTCTCAATCGCTTCACGGGGCCCGGCAGGGATCTCCTCGCTTGTGGGCGCTCCCAATGCCGCGTCAAAGTCCGGAGTCGTCACTGCCAGAAGCGCCTCTCGCTCCGTCGCCCGTTCTTCGAAGTCCTGCTCGGACTCGGTCACGCGCGATGTCTGTCCAACTGCGGTCTCAGTTTCGGCTGATTGACGAGCTTTGTCCGGAATGGCCATCGCGACTGGTAATGCTTCAGACCCGGATGTGTCTAGCAACTCTGCGCTGCCCATTATCCCGTACTGCTGCTCGATCTGGAGATCCGCCAGCCGACGCATGGCCTCCGGAGTTCGGGCGCTCTCCTTCGTCTCTGCAAGATAGCGGCGATAACTTTCCGCGGCGCGATCCAGACCGTCTTCAAGATAGACTTCTTCGACATCGGCCTCGACCTGCGACAGTTCAGCAAGCGTCCCTTGTTGCTGCGGTGGTGCCGCGCATGACACCAGCACTAACAACGAAACGCCGAGAATGGCGAGGTATCTGCTCATCATTGCTCGCCTGTTTGTGCCTGCGCTTGTGTGGCGCGATCGTAACTGTCGGCCAATGCGAATCGTGCCTTGTCGCGGTAGTTTTCCAGCCTTGATCGGCGTGCGGTGAGTTCATCGATCGCCACAATCTCAAGCAGTCGGCCCTGCCTCGCCATCAGTCTGTCGACCTGCTGCATTGCTTCTCCAACCTGTGAGCGAAGAGTTTTGATCGGAGCGTCATATCCGACATAGCTGTGGGTCGCGGCTTGCCGCGCCCGCACGTATTGATCGTATTGTTCGCTCGCAATCGCCATCGCCTCATCGAGGCCGCGCAAATTCCTGTCAAATTCGTTCAGGCGTTCGTGATACTCAGTTTCGAGCGTCCAGGTCAAAAGACCTTTGAGGCGGCCGATGCGCCTTTGCAGTTCAGATTCGAAGCCACTGTCCACGCTTGTCAATTGCGATTCGAGATGTTCAAGACGAGCAAGTACGTCTTGCTCCGCCGGCGTCGCCAGAAACTCGGGCCTCGGTGTGGTTAGCAAATCGTCACGACGTTGAACGAGCATCTTATGTTGCTCTGTGCGCAAACGCATTCTGGAATCCAGCTCCCGAAATTCCTTGTCTACGTCGGGCAACAGGGGCTCATAGTGTTCATACCGGATGTCCACCATGTCATCGAATGAATCGAATCCAGACTCCCATGTGATCAGTCGGCGTTTGAGATCAGCAAGATCGAGATAATTTTGCAGGCCGGCCTGGAACTCGTGCGATGCGAGCAGTTCCATCAGATAGTAGGTTTCCGGCGTCTCAGGAAGAGATCGAAGGCGGATGACCCAATCTTCGTTCTGGCGTATCTCCTCACGAATCAGCGCTTGCAGAAAATAGCCTTCGCGAATGCTCTCGATTGACTGATCCAGCTTCTCAACTTCGATGCCGAACGAATCAAGCGCGTTACCGTAGGACACGGCTGCGCGACCGTGTACGTCCAGTTTGCTCAAGGCATAAGGTAATGCCAGCATCGCTTCCTGGGTCGCGCTGTCTGTCGCGTCGCGAGCGGCAAGAATACTCCACGGAACGACGGCTCTTGCGTAATTTTCGGCTGACAAACTTGCCCATCCAGCGCTTAGAAGCGCCTGGTTCGAGAACGGGCCATCCAAACGGACTCTGTTCAGGTACGGCATCGCATTGTCGAATTCTTCGACTTCGAGCAGCATGGTACCCAGTACGAGGTTGGACTTGTCCCTGATCGCGAGTTCCGCGGGATCGTTCGATGCCATTTGCCCGGCGCGATCCAGCTGCTCCAAAGCGGCCTGACGTTGCCCGTCCTGTAGATAGGCGATGCCAAGATTGTAGGCCGAAAATCCGCCGAAACCGTCAGAGCCCTGCAGCGTTTTGAAAATGTCCAGGGACTCTTGCGGCTGGCCCAGCGCCAAATAGATGTTCCCACGCAGAAAATCGATGTCATCACGAATCGACTCGGGGACCTTGCCGTCTATTCTGTCGAGCGCCAGCATGGCATCGGCCATCTGATCTTTTTGAAAATGGATACGTGCGAGTCTGAAAGCAGCATCATTGCGAACGACCTCGTCAACAGCACCCTCAAGTACAGCTCTGATTGCGCGTCCCGCACGATGGTGCATTCCGTACCGAAGCTCGAAGTCGCCCAGTGAAAAATCGGCGTCATCAATGTGGTAGTAAAGAGTGTCGAGTTCGGGTTCATCGACTTGATCGTATTGTTTGACTTCGGTGTCGAGACGTTCAAGTGCTTCGAAGTAGTGTCCCTGGTGTGCGTAATAGAGCGCCTCACCGAAGTACAGGTCCTTCAGCTCATCGCTCTGGCCCGGACTGCTTACCAGGCAGGTGATCAGCGTCAAACCGACCAAAGAAAGCGGCAAGCGGCGCATTGGCTACCGGTCTCCGACCTGAATTCCGTTATTGCCGGCGCCAGGGCCGCCCAAAGTAACGCCGAGCGTTTTGGGCTCAACTCCTTTGGCGAACGCAAAACTTTGCGATTCGCTAAAGTCCTCGCCATTTTTGAGTTTGCCGAGCATCGTGACGCTGAGTTGATGTTCGCCGGTGGCGATATTGCCCGTGTAGATGCGTTGCACCCCACCTTTTTGCAACGCCTCAAGCTCTTTAAAACTGTAAATGTGGTGCGTTGCCAGCTCGCCATCGATGTCGATCTGAACTGCATCGAGTCGAAATTCCTCGTCCTCGGATATCGACACGAAAACGGCGACCTGGGTATTTGATGGATACAACAAGCGTTCTTCGAGATTGTTGAGTTCCGAGGCGATGCTCAGGACATCGGACTTAATCTCTTGTACCTGACCGTCGAGACTCCTCATATCCTCGCCGGACAGATTCTGGCCACTGCTCGTGGCAAATGGGCCACAGACCAGCAGCACCATCAATAAACTACGGATAAGGTTCGGCATCGTAAAGTCCCTGTTCGCGTTACATAATCCATGCGCAGACGCCATAATTGCCCGCATCTGCCGAAAAATCGCACAACAGGTAGTGTTTAGGAATTCGGCCAGCCAATCTGTGACCTGACCCTCAAATCAGAGTCCGTCGAAATTAGCGCTCTACTATTTCGACGTGTTCAACTCGGCCGTATTCATTGCAAAGACAGATGACCTTTGCCTGCTTGCCGCCGCTAAATGTGACCGAGGCGCGAACGACATATCCCTTATCGTTTTCAGTAACGGTGTAAACATTTGCAGACTGCGTGGAAAACCGGGAATTGATCTCATCGATGCAGGATTTCTCTGCGTAAGGTCGATTTCCGGTTTCATCCGTATCATTGAATTGCCATTTCACAAGCACATAAATCAGCCCACACAGAACCGCAAGCTTGAGAATACTGTCAAGAAAACTGAAGAATCCTTTCACCACGGAATCAGCTCAGTTGTCGGTACCGGCAACAGCAAACGTGGCAAGGACAGCATCGTCCTCGCCAAGCAAGCGCATACTGTCACTGCCGCTTTGAAAATTTGTCGTTGCGCCAACGGCCTCCATGAATGCCATCTCGCGATCCATGATTGCTTTGGGACAAGCCATGCGTGTTCCGCCGAGCGGGCCGACCCCAATACCTGAATCTGTCTGTTCCAGCGAGCCAAAGAAGCCATTGCAGCCGCCGTGACCTTGAATACTGCCGTCGACTTCAAAGCGGATGTACATACCACTGTCTTCGGCAATTGCCTCGTCACCCACGGTGACCGGCCGCCATGTAATCCCGGTCAGTTCGGCGCCACCGCCGCCCACCTGAGCCATCTGCCGTCCCTGCAGCATTACCAACGCAATGCCCGCCAGGAACAATAGAAAGAACGCAAAACCCATCATCGCTTTCATGTCTTCATCCTTTGTGTACGAATACAGCTTGTGACATCGCCACGAACCGGCACGCCGCATTACGTTACGCGATAATGAGCTCGCGAATAATGACATGCCTGCGTCGCGCCGGATCGACATCTTTCAGGGCGGCAACAAAGAAGGGAACGTTGCCAAACGGATCGATGACCAAAAACAACAATACGATAGCTGAAGCCAGTGTCATTGTGCGCCTAAAGGATCGGATCGATTCGAAGCAGATTAAGGAAGCCGAGTTTCATGCGCTTGCCGAAGTCAACTTCGCTATCCGGATTGTAGTCCGAAGTCGTCAGCCAGCTATTCTCCGGCCGAATATCTCTTTCGATACTACTCGTCAACTCCCCTGCCAATTGCTCGCTTTCGATCAACACACCGACTTCGGTATTCAAATTGGCCGAGCGTGGATCAAGATTAAAGGTACCGATGAACAGCAGTTCATCATCGATCACCATGCTCTTGGCATGAATGGCGAACACCGGGTTCTTGTGAGCCAGCGCCGGATAACGCTCAATGAGGTCTGTCTGAATTTGCGGATGCGGATTGAACTCGTAGACTTCAACACCCGCCCGTAACAATTTGTGCCGTTGCCGATGGTAGCCACTGAATGCCGCCATATTGTCGGTCGATGCCAGCGAATTCGTTGAAATTCGCACTCTCACGCCGCGGTCATGTAATTCCTGCAATAACTCAAAGCCATCTTCAGGCATGATCAGGTAAGGCGATTGAATCAATACTGACTGCTGTGCCGTGCTCAATGCATCAATCAACGCGGTCGTGGACGCTCCGCCTCCTCCCAATCCTTCGTCGCCGGCATTCTTTCCGGGATCATCACTTATGAAGCGTACTTCCTGCCAGGGCATGCTTTGCAACAACAACGGGAATTGCGTCGGCATTTCTTCGATTGCGTTTCTTATGGCGAGCTCAAAATTGGCAGGGTCCTGCGCGTAAGCGTGCAGTTCATCGAATCGTTGCTGCACTTCCTCCGCTTTTACTTTTTCCTGCGGGCCATTAAGCAGGTCTTCCACCGGAACAGATAAAGAATTCGACCAGAATTCATCGAAGTTGCTGCGCATGTCCTTAACGGCCACCCCGAGCAACAAAATATCCCGGTCACGAAAATTGTACTCGTGATCGAAGTCGAAATATTCATCCGCCATATTTCGGCCACCGGTTATGCCGGCCACGCTATCGAAGATTGCCGTCTTGTCGTGCATGCGTTGATTAATGCCGCGAAAATCCATGATGGCGTTTTTAATGCGTTCGAACGTGGACGTACCCACAGAGTGTTTTGGGTTGTAGATTCGAATCCAGACATTCGGGTGTGCCGCCAGCAAAGCCAGAGACCTGTCTGCGGCATCAATCAGGAAATCATCGACGAGAACCCGGACCGTCACGCCGCGATCGGCCGCCCGCAACAGCATCTCAGCCGCGAGGATGCCGATGTTGTCTGTACTCCATATGAAATACTGAACCTCGATGCTCGCTTGCGCGTGATTCGTCAGCCAGGCGCGCGCCATTAGCGCCTCTTCTCCCCGTTCCAGAATATAGGCGCCGGTCTTTTCGGCCATTAATGGCACACAGGGTTCGCAGTTGGCGTCGACCCAGTCGTGCAGGGACTGGCTGGTCGACATTGAAGGAACCAGCGCCAGCAAAGTCAGGCAAACGAAACGAAGGATGATTTGTCGCATGAAGCCAAGTCTATAACACCAGGGTGCGGGTGGCTGTTGCCCGATCGAACGCAAACGGTGAAAATGCCCGGCATGAATTCAATTTTTCGATCAATCTGGGTTTTCCCGGCTCTCGTTTTAGCCTTCGGCATGACCGTGGCCGATGAGCTGTCGGAGTACGTCGCTAGAGTACGAATTCTTTCCTGGAATATCTCGGATGATTCCTTCGTAACTCACCCGGCAGAATTCAGGGCACTGGTATTGCGTGCGAACGCCGACGTATTGCTTCTCGACGAAGTCTCGCCGTTAGCAGACATCGATCGACTGAATGATGTAATCGCAAATTTGCGGTCCAAAGACGACGAGCCATGGCATGTCAGCGTCGGCGCGAGTGGAGGCAGACAGCGGAATGTCATTGCCAGCCGTGCGCCACAAGAATCTCTGCCCGAATTTTCGTCGATCATTCCTTATCCCGAGGCCGATCGCCTCGTCATAAAGGAGCAGATGTCGCCGCGAGCACGCAGCAACCCTGGATGGAGCATGGACAATGGCATTCCGGTGAATGGCGCGTTGATTCTTAGCAATGACAGGCGGCTGTTGGCCGTATCCGCAGACCTGCAATGTTGCGGAGGCGATCATGAAAGCTGGCAGGAATATCGTCGCCGGGTTGAAGTGCGCGAAATTCGCCGGCGAATTAGAGATGTCCTCGCGCGGACTCCCGTGGACGGCATCGTCCTCGCCGGGGACTTCAACTCGGTCAACACCAATATCCCGCTGGTGATACTGATGGGCCCCTACGACCCGCCTAACGCGAGTTTGATCCCCGCCGAGATATATCATTTGGACGGATCGACTGCCTGGACATGGGACGGCCGTGGAACGCCCTTTCCATCGAGCGCTCTCGACTATCAGTTATACAGTCCGCAGTCACTTCGAGTACGCAAAGGCTTCATCGTCGACAGCGAGGATTTTTTGTCAGAGGAACTTGCTGATTTGGGCCTCCAGCCGGAGACATCGAGTCAGCTTTCGAACCATCGTCCTCTCGTAGTGGAGTACACTTGGCATTGATGGCTGGCGGATTCGCGAAAGATGGTGCGGTACAAGAGCAGATCGATGCGAGCATCGAGGACGCGATTTCTCGTGCCCGCGATCAGCTGCCGAAGGGTAAAAGCCTTACGCATTGCGAGGAATGCGGCGACGCCATTCCTGATGCGCGTCGCAAAGCCGTACCCGGCGTGCGCCTTTGCATTTCGTGCCAGACAGAGCGTGACAAAAAATCAGTCAGCGCCGCGGGCTATAACCGACGTGGCAGCAAGGACAGTCAGTTGCGCTGAATTCGTCTGGATTAGGCCGTTGCCTTGTCTTCGGCGACATCGGAGGCGCTCTTTGGGGCGATTTTCTCCAGCATTTGATAGAACTCGCCGGCCGATATGGCCTCGCTGAATATGAAGCCCTGGACATGATCGCACTTGTGGCGACGCAGGAAGATCAACTGCTCGCGGGTCTCGACACCCTCTGCCACAACGGTCAGTCCTAATTGTCTCCCCATCGCAAGTATTGCCGCGCAGATTGCAGAATCATCGGCCTCCAGGTGCAGGTCCTTTACGAAGGATCGATCGATCTTGATCGTGTCGATAGGAAGACGCTTCAGGTAACTCAGTGATGAATAGCCGGTGCCAAAATCATCGATCGACAATAATATACCCGCTTCTTTCAGCTCATTGAGTTCAACAAGCGTCCTGTCGACCTCTTGCATCAAAACACTTTCGGTAATCTCCAGTTCCAGAAAACTGGCGTTAATGCCCGCGCCATTAACAGCGTCAATAACATCCTTGATGAAACCGCGGTCTCGAAACTGATGACTGGATATGTTGACTGAAACAGGCACAGCGCCGACGGGTGACTTGGACCACGACCTGACTTGCTTGCAGGCCTCGCGAAGAACCCACTGGCCAATCGGAATGATCAGACCGGTTTCCTCGGCGATCGGGATAAAGTCGTCAGGATCGATAGCGCCTCGAGAGGGGTGGTGCCAGCGCAAGAGGGCCTCTGCACCCACGAGCTGGAATGTCTGCGCGTCAACTTTCGGCTGGAAGTAGAGCTCGAACTGCTCATCTTCTATGGCTGTCCGAATCAGATTCTCGAGATCGAGCCGGTGCAGCGACTTCGTACGCATTGTCTCGGAGAAAAACTTGTAGTTGTTGCGGCCAACACTCTTCGCCCTGTACATCGCAGAGTCCGCATTCATAAGCAACTCTTCGCTGGTGCGGCCGTCTTGCGGATAGAGGGAGATACCAATGCTCGGCGTCACGACGAATTGATGCCCCGCGCAACTGAAAGGCGGCGTCAGCGCGGTAATAACCCGAGACGCGATCGTTGCGACGGTTTCCTCATCTTCAATGCCGTACAGCTTGATCACGAATTCGTCGCCGCCAAGCCGCGCGAGTCGAATTGCACCACTTGCAAGTGGATCCAGTTTAGAAACAGTGTCCGTGGAACGCACGCACTTCGCGAGCCTGCTGGCAACGTCTTTAAGGAGTCTGTCGCCAACGCTATGTCCGAGCGTGTCATTGATGCGCTTGAAGCGATCCAGATCAACGAAAAGAATCGCGAATCTTTGATTGTTTCGCTCGGCGACTTTGATAGTCCTTTCCAAACTCTGACTAAAGAGCTCACGGTTCGGCAATTCTGTTAGTTCATCGTAATAGGCGAGATTGTAAATTTTGGCTTCGTCTGTTTTTCGCTTCGTAATGTCCCGAACGATCGCGAGCACCGAGTTTTTGTCTCGCGCAATAAAGCGTGTTTCCAGGTTGATATCCAAGTCGTCGAGAACATGTTCATAGACTTGCGGCTTGCCCGTTGCCAGTGCTTGCTTGATGCAGGCCCGCGCCGTGTCGTCATTCTCGCAGGGATAAAATTCGATCTTCGATGCCGTCGTTAGTGCCTTAAGCTGCAGCGTGTGCGACGCGTCCGGACCGCTCAATCCATCCTGCACCTCGCCTTCTTCGTTGACGATAAAGATTAGATCAGGAATGGCCCGAATCAGGCCGGTCAGGTCGCTCAGCGATCTTGCCGTCGCGAGTGCATTTTTGATGCGATAGGGGAGCACCGGTAACGCAACCGGTTTGTCTATCGTATCCGTTACGCCAAAACGAGAAGCACGGGCAATTACCTCGTCGTCGTCACGTTCCGTTACGAGGATGATCGGTATATCCTGCCCCGTCGCCTGCGTTCTGATCGACTTACAAACTTTTTCCCATTCAAGCCCCGGTATCGTGACGTCCAGCAGCACCGCGTCGGGCCGGGTTCTTTGCAGAATGTCCACGGCATCCTTGCCATTTTCGGCCGTTAAAATGCGGAAACCGAAATTCCCCAGAACCTCACAGATGGATTTGCGATGCGCTGCAGCCGCGTACGTGACAAGAACGAGAGGATCCTCGGGATTTGATTGCTTGTTGGTCATGCCCGTGCCTTCGCTCTTTACGATAAGTGACTGTAAAATAAAGGATAACGGCCGAGCCGCTCAAAATCCGCGACGAGTGTCACAGATAGGCGAAGCGACTTCCCGGCTATACTTAAGTTTATGGACGTCCTGCCAACATTAACCACGGAAATGGTCATCGTGATGGCGATCGTCCTGTTTGCCATTTTCATCTTCGCCACAGAGCTGCTGCGCGTCGATGTGGCCGCCATGCTGATCATGACGCTACTCGGCCTGTTGATATTCATCCCGGGGCTGAAGCAATTATTGACGCCCGACGTCGTGTTCTCGGGTTTTTCCAGTAACGCAGTCATTTCCATCATCGGTGTCATGATTCTGGGCGGTGGCCTCGACAAAACCGGCGCCATGGAACGCGTCGCCTGGGTGATCCTGCGTTACGGCGGCAAAACCGAAAAACAAATCATGTCGCTTATCTCGGGTACGGTTGCCGTTGTCTCTTCATTCATGCAAAACGTCGGCGCCGCCGCATTGTTCCTGCCGGTGGTGTCACGCATATCCTCGAGAACCAAGCTGCCCATGTCACGGCTCGTCATGCCGATGGGATTTTGCGCCATCCTGGGCGGCACGATGACGATGGTCGCCTCCAGCCCACTCATCATGTTGAACGACTTGATCGAAAACGCCAACCACGGCCTCGCACCGCAACTGGCAATGAAGCATTTCAACCTGTTTTCGGTGACGCCGATTGGCGTTGCTTTGGTTGTGTCAGGTCTAGTCTTCTTCCTGGTGTTCGGCAAGTACGTGTTGCCCGGCGGCGAAACGGAAACACTGACTCGGCGGACCGGCACGGCACGATACATGCGCAACTTACACGGCGTACATGCTGCTGTGCGCGAAGTCGAAGTGCCCGAAGGCAGCGTTCTGGATGGCATGGACATCGTCACGGCGCAACTTAATTACGACGTACGCATCGTCGCATCCCGTTACGCCGGAAAAGTGCTCGTGTCGCCACCGGTTGAAGCGCCGATCTATGCCTCTGCAACATTGGCCGTCATCGCGCAGCCAGACAAATTGAAAGTGTTTGTTGCGGCCGCGGGCCTGGTTTTGCGACCGAAGTTAATCGAATTTCGTCATTTGCTCGCCCGTTCAATCGCCGGTATTGCGGAGGTCCTGGTGCCACCTGATTCGGCCCTCATTGGCCACAACGCCAAAGACCTGCATTTTCGAATGACCTACGGGCTCAGCCTGCTGTCCATCGTCCGGCGTGGCAAGGCGATCACGAACAAAGTCGCCGCAGTCGAGATTGAATCGGGCGACATGCTTGTGTGCCATACACGCTGGGAGTATCTAACGCGCCTCGAGAAAGACCGGGACTTTGTCATTGTCACCACCGACTATCCACGGGAGCATCAGGAACCGTACAAGCTCGCGTTAGCACTGGGCTTTTTTTCACTCGCCATCGGCATGATTATCTTCACCAACATTCTCCTGCCGATTGCACTTATGACGGGCGCGATCGGCATGATCGTCTTCGGCGTGCTGACCATGGACGAGGCGTACAAATCCATCAGCTGGAAGACGGTGTTTCTCCTGGCCGGGCTTTTACCCCTGGGAATCGCGGTGCAGTCCTCGGGAACCGCCGACTATCTGGTGCAGCATTTGCTCACGCGAATCGGTAATGTGTCGCCATTGATTCTGCAGGCATTGATCGCACTTTTGGCCGCGGGCTTTTCTCTGGTCATGTCAAATGTTGGAGCTACCGTGCTGTTAGTTCCGTTCGCGATAAATCTGGCATTGGCGACCGGCGCTGACCCCTCCATGTACGCACTGACAGTGGCGATCTCGACGTCCAATTCGTTCATTATTCCAACCCACCAAGTTAATGCCCTGATCATGGGCCCCGGTGATTACCGCGTATCAGACTTCCTGCGCGCCGGCAGTATCATGACGATTTTGTTCCTCGTTGTTTCATTGGCGATGTTGAATCTCGTGTTCTGAATCCTGGATTCTTACCGAAGGGAGCTCACGTACGGCTGGGTCGACATCAAAGAAGCTGCTCGCCTCGAATCCAAACATGTTGGCGATGAGATTACTTGGGAATCCTTCGCAGAGATTGCGGTTATCGCGGACGTTGCCATTGTAAAAACGCCGAGCGGCCTGAATTCGGTCCTCGGTGTTGACCAGTTCCTCCTGTAGTTCGAGGAAGTTCTTGTCGGCTTTCAGATCGGGATAAGCCTCCGCTACAGCAAGAAGTTTTTGCACGGCGCCGACTGTTATAGGCTTTCCAGATAACAGCAGCCAATACGCCAACGACAATGATGATGTTGAAAAATAGATCTTCTCGCATGGGAAATCAGGCTATCGTAATTGACCTTGTCCTTACAAGCAGCCATCCTCTTGCATACGGCCCTCGACTTCGCAATGGAGCACCGGAATTGACAGCTGCAAACGCCAAATCGCGCCCACGGCGTCTATTACCCGGAGCGGCGACCGTCGTCATTGCAATGCTTGCACCCATTGCCACCTGGGCCGTTTGTACGTGCGGGTTTCAGGATGGCCTGTTCACGTTCTCGCCTATTTCGGTCGACGGCAACCTGGCTGACTGGGTACCGGTGCATGCCGACCCGGACAATAATGTGTGCGACGGGCCGGCAAACGGATTGACAGATCGAGACTCGCCTGTGCAATCCACGGGGCGCGATCTCACGCATTTTGCCTACACCTGGGATACGAACAATATTTACCTGTTTACGGAACGCTTCGGCTCCGCGAACAACACGCAATCGTTCGTCTATTACGCGGATACCAATAACAACGGTCTGATGGAGACCGGTGAGCCGGTCATTGGCGTCACCTGGCGTGGCAACAATCGAAGGATAAATGTCTATACATTCACCTATGTTGCCCTGAGCCCTGGCGGTGATCCCGTTGCGGACGGTGGTGGCTTCGGTGACGGCTATACGTTTCCCGGATCGTTCGCGAATGTCCCACCAACCGGTAGTCCAAATCGTTCCGGCCAGTGGGGTTCGGTTGACGGTCTGCAAATGGAGTTTTCAGTTACCTGGGCCGAACTTGGACTCACCTCGGGTCAGCCGTTCACGTTTCATGTCGCGAGCTCAAACGCCGCGCTTGGTGCGAGCAGTTTCACAGCGCAGATCGACGACAATCTCAGCGGCTGTGGTGGTGGCGTCGGATCAACGATTATTCCCGACCTCGACTTCACGCCGGATCGATCACTGGTTGGATTCGACAGCCAGACAACAACCGGCGCGCACACGATTACCAATACCGGCAATAACAGCGACTTCTTCGACTTAAGCTCGGTGATCAGCGGCGACTTTACGCCGACGATTCTTTATTACCACGACGTTGACAGCAGCGGTACTCTCACCGGCACCGATGTGTTGCTAACGGACACGAATGGCGACGGCAACCCCGATACGCCATTGCTGGCAGCCGCTGCATCACTTGATATTCTCATCGCCTATGCCGTTCCCGCGGGCGTCGCCGTTGCCGAGGTCGCGAGCATAGTGACAACGGCCGCGTCAGACTATCAACCTCTGGCCAATGAGATAGTCACCGATTCCATTACGATTGCGCTGGCTCCGGATCTTGTTGTAACGAAACAGCTGGTAGTAATCGAAGACCCGATTAACAACATGACCGACCCGAAAGCTATTCCAGGTGGCGAGGTCCTGTACACGCTGTCCATTGAAAATCAGGGTCAGGGAACGGTCGATAACGATTCGGTTCTCGTGACGGACGCCATCGCAGCGGATGTCTGCATGAAAGTCCTGGACCTTGGGGCAGTGGGTTCCGGCCCTGTTGCGTTCCAGGACGGCACGCCAAGCAGCAATCTCAATTATTCGTTTATCAGTCTGGCGAGCACAACAGACGACCTCGAATTCTCGAGTGACGGCGGTGCGAGTTTCGTTTATAGCCCAACGGACAATGGCCTTGGCTGTGACCCGGCGATTACGCACATTCGGATTCGTACGACGGGACAATTCGCTGCCGATACCGGATCGGGGTCGCCACAAGCCGAATTCAGTTTCCGAGTCCTTGTCGACTAGCTGCGTGGCTTAGCTCATGAGTCGGAAGCGCACCAGGGCATAGAGCAAAATGCCGACCGCGGCTTGTCCCAGCAAGAGATACCAGGCACTGGGCGGCGCGCTCGCTGCTATCCAGATGCACAATGTCAGTGCGATGATTGGAATGAGGAAGCCCAATGGCAGGCGAAACGCTTTTGCTGCAGCCTCTGCTGAGGCCTGCCGGCGTATGCTTGGCAGGCCGCCGATGCTCAAAACGTAGGCAATCATGCGCGCCAGTGAACTCGCACCGATCAGAAGCTTGAACGTCCCCGTCAATGCAAGCAGCAGACAGAACGCGCCGAACAGGAGGACTGAGTTACCGGGTGTATGAAATCGCGGGTGAATCTTGCCAAACCAGGCCGGTAACAGACCTTGCTCGCTGAGCGCGTGTGACAGTCGCGGAATGGACAACATGGTCGACGCAAGATTGCCGCCGATGCTAAAGACCGCAGCCAGCGCGATTGCCACCGCACCCGCACCACCGGCCAGGATCCGACCGACATCCGCCAATGTCTTGCCGTCACGCTCACCGTCGGGCAGCACGGACACATAAACCAGCATGATCAGGAAGTACAAGATCGACGTCGCGACAACGGTCGACACCAGCGCTTTCGGCATATTCCGTCGCGGATGTCGCGTTTCACCCGAGACAACCGTGGCAACTTCGAAGCCGATGAACGCGTAAATGATCAGGAGCGTGAGGCCGCCGAGATCATCAATGGTCGGCATGCTCGATGGCAACAATACGTCGCCGGTAACTTCTTTCAACCCTACCAGAACCAGGATCACTATCGGTGTGATCTTGAGAAACGTCAACACGGCCAATGTTCGGATGCCGTCTTTGATACCGACGTAGTTTGCAACCGTCAGACCCACACAGACGATGGAGATCATGCTGATGCGGCCGACGTCAGTTGCAGCCCATGGCCAAATCGCACCCAGATACAGCGCCATTGCGGTGGCATTGGCCGCAAAAGCACTCAAACGGCTGATGTACAGCAACCACCCCGCGCTAAAGCCTGCCAACGGGCCAAAGGCCGTTTGGGTAAAAAGAACCGGCCCGCCTGACTCTCTGAAATAACTGCTTAATTCCGCGAACGACAAAACCACTGTCACGAACAAGGTACCGATGCCGAGGAATAACCATGGGCTCAGATTTCCCGCCTGCGCTACGACGTCGGCGGGCAACGCGAAGATTCCGGCGCCAATCATGGAATTGAGCACGACAAGTGCAATTCCCGGTACACCGATCGCCCGAATGAGTGCAGGTTTCTCGATCAAGCCGGCGTTACCTGAAGCAACTCCAAGTCTTCCGAATTATCCGCGAGAGTGACCTGCACACCGGAAGAAACAACGAAAGAATCTCCGGCTTCGAGTAACTGGTCCGCCTCGTCTTGTCGTTGCAATGTCGTCGCTCCCTGCAAAACGAAACTGAAAATCATCTCATTGTCATTGCCCAGGACAACGGCGCTTTTCGAATTCGTTGAGCGTATCACCTGCACACTTGCCCGGCCGGCCGTAGCCTCGCCAATGCCCGTGTCTCTTGATTCAAAACCGTCGGGGCCGGTTTGCCAGGTTGCCTTGCTTAGCTCGTGGCGAACAAATCGTTGACCATTGAACTCGCGATCCGCATTGATCGCAGTCGTTGGCAGCTCCATTTCGTGATCGACCCGCGTTTCGTGTTCGGCTGGTGAACTAACCTCGATCACTTCCATGTTGTCCGAGCATTCGAGTACGCGATGCCGAATGTGCGGTGGCTGCAGTACGCAGTCCCCCGCCGCCATTACGAATGGCAGACCCTGATCTTCGTACACCACCTTCACCCAGCCTCTGTAGCAATAAATCATCTGAAATTCGACGTGGTGATGGTGTACGTAGTCGGGCACCGGCCCGCCGTCAGGGATTCGGATGTGCGAAGCAATCACGCGGCCGCCGAGACGATTGGAAATCAGGTCACGGTACTGCATGCCGGCACGTCCCGTACCCCATTGATCATCCCCGACAGGTTTCCTGTCGCCGGACTGCTCGAGTCGGCATTGAATACCATGACCAGACAAATTAGCAGCGCGAGGCGCGTCTGCCGGAAAAATCACATCAATACGGAAACCAAGTTCATCGGTATAAAAGTCGAGCGCCACATCCAGATCACTGCATGACAACAGGATATCGATTGCTAGCCCTCAACCGCATAGCCATCGCCATAAAACTTGCTGGTGCTGGCGGTGTGGAAGTTGATCGCTTTGATCGGATCGTATTTGGGCTCGCCGAGTCCTGGCAGCACCTCGAGCATTTCGTCTTCCCATACATAAACAGCCATGGGAAACGACACTCTCGGCGCGCTCGACCGCGATACTGACTTCGCTTTCGCTACTCGATGGGTCGTTGATGGCAATAGATCGTTGCTAATGCGTTGCATGTAATCGCCCGTATTGATGATGATCGAGCCCGGTGGCGCGTCCAGGCGTACCCACTTGCCACTGCGATGATTCCAGACCTGCAAGCCCTCCTCTCGCGGCGCGGGAAGTATCGTGAACAAATCGACGTCCTCGTGGCCTAGAAGTCGACCGGCGCCAGAACGTTGCTGCTCCTCGCTCAGTGTCGGATAGTAATTCAGGCGAAGGCCGAAGTTGGTATTCGTTAGCTTCTCGTCATAGACATGCGAGTCGCAGCCCAGACTTTGAAACATCGCTTGTGCCAGGGGTTTGAAGAGTGCTTCGTGACGTAAGACCAGGCGTCGAAACGCCACCTCGTAATTCGTGCTCGGCCAGTATTCTTCGGCGAGAAATTTTTCGCGTCGGGTCTGTTGTATGTCGAACGCGCGACGGCAAAAAACCCAGCCTTCAACCTGATCCGGATGAATATCGCTGGTTTCTTCTATCGGGAAATAGCCCTGGTTCACGGACCCCTGCCGCTCGGCCCGAAACTGCATTTTCTCATCGAGGGACATTGACTCAAAAAACTCGATAACAAGATCGTGCGTCTCATCATAAAGCTCCGCCTCGATACCGTGGCCCGTCAGTACGGCGAAACCAATGTCCTGTATTGCGGTGCCGAATTCATTAACAAATTTTGCTTTGTCGGCGGCACGGCCCTTGAGAAACGCGCCAAAATCGAGTGTGGCAATCTCGTAGTCATCATCGAACGCGTCACTCGGATGTTCGGCAAGACGATAGGTGTGCTTTTTCTCCACCTGATCGTAGCGAGTGAAATCACGATTGATTGCATGGACATCGGGCATGTTTAAGAGCTTACCGCCGGACGTGGTTCAATTGAAGTCAGTCGAGTGAGTCGATGATGTAAAGCACGAGCATGATACCCAGAGTGGCGGGCACGACCCATCTGAGCCATAACAGGTACAGGCCGCGAATACCCTCGGTTCTGCCACCAAATATCTGCTTTGCCGCAACCACTCTGTCGCAACCCCAGAAAAGCGCAATGATCGTCAGGGCACTACCGAGCATCTGCATTCCTGAGCCGAAAATCAGGTCCAGCGTGCCAATAATCTCGGGATTCAGGGCCGATGGCAACATCAATATGGCTTCAACGCTGCCGACAATCAGAGCCGCCTGCGTTATTGAGAAATTGAAGCTGTCCGTCAAAGCAGCAACGATGACCTGAAATGCGGCGACCGTGGACAGGAAGGCCATCATCCACAAGCCGATCAAAAATGCTGTGCCAATGACTCGCCCGGCAGGGATTGCCGAAAACATGGCCGGCAAGGTTTCGAATATCAGCGATGGGCCCGCCTGCATGTTCAGGCCAAGCGCAAGTACCGTGGGAACGATGAACAGTGACGCGAGCAGTGCGGCGCCGGCATCACCAATACCGGTTGCGATCGCGGCTTTGGGAATGCTTTCTTCGTCTCTAAGATAGCTGCCGTAAACGAGATAGAACGTCCCGCCGAGACTGAGAGAGAAAAACGCCTGACCCAACGCCGCAAACACGCTCGTTGGCGTGAGTTGCGAGAAATCAGGCGCCAGGAATGCTCTTAGCGCAGTCGTCGCGCCGGGCAAACGCAGCGCCATGATAATCAGTGTAATGATCATGATACCGAACAGCGGAACGAACAATTTGCTGACCCGCTCGATGCCTTTGCCAATACCGCGGCACACGACCCAGAGCGCCAAGCCAATGACTGATAGCGCGATGCCGGCCTGCAAGTAGCCGTTGCCGAGACGGGCGTTATACAGAGGAATGGAAGCCTTCGTGAACCCCGTGAACGTCGCGAAAACCGCCGAAAACGCGACATTGCCAACTATTACGACGTAATAGGAGTTCGCAATCAGCACCGTCATTACGAGCAAAAAGCCAATCCAGCGGCCGAATGGACCGAAAGCGCGTTCCATCGCGCCAATCGGACCGTGTCGCGTGAATCGGCCGAGCGACCACTCGGCAGTTATGGCTGGAATTGCAAAAACCAGAACGAAAACAAGATAGACAACAAGAAACGCGCTGCCACCGTTCTGCCCCATCATATAGGGGAAGCGCCAGACATTGCCCAGGCCAACCGCGACACCGACCATCGTCAGTATGGTCGTGATGCGCGAGCTAAAGATTTCGCGGGCTTTCAAATCACAATGCCTTTGTGTTTTGATTCATTCTGATACAGCAGATGGAACGGAAGGTTGGCACATGGCAGACAACGAATCCAGAATTGCCTTTGGACTATGTGCAAGTCGACTGCGCACCGGTGCAGCAGTACTTTCGCTTATGGTCCTCGCGGGCTGCGCGGAAATGATGGATTCGCTGCTGGACGTCGCAGAAGTTAGCTATTGCGGAGGCTGCGACTGGATCGTCCAGGAATTTGATGCCGGACACGGCTGGTCAACACACAATTCAGACCCGTATGTTGATGCAGAGACCTGTGAAAAAGCATTGAAACCACAAGCGCAACACAACGATGAAACCGGTTATCGCTGCATCTACGAGGGCGATCTGAATGACGCGAAAGACAATAAGCAGACGATTCAGTGGGAAGCTGACCGCGTTAACAGGGGCCATTGCTGGCATTGCGATTGGCGCGTTGAGGAATGGGAAGTCGGAACGTGGAATCGTCGCGATGCGAAAACTTACAAGACAGAAGGACTTTGTGAACAAGCCTTGTGGTACCAGATGCAGGATAATCCCTACGAACGCTATCGCTGCACGTTTTAGCTAACCAAGCAACATTCAGTCCGTCCGTAATAATCGGAGAAATGACATGTCGACCGACTCGCCAATTCGCTGGCTCGGTATCTATAAGACCTACTTGGTGATCGCCACCGTCCTGTGCGTTATTTCGCCGGTGATGTATGTATTTCGAGTTGGAATCTCCGATCTACCGACACTGGGATCCTACGTCATTCGGATATTCGTTTTCGCGGCCGCCGTCGCCACGGCGCCGCGCCTTGCTGAACCCACGATCCGTAATTTGCATCTGTCGCTGAACGCCGCCGCGGCCATTCTCGGTTTGGCGTATGTGTTTTGGAAACTGATTTCTCTTCTGCCGTTTCTTCCAGAGATTCTCCGAACTTTGGGTTCGTTCGTCATCGTACCGTGGAGCGTCATTGTGCCAATGGGGCTGTATAAGCTGTACCCGGTGATGTCCGTCTTCGGCCTGCTTGCTGCATCCATCTGGACTTATTTTTTGGCAACGCGAGATGTCCCGAGGCCGGCTCTGTCAGGTGGACACATCGGCAATGATCAGGAGCCTGGCAATCATCAGGCCCCTCTGAATGATTTTCGAGCGATCCAACCGCGCAAGGATTGGCGTCCGCTCCTCATTGCGTTCCTGATCGCGCTGGCAATAAACATCGCACCGATCGTGCCCGCAGGCATTACCGAGGAGTTCATGATCTTGCTGCTTTGGGTTTATACCGTTCCGGCGGGATTGCTCATACTGCTCATTGGCCTGATCTGGTCGCTTGTCCGGGCACCTCAGCAACGCTGATCCGCCGGCAGGCAGCACACTCCGCAACTAAACATAATCTTTAAAATGCGACATGGGTCCCATGAGGACCTGCCGCACAGTTTCCCTGCCTGTTTTCCGCAAGAATGGGGGTCGTCAAGAATGACTAAGACCTCGATGAATGCCTTAGGACACAGGGACCCCGGGAATGCGAAAAATAAACAAACTGGCTAGAGGACTAGTGCGCAGCACCATTGTCGTCGTATCGCTCGCGTTGACGGGCTGTTCATTCCTGGAATCGCTAAGAACGACGGCGCCGATCGTTCATGAGCCCGTTGTCACCATCCCGGCTCCGCCAACAGTATCACTGCCGGCGCCAACCCCATTGCCGCCCGTGGCCATCGTGCTCACCAATGGACAGCCGGCTTATGCCAATGTTGCCCGGGAACTGACCAAGCAGTTCGAAAATTATGAGATCTATGATCTCAGTGAAGGCGACCGTCCGCCAGTGACCGTGTTGCGGCTGATCAATGATTCCGATTCCGGCGCTGTTGTTGCTAT
>Ga0255057_10000185_pt1 | contig 35791 bp, 40 predicted proteins | sample Cases_109_6_MG_FD_189022 | JGI IMG/M metagenome (GOLD analysis project Ga0255057, IMG submission 189022) | Seawater microbial communities from Amundsen Gulf, Northwest Territories, Canada - Cases_109_6 | ecosystem: Environmental > Aquatic > Marine > Gulf | place: Canada: Northwest Territories... | reverse complement strand
TAACCACCCGATGCAACTCGGCGTGATGCTTGACACGTAGTGGCACGGTCCGCTCGTCAATGACCTCGCGACCCAGCGCACGCGGTTGAGCGAACAGCCATGCAAAAAGCAATAGATAAGCACGTCTAGAAACTGGCCACCAAACCGGACATATAAATGGCCATATTGCTACTTCACTATCAATTAACTATCTGCTATAATTTATTTTATTATTGAGATCGAACCGGACAAAGTATCGGACAGAACCGTGGCCTTAACCAAGCCTGACCGGGGTGAACCCACCGGCCTTATGGAGCCTTTGCTGGTTTCCGAAGGCTCGACACAGCGCGGTGCGCTCACCGACCTCGCCGTTGAACTCGCGCAGCGCGCGGCCGGGCTCCGCCGCAGCTTGCCGGAAGGACTGGGGACCACCGTCGCCGATCTCGTGCGCGCCATGAACTGTTATTACAGCAACCTGATCGAAGGCCACGATACGCACCCCGTCGATATCGAACGCGCGTTGAAAAACGACTACAGCTCGGATCTAAGAAAGCGCAACCTCCAACTTGAAGCCAAAGCCCACATCACGGTCCAAGAATGGATCGATGCGGGCGGGCTCAAAAATCGCGCCACCACGACGGACGGCCTGATCGAGATTCACCGACGGTTCTGCGAACTGTTGCCCGAAGACCTTCTATGGATCAACGACCCGAAGACTGGCGAGCGCCTCGATGTGGTCCCAGGCCAGTTTCGCGAACGCGACGTTATTGTGGGCGATCACGTTCCGGTCAGCCCTGGCGCCCTGCCGCGTTTCCTGGCGCGCTTCGAGAACGTCTATGCACATCTCGGCAAGACGGACACCATACTCGCCGCCGCCGCGGCCCATCACCGTCTCCTATGGATTCACCCCTTCCTTGATGGCAACGGACGCGTCGCGCGCTTGATGTCCCATGCCATGCTTTTGGAGACTCTCGATACAGGCGGGGTTTGGTCGATCGCGCGGGGTCTGGCCTGCAACGAAAGTGCTTACAAAGTGCAGCTCCAAGCCTGCGACCAGCCCCGCCGCGGTGACCACGACGGGCGTGGCACCCTCAGCGAAGCGGCACTCGCCGAATTCACGCACTTCTTCCTCACCACCTGTATCGATCAAGTGGCTTTCATGGAGGGGCTTCTGCAACCCGAGCGCCTGCGCGATCGCATTCGCATCTGGACCGAAGAAGAGATCCGCGCCGGCGACCTGCCTTTAAAAGCTGGAGTCGTCCTCGACGCGGTTCTCTATCGTGGCGCCATACCAAGAGGCGAAGTTTCATCTCTCCTCGGTGCCAGCGAACGCCAGGCTCGGCGCGTCACCTCGGCTCTCCTCGCCCGTGGCGTGCTCGTTTCGCAGAGCAGCCGCGCCCCACTGCGCCTCGTGCTGCCTGCAAGGCTCGCCCCGCGCTGGATGCCGGGCCTCTTTCCGGAGCCGCGCGACTAGGACGGACTGCTCCCCGGATTTCGGCAAAGCCTTACCAACGTTCAGTGAGATTTCAATTGCGATTATGTTGTGGTGCGCTCGACAAAGGCTAAGCCCCCAAATTGGGCAGAGAATTCTGCCCATCTATTCGGTATACTCAGCGCCGTCTTTGGCGTTGAAGCTCTCTACAAAAGCGCCATGGAAAATATCTTATCGCTAAACGAGCCAATCGCTTGACTGAGAGCGAAGCGGACCCAAAGCGTTTTCTCAATCAACACAGTATTCTACTTGTGAAGGCGGGATCATGACAATTCAAGTGAAGATCGGCGAGGCTAAGGCACGTCTCTCCGAGCTTCTGGCGAAAGTTGAGGCCGGTGAAGAGGTGGTAATTTCCCGCGGTAACGTTCCCGTGGCGCGTGTCATAAAGATCAATAGGCGCGAGAGGTATAAGGATATCATCCTGGAAATGCGTCAGGACAGTGCATTACAGAAAACGGTCACTCACCACGAGATTTTGCGCTGGCGCCACGAAGGTCACGGAAAGGAAATCGCGAAGTAGACGTCTTAGCGCTGGTCGCCACACTCCTGGCAAAACGCTTCATATTCATGAGCCGATTTAGCGAACCCCGATCCTTGCCAATCCTACATCAAATCTACCCCAATATGTAGTAGGGTGGTGCAATGCCCCCACAGTATATGCTAATATAAAAAAATCTCGATTCAAAAAGGCGGTCGAGATGGCCGCCTCACGCCCACTGTGTTGGAGCGGAGAAGACGATATGACATACGCAGAGCCTACTTTCGACAAGGCACGCGATCGCGTCGGCCAGGTAATCAGCATCGCACAGCAGAAGGGTGGTACGGGTAAGACGACCCTTTCGATTCACCTCGCAGTCGCCTGCTTGCAACTGGTCAAATCGGTCGCGCTGATTGATCTTGACCCCCAGGCCACCCTTACCAGATGGTATCGCAATCGCGTCACCAACGGCATCGAGTCCGGCAGCCTTACCCATCGCCAAACCTCGGGATGGCGTGTCGAGAGGGAACTGGAAACCCTGAAGCAAAATCATGATCTGATAATTTTGGATAACCCGCCGCACGCCGAGACCGGCCTGAAAATCGCCATCAGAAGTGCCGATCTGCTTCTCGTACCGGTGCAGCTCAGCCCGGCCGACCACTGGGCGATGCAGGCGACGCTCGACCTTGCAGCGGCCGAGGATACGGATGCGCTTATCGTTTACAACCGGGTACCGCCTCGCGGGCGATCCTCGCAAAAAGTGCGCGAAATGATTGAGGGAGGCGATGTCGCGATCGCCCGCACAAATCTGGGTAATCGGATCGCGTTTTCAGCAAGTCTCATGTCGGGCTTGGGTATCACCGAGTTTGCATCTCGCAGCCCTGCGGCAGCCGAGATTATGAATCTCGCAAATGAACTACTTGAACGGTCTAGACAATCGCACCGCCAATTGGCCGGGCGTCGGCAGCAGGAATCCTATTCGGCGGTTGAATCTCGGTTACACTGATAGACGGTTAGCAGGTCGCAGCCGACGGTCCGCCGATGATGCCACGCGAAAGTTTGGCGTGAGTGATCGAACGCTGAAGCAAGCCCGTGGATCCGCTCTGGCAAGCAACGCCACGGTGTCTGCGACTGGCAATTCATTAGTCGCTCGCCGAAAATGAAGGGCTAAGGTGGAAAGACTCGCGTCTATTCAAACTGCCATTGGAATGTCCGGTTGAACAGAACCAAAGTACCGGGTCCCTAAATCGGACTTACGTTGGTGAATTCACCCTCCATATGACAACGACTGCTGGTAGGATATCCCTGCCATAGAAAATCCAAGTATCAACTCAGACGATGAGGGAGCGGAAGGATGTCAGATCGACCTTTCGACACGCATGCTGTCACGGAGAATCTGAAGCGCCTGCGTGACGAGCTGAAAGTCCATTTCGAGCTGGGCAAGATGGACGCCCATGATGAATGGGAACGCCTGGAAAATAAGTGGCAAGATTTTGCGCAGAAAGCGGAATTGGAAAAGTCGGCCAAGGAGGTCGGCACTGCCTTCTCTCTGCTCGCCGAAGAATTGGAAGCGGGGTACAAGCGACTGAAAAAGGGCCTCTAAATCCAGCTTTCAACCGCCCCATTCAGCGGCTCAACGGCCACGCACCGGCCGAGTTTTCGTGCAAAGATCAAAATTTTCTACAGATCCTCGCAAGAGACTATGGTGTTCTTCTTCACCGCGAACCGCGGCGTCAGGTGAGCGCCACCGCTGAGGCCGCCTCATCAGGGCGCATATTGGCAAAGCGCGGATAATCCCCGCTTGACGTAGGTCAACGTGGGCTGCTCCCAAGTCTCGTATTCAGTCCCCTGTAGCTCTGTAGGCGCAGAACCCCTGTGAGGTCCCATGGCGGATGTCGATACCCTTTTGAAGCAGTCGGTAGGCGAGCTCGAAAAGTTGTTGAAGGCGCAAAACGTGATCGGCGAGCCTTCGACCCACGGCAGCGTGACCGTCATCCCGCTCGTGAGCTTCGGTTTTGGTTTTGGCGCCGGCGGTGGCACGTGCAAGGAGGCCGAGGGCGGCGCGGGCACCGGTGGAGGCGGCGGCATCCGCCCGGTGGCCGTCATCGTCATCGACGAGGAGGGCACCCGCATCCAGTCGATTCGAGGCGCCAACGCCACGGTCCTCGAGACGCTCGGCGAAGTCGTCGGCAAGGTCGTCGAGCGCGCGCGCAAACCAGAAGGCGAGGCCGAGAAGGTCGGGGGCTAGCGCTCCGGGGAAAACAGCATGCTCGAGGGCCTGCTTTGGACCATGTTGGGGCTGATCGGGTTCACCATGGCAGCGCTCGCCGTGCCGGTCGATGTTGTGGCGCAGCTCGATTTGGGCACGCGCCCGCACCTTAGGCTCCGCATCGGTTGGCTTTTCGGCCTCGTCCGGATGCGGCGGGAAATGGGCGCCCAGAAGTCCACCACGCCCGAGAAGCTGAAGCAGCGAAAGAAAAGTCGGCGCACACGGATACCTAGCCTGGCCGTCATCCGGCGCGGCTTTGGTCTCCTTGGTGAACTCCTGGATCGCGTGCGCATCCGTCGCGCGATACTCGACGTCTCGGTCGGGACCGACGATCCCGCCGCGACCGGAGAACTTGCTGGCTTTGCGGCGCCCATCGTGGCACTGGCGAACACGCTGCCGCGGACGCGCGTCACCCTCACGCCCGACTTCACGGGCCCCACGCTCGAGGGCGCCGGCGAGGGCGAGATCCGCGTCGTGCCCATAACGCTCGTGCGGCCAATAGTCGGCTTTGCCCTGTCGCCCGAGGTGCGCCGATGGCTCCTCACTCGACGCTAGGTATTACACACCGCCGGCTCCGTCGCGGCCCTTCGGTCTCGGCTGGCGACCTCGTCCTGACACCCGTCGTGCTCGAGGAGCAGGCGGCCGGTACCACCACGCGTGGATGCTGGTTGATCGCGGCCAAGCGGCCGGTCGCGGTTATTGTCGCGGAACCCGGTGGCCGTCGCCTGCTGCGCTTGGACGACGTTGCTTAAAGCAGGTCTCGGCACCCGATCACCGGTCGGACGACAATGGTATGGAGTGGGCGTTCTTTGCGGAACTACAGCTGACCACGCCACTGCCGTGATCAAACGACACTCCCATTTCAGGCCACCACCGAACTAACGCTTGACGCCTCGGCTTACCCAGTGCACAGGGCTGTAATGTCAAAAAGTAATAGGTCCGAGACCTCAGGAAATGTGCGAATGCCTTACGTGACTCTTAAAGAGGTCTCAGATTACCTCGAAAGGGCTCGTCTGGATCAAGCACGGGTTCCAGAATTAGAAGCAGCCGTGCAAGAACTTTTGGATGTCGCAGGGTATAACCCGCTACGGCACATCCAGCATAAAAGGAGGTAGCGTGTTTTACCTCCTCCGGCACGCCCTCGATGGGAGTCCCATCATCATAGTGTGAGTTGGCCCGGGGCCATTCCTTACCTTGGTGATCATCAGCCTTTGCGCCTCGAAAGTTGAAGCGACGGTCGATGTCCATAGACACTTGGGTTATGGCCTCCTGCCTTGCCTTCTCGCTGGCCGTTTCCCAGGTGACGGCGAGGTAGGCATCGAACGCTGATGTGAGCGGGTCAGGCTTAGACATCACGCCCCTGCTGTGGTGATAATCGGCTGACCATACCATAAGCTTTAGGCGGATGGCGCGGCCGGGATCGTCTTCGTGGAGTAGGGGATCTAATGGCGCCGCTAGGGGCGGGTAGCCGCGCGGACTCACACCCCCGCATAGGCCATTAAGGACGCAGGACCGCTTCGTTCAGAATGATCAAATCTCAGCCGCGAAAATTCAGCGCTTGCTGTTGGTTCGGCTCCGACGTCTTGGCCGGGTGCCTAATCCAATTTCACGCGCCAACTCGGAGCGTCGCTTGGCGTAGTTAGGCGCAACCATCGGATAGTCGGCGGGCAAGCCCCATCGTTCCCGATACTGCTCGGGCGTCAGATCGTAAGCGGTCCGCAGATGCCGCTTAAGCATCTTCAGTTTCTTGCCGTCCTCCAAGCACACGATGTAATCGGGTGTCACGGACTTCTTCACCGGAACCATTGGTGCTGGCCGTTCGGACTTTGCGTCCGATGGCGTCCCGACCTTGGACAGGGTTTCGTAAACCTCCCGAATCATCTTCGTCAGGTTGTCGCCTGACACCGGGTTGTTGGAGACATGTGACGCAACGATATTTGCAGTTAGAGCTAGTAGGCCACCTTGATTTGTTTGTTCTGTCATTGTTTCCCTCCCCAATACAAACCAATCATTAAGTATAATACACCTTATGAAAAACTCTAGATGAAATTAGCTCTCTAGGCTTTAAATTTCTCTGTCTTTTATTCTCTCTTCTTAGGATGATCTATGGCAACGTGGATATGGTCAATATAATTGACACAATACTGTTACATTATTTGCGCATAGCGTTTCCTTACTAAGGGCAGTGGCGTGCCCTAATTCGGGAATATTCCCCTATCACACAGTCAAGAAACGGTTGTCGCTTTACGAATTCAGGCAAGCAAGGCCGTGGAGGGGTTTCAATTGGTGCAGTTGTGGGTGCGTGGGAAAAGCCGATTATCGCGTGCCCCAAAGCCGCTTCGGTGGCAGGCCTGGACAAAGCCGGGTCCAGCGCGGCACTCTCGGCCGGACATGAGCGATCCGATTCGAAAGAAGGGCGGCTTTGGGGACTTGGTCGGCTACGAGTTGGCCTTGTGGGAGGCGGACCGGGCCGAGGTCGCGCTTACCCTCGATGCGCGCCACATGAACCGCAGCGGCGTCATGCACGGTGGCATACTGACCACCCTCATCGATACCGCCTGCGGCTATGCCGGCACCTACACCCCACCCGACGCGACGCCCCGGCGGGCCTTCACGCTCTCCCTCGACGTGCAGTTCATCGGCGCCGTGGGTGTCGGCGAGCGGCTCGTCGCCATGGCCGAGCGCAGCGGCGGCGGCTGTTCGATATTCTTTTCCACCTGCCGGGTGCTCGGCGCCGACGGTCGCCTGGTCGGCCAAGGTAGCGGCACCTTCAAATACATCACCAAGCCCGCGTAACTAGGCAACAACTCCCTGCACGGCCTCGTCGGGGCACTTATCGACTTGGGTGAGCACACTTCGCGGTCGGCTGTGGCATGCGGCGATCGGTCCCAATTTTTTCGCGAAGACGGCGTGAGCTTTACCGGCGGCCATCCGCCCCGTTCTCTTATCTCTCGACCGCGCTTAGCTTCGACCGAAAAGCACCGCCTGAGCCGAAATCGCCCCATAGGGCGCTGCGTCCTGCGCGGCCTGAAGCAGTACAAGTAGGCTCGGCTTGTCGTGGATCAATGCAATCGCCGGATTTCTGAGGTGACAATCGTATTCAAGCAACAGCGAGTAAATCGCGAGTAAGGAGGATATGGGATGCGTCGCAGGATTATCCCTGATGTGTTACGCGAACGGAAGATGGTATCCGTCCTGGAGCAAACCACTGTGCGCGAGGCCGCAAAATTAATGCGCGAGCACGATGTGGGCGCCGTGCCGATCATCGAGGATGAAGTTCTTAAGGGTATTCTCACGGTAAATGACGTGACCTACCGTGTCGTTGCCGAGGGACTAGACCTCGACGAGACAATCGTGAGGGAGGTCATGACCCCCGAGCCGGACACGATCAAATCCGATGCCATGGCCGTTGAAGCCCTACGCCACATGCAAGACGGGGGGTATCGTCATTTGCCAGTCGTAGATGGCGGACGAGTTTTAGGCGTCGTTTCCCGTCGCGACTTCTATGGTGCCGAGAAAGCTAGGCTCGATGATGAAACGGCTATGTGGGAGCGCATCGCTTAAAAAGTATTTCCCCGTGCAGCAGGTATCCGAACTGGCCTTGCCGGCTTGATCACGCTAATCACGAGCGAGCGCGAGACGGAAGCCAGAGTGGCAACCCTCACAAGCCTGGCCAATGGTCGGCGCTAATATTTTCGATAGATTGGAAGCCTGTCGTCGCGGTGGAAGATTGTCTGTGTGGCCGGAAGGCTCTCATGGGCACCGATCATCAAGAAGCCACCTGGCCTCAGGTGGCGCTCAAGTCGCGCGAACACGTCGCATTGTATGTCAGTCTCGAAATAGGTGAAGGCAAGGTTGCGGCAGAGTACAAGGTCAAACGAACCTTCCGGCGCCTCCTTGCGAATGTCTTGGCATAAGAATGTGATGCCGTCCTTGAACTCAGGGCGCAGACAATAGCTGCCATCCCTGGACTCGAACCCATTCTCTTTTAAGGGTGGAGGTAGGTCCTTCAAAGACCCGGGCCGATAGCTCGCGGCTTTGGCGCGCTCGAGCATGTGCGGGTCGACGTCGGTTGCGACAATGCTCAGGCGAAGGGCCGGGTAAAGGCGCTGAACCTTCACCTCCCAGATGAGTTTGAGGCTATAGGGCTCTTCTCCCGAGGCGGAACCAGCGCACCAAGTACGGACCTCGGCAGCACTGCGCTCCGCTGCCTCTTGCGCCAAGCACGGCAAATAGCTTTCCCCCAAAAGATCGAAGACTTTCCTGCCGCGATAAAAGCGTGAAATGGGTATCCGGCAGAGTGTATCGAAGTGCGCCTGTTCCATAGGATCGGTGAGGAGCAGGTTGCCGTAGTCGGAAAGATTTTCCAGATTTAAGGCCCGTAGACGGCGGGCGAGCCGCTTGCACACCGTTCGACGCACCTTTCGATATCCCGGCCAGCGCAGGCCCAGATACGGCAGATATCTCTGCAGGAAGGCGATGCAATCGTGATCACGCATAGCGCTCGCTTAGATAAGCTGTCACATGGAAATACGTGACTAATGACCATTACCGCGTCCGGCGCAGCCCTCTTCCCAGCCGTCGCTCGACCGCCAACCCGGTCCCCAACCCGTCTGGGTCGTATCTATCGCGGTGCACCTACTGGGCCGTCGACCGTTTGGTAACAAAGTCGAATCCCTCACACCGAAATCGCTGGATTTCACCTCCGAATCAACCGCGCGAAGGATTGAATGTCATTGAACAAGTTCTACGAGGCCCGGGACGCTTATGTACAAAATCGGCCAGATTGTCTGTCCTCGCAGATCTCGGCGATGCCACTGAAGTTTTAGCTCAGCCACCTTGGCCGTGTGTATTTCATAGTATCTGTGAAGGGGCGAAGTATTTTTGGGCGAGTACTGATTCTCGTCCTCACTCCAATTGGGATCCAGAACTACGGTTGACGTACCGTCGTATTCCCGAAAATCATTCCATGGATAGAGCTCTTGGAACTCATGACCGATGGCTCCGTCGCGAAACTGGGGCCTGTATTTCAAGGGCATTGATTCAGGATCAACGTGTTCACGAATGGGGTGTAACCGCACAGGTAGACCACAGTCCTTTTCTAGTGCCTCTCTCGTTTGTCTTCGTTCTTTTTTGCGCCTCTGCCACTCTTGAAACCGATGTTCGTCCCATTTTTCGAGCTGCGCCACCATCTCACGTTTTGTTCCGCCGCAGGCCGGGAGATTCACCAAGTAATTGAGGTGGCCATAATTCTGCAGGTGGTATTTCTCGATCGTAATTTGGTCGGCCCTCCACTTCTCAAAAGTATCTTCTTCGAGCAAGGCTCTGGCCTTGGTGTTGCTTTCGTCGATGGAAAACTCCCGATCCTCGGTCGGGGGTCTGCACACATCATAATCCTTATTCATAGCCATGCGACGTTCGATGGCCTTCTTTTTCGGGAAGAAATCCTCATTCGGAATGAGTCCGAAGCGGGCCAACTGGCGATTTAACGCGGCCACGTAGTCATCTCGCTCAAGATTGATTTTCGCATCACGCTTGATGCTCTCAATTTCTTTCCGCATTTTCGTCAATCTCATTTTCCGACCTCAAATAAGCTTTGATCCGCGAGATTTCCTCTGCCAAATCGGTCGCCTCGATCGCCTTTAATTTGCCATCGAGCAAAGCCGTTAAGCGGTTCAAATCTTGCACGCCTAATTCACCCGCCCCGACGGCCGTCCAGAGAAAGTCATAGGCGCGGCTGATGTCCTTGGGCGTTTCGATCGGGGGCAATTTCAAGCTGAGGGTTTGCGAGCGGCAGGGCGACAACAAGCGATCCATACAGATCTTGAGCGCGGCCATATCGCCTGCCTTGGCCTTGTCGATCACTGTGCGCACAAGGGTCTCGGCCTCGCCCTGCAAAAGCGACCGAACAAATAAGGTGGTCTTGTTAAGACTACCGGGAGGACGCCCTTTTAGATTGCCGGACTTTCCCTCGGTGAATCCTTTCTGCCCCTTCACAGCTGCTTTCGCAGCTGACTTCGCCGATGCCTTTGGTGTTTTCGGGGTGCTCTCGTCTTTGTTCACACTGCGTCTCCGCCACAAGGGTCCACATCAGCCGGCTGATCAATAGCCGACACTTGATGCGCTGTGGGCCTAAAGCCCGTCGCCCTCATAGCTGGAAGCGCGGAAGAGGGGGTCTGCGAACGCATGACACCGCGACTCTTCAGAAATGAACTGTAATCGAAAAAGCAGCGTCATGACAAGTGAGAAATCAATCAAATTGTTGTTTTTAATAGAATATTAAGAAGTTGTTCATGATTTGTTCCAAACTTTCAAATTTGTTTTCCTATCTATAGTAGTATTTTACTGTTTTTCAATTGTATTATCAATTGGCCGGATGATGGAAAAGACGATCGCCCATCGCGCCGCCCAAGATTAGGAAGACTGGGAGGGTCAATAGGGTTCAAGGTAAGACGCAGCACAGCAGGTGCCGTTCGATCAGAAGAGACCCCGCGCCAGTGCGACGATTGATAGATGTCATTATGCAGCCATCGCATCAAACGCTATAATCTCGTGTCGACTGGTTGGCACAAGGGAGGGTGCAAGAGATGTTGAAGCGCGGCTTCAAGCAAATGCTGGCCGATGCGAACGCCCGAGTTGAGACCGTGTCGGTCGTGGACTTAGCTTATGTGCTCGATGATGAGGACACGGTCCTGGTGGACGTGCGTGAGGAGGTTGAGATCGAAGCAGAAGGTAAGATCCCCGGATCGGTCCATGCGTCCAGGGGTCTGCTGGAATTCCATGCTGATCCGGACAGCCCGATCTACAACCCGGCCATCAGCCCGGAAAAGCGGGTCATCATCTACTGCGGGACCGGCGGGCGCTCGGCGCTGGCCGCGAACACGCTCCTGGAGATGGGCTACCGCGACGTCGCCTCACTTGCCGGCGGCTATGGAGCTTGGCGCGCGGCACAGAAAGACTGAGGTCTGTTGTGATCGAGCCATAGGGCGTAATCGCTCCGGGCTGAGCAGTTCCTTTTCGAACGGATGGCAGAAGGGTAGGGCAAGGGCCAGCCGTTGCTCGATGGGTGCAGCTGTATGCGGACATGATCGTCGAGGGCGATCGATATTATCTGGCGACGCCCGGCGACCTGCCGTTGCGTGGCTCGAGGAAGAGATTTCAAGATTGGATCGCTCGGCAAGCAACCGAAGGCTACGGCGCATGCGTTAGGTCCTAAACCCGGACTGGGACTCGTGCGGGAACGCGGTGGGCAACCAGGATCGACGCCCAAGCGACGTGTATCGCGGAATTTCTATAGAGAATCGTGAGAAACGGCGGATTTCCTGTTAACTATAAATATTAATTATTTTTTTATTCAAAAATCCGTCGGAGCGATATATAAACTGGACCATCATTCGCTCAAATAGGGTGTTAAATATTTCATGTATTATTCCAAAGAATCATATGAAGATAAAATTCGCCGCCTCGCTGAGGATTTTCGGGGAAAGCACGGGGAGGCCGCCCACGAGAAGGTGTCGGCACAGATCAAGAGTCTTGAGTCCTCGGGCCTTCACTCCGATGCTTCGACCTGGAAGCTGGTTCGTGAAGAAATTCGCCGCCAAAGTCCGCCCGATCCCAGCCAAAATGTGACGGCTGTGGAATAGGCCTAAGTCGACCTCCGCCGCACCGGTGCTTCGACCTTATGGCGTCGATAGTCCCTGGCTCCGGACGGCCCGGACACCCGCATCCTGCCAATGACGTCGCCTAGGCCGCGGTCTTGGCGGCTGATTTCGCGTTGGGCGACGGGCCGTCCGCAGCTTTCTCGCCATCGGCCATTGGCTGTTTCAGGCTGATGTGGGCATCGCCTTTGTTCTCGAGGCGGTGCACCTTTCCCTCGAAAGAAGCGCCGGGCTGAATTTCGAGGGTTTCATTGTAGATGTCGCCAACCAGGTTGGCCGTTTTGGTCAAAATGACCTTCCGCGCCCGGATATCGCCGGTGAAGGTGCCGGAGACCAGCACGGTCTGCGCGTTCGCGCACCCCTTGACCGCCGGCTGACCGGCGAGTGTCAGACAACGACACTCGATATTGCCGTCGACGGCGCCTTCTATGGTGATGTCGCCGGTACTGATCACATCGCCGGTAATCCGCAGATCGGCGCTGAGAATGGAATGCTGTATGCGGCGCTCCTGCACCTGAGAAATCTTCTCCCGTAGCGCCGGGGTGACGGAGCTGGCGTCGGGCTCCGTGCGTTTGGTCGCGACGGGCTCTCTTTTGCCGAAGATCATGGTGTTGCCCTCTCGAGGTTGGCCTGGCAAGCGCAATCCAGGCTAACGCCGTAGGGTTAAAATTTCTTAACGGCGTGGCATCGTGTGGCGATCCCAAGATCGGCTCATTGAATGGGCCGTGTGGGCCATGATTTTCTCGCCTATGACCATAAGCGGCGGCGATGTAAGCGGTGTGGGTGCCGGCCCGGTGTCTTGAGGAATTGCGCCGGCGCGAATGTCTTGCGAGACTTGCCCGCGACACACGCGAGGGGGTGCGCGCGAGGCAATGAACGTCATAAGCGAGTTTCCGAGGCCGGTTCGTTTGATCGACAGCCTTTGGATCGAACTCTCGGACGGTTGCCGCCTGGCGGCGCGCCTCTGGCTGCCGGAGGATGCGGCCGCTGAGCCGGTCCCTGCCATCCTGGAATACCTGCCCTACCGTAAGCGCGACGGTACCGTGGCGAGGGACGAGCCGATGCACGGCTATCTGGCCGGGCACGGTTATGCCTGTGTGCGGGTCGATATCCGCGGCAACGGCGAGTCGGACGGCTTGATGGAGGACGAGTACAGCGCGCAGGAACTGGCGGACGGTGAGGAGGTCATCGCCTGGATCGCGGCGCAGCCCTGGTGCAGCGGCCGGGTCGGGATGATGGGGATCTCTTGGGGCGGCTTCAATGCCTTGCAGATCGCCGCGCGCCGACCTGCGGCCCTGAAGGCCATCGTCACCGTCTGCTCGACCGACGACCGTTATGCCGATGACGTCCATTTCATGGGCGGCTGCCTGCTGAACGACAACCTTACCTGGTCGTCACAGATGCTGGCTATTTCCTCGCGCCCCCCGGACCCGGCTCTCGTGGGGGACGGCTGGCGCGATATCTGGCTGCGCCGTCTGGAAGCCATGCCGCTGCTCGCTGCGAGCTGGTTGCGCCACCAGCGGCGCGACGCCTTTTGGCGCCCCGGGTCGGTGTGCGAGGACTTCGCCGCCATCGAGGCCGCGGTTCTCGTCGTTGGGGGCTGGGCGGATGCCTATACCAATGCGGTCCCACGGTTGCTGAGCGGCCTTAGCGCGCCGGCGAAGGGGTTGATCGGCCCATGGGTTCACATGTACCCGCACGTCGCCTATCCAGGGCCCGCCATCGGGTTCCTGCAGGAGATGCGGCGCTGGTGGGACCATTGGCTGAAGGGCGAAGATACCGGCGTCCTCGAGGTGCCCGACCTGCGCGCCTATATCGTCGATAGCGTGGCGCCGGCAACGCACCACGCGACGATGCCGGGGCGCTGGGTTGCCGAAGCGCGCTGGCCGTCGCCCGAAATTCTGACGCGAACGCTTCATTTGGGGCCGCGCAGCTTGAGCGAGGCGCCCGGCGACGCGGCGGCGTTGACGCTCGATTCGCCGCTTTCCACGGGGCTCGACTGCGGCAGTTTTTGCCCCGGAATGCGCGTGGGTCCCGAGTTTCCCGGCGACCAGCGTCCCGACGATGCCCTTTCCCTGTGCTTCGATAGCGCGCCGCTGAGCGAACGCTGGGAGGTGCTGGGCGCCGCCGTGCTGGAGGTCACGGTGATCAGCGACAAGCCGGTGGCGCAGCTTGTGGCGCGCCTGTGCGACGTTCATCCCGACGGCGCGTCCACGCGCGTCGCTTACATGCCTTTCAACCTGACGCACCGAGACGGCCATGCCGAGCCGGCGCCGCTCGAGCCGGGCCGGCCCTACCGGATCCGGCTGCAGCTCGGCGATGCCGGATACGCCTTTCGGCCCGGCAATCGCGTTCGTCTTGCCCTGTCCAGCGCCTACTGGCCGATGGTCTGGCCGGCGCCCGAGCGCGCCCGCCTGACCATTTTGAGCGAAGGCGCCACCCTGACGCTGCCGCTTCGAGGGGCTGGGGCGTGCACGGATGAGCTCGACTTCCCGCCGCCCGAGATGGCGTCACCCGCGGCCTTGGAGGTCCTGCGGCCGGCATCGGGCGCGCGCACCGTTACCCGGGACGAGGACGGCGAGCTGGTGAGCGTCCAAACCGACGACGATTTCGGCGCACAACGCCTGCGGCCGCACGGCCTGGAAGTGGGAAGCCGTGTCCGGCAGCGCTTTACCATCGGCCCGGAGGACCCCTCGTCGGCGCAAACCGAAGCGTCTTGGAGCGTCACCGTCGGCCGCGGCGACTGGCGGACGCGCAGCGAAACCTGGACCCGAATGTGGTCCGACAGCTCGACTTTTCATCTGGAGGCCAAACTCGAGGCTTACGACGGTGAGACCCTCGTCTGCGCGCGCCGATGGCGCGAGTCCGTTCCCCGCGATCTCGTCTGAGGTCCCGGCGCGGCCCGCTTCGGCTTTCGCCACGCGGCGGGCCAGTTGTGCTATAATCGCTGACACGGATGGCCTACCAGGATGGGATTGGCGGATGAAGTGGCTCTTGTTGATCGCTGTTGTCGTAGCGATCGCTTTGGGCGGAGTGTACCACGAGGAGATCGAGCGCTCGCTGGCCGGCGGATCGCCGAAGGTGCGCATTCCGGTGGTGCAGTCGATGGGCAGCCTGCAGGGCGCCATCTCGAAGAGCATGAACGGCGTGGGCGACATGTTGGGTCGATAGCCGGCCCGGTGACGGTTGCAGCTTGACTCAATTCAAGGGCGCATGGCAAAGGAGGCGGCGTTCACCCAGCTTGCCCCTTTGCCAACCTCAAGAGCCAACGGATGCGCCTCGCTCGACTTACGGCCCTCACGTTAATTCTGCTCGCCGGCTGTCAAACCGGCCCGGATCCTGTCCTGGTCGACGAGCCGCTTGACCCCGGGGTCTACGATTATCCGGTCGAGAGTGCACTGGCCGCGACGGTCGTCGGGACGCCGGCCGAGTTCAGAGCCCAGCTGCCCATGGACTATCCGGTTGAGGAAATCCACCTCTGGCTTCAGCCGGAGCGCGAGGTGCCCGATCTCCTTTGGTATCATGAGCGCCTCAGGGTCTCGGTCGTGCGGCAGAACGGCCCGGCACCCCTGGTTTTCTCGATCGGTGGGACCGGGGCGGACAATCGCTCGCGCACGGTCAAGATCATGGAGGCGATCCTCGCCGCTAGCGGCTTTCACGTTATCTCCTTGGCCTCGCCGACCCACCCGAACTTCGTTGTTGCCGGCTCGACGACCGGCGTTCCCGGCCGGGTCGGCGAGGATGTGCGCGATCTCTACCGGGCCATGCAGGCGGCCTATGCCCGGGTGCAGAATGATATCGAGGTCACGGATTTCTATCTGACCGGCTATAGCCTGGGCGGATGGCATGCGGCTTTTCTAGCCCATTTGGATGAGCGTGAGCGGGCCTTCGGCTTCAGCAAGGTCTTGTTGGTGAACCCGCCGGTGTCGCTCTTCGAGTCGATCGCAATTCTCGACCAGATGCTGGAAAAGAGCCTGCCCGGTGGGATGAGCGGCGTGAAGGACTACTTCGACCAGGTCTTCGAGGGTTTTTCCGAGATTTATAGCCGGGCCGAGTTCGTCGATTTCAGCGATGACTTCCTCTACCGGGCCTACCGGGATCTGGGACCGTCCGAAGACAAGCTGGGCGCCTTGATAGGGCTCGCCTTCCGGCTTTCCGCAAATAACATGGCCTTTACCGCCGACGTCATGAACGGCGGCGGCTACATTATCCCCCAGGGGGCGCAGCTCAAGACGTCGACGTCGCTCACGACCTTCTTCAAGGCGGGCGCCCGGGCCGGCTTCATCGACTACCTCGACGACTTCTATGAGCCCTACTTCACCAGCCGGCAGCCGGGCCTGACCCACGAGGACCTCGTTTTCGAGGCGAGCCTGGAGCGGATCGAGGATTATCTTCGCGACAACGAGAAGATCGGCATGCTGACCAACGCCAACGATATCATCCTAGGCCCCGGCGACCTCGACTTCCTGCGGCGCGTTTTCGGCGAGCGCGCGATCATTTTGCCGAACGGCGGGCACCTGGGCAACATCGAGCACCGCTTCGTGGTCGCGGTGATCAGCAAGTTCTTCAGGAGCCAGCCGGGATCATGAGCGCGTGCCCACAGCCAATATCGCGGAGGAGGGCGGCTGCTTGGCGCTGCTGGGTGCTTCTCTTCGGTCTGCTGGTGCTGCCCGCCTGTGCGGCCAACGAGGCGGTTCCGCGCGGCGAGATGCTGGAGCCGCCGATCGTTCAACTCGAGAGCGACGATCCGGACGAAGAGTTTCCCATCGACGTCCATGATCCTTGGGAGGGCTGGAACCGGCAGGTCTATCTTTTCAATGCCCGCTTCGACCAGATGGTGTTCATCCCGGTGGTCGAAAGTTATCGTTTCGTGGTGCCGGACCCGGTGCGCGACAGCGTCGACAACTTCTTCACCAACATCGACAGCCTGATCACCTTCGCCAATCTGATGCTGCAGGGCAAGCCGATGGCGGCGGCGCAGACGGTCTTCCGGTTCGCCTTGAACACCACCCTCGGCGTGTTCGGGCTTTTCGATCCCTCGACCGCCATCGACGTGCCGCAGCACAAGGAGGACTTCGGCCAGACCCTGGGCGTGTGGGGCGTCGGCGATGGGCCCTACATGGTGCTGCCGGTGTTCGGTCCCTCCAATGTCCGCGATACCGCGGGCCTTATCACCGACCGGGTGGCCTTTTGGCTGATCGATCCGCTGGGCGCCTCGTCCTTCCAGAGCGACTATCCGCCGGTGCTGGCGCTCAACATCATCAACGCGCGCGACCGGGTCGAATTTCGCTACTACCAGACGGGTTCGCCCTTCGAGTACGATCTGGTACGGTTCCTCTACACGAAGAAGCGGCAGCTCGATATCGCGAAGTAAGACCGGCCGGGCATAAGCGCGCCCGGGGTCTCTTGAAGCAGAGGTACCGATGACCGAAAACGCACGTGCCCTCGCCGCCTTTCCGGGCGGCATTTCGAATGGCGAGTTCGGCCTGCCGAGCGACCTGCTGCCGGTGATGACGCGGGCCGAGGGGTGCCGTCTTTGGGACGGGGACGGCCAAGAGTACCTCGATTTTTCGATGGGCTGGGGGTCTTGCCTGGTCGGCCATGCGCGTCCCGAGGTGGTCGAGGCCGTCAGGCGCCAGGCCCCGCGAGGTTCCAACTTCGCCTATCTCAACGACCAGGTCCTGGACCTTGCCGAGGAGGTCATCCGCCTGTCGCCGGCCGCCGACCAGGTCCGCTTTTGCGCCTCGGGGACCGAGGCCACCATGTATTGCCAGCGCCTGGCCCGGGCGGCGACCGGCAAGCCCAAAATTCTTAAATTCGAGGGGGCCTATCACGGCGCCAACGAAGCGGGGGTGACCAGTCTGTTCCCCGAGGACCCGCCGGACTTCCCGCAACCGGCCCTGACCAGCGCGGGGACGCCGGCGGCGGGAGAGTTTCTCCTTGTCGCACCCTTCAACGATCTGCCGACGACCCGCGCCCTGATCGAAGCGCACAGCCACGAGCTTGCCGGTGTCATCATCGAGCCGCTGCAGCGCTGCTTGTCGCCGCGTCCCGGGTTTCTGGAAGGGGTGAGGCAGGCGTGCAGCGATGCCGGGGTGTTGCTGATCTTCGACGAGGTGGTAACGGGCTTTCGCCTGGCCTATGGCGGCGCCCAGGAATACTACCGCGTCACGCCCGACCTGGTCGCCTATGGCAAGGCCCTGGGCGGCGGCTATCCGATCGGCGTCTTCGGCGGGCGCGCCGATATCATGGCCTGGGTCGAGGAGTCGCGCATAGGGCGCGGCGATTACGTCTGGATGGCCTCGACCCTCGGCGGCAACCCGGTATCGGCGGCCGCCGCCAACGCCGCCCTTTCGGTCTTTCGCCAGCCCGAAACCTATGGGCGTCTGCATGCGCTAGGCCGGACGTTTCGCGAGATGCTGAGCGATTGCCTGGCATCGAAAAAGGTCGTTGGGCAGGTGTTGGGCGATGGCCCGCTGGCCCAGATCGTCTTTTCCGATCGACCGGTCTTCGATTATCGCTCGGGCCGCACGGCCGGTGCCGCACGATCGCGCCCGGTGATGCTGGGATTGTTCCGCCGCCGGATGTTCGTCAATCCGATGGGCACCAAGCTCTATCTGTCGCTCGCCCACGACGAGGCCGCCTGCGAGGCCTTCTGCGACAGCCTATCGGCGGTTCTCGACGAGACAGACTAGCCCGAAGTCACGGCCGGGCCGGGACGGCCGGTCAGCAGCCGTTCTGCCAGAGTTGCGTGTTGTGACACTTTCGGCAAACGCGGTTGTGAATCCCCTCCGACTGGAAGAAGTCGCCGCACATCAGGCAGCGCCGCGGCTTGGGATCCACCACGGCGGCCTCCGGTTTGCGGTAGTTGTGCGCCCTATCTTTGGCCCGCATCGCCTCTTAACTCCATCGCTTGCAGCTTGGGCGAAGAAATTGGCGGCATCATGGCGGTTGCACGGTCGGCCGACGGCGCCTGACATCGCGCCGGACATGGCCTAGACTAGGCCGCGTGATGGCCCGCACAGCGCGCAGCAAAAGGACGGGCAAGGCCCGCCACGACCGCGACGCCGAGGCGATCTTGGATACCGCCCTCGAGATCGCCGAGGAACGGGGTTGGGCGAGAACCGGCCTGGCCGACGTGGCGCGCGATCTCGGCCTTTCGCTGGCCGATGTCCGCGCCCACTATCGTGACAAGGACGCGTTGGCCAATGCTTGGTTCGAGCGGGCCCTGGCGGCAATGCTGGCGCCCGGCCCGGACGCCTTTTCCGCCCTGCCGGTCGAGGAGCGTATCGCGGAAAGTCTGCGGATCTGGTTTTCCGTCCTCGCGACCCATCGCCGGGTGACACGCGCGATGCTCTCGGCCAAGCTCTATCCCGGCCATCCACATCACTGGGGGCCGCTGATCTTCGATCTTTCCCGTCTCGTTCACTGGCTCCTGGATGCCGCCGGCCTGAACTCACCGCCGCCCCGACGCCAACTCGAAGAGGTCGCCCTGACGGGGCTGGTTGTGGCCGCCCTTTCGATCTGGTTGAACGACCGGAGTCCCGACCGGCAGTTGACCGACGCGTTCATCCGCCGCGCCTTGAAGCGCGGTGGCCGGTTCCTGGGCCGCCTGCCACTACCGCGCTGATGGGGCCGCGCTGATGGGACCGCGGGCAGCGATCGATCGAAGTTGCCGGGTGGTGGGACGGAATTAGACCCCAAGTACAAAAGCAAGGTAAAAGGAACCGGACGGAACGCTCCCTCGTGCCGATGCATCTAAAGAAAAAACGCTTGCCGGAGACCGAACAACGACCGAGCCTTCCAGCCGCTGCTAATATAGATTGGTAAAAGTCTTGCATTGGACCTGGGAAGTTGTAAGAAGTCGGACGAATCTTGGTGACACCTGGATTGAATCCCTCATAATGTACGGGGTTCGGATTCAGTTTGGCGGACCGTGGCTCAGTGGCGGCCGTGGTTGCCGCGGATAGAAAAACAGGGGGAAGTGATGTTGAACATGATCAAGGGGCTGGCTCTCGCTGCGGCGATTCTCAGTCTCGCTGCGTGCGGCACCAAGCTACAAGTAGCCGAGTCGACACCGGCCGGGGGCCCCGAATTCAATCAGGCCCTGCACAAATACTATACGGAGACGTCGTCGGCGGAGTTCGCCGAAGGCGATTATAAGGATTCCGACTACTTCGCCTCGAAAGCGATCGCCGCCGCCGGCGGTGAGGAGGTCATGCCGCAGGAGGTTGGAGAACGGAAGATACCCAGCGACAAGGTCGATGTGCTGACCTCGGCGCGCGAGCGGCTTATGGCGGCCCTGAACGGCGGCGGCCGGCTCAAGGCGCCCGACGATGCGGGACGCGCGCAGGCCTATTACGATTGCTGGCTGCAAGAGCAGGAAGAGAACTTCCAGCCCAAAGACATCGAGTTCTGCCGTTCTGAATTCTTTGCATCGCTGCGCAACGTAGAGGCCGCGATCGCCGAGAAGGTCATGGCACCGCCGCCGGCACCGCCGCCGCCGGCTCCGGAAGCGGCTATGTTCCAGGTCCTCTTCGACTTCGACAGCTCGGACATCCGCGAAGATCAGCAAAGCGCGGTGCAAGTCGCGATCTGGGCCGCCGAGGCGGGCGAAAGCCGGACGGTCTCGCTCACTTGCCACACCGATACGTCTGGTGCGGTGGACTACAACCAGGCGCTGTCCGTGCGTCGCTGCAATTCGGTGACGGGCGCGATGCTCGAGGCCGGTATCGACCGGTCGCGGATCGTATCGTTCCCGGTCGGCCAGACACAGCCGTTGGTCGAAACCGGTGACGGTGTCGTCGAACAGGCCAACCGTGTTGTGGTCATAACGCTGGAGGCCAACTAACGGCCACCCGGCCGAGGATTGCGGGCCTTTCAGGGGTCTGTTTCCAAGGCTGACGACTAACTTTTCAAAGGGGCTCCTCACCGCTGGGTGAGGAGCCCTCTTTTATGTGCCTTGCCTGGTATGTACCTTGCAGGGTCGTGCGCCGCGCGATGTCGAGCCCGATGCGGTTACGAACTCCGCTCCGGCGGCCCCTTCAGCTCAATGACGTTGCCGTCCGGGTCCTCGATATAGATCGATGGCCCGAAACCCTCTGCGCCATAGCGCCGCGCCGTCTCGCCGGCATCGATACCCGCGCTGTCCAGGCGCTCGCGGATGGCCGCCTCATCGAACGGTTCGACCCTAAGGCAGAGATGGTCCATGTTGCGCCCCTCCTTGGCCGGCGGCGCCCCGCCGGCGCGGCCCAACGGACCGTCGAGCGGCACCAGGTCGATCAACGCGCTGCCGGCGCGCAGCTGGATGAGCCCGGCCTCCTCCACCCGACGCTCCAACTTGCAGCCCAGAAGGTCGCAATAAAAGGCGAGGGATCGCTGGGCGTCGTTGACCCGCAAGACCACATGATCCAAGGCCAGAATCTTAAGCATGATGCGTTGTGCTCCCCTTGCCGTGCTGTCGCGTGACCGCCCCGCCACTACGGCCAGACCAATTTATGCAAGCCGTGGCGCGGCGCCAAGTTCGTCTTCTGTCGCGGGCATCGGCCTGAGATCACAAAGACTTCAAGTGATGTTTATTCGCATCTTACGATCGAAAGACACATTATCTTAGACATCGAGGCAAATCCGTCGGGTGATGCCTGCCAGGCAGGACGGCCTGCATGTCTCGGCGTTAACCGAAGAGAGTGTCAATTCGAGAGTGTATCAACCCGAGAAAGTTATGGGAGAGCCAAGCATGTCGATGAAAACTCGCAAGACCTTGAAGGATACCGCCATCATTCTCAGTACCGCGGTGGCGTTGGCCAGCGCCAGCGCCCTTCCGGCGGCGGCCGCAAACCAGGCGCCCGGCGCGGTGCAGTTGGCGGCCTGTAATCCCTGCAATCCGTGCAACCCCTGTGCGGCGGCCTGTAACCCTTGCAATCCCTGTGCGGCGGCCTGTAACCCTTGCAACCCCTGTGCGGCGGCCTGCAATCCGTGCAATCCTTGCGCGGCTGCTTGCAATCCCTGCAACCCCTGCGGCACGTCCGACTAAGCGCGGGTAGGCTTGACTCTCACGGCGGAAAATCGTGCCCGTCCCATCTTGGCGGAGAGTCCGAGGTAAGACCTGAGATGAGCCCCGGGGGGGCCGGCCCGAAAGGCCGCCCCGGGGCTGTTCTTTCGGGCGGTAGATCGACTACAATCCATGCATCTAGAGAGCGTTGTGGAGGCATGAACCATGCGGACAGCGAAGTGCTTGGCGAGCGCGGCTCTGGTGGTCTGGGCCCTGGGCGCATCGCCCGCGGCGGCGGCCGGCCAGCGCATTCAGCTCACCGGGGAGATCATGGATACCTGGTGTTATGTGTCCGAGATCATGGGGGCATCCGAGGCGGTGCTCGGCACGGCCCATCATCAATGCGCCGTCTGGTGCGCGGCCGGTGGCGTTCCCGTCGGCCTGCTGAGTGAGGCCGGCGAGATCTTCATGATCCTGAAGCTCGGCGACGAGGATACCAGCAACGCCGGCCCGCGCATCCTGGAGATCCAGTCGAGCCGGGTCACGGTCGATGGCGACCTCTATGAGCGCGACGGCATCAAGTACCTGCTGATCGACGAGGTTGTCGCCAACGAGGGGATCGTCAACCGTTCCCACGAGGACTTCGGTGTCATTCCAGCCTTCGGTGTGCCCAAGCAATGAGAAAATTGCTGCTTATTTTGGCCAGTGTCTTGTTGCCGGTCCGGATCGCCGGTGTCGAGGCGGCGCAGAGCTGGAACGTCACCGGCGAGGAGGAGGCGCGGTTCGAAGCGAAGGTGGTCGATATTCTCTGCGAGCTGACGGGCGACTGTCCCACCGATTGCGGCGCCGGCCGCCGCCAGCTCGGCCTGGTGACCGACGACGGCGTGCTCATACCGGTGACCAAGAATTTCGCCCCCTTCGCCGGGGCGACGGACGAGCTTATCGATTTTTGCCAGCAGCGCGTCACAGTCGACGGTCTGTTCACCGCGAACCATGGCACACGCGTCTTCGCCGTCCAATTCGTACAGCCGGCCGGCGGCGACTGGCGCCGCGCCAACCGCTTTCTCGACAAATGGGCCGAGACCAATGGCGTCGACCCTGCCGGCAAGGCCAAGAATACCTGGTTCAGGCGCGATCCGCGGATCGACGCGATCATCGAAAAGGACGGCTTCCTCGGCCTCGGTCAGGAAGAGGACAAGAAGTATCTGGCCGACTATTGATTTCCGTTCCGGCGCCGGGTGAAGGCATGAGAGCGTTGATGACCCTCGCATCGAATCCCTGTTGGCCGACTGCTGGCCTGGCCGCGCTCTTGCTGGCGTTCGCGCTGCCAACGCCCTTGTGGGCGCACGGCAGCGAAAGTCATGCGGTGCCCGCGGTGCCGCCGCCGGCTGGCCTCGAGGCGCACCGCGCACCGGAAGCGCAGGCCGCGCTGACGCCCTTTCCGATCCCCCTGGGCGGCCCCTTCGAATTGACCGATCACACCGGCGCGCGACGCGCGTCATCGGATTTCGAGGGTCGATTCCCCGTCATCTTCTTCGGTTATGCCCGCTGCGAGAGCATCTGCCCGGTTGCGCTCCGGCAAATGTTGGAAGCGCTGGACCACCTGGGCGACGCCGGGGAAAAGCTGCAGCCCCTGTTGATTACCATCGACCCGGAGAACGAGACGCCGGAGGTGCTCGCCGAAGAGGTTGGCAAGCTTCACCCGCGGTTGATCGGGCTGACCGGTACGCCCCAGGAAATCGCGTCGGTAAGGAAATCTTACCGTGTGGATGCCCAGCGTGTCGGTACCGGCCTCAAAGGCAACCCGGTTTTCGCGCACGGGTCGTTCATCTACCTTGTCGGATCGGACGGTTCGTTTTTGACCCTGTTTCCGCCGATTCTGGATGGCAAAACGCTAGCGGAAAAGTTGCGGCCTTACCTACTCTGAGGATCTCCGCGGCAGGCGGCCCGGTGGTCCGTGACACGAAGGAGAGTGGCGATGTTGATCAAGATAAGGCGATCTTGGGAATTGCCCGAACACCTGGTGACGCCGGAGTCGGCCTGGCTCGGCCGCCGGCAGTTGTTGCGCATGGCCGCGGCTGGGCCGATCCTGGCGGCGGGCGCGTCGGCACTGCTTGCCGGGTGCGACGACGCCGGCAGCGGTGCGGCGGTTGCGGAGGAGCCGGGCGTGCCGCCGGAAGCGCTTAATCTGGATGACCCCTCGGCCGACCTCTATCCGGTTGCGGCGAACCCCAAGTTCGAGCTCGACCGCCCGGTGACGGGCGAGCGTTGGGCCGTCACCTACAACAATTTCTACGAGTTCGGGTCGTCGAAGAACATTTGGCAAAAGGCCCAGGCGCTGCCGTTGCGGCCCTGGACGGTGCGCATCGGCGGATTGGTCGAGCAACCCTTCGACATCGGCATAGACGATCTGCTGCGCAAGATGCCGCTGGAGGAGCGGCTTTATCGGCATCGCTGCGTGGAGGCTTGGTCGATGGCGGTCCCCTGGACCGGGTTTCCGCTGCGCGCTCTGGTTGATCTCGCCGCGCCCCTCGCCTCGGCCAAATACCTCAAGATGGTAACCTTCGAAGACTCCGACGTCGCCGGCGGTCAGCGGGCGGTGTGGTATCCCTGGCCCTATGTGGAAGGCCTGACGATCGAAGAGGCGACCCACGATCTGGCGTTCATCGCCACCGGGCTCTACGGCAAACCCATGCCCAAGCAGAACGGCGCTCCCTTGCGCTTGGCCGTTCCCTGGAAGTATGGCTTCAAGTCGATCAAGTCGATCGTGCACTTCGAGTTCACCGACGAGCGCCCCAAGTCCTTCTGGGAAGATATCCAAGATAGCGAGTACGGGTTTTGGGCGAACGTCAACCCGGAGGTCCCACATCCGCGATGGTCACAAGCGACCGAGCGGGTGCTGGGAACCGACGAGAGAGTGGCAACGCTGCTCTATAACGGCTACGCCGAAGAGATAGCGTCTCTCTACACCGGTCTCGAAGAGAGCGAGCGCCTGTTCATGTGATCCGCCGCGCCCGCCCCTCAATCCCTTATTGCGGTATGTGGGCCCTTATTGCGGTATGTGGGCCAGCGCCTCGGCCGGGACCACGGGCATGGTTCCCTCGGCACCGGGGGGGAGCCAGTGGAACTTGAGGGTCGAGGTGTTCTTGCGCTCGAAATAGCGGATGGTGATGGGATACCAGCCGGGCTCCTTGACGATGACCGCGCCGATATCGGAGAAGCGGTCCCCGTGGACGTCCGGATCCTGGACCACCTGATAGCCGTCGATCTCCAGCCGGACGCCGTCGTTGGATTCGAAGGCGAAGGAGTAGGCGCCAGGTGTGTCGAGCTTGATAAAGCCGGTGATTTTCGCGCCCACGCCGTCGCTGACGCCACTGGTCAGGACGTCGCCCGGCCCGGCCCGAGAATCAAGGCTGGTGATCGGCTCGCCCGGCTTGCCCTCCTTATAGTCTTCCCACTCCACCAGTTCGCGGATGTGGCGGAAGAAGTGGAAGTAGTAGGATACCGCGAGCCCCGGCTTCAACTGGTCCTCGGGCGGCTGCGGTGCGGCCGGGTTGACGTATTGCGCGCCGGCCGGGCCGGCGCCCAAGGCGCATGCGACCGCAAAGCTGAAAAGTGCGGCCCTTAGTCCCTTTCCGATCGTTCTCATCGGTATTGCGTTCCTCTTCTCAAACAGCCCCCCAGTGCCTTCCTGGCATTGGTTTCTCTTTATTTATCAGATCTGCGGCGCTCGGGCGATGCTCTTTAGGGGGATCGGCGATGCTTCCTTGCAATTCAGCAGGTTACCAAAAAGTTACGAAGAAGTATGATAGCGTCGATCGGGTCGGATCAACACACGAAGTGATGCTTGGTGATTGCCTATCGCTTGGTCATAGCCTTTCTGGCGGCCTGTTACCCGCTCTTGGCGCAAGCCGCCGGCGCCGAGACGCCGCGTCGTGCGGCGGTGGAAGACTTGCCGATAATAGCCGAGATTCACGTCCTCGAAGACCGGGTGCGCGTCTTGCTCGAGGTCGACCCCGAGGCGCTGCAAGCGCTCGAGGGACGTCCGGCGGGCAGTGGCGCTACGGGGTCGGACGTTGCCCGATCCCAGCGGACCGCCGGCGAGCTCTTAGGGGAGCTGCTGGAGATTCGTGACGGTACCGGTCGCGTGCTCGCCGCCCAGCCGCGCCAGATCCAAGCCCGCGGACCCGAGCGAAGAAGAGCGCCTTTCGTCGGCCTCCTTCACCCGGCCGGCGGCCTGGCGGCCTCGCGGAGGCCGGCCGAGGGGTCCCTCCACGCGGAAATCGACTACTCCTTCGACGACATGAGGCCCGACCGGCTCGTCTTCGCGCCGCCGGTCGACCCCCTCCGCCGTGCCCTGGTCCCGATGGGCGTGCTCGTCTATCACCAATCGGTCCCCGTTACGGACTTCCACCGTCTGCCCGGCGAGGTCCGGTTGGCTCTGAGCTGGGCCGATCCGTGGCGCAGCCGGTTCGACCTGCCGGAGCTTGCCCGGCAGCGCCGGGACGTTCTTAGCCACTTTCTCTACGTCGAGCGCGAGGAGCTGCGCCACGAGATCCTGATACGCCTCGACACCCTGGCCGGTTGGATGGATCTGGGCCTGGCCGACCCGCGCTTGGTCTACCCGGAGGAAGTCCCGCTCCTGAAGGAGCGCGTCGCCGGTTTCTTCGCCGAGCGGAACCCCCTGTTCGCCGACGGCCTAAGGCTTCGCCCGACTTCGGTCGAGACCCGTTTCGTCGAGCTGACGCCCTCCGGTGTGCGTCCCGTGACAACCGACGAGCGGATGGAGGCGCCGCCGGCCGTCCTTGGCGTGATCCTGACCTTTCCCATGGAGACGATCCCGGAGGAGATCATCGTCGGGTGGCGGCTGTTCTCCGAGCGAAACCGAGAGGTCCCGGCGGTTTCGATCGATCCGGCGGGGCCGCGGCCCGCTCTTCTCACGGTCGACGATCCGGTCCTGGTATGGCGCAAGCGCGCCGCGGACTTCGGCGCGGGGTCGGTCGAGCCGATCGCGATGGGAGAAGGCCGGCGGTTGGGGCTCCCAATCCCCAGCTTGGTGCTGCTTTCCCTGGCCGCGGTGTGCCTGGTTCTCGCCTGGCGGTGGGCGATCGTGCCGCGCTGGCGCTTGCTGGCGATGGCGGGCGGGGGAATGCTGGTCGCCGCGGTGCTTTATCGCGTCGGCATCGTGCAGGTTGCAAACCCCCTCACCGGACCGCCGGGTGAACGCAGGGCGGCGGCCATCGTCGAAGGGCTCGCCGCCAATCTCCATTATGCGGCTTGGGCTCGCGACGAGGCCGCGCGCGAGCAGGCCTTGGCGGCGAGTGTCGATCCGCGAAGCCTGCCTTCTGTCTTGCCCGAAGTGGCGCGCGCCCTCTCCATAGAGGTCGCGGGCGGCATACCGGCCCGGGTCGAGCGCCTGGAAGATGTGGCCATCGAGGCCAGGGACGGATACTGGCCGGGATCGGCCTTCACGGCGCAGGCGAGCTGGAGCGCCGTGGCCGGCGCCGCTCATTGGGGGAGCGAGCAAAAAAGGCGGGTTCGCTTCGATGTCGAGGTGGAACTGGACCTGATCGATGGGCTCTGGAAAGTGACGTCTTTCCGGGTGATCGACGCCGAGCCGAAGGGTTGATCGCCGCACCGGAGGGGAGAAAAAAAATGCCGGGGTCCAAGGACCCCGGCAAGTCGAACAGGGAGGCTTCACGTCTGGGAGTTATCAAGCCTCATTATCCATAGGTGCCCATTTATTGCCAATGGCAATTGTTAAACACCTGTAGTCACGATATTTATTGCTCTTCCCGTCACGAATGGCTACAAGTGGACATCGGTGTAAAATACCGTCCGTAACCGTCCGCAAACCGTCCGCATTTTTTGGGCGAGAGCCTCATGCCGCAGAAGCGACGCCTGACCAACAAGTTCATCAAGAGCCTCAAGCCAACGGATAAGGCTTATACGGTAGCGGACGAGCTTGTCCGGGGACTGTCGCTTCGGGTCTGGTCTACTGGCCGGAAAACCTGGTCGCTGAGGTATTATCCTGATGGAAAACAGCGCCGGATGAGCCTCGGCGAATACCCTGTCGAACTGAGCTTGGAGGAAGCGCGAGATAGGGCGCAGGAGATCCGCCGCCAAGTGCGCAAAGGTGAGAACCCGCGCCAGATGCCGGCCAGAGGTATCACGCTAGAAGAGGCGACACAGCGATGGAGCGAGGACCAAAAAGCTCGCGGGTTGAAGAGCTGGAAAGAGGTAAAGCGCGTCGTTGAGATCCACGTATTACCTGAGCTTGGACACATGGAGTTGGATCAGATCGAGCGCGCTCATGTGCGTCGCCTGCTTGAAGGTTTAAGGGATCAGCAAGGTTTGACCTCCCAGGTCAACCGAGTACATGCCGCCCTCTCGGGTATCTTCACTTGGGCCTTGGATGCGGGAGAGATCGACCAGCATCCGATCACGCGGATGCGCCCGCTCGTAGCCGAAAAGCCCCGCGATCTCGTCCTGAGCCTGGACCAGCTTGTAACCATCTGGGGTGCCGCAAGCGAGCTTGGGTCCCTGGCTGCCCCTGCCGTCAAGTTGCTGGTACTACTCGGCGCCCGGAGAGAGGAGGTCGGCCAGATGAGCTGGGATGAGATCGATCTGGACGCCCAGGTATGGTTGCTCCCGCCGGAGCGGCACAAGGGCAAACGGGGCCTCGCTGTGCCACTTTCCACACCGGCGGTAGAGGTTTTAGAAGTGATCCCCAGGCAAGCTGGTGGCGGCTTTGTATTTAGCCGGGACGGGGTAATGCCGTTCGCCGGATGGCGGCGGGCCACTGCCAGCTTGCGTACCAAAGCGAACCTGCGCGATGAACAAGATGCGCCGATCCCATGGCACCTGCACGATCTTCGGCGCGCTGTGGCCACGGGCCTTGGCGATCATCTCCATGCCAGCGAGGAAGTAGTTGGCCAGATCATGGGGCACTCGAAACGCTCTCGCATCGGCGTAACAGCGACGTACGACAGGGCTGACCGGCTCGATGCACAGCGGCGTTTTCTTGAGGCTTGGGGAGGGCTTTTGGCCAGAGCCCTAGATGGAGATGTCGCGAGCAATGTTGAAGAGTTTGTAAGCCCTTCTCGTTGAGTGAAAACCTTTTCATTTGTTTCCATATGTTGTGGACTTGACAGAGTTTCTAGCTACATTTAGCATCGACTGGAGTGTTTTGGTTATAACCGGAGAGCCCTCGGTTAAGGGGCTATAGCAGCTCACCGTGCGTTACAGGTGAGGATGGGCCGCCGCCATCGAATACCGGGCGCTCGCAGCTCACCGTGCGTTATTGGTGAGGATGGGCCGCCGCCATCGAATACCGGGCGCTCGTAACTCATCGCACGTCAGAGATGGGATAAGCCGCCAACGCGGAAGGCTTACTCGCATCTTCCCTGTTGGCCTGTTGAACCCAGGCAAGCCGATGGGCGTGGCGCATGCTCTTTTTTGAGCTTCGCCAGCCGATCTGCGGAAGGACGTGCGAAATGAGCGATATCCTGAAAAGTACTGCCACGATCTCGACCTCGAAGACACGTCGGCCTGTCATCACGTTGCAGTTTCTTCGTGATCACCCGACGGCACTGCTATCGCTGCAAGATCTCAAACAAGCAATGATCGTTGGCTCATACCAGTCGGCCCAGCGATGGGTCGCCGCCGGCAAGCTCGCGGAACCGATCCGCTTGCCAAACGGCCAGTTACGTTGGACGGCGCAGGACGCCTTAGATGCGCTGGGCCGTGCTACCAACTCAAAAAAGGCGGGTTCTTGGGTTGTGCAGCGCGATGCAAACGGCGCCGACGATGAAGAGCGCGTTGATGAGGGAGAGGGAAAGGACGGCGACGAGGCCGAAGAAGATGACGATGCCCAACGTATCTCAACGAGTGGGGGCGCGATATGAAGAACGCACAGGCCCTCACCGTCGCTCTGGGGGGGGCGATGGAACGGCAGGTCGGGCACTGCCTGTTGCCCTGCGCATGACGATCACAGCCCGTCCTTGTCCATTTCTGATGGAGGCGATGGTCGGGTCTTGGTCCATTGCTTTTCGGGTTGTCGCCGAGCTGCGGTGATCGCAGCCCTCCGGGCGCGCGGGCTATGGCGGGGGAACGAACCTCACCGTCTGCTCGGTGCCGGACGCCCGACCGCTCAAGTCAAACAGGACAAGCGCGGCGACGGCGACCGGGCCAGGGCCGCGCTCGATATCTGGCGCGCTTCGAGACCCGCGACGGAAACACCAGTAGAGGCCTATCTTCGTTCGCGGGGTCTGACCCTGCCGCTGCCGTCCACCCTGCGCTTTCATGATCGCCTGAAGCACCAGTCGGGCGGTGTCTGGCCGGCGATGGTTGCTCTGGTGACGCGCGGCAGCGACGGCACGCCGCTGGGCGTTCACCGCACCTTCCTCGCCCGCGATGGCGCGGGTAAGGCGCCCGTCGAGCCCACGAAGATGATGCTCGGCCCGTGCCGGGGCGGGGCCGTGCGTCTCGCAGAGCCCGGCGACCCGCTGATGGTTGGTGAAGGCATCGAGACCTGCTTTTCTGCCGTGCAGGCGACCGGGCACCCAGCCTGGGCGGCGCTTTCGACCTCCGGGATTCGTGCACTTGATCTGCCGGATGAGGCCCGGGAGGTGATCGTGCTCGCCGATGGCGACGAGCCCGGCGAGGCGGCGGCACGCGAGGCGGCGCTGCGCTGGAAGCGGGAGGGCCGCTCGGTACGCATCGCCCGGCCGCCGAGAGGCGCCGATTTCAACGATCTGCTGGTGGGCCGCACGCCCGTTTTCGAGGAGGGTGCGGAATGAGCGAAATCGACGAAAAGCTGGTCGCCGATGCCATCGACGCCGCCGAGGAGATACTCGAACCGCTCGACGGGCTGGTCGAACGGGTTGCCGCTGACCCGGGCGCACCCTTCGCGCCGGATGTTCTCTCGCGCCTCTGCGAGCTGAGGCATGAGGACCCGGCGGCGTTCGAGGGGCTGCGCGCCCGGCTCAAGAAGGAGGGCTGCCGTGTGACGGCGCTCGACGACGCCATTGCCAAAGAGAACGGTGACGGCGGCGGGCGAGGGCCGAGCCAAGCCGACAGCCTGATTGCCCTCGCGGCGGATGTGGAACTTTTTCACGGCGCCGACGGCACGGGCTACGCCGATCTGGAGATCAACGACCACCGTGAGACCTGGCCGATCCGCAGCAGGGGGTTCAAGCGCTGGCTGGCCCGGCGGTTCTATGAGGCGATCGGTGGCGCCCCGAGCTCGGAGGCCCTGCGGTCAGCTTGGAACGTCATCGAGGCACGGGCGCACTTCGACGCGCCGCAGATGGATGTTTACATCCGGGTGGCGGGGCATGACGGCAAGCTCTATCTCGATCTCGCCGACGATGCTTGGCGCGCGGTCGAGATCGACGAGGTCGGATGGCGCGTCGTTGAGGAGCCGCCGGTCCGCTTCCGCCGGGCCGCCGGCATGAAGCCATTGCCTGTCCCGGCGGCGGGCGGGTCCGTCGAGATGCTGCGGTCCTTCCTCAATGTCGGCGGCGACGATGACTTCGTGCTCGTCGTGGCCTGGGCGCTGGCGGTACTGCGCAACCGCGGCCCCTATCCGGTGATCGTGCTGTCGGGCGAGCAGGGATCGGCCAAGTCCACTTTCTCGGCGATCCTGCGCGCGCTGCTCGACCCCAACTCGGCGCCGCTGCGCGCCCTGCCACGCGAGGACCGCGATCTGTTCATCGCGGCGACGAATGGGCACGTGCTGACCTTTGACAACGTTTCGGGCCTGCCTGGCTGGATCTCGGACACGCTGTGCCGGTTGGCGACGGGCGGCGGCTTCGCCGTGCGCCAGCTCTATACCGACCAGGACGAGGTTTTGTTCGACGCCGCGCGTCCGGTCGTCCTCAACGGCATCGAGGAAATCGTCACCCGGCCCGACCTCGCGGACCGCGCGATCTTCCTGACGCTGGAGCTGATCCCTGAAGAGCGCCGACGGCCGGAGAAAGAACTCTGGGCGGCATTCGAGAAGGTGCGGCCCCAGATCCTCGGGGCGCTGCTCGACGCAGTCTCGGCGGGTCTGCGGCGGCTGCCCGAGACACGACTGGAAAGGCTGCCGCGCATGGCCGATTTCGCACTGTGGGCGACCGCCTGCGAGACCGCGATCTGGGACGAGGGGACTTTCTGGCGGGCCTATGCGGGCAACCGCGACGAAGCGGTGGACAGCGTCATCGAAGCCGACCCGGTCGGCTCGGCAATTCGTTCCCTGATGGATTCGCGGACGGAGTGGACGGGAACGGCCTCAAACCTTCTGGGTGCCCTTTCCGGGGAGGTAGGCGAGCGGATTGCCAAGGCCAAGACCTGGCCGGCGACGGCGCGGGCGCTGTCGGGCCGGCTACGGCGCGCCGCGACCTTCTTGCGCAAGGTCGGGGTCGACATCGAATTTAACAAGGAAGGCCGTGCGCGGACCCGGATCATCCGGATTTCCTGCGGAACAGATAGCGCGGGGGCGGCACCGTCCCGACCGTCCGCACCGTCCGCAGAATTGGCCAATGTCGCGCCCGGCAACGGTTCCGCGGGGGCGCATGTGCGGACGGTAGAGCCGCCTGCGGACGCAAACGATGATCCTGCGGACGGTGGAAGAAGGCCGACCGTCCGCATTGATGGGCCAAAAACTGAGACCGCGGACGGTGCGGACGGTGCGGACGCAAAATCTCGGGAACAATCCGGTGGCTGGAGAGCGCGGATATGAACGCGGTTGAGGCTCTCCGCCTGGCGCAGGAGAACGGAATTCGCCTCGGCATCGCGGGTGCCGACCTGATCCTCGATGCGGAGCGAGAGCCTGCACCCGCCGTGCTGGAAGCCCTAAGGCGCTATAAGGAGGGAATCGTCGCCCTGCTGGTCGCCGATCACGAAGATTGGACCGCTGAGGATTGGTAGGCGTTCTTCGACGAGCGCGCCGGCATCGCCGAGTACAATGGGGGTGTCTCGCGACCTGAGGCCGAAGCCCGAGCGTTTGAGTGGTGTATTACCGAGTGGACAAATCGTCATCCGGAGCCGTCGCCTCCCGATCGATGTGCGTGGTGCGAAAAGCAGGATAATAGCGGCATCTCGGTCGTCCCATTTGGAACACAGGACCACGGCCACACATGGTTACATCCGGAGTGCTGGGAAGCCTGGTACAGCGACCGCCGAGACCAAGCCGAGAAAGCCATCAAGGAATTGGGCATCGTGCGACCCGATCATCAGGCAGACAATCAGCCCGCTTTCCCCTCGGGAGCCGACGCTGCCGGCGCATGAACGCATCGGGCTATAAATGCAGACATCCCTGGGCCGCTTTCCACCCAAGAGCAGACGGTTTCGATGGGGCCGCAGGTGGTCGCCTGTTGACCCCTAGCGGTCATTCGAGAGGGTTTGAGCGCAACGGCAGCCTTCGGCCATGAACGGCCGTTCATATCGTCCTTGGCCAAGGGCTGCTTGCGGATCACAAACCGGTCATTCGCCCAGCGCGCCGCATAATACCGTTTTAGACCCCTTGCGGACATCGGTGGCATTGCCGCACGAGGTCTGTTCATGTCTGATTTCTAGGGCAATCGTTGCGGGACTTAGACTTTCCGCCGGAGGGGGTTCCGTCCCGGCGACGCCGGCACACTCCAAGCGCGGCCACGACCAGCATGGGTAGGCCCCAGAAGAAAAGCGGATTGTAGAACAGGTTGGCGAGGGACTCTAGCATACCCGCTTATCCAAATCGCCACTGCCAAGGCCGCGGCATATAGGCCGGTACGCGGGACCGATATGCAAGGTAGGCCTCACCAAAAACCCGGACAAGACGCCGTTCCTCATAATAACCGCCGATCACCATGTAGGCGGCATAGAACAACGTGAACACCAGGTTGTTAAGCGAAGGGCCGCTGGTCAACAGGAACCAGAGTCCCGCTGATAACATGGGATGGCGCACGACGCCGTAGGCTCCCCTCGTCTCAAGGCGACTGGTTCCGAAAAGGTCGAGCGGCGCCGTCGCCGTCCGTCCGGCCAGGCTGCGCAGCCCACGCCAGGCCTGCTTGATTCCCCAGAACTCGAGATAGTCACTTTGCACAAAGGCCCAGTACATGAAGGCGACCGAGCCGAGGTGAAGCATGAGCAGCACTTGCCATGCCCAGATGGGATAGACGAAAAGCCAACGGTCGTTCTCACGATTGAGGCCCCAGTGCAGGACCGAGACCACGTGATAGAGAGCGAGATAGCTGAGGACGCAGTAGAGAAGCCGCCAGTAATACTCAAGAAAAAAGTCCCCGCAGAGGCGCGCGATCACTTCCTTACAGGGCTCGCGGGCGCCCACTGAATGGAGCAGGGCAAAAAGTGCAAACGCCACAGCCGATGCCCCGTAGTCGGCAAGCAGCGCATCCCAGGCGCTCATGACCGCAGATGACGGCGTTGTTTACGCCAGGTGGCGATCAGTTGTTGCCGCCCGTCTTGTAGGTCTCGATCGCCGCCTTCAAATCGTCGTACTCCTCACAGCCAAAGGTGCAAATATCGTCGAGGCGTGCCAGCTGGGCTTCGGCCTTCTCCAGCTGGTCGAGCTTCAGGAAAAGCTCACCCAGATACTCGTTGGCGCCCTTGTGTTTCGGATCGATCATGAGCGCTTGGTCGTAGTAGGTCTCGGACTTGCCGTAATCACCTAGATTGCGGAATGCGAATCCCAAAAGATTGTAAGCGCTGGCGTTCTCGGGGTCCGTCTCGACCACGTCTTCCAAGATCGGAATAGCGTCTTGGTAGCTACCGGCGTCAATGGCGCTCTCGGCTTTATCAAGTTTGTCGGCTACGCTACGCGTCGAGGACGAGCTGGTGGAGCTTGCCGCCCAGGCCCCGGTGGCAAAGGTGATGGCCAAGACGCCCGCCAGCACCGGAATCAACCACTGTCTCATGACAATAACTCCTGTTCCTTGATGTGCCCGCTACACAAGTGCTGCGGAATGGATTCACAAAACCGGGATTTCCGGATGCCATACTCGGATTGCTGCGAAAGATAGCACAGAACGGGTATCGAGGGCCTGCGAACTTATGCTTGGAAGGATGCCACCAAGTCTTCGAGCTGTGCCTTGGCTCCTTCCAAAATCGGTGTCCCGTCGCCCACCAACAGACAATCGAAATCGAGTGCGAGCAGGTCGCGTAGGCTCTCTCGTAAGCGCGCTGGATCGTCCAGTTTTTCTTCGGGCAACAGGGAACACCGGCCCGGCGGATTGGCTAGTTCCAGATGAAACCGGCGACCCTCCAGAGCGTCGGCTTTACCCCCGAATGCGGAAATAGAGTAGCGGTGAATTCGGTCGGCCTGCAAAAGCCGACATGCGACGACTGCTTGTACCCTGGAAGCGGACTAATTTTCGACCCATGATGTTCGTCTGCACCTGACCCCCTACGGACATCATGAAATGATCAACCACCAGTGAATTTCTGTAGTTCCGGTAGCTCTAGTCAGCCATTGGCTGCTAACGGGTTCAGGCCAATTCAAAAATCTGGGTATTGGAGGCGCACCAGATCGAACGATCGGACGCGCCCCTAACGAAAGATTACTATTCGCGCACTGCTCTGGCTTCGAGGCGTTGCCGATCAGGCCAGTGTATAACCGTAATTCTGCCGCTTCATGTCTCGCTTCAAGTGGAGGTCAGTAAAGCCTTTCGCACCAACCGAATCTAACAATCCAGTCAGCGTTTGCTTTTCGGCCTCGTTCATTCCATCCACCAATGCCTGGAACCGCAGATGATGGCTTACGTCATCCAAAAGGGCGATGCGCTTTATCGGGGTGCCCATCTGGACATGCTCCAATTGGCCCAGGACCTGATGGCATCGCTTTTTTCCTTCCACATCCACGACCGCCCCGGCAGCACGCTCCTGCGCATCTAGCCATTCATGATAGAGATCAATTGTTGCCTGGATCTCCGGAACATAGTTT
>Ga0255057_10000184_pt1 | contig 35869 bp, 31 predicted proteins | sample Cases_109_6_MG_FD_189022 | JGI IMG/M metagenome (GOLD analysis project Ga0255057, IMG submission 189022) | Seawater microbial communities from Amundsen Gulf, Northwest Territories, Canada - Cases_109_6 | ecosystem: Environmental > Aquatic > Marine > Gulf | place: Canada: Northwest Territories... | reverse complement strand
CCGCTTGCTGGTGCGCATCGAAAACGGCGAGGGGCGCCAGGAAGATCTGGATCTGCTGGTCGACGTCGCCGACAACATCGAAGGCCGGACCATATGTGCGCTCGGCGATGCCGCGGCCTGGCCGGTACAGAGCTTCATCAAGCATTTCCGTGACGAGTTCCAGTACCACATCGACAACGGACAATTTCCGCCTGGCGTGACGCGCTCGCAGGCGGCGGCCTGAAGGGATCTGTTGTGACGCCCGAGCAACCATGAACGAATCCCTGGTCAGCATAGAAATCGACGGGCGCACCCTCGAGGCGCGCAAGGGCGCCATGCTGATCGAGGTGGCGGACGAGGCGGGCATCGAGATCCCGCGTTTCTGCTATCACAAGAAACTCTCGGTGGCGGCCAACTGCCGTATGTGCCTGGTGGAGGTCGAGAAGGCGCCGAAACCGCTGCCGGCCTGCGCGACACCGGTGATGGACGGTATGAAGGTGTTCACGCGCTCGAAGCTTGCGTTGGAGGCGCAGAAATCCGTGATGGAGTTTCTGCTCATCAACCATCCCCTGGATTGCCCCATCTGCGATCAGGGCGGTGAGTGCGAGCTGCAGGACGTGGCCATGGGCTATGGAAAAGGCGTGTCGCGCTTCGTCGAGCGCAAGCGCGTGGTGGCGGACAAGAACATCGGGCCGCTCATCGCCACCGACATGACACGCTGCATCCACTGCACGCGCTGCGTACGCTTCGGTGAAGAGATCGGCGGCATGCCCGAGCTCGGAGCCACCGGGCGCGGTGAGCACATGCAGATCGGTACATTCATCGAGCAAGCGCTGCGCTCGGAGATGTCCGGCAACATCATCGATCTGTGTCCCGTCGGCGCGCTGACCTCGAAGCCCTTCCGCTTTCGGGCGCGCGCCTGGGAGATGCAGCAGCGCGACGCCATCGCTCCCCACGACGCGGTCGGATCGAATGTCCACGTCCACGTGCGCGACAATCGCGTGATGCGCGTGGTGCCGCGGGAGAACGAGGCGCTCAACGAGGTCTGGATATCGGACCGCGACCGCTTTTCCTATGAGGGGCTCTACCACGAGGATCGCCTGCTCGAACCCATGGTCAAGAGAGACGGCGCGTGGCAGGTTGTCGACTGGGAGACGGCGCTGGCCCGTGCGGTGGAGGGGTTCGCCAGCGTGCGTTCCCGTCAGGGCCCCGGGCAGATCGGTGGATTGTTCTCCCCCAGCGCGACGGTGGAAGAGCTCTACCTGGGCCAGAAATTTCTGCGCGGCGTGGGTTGCGCGAATATCGACCATCGCCTGCGCGAGACCGATATCCGCGATCAGGCGGACGCGCCGTCGTTTCCGTGGCTGGGGTTGACCATCGCCGCCGTGGAGCGTCTGGACGCGGTATTGCTGGTGGGCGCCTATCCGCGCAAAGAGCATCCCATCGTCAATCATCGATTGCGCAAAGCGACTCTGGCTGGCGCCGATATCATGGTGCTGGGCCCGGCGACGCAAGATCACAACTTCCGTGTTGCCGAGCACGTGGACGCGGGCCCGCTCGCCATGCAGGACGCGCTGGGTGGAATTGCGGCCGCCCTGGCGACGCAGGCCGGTGACGCCGGGTTGCTCGGCGGCTTGGTTGCGGATGAGGTGCAGAAGCGTATCGCTCAAGCGTTGCGCCACGCCGAGCGGGCCGCCGTGCTGGTGGGCTCGCTCGCGAATTCACACCCGGGAGCCAGCCGTCTGCGCGCCCTGGCGGCAACCGTGGCCGAGTCCTCTGGCGCCAGCTACGGAAGCTTGAGCGACGGCGCCAATGCCGCGGGCGCCTGGCTGGCGGGCGTGCTGCCCCATCGCGGCCCCGGCGGCAAGTCGGCGCCGGCGGCGGGGCTCGCGGCCGCGGAGATGCTGGCCGCGAATTTGTCCGGGTACCTCACGCTCGGTATAGAGCCGGAGCTCGATTGTGCCGACGGCGCACAAGCGCTGTCGGCGCTTGGCGCGGCCGAGTGCGTCGTGAGCCTCACCGCCTTTCGCACCGAGGCCATGATGGCCTATGCCGATGTGCTGTTGCCGATGGCACTATTCGCCGAGACCTCGGGCACGTACGTGAATCTGGAAGGCGCCTGGCAGAGTATGAGCGGCGCCGTTACGCCACCCGGGGAGGCGCGTCCGGCGTGGAAGGTATTGCGCGTGCTCGGTAACCTGTTCGAGCTCGAGGGCTTCGACTATCAGGACTCGGCGGAAGTTTTGAAAGAGTGTCGCGAGCGGGTTGCCAACGTCGCGCCGTCGGCGCCGGCGCATTCTTCCCTGGAATCGGCGGAAAGCCTTGACGATGCCGGATCCATCTTTCGTATCGGTTCGGTGCCCATGTATGCCACCGATCCGTTGGTGCGTCGCGCGCATGCCCTGCAACGCACCGCGGACGGCGACTTCCGGGGTGTGCACATCAACGGCGGGCTTGCCCGGGAATTGGGCTTGCGCGATGGTGAGAGCGCCGCCGTTCGGCAGAACGGCACGCGGTTGAACTTTACGGTGGTGGTGGACGACCGCGTCCCGGACCGTTGCGCAGGCCTTGCCGCCGGAATCGTCGAGACGGCGGGTCTGGGTCCCAGCTTCGGGCCCATGAACATCGAGAAGGCCTGACAGGAACAGTGGAATCACTCATCGCATTCGCCTGGATCCTCGGCAAATCGTTGCTGGTCATCTTGCCGTTGCTGGGGATCGTGGCTTACTACACCTATGCCGAGCGCAAGATCATCGGATACATCCAGGTGCGCATGGGCCCGAACCGCGTGGGTTGGCAGGGCTTGCTGCAGCCCATCGCCGATGCCGCGAAGCTCGCTTTCAAGGAGATCATCATCCCCAGCGGCGCCGACAAGATGTTGTTCATCATGGCGCCGGTCCTGTCCATGGGCGCGGCCATCGCGGCATGGGCGGTGGTTCCCTTCAACGACGGTTGGGTGCTCGCCGACGTCAATGCGGGGCTGCTGTACATACTGGCGATGACCTCGCTGGGGGTGTACGGGGTCATCATTGCCGGCTGGGCGTCCAACTCCAAGTACGCGATTCTGGGGGCACTGCGGTCGGCGGCGCAAATCGTCGCCTACGAGATCGCCATGGGTTTCGCCTTGGTGGTGGTGCTGATGGCGGCGGGCAGCCTGAATCTCAGCGATATCGTCAATGCACAGAAAGGCAACGTCCTCGACTGGTTCTGGCTGCCGCTGTTTCCCATGTTCGTCGTCTATGTGATCGCCGGGGTGGCCGAGACCAATCGCGCTCCTTTCGACGTCGCCGAGGGTGAGTCCGAGATCGTGGCCGGCTTTCACGTGGAATATTCGGGCATGCCGTTCTCGGTCTTCTTCATTGCCGAGTACGCGAACATGGTGCTCATCTGCGTTCTGGCCACGGTGATGTTTCTCGGTGGCTGGTTGTCGCCTGTTCCCCAATTAGCCGACGTCGCTTGGCTCGGCGGCAACTTCTGGGCCTCGGGGTTTCACTGGTTCGTGTTCAAGGTGGCGTTTTTCATGTTCGTGTTTCTGTGGCTGCGGGCGACTTTCCCGCGCTATCGTTACGATCAGATCATGCGCCTCGGCTGGAAGGTGTTCATCCCACTCACCATCGTCTGGATCGTGGTCGTGGGGGTCGCGATCATGGTGGAGCTTCCGCCCTGGTTCGACAAGGTATGACAGCCATGAACCAAGTCCGTCAGTATCTGAAGAGCCTGCTGCTTCTCGAGTTGCTGAAAGGGTTATCCCTCACCTGGCGATACCTGTTTCGGCCGAAATTCACGATTCGCTATCCGGAGGAGAAAACGCCCCAGTCCCCTCGCTTTCGCGGCCTGCACGCGCTCAGGCGTTATCCCAATGGCGAGGAACGCTGTATCGCCTGCAAGCTCTGCGAGGCCGTTTGTCCGGCTCTGGCAATCACCATCGAGGCCGAGCCGCGAGCCGATGGAACGCGGCGCACGACCCGTTACGACATCGATTTGACGAAATGTATTTTTTGCGGATTCTGCGAAGAATCCTGCCCGGTGGACGCCATTGTCGAGACACGGATATTCGAATATCACGGCGAAAAACGCGGTGATTTGCTCATGACCAAAGAAGATCTTCTGGCGGTCGGCGATCGCTGGGAAAAGCAGATCGCGGCGGACCGACGAAAGGACGCCTCGTATCGTTGACAGGATTCGGCAGGAACAACAACAAGTGACACTCGTACAAATCCTGTTTTACTTCTTTGCCATCGTCCTGGTGGGGGCGGGGCTGCGCGTCATTACCGTGCGCAACCCCGTGCACGCCGCCCTGTTTCTAGTGCTGGCCTTTTTCTCCATGGCCTGTATCTGGTTGCTGCTGGAAGACGAGTTTCTGGCCATCGTGCTGGTGCTCGTCTACGTAGGAGCGGTCATGGTGCTGTTCCTGTTCGTCATCATGATGCTCGATATCAATCTGGCGCGCCTGCGTGAGGGATTTATTCGCCACGTCTGGGTGGGCGCGGGCGTCGCGGTGCTCATCGTCGTGCAGCTGTTCGCGGTATTCACCGCCAGGGACGCAGGTTTCGCCCAGGCGCCACCGCCGCTCGCCCATGGGGCCAGCTACAGCAACACCGAGGAGCTTGGCAGGGTTCTCTACACGGCCTACGTGTATCCTTTCGAGATCGCGTCTGCGGTGCTGCTCGTCGCCATCGTTGCGGCCATCGCGCTCACCATGCGCCGGCGGCCCGGCACCAAGCATCAACGGCCGTCGCAGCAGGTGGCCGTGCGCCGTGCGGACCGGATTCGAATCGTCAAGATGCCGGCGGAAAAGAAACAGTAGAAGGGGCGTCAGGCTCACCATGATTGACATCTCCCATCTTCTCCTCCTCGGCGCCCTGATGTTCTGCATCAGCATGGCGGGGATCTTCATCAATCGGAAGAACGTCATCATCCTGCTCATGTCCATCGAGCTGATGCTGCTGTCGGTCAACTTGAACTTCGTCGCTTTCTCCTACCATCTGGGCGATCTCGCCGGCCAGGTGTTCGTGTTTTTCATCCTTACGGTGGCAGCCGCGGAATCCGCTATCGGGCTCGCCATCCTGGTGGTCGTGTTCCGCACGCGCCAGACCATCAATGTCGCCGAGCTGGATACGATGAAGGGTTAGCCGTGGCGAAGGATATGTACAGCATCTACTTGTGGACGGTGCTCAGTCCCCTCATCGGCGCTATCGTTGCGGGGCTCTTCGGACGCGTCATCGGCCGGGCGGGCGCCCACTGGGTGACGATCATCGGGGTCGCGATCGCGACGGTTCTGTCCTTTCTGGCCTTCAAGCACGTGGTCTGGGACGGTGCGCCGGGCTTCGACGGCACGGTATATGTCTGGGGAATAGTCGGGGATCTGAGCCTCGAGATCGGGTTCCTCATCGATGAGCTGAGCGCCACCATGATGCTGGTGGTGACCTTCGTGTCACTGATGATCCATGTCTACACCATCGGCTACATGGCCGATGACCCGGGATACCAGCGTTTCTTCAGCTATATCTCGCTGTTCACTTTCTCGATGCTGATGCTGGTCATGTCGAACAACTTCTTCCAGCTGTTTTTCGGCTGGGAAGCGGTGGGCGTCGTCTCCTATCTGCTCATCGGCTTCTGGTATCAACGGGAATCGGCGATTTTCGCCAGTCTCAAGGCTTTTCTGGTCAATCGCGTGGGCGATTTCGGGTTCATCCTCGGGATCGCCGCCGTGCTCATGTACTTCGACTCCCTGGACTACGCCACCGTGTTCGAACGTGCTCCCGACGTGCTGGGCACCACCATCACAGTGCTGCCGGGGTCCGAGTGGTCGGTGCTGACGCTCATCTGCATTCTTCTTTTCATCGGCGCGATGGGGAAATCGGCGCAGTTTCCGCTGCACGTGTGGCTACCGGATTCCATGGAAGGCCCGACGCCCATATCGGCGTTGATCCACGCCGCCACCATGGTGACCGCGGGGATCTTCTTAGTGGCGCGCATGTCGCCCTTGTTCGAGTTGTCCGACACCGCGCTCACCGTGGTGATGTGGATCGGCGCCATTACCTGCTTGTTCATGGGTCTTCTGGGGCTGGTGCAGAACGACATCAAGCGCGTTATTGCTTATTCGACGCTCTCACAGCTCGGTTACATGACCGTGGCGCTGGGCGTCTCGGCATACGCAGCGGGGATCTTCCATCTCGCCACCCATGCCTTCTTCAAGGCGCTGCTGTTCCTGGCCGCGGGTTCGGTGATTATCGCCCTGCACCACGAGCAGGACATGCGCAAGATGGGCGGTCTGTGGAAAACCATGCCCATCACCTGGTTTACCATGCTCGTCGGCACTTTGGCGCTGGTGGGCTTTCCGGGTTTCTCGGGCTTCTTTTCCAAGGACGCCATTATCGATGCCACCCATCATTCCAGCCTTCCGGGCGCTGGAATCGTCTACCTGATAGTTCTCGGCAGCGTCCTCATTACGTCGCTGTATTCTTTTCGATTATTTTTCCTGGTCTTCCATGGAAAGGAGCGCATGGACGAGCACGCCCGGGAGCACCTGCACGAGACACCCGCCGTCGTGACGGTACCGTTGATGGTGCTTGCCATACCGTCGGCGATCATCGGCTGGTTCTTTGTCGTGCCGGTGCTGTTCGGCGGCTATTTCGGCTCTTCCATATTCGTCCAGCCCGGCGGGCACGATGTGCTCGCCGAGATGGCAAAAACCTGGCCGGGACCGATGCAATTCGTCCTGGGTGGATTTTTCCATTGGCCGTTTATCCTTGCCGTAGCCGGCTTCCTCATCGCCTGGACCATGTACATCAAACGGCCCGAGCTCCCGGACAGGCTGGTCGCCCATACACGCGTCGTCTACGACATTCTGGTGCGCAAGTACGGCTTCGACGAGCTCTACCAGTTTCTGTTTGCCGGCGGGGCCAGGGAAGTCGGGGGCCTGTTCTGGCGCCTCGGCGATCAAGGCCTCATCGACGGGCTGGTGGTGAATGGCACGGCACGGGCGGTGGGCTGGTTCTCCGGCGTCGCGCGCCGGATACAGAGTGGTTTTCTCTATGACTACGCCTTCGCCATGATCATCGGTCTGCTGGTGCTCATGACACTGGGACTTCTCGTCTACAGCGGATAGCGTGGCCCGATAACACAATGATTACTGACTGATGCTCGATCTACCTTACCTCAGCCTTGTCGTCTGGACGCCCATACTCGGTGGCATCTGGGTGTTGCTGGCAAGTGGCGCGCGCAACGCACCGACCGCCCGCACCATCACGCTGATCGTATCGTTGCTGACCTTTGTCATGTCACTGCCGTTATGGGCGCAATTCGATATCAGCACCCACCATATGCAGTTCCAGGAGAAGAGCCTCTGGATCGAGTCTTTCGGCATCTACTACCACCTCGGCGTCGACGGCATATCCATGCCGCTGATTATCCTGACCACGTTCACCACGGTGCTGGTGGTGCTGGCCGGTTGGGAGGTGATCCAGTACAAGCAGGGGCAGTACATGGCGGCCTTTCTCATTTTGGAAGGCCTGATGATCGGCGCTTTCTCGGCGCTCGACGGCATGCTCTTCTACGTATTCTGGGAAGCGTTGCTGATACCGATGTTCCTGATCATCGGTATCTGGGGTGGCGACCGGCGCGTCTACGCGACCATTAAGTTCTTTCTGTATACCTTCTTCGGCTCGGTGTTCATGCTGGTGGCGCTCATCTACCTGTACGTACAGGTGAATTCCTTCTCGATCCTCGCCATGCAGGACGCGCACATCGGCTTCCAGGCGCAGGTACTGATCTTTTTCGCGTTCCTGGCGGCCTTCGCAGTCAAAGTGCCCATGTGGCCGGTGCATACCTGGCTGCCCGACGCCCATGTCGAGGCGCCGACCGGCGGCTCGGTAATCCTGGCGGCGATCATGCTGAAGCTCGGTGCCTACGGATTTCTGCGTTTCAGTCTTCCCATCACCCCGGACGCGAGCCATGCGCTGGACTGGCTGATGATCACCCTGTCGCTGATCGCCATCGTCTATATCGGCTTCGTGGCGCTGGTGCAGCCGGATATGAAAAAGCTCATCGCCTACTCATCCATCGCCCACATGGGATTCGCCACCCTGGGCTTCTTCATCGCCTTCCGGATACTGATGACGGGCGACGTGGACGGCGCCGCCCTGGGGGTGGAGGGCGGGATCGTGCAGCTCGTGTCCCACGGGTTCATCTCGGGGGCTCTCTTTCTGTGTGTGGGCGTTATGTACGATCGCATGCACAGCCGGCTCATCGCGGACTACGGCGGTGTCGTGAATCGTATGCCGGTGTTCGCCGCCTTCATGATGTTGTTCGTTCTGGCGAACTCCGGGCTCCCGGGGACCTCGGGATTCGTCGGGGAGTTCATGGTGATCCTGAGCAGCTTCAAGACCAGCTTCTGGATCGCATTTCTCGCCGGCACCACCTTGGTCCTGGGTGCGGCCTATTCCCTGTGGATGTACAAGCGCGTCATCTACGGTGCGGTGGCGAACGACCAGGTCGCGAAGCTCGATGACATCGGCACGCGTGAGACCGTTATCCTCGCATCCCTGGCCATCGCCGTGCTGCTGCTCGGCGTCTGGCCGGCGCCACTTCTGGACGTCATGGGGGCGACGGTGGAGCATCTACTACAGCAGATGGCGGCGACGAAGCTATGAACTTCATCCCTCCCGATATGACTGCCGCGATACCGGAGATGTTCCTGTTCGCGGCAACCTGCGTGGTGCTCGTCGCCGACGTGTACATGCCGGAGCGCATTCGGCTGTTCACCTATCACCTTGCTCAAACGTCGCTGGTGATCACGGCGGTGCTCTGTCTGGTTCTGGTTCCCGATTCGCCGCAAGTCACCTTCGGCGGCAACTTCGTCAGCGACGGCATGAGCACGCTGTTGAAGGCATTCATTCTGCTGACGACGTATTTCGTGTTTTTCTACTCCAAGATCTATCTCCGGGCGCGGGATTTGTTCAGGGGTGAGTACTTCGTTCTCGGATTGTTCGCCGTGCTCGGCATGATGATTCTGGTCTCGGCCCACAGTCTGCTGACCGTGTATCTGGGGTTGGAGCTGTTGTCTCTGTCTCTCTACGCAATGGTGGCGATGAATCGCGAATCCAGCACCGCGTCGGAAGCTGCCATGAAGTACTTCGTGCTGGGGGCGCTTGCTTCGGGGATGCTGCTCTACGGGATGTCGATGATTTACGGCGCCACAGGAACCCTCGACCTGGCCGCCATACGCGAGAGCGTAGCGGCCATGGAGGGCCGCAATCTGATTCTGATACTGGGGCTCGTATTCGTCATCGTCGGCATCGCCTTCAAGCTCGGCGCGGTGCCGTTCCACATGTGGGTGCCGGATGTTTACGAGGGAGCCCCGACCTCGGTGACCCTGTTCATCGGCAGCGCGCCGAAAATTGCGGCCTTCGGCATGCTCATGCGCCTGCTGGTGGACGGTTTGCCCGGCCTGCAGGGCGACTGGACGTCCATGCTGATCATCCTGTCGGTGTTGTCCATGGGTGTGGGCAACATCATCGCCATTGCCCAGACGAACCTCAAACGCATGCTCGCCTATTCCACCATCGCCCACGTGGGTTTTCTGTTTCTGGGCATCATCGCGGGTAGCAACGCGGGATACTCGGCGTCGATGTTCTACATCATCGTGTACGCGTTCATGAGCATGGGAGGATTCGCGATGATCGTGCTTCTGGGCCACGGGGGCTTCGAAGCCGATCGAATCGAGGATTTCAAAGGCTTGAATGATCGCAATCCCTGGTACGCTTTCCTGATGCTCATACTCATGATGTCCATGGCGGGAGTGCCGCCGTTTCTTGGCTTCTGGGCCAAGTGGTCGGTGCTGCGCGAAGTGGTGGCCGCGGACATGACCTGGCTCGCGGTGGTGGCGGTGATTTTCTCCATCGTCGGCGTGTTCTACTACCTGCGCGTCATCCGCATGATGTACTTCGAGAAAGCGGGGGAGGCGGCGCCGGTGGTGGCGGGCTCGGACATGCGCGTGATGGTGAGCGCCAATGCGCTCGCGATTCTGGCGCTGGGAGTTTACCCGAGCGGACTGCTCGCCTTGTGCGTTTCAGCCCTGAGCGGCTGAGCGGGCCAGTGCCTGGCCCATTCGCACACTGGTTCCGGATTCGAACGCATCCAGCCAGCCGATCCGATGGTTGGGAAACAGCAGAATTACCGTGGAGCCTGCGTTGAATCGGCCCATTTCCTCGCCCCGCGCGAGCCGGATCGCGCTTTCACCGTCATAGCGCCAGGTGCGCATCTTCTGACCGTGGGGCGGTGTCACCGGCCCCGACCACACCGTCTCCAACCCCGCAACCAGCATCGCGCCCACCAGGATGAGCGCCATCGGGCCGAGCTCGGTATCGAATATGCACACCAGACGCTCGTTTCTCGTGAACAGGCGCGGAACGGCCCGGGCGGTGGCAAAGTTGACGCTGAACAGGCGCCCCGGAATGTAGGTCATCTCGCGAAGCCGGCCGTCCACCGGCATGTGCACGCGGTGATAGTCCCGGGGTGACAGATAGAGGGTGGCGAAATCGCCTCCCTCGAAGGGGGCCGCGCGCCTGTTGTCACCGCCTAGCAATGTGTGGAGGGAATAATGTTGCCCTTTGGCCTGCAACAGCATCCCGGCGCGAATGTCCCCCATCGCGCTGATTCGGCCGTCGGCGGGACAAACAATGATCTCGGCGTCGCCTTTCAGGGGCCGGCTGCCGGCCCGCAGGGCACGGGTGAAGAAGGCGTTGAAGTACTCGTAGGAATCCGGATCGGCGCTGGTTGCCTCAGATATATCGACGCCGTAGCGTTCGATGAACCAGCGGATCTGCCAGTTCTTCCAGGGCCGGAATCGCCGGCGCGTGGAATAGTACATGAGAGCGGTGAGCAGCCTGTGAGGGAGCAGGTGCTGGATCACGCCTTGTGCACGGTCCGCACCCGAGGCGGATTTTCTACCCTCGTCCATCATGTCGCGGCGGATTATACGGTACCTGGGCTGCTTTTCTTCTGCGCCAGGGCGTGTCCTTCCCATTCCAGGTCGGCATCGGATCCTGACGCCCCCCCGGGAATCATTGGCAGCACTAAGTATACTGTCCCCGTGTCCTCTCCACCGCGAGCGAGCACTGAACGAATGACGAAGTTGGCGATCGTGGCAGTCGCGATCCTGGTATTGACACCGGTCGACTCCGAGGCGGTCGATCCGCGCAACAAGTCGGAGTGCCTCACCGCGCTTGCGGGTGCCTTGGATTCGGAATGCCGGAGAATCTATGACGGTGCCGGGCAAGCATCGACGCGCGAGCAGTGTCTGAACGCCATCGCTCCACAATTGGAGTCCGTCTGTGAGCAATTTTTCGGCGAGGGGGCCGATTTCTGCGCCACCTGCAACAATAGCTGCACAGACAGCTTTCCGTCAGGATCCGAGCGCAGAAAGGAATGTCTTACGATGTGTCTGGACCACCCGGATTGTTGAATGCGTCAGCCGTTTGCACTGATTTCCGAAGTCGCTGTGGGTTTTTATGGCGCCCCGAATAGGACTCGAACCTATGACCTTCCGCTTAGGAGGCGGACGCTCTATCCGGCTGAGCTACCGGGGCGGCGAAAGCTGACGTCTTGGAAGGGATCAGACCCCTTTCGAATCTGGTTGTGAATCTGGTGGAGCCGAGGAGAATCGAACTCCCGACCTTCGCATTGCGAACGCGACGCTCTCCCAACTGAGCTACGGCCCCGGATGTCGAAGGCTCGAAGTGTAGCGCCTGGTCAAGATGCTGTCACCCGGCGGCGCAACTATTACCGCTTGATAGAGGTCTACTACCGTGAGTAGCATTGCCGCCTGATCTCGAGGGAAACAGACATGCACGATCCTCTGCCATTGCTGGTCAACACGGATTTTCCACCACTTCGCCGTGGTCAGTTGGATACCCTGCAGGTGAACGTCGGCTATCGCTGCAACCAGAGCTGTTTACACTGTCATGTGAACGCCGGGCCCAAACGCACCGAGGAGATGCAGGCCGATACCGCCGAGCTGATCGTGCGTTATCTGGACGCATCCGACGTCTCGACCCTGGACATCACCGGAGGCGCCCCGGAGCTGAACGCACAATTCCGTTACCTGGTGCGCGAAGGCCACGCAAGGGGGTTGCGTGTCATCGACCGCTGCAACCTCACCATTCTGGAACAGCCCGGCCAGGAAGATCTGGCAGAATTTCTCGCCGGACACGGCGTAGACGTAGTGGCTTCCATGCCCTGCTACCTGGAAGAGAATGTAAACGCCCAGCGGGGCAAGGGTGTCTTCGACGCGAGCATTCGCGGCTTGCGGCGTTTGAATGCGCTCGGCTACGGAATTCCGGGGTCGACACTGGCGCTGGACCTGGTCTACAACCCGCAGGGAGCCACACTGCCACCGTCCCAGCAGGCGCTCGAGCCGGACTACAAGAAGATCTTGATGGAGCGTTATGGCGTTTCCTTCAACCAGCTTTATGTTCTTGCCAACATACCTGTGGGCCGCTTCGGCAGCACGCTGATTACCAAAGGTGAGCTGGACGGTTATCTGGCATTGCTGCGTGAAGCCCACCGTGACGACAATCTCGACAGCGTCATGTGCCGCAGTTTGTTGAGCATCGACTGGCGGGGCTATGTTTACGATTGCGATTTCAATCAAATGCTGGGATTGCCGATGCGAATCAACGGATCATCCCGGGTGCATTTGTCGGAGCTCACGAACGTGGAGGTGGAGGGCCGGGCCATTGCGGTGCGGGCCCATTGCTACGCATGCACGGCAGGGCAGGGCAGCAGTTGCGGCGGCGCATTGAGTTGACCGGCGGGCGCACCGGTCGCGGCGCAAACCTGTGAGCACGATGGCAGAGGCCACTCCCCGGCTTTCCATCATCATCCCGGCTATGGACGATGCCGAATGTCTGGCCAGCACACTGCCGGCGCTCGCAGGCCTACGTCGTGCGGGCCACGAGATCATTGTCGTCGATGGCGGCAGTCGTGATGATACCCGCAAACGCGCCAGATGCTTCGCGGATCGCGTGCTGGTGGCCGGGCGCGGGCGTGCGCGGCAGATGAATGCAGGTGCCGCCGCCGCCGAGGGAGACGTTTTGTTGTTTCTGCACGCTGACAGCCTGCTGCCCGGCGATACGGAAGCCGCAATCGCGCACGCCCTCACCGTCAGTTGTTGGGGTCGCTTCGATGTGCGTTTGTGGGGCCGCGAGTGGTCTTTCCGCATCATCGAGGCGTTCATGAACCTGCGCTCCCGGATGACCGGCATCGCCACTGGCGACCAGGCAATTTTCGTCGAGCGCGAGGCTTTCGCGCTGGTGGGTGGATACCCGGAGATCCCGCTGATGGAGGACGTGGCCATCAGCCGGCTTCTGAAGGCAGTCGCGCGCCCGGCGTGCCTGCGCCAGAGGGTCGTGACCTCGGCGCGGCGCTGGCGGGCCAATGGTATTGCCCGCACCGTCATTCTCATGTGGAGACTGCGCCTGGCCTTCGCGCTCGGCGCCGATCCCCGTCGTCTGGCGCATCGCTACGAGCGTGGTTGATCGGTGGTGCCAGGATCCGGAGACGCTGTACCGGTGCTGGTGTTCACCCGCACGCCGGTACCCGGCCAGGTAAAGACCCGGCTGATCCCGGCCATCGGCGTCGAACGGGCCGCCAATCTGCATCGTGCCATGTTGTGGCGCACCGTCGCCACCGCCGCCCAGGCCCGCGTCGGGCCCGTCGGCCTGTGGTGCAGCCCGGCGAGTGAGCATCCCTTTATCGAGCAAATCCAGCGCGAATTCGACCTGAACGTGCACGTCCAGAGGGGCGCGGATCTGGGCGAGCGCATGCACCTGGCGCTGCGCTCACAGGCCGACCAAGCCGGCGGCGCCGTGCTGGTGGGAACCGATTGCCCGTTTCTGGAGGCGCGGGATCTGCAACTGGCAGCCCAGGCTTTGCGCGAAGGGTGCGACGCCGTCATCGGGCCGGCGGAGGACGGCGGCTACTACCTGATCGGCGTGCGGGAAAGCGATTTGGAAGTGTTCTCCGGGATCCGGTGGGGATCGGGGCAGGTGCTGGCTGCGACCTTGCAGAAGTTTCGGGATCGCGGTTGGCGATGGCGTGAGCTCACCACACGGTGCGATGTGGACCGGCCGGCGGACCTGGCGGCTCTCGCGGATCTCCTCGTCTACTGATTGGCGACGCGAGAGCGGTGGCGCGATCCGCCGGCAAGCGCCAATTTTTTGACATGCCCCGGAGCGCGTGCTTCACTTATTTTTAATCCACCCATCCGGAAACGCAGCCGATTTGAATTGCACTAGCGCGAGCCGCGCGCTGCCGGGCCTCACCTCGAGAGAAGCGAGAATGCGCGTATGTCGACCGCGCTGATCATCGATCCGAATGCCGAGCGGGGCGCCGGCTTGCGCGGCATTCTGGAGTTTCTGGAATACGAGGCGACGCTGGTCGTCGATCCCGGGGATTGGAAATCGGCCTTCGCCCGGGGGCATGGCATCGAAGTGGTGTTGTTGGCGCCGTGCACCGGCGATGACGGATTGCTGGAAGCGTATCGGGAAATCAAGGACTACGCTGCGCGCCTGCCGGTCATCTATCTGCGCGACCCGGGCGTCGACAGCGCCGCGGGGCGGGAAATCGACGCCGATACCATCGCGACGATTTCACTGCCGGTGCGCCAGCCCGATCTCCATTACGCCCTGCACCAGGCGCTGATCCACGCTGACGGCGGGGGCGAGGCGGGCGGTCCGCGCTCGCCGGAACTGTTTCGCAACCTGGTGGGCAGCAGCGCTGGCGTGCGCAAGGTGCGGCGCCTCATCGAGCAGGTGGGGAAAACCAACGCCACGGTATTGCTGCTGGGCGAATCCGGCACCGGTAAGGAGGTGGTAGCCCGCAATATCCACTACCACTCCCAGCGTCGCTACAAGCCCTTCGTACCGGTGAATTGCGGTGCCATACCGTCGGAATTGTTGGAAAGCGAGCTGTTCGGGCACGAAAAGGGGGCATTTACGGGCGCCATCAGCGCGCGGCGCGGGCGTTTCGAAATGGCCGACGGGGGCACATTATTTCTCGACGAGATCGGCGACATGCCGTCGTCCATGCAGGTGAAGCTGCTGCGCGTGTTGCAGGAACGCACCTTCGAGCGCGTTGGCAGCAACAAGAGCATCGCCGCCGATGCGCGTATCGTCGCCGCCACCCACAGCAATCTGGAAGACGCCATCGCGTCGGGCAGGTTTCGCGAGGATCTCTACTACCGCCTCAACGTCTTTCCCATGGAAATGCCGACTCTGCGCTCGCGGGTGGAGGACCTGCCGCTGCTGGTCAATGATCTCGTCAATCGCACCGAGCACGAAAAACGCGGTTCCATACGCTTGACGCCGGCGGCCATGGATAGTCTTTGCCGCTATGGATGGCCAGGCAATGTCCGCGAGCTCGCCAATCTCATCGAGCGACTGGTGATTCTTTTTCCCCACGGCGTGGTCGACACCGACGACCTGCCGGGCAAGTACCGGGTGCACGCGGCAGGCGACGACGATGGGGGGGCGCCGGCGGACGCGCTCGCAGGCACGAGCATGGCGGCCCAGCAGTTACCCATCGAGGGCCTGGATCTGAAAGAGCACCTGAACAAGCTGGAGAGCCTGTTGATCATTCAGGCCCTGGACGAAGCCGGCGGCATCGTCGCCCACGCGGCTCGGCGACTGCGCATGGGCCGCACCACCCTTGTGGAGAAGATGCGCAAGCTCGGGATCCGGCGCCATGAGGCGAGTCGGCCCCAGGAGCAGGCGAGCTAGGGAGCTTTGAAAAACAAGAGATTAGGGCCTATATCTAATTTAAATTCTTGATTCTGACACCTGATTCCCATAAGCTACCAGTGTCGTATCCGCATCTTCTGGTGGCCAATGCCGCGCAAAATCCGGCGCCGTAGACGCCGAAGCACCTCATCCCGCTCCCGATCCAGCCGCCGGCCCCGCCAGGGGCGCTTTGCCCGGCGCCTGGTCGGCCGAGGGATGACTCTCGTGGTGCTGGTGGCGACGGGCTACGTGGCATGGCTGGATTTGCACGTGCGCGGGCAATTCGAAGGCCGGCGCTGGTCGGTGCCGGCGCGCATTTACGCGCGGCCGCTGGAGCTTTATCCGGGCATGCGGCTGGGCGCCGACGATCTGGAGCAAGAGCTGCGAGCCGCCGGCTATCAGCGCAGCGCCGCCGCCGGGCGCGCCGCCACCTACACCCGCCACGGCGACAGCTTTCGCGTCCACTCCCGCCGCTTCCAGTTCTGGGATGGCGAGCAGGCGGCGCGCCGGGTGCGTATTCAGTTCCATGGCGGGCGGCTGAGTGGATTGCGCGAGAATGGCGCAAAGCAGGCTTTGATGCGGCTGGATCCGGCGATCATCGGGCGTATCTACCCCAGCCATCGCGAAGATCGCGCGCTGCTGCGACTGGAAGAGGTGCCCGTCGGCCTGGTGGCGGCGCTGCTCAGTGTCGAGGACCGCGACTTCGAGCATCACCATGGTGTCTCGCCGCGTGCCATTGCCCGCGCCTTAGTCGCCAACCTGCGCGCCGGCGCCCTGGTGCAGGGCGGCAGCACGCTGACCCAGCAGCTGGCGAAGGGCTATTTTCTGTCGGGGAATCGCACCTGGTGGCGCAAGCTCAACGATGCCGTTATCGCGCTGCTCTTGGAGGCGCACTACGACAAGGCGGAAATTCTCGAAGCCTATGTCAACGAAGTGTATCTGGGCCAGGATGGCCAGCGTGCGATTCACGGCTTCGGTCTGGCGGCGCATTTTTACTTCGGCCGGGATCTGGACGCGTTGAAGTTGCCGGAGCTGGCGCTGCTGGTAGCCGTGGTGCGCGGCCCGTCTTACTACAACCCGCGGCGTCACCCCCGGCGCGCGATCAAGAGACGCAATCTGGTGCTCGAGCAGATGCACGAGCTCGGCATTATCACCGCAGCCCGTAGCAAACGGGCCAAGTCGGTACCGATGGGTGTTATCGCGGCGAGCCGCGGCACCTCGCGCTACCCGGCCTTCGTCGATCTGGTGCGGCGCCAGCTGCGCCGCGACTATCGGGACGAGGATCTGCGTGGTGAGGGCTTGCGCATATTCACGACCTTGGATCTACGCACTCAGCGCGTTGCCGAGCGCGCGCTCGCGAAGCGAATCGCGCGCCTGGAGCGCAACAGGGGCGGTGACGGTGTGCTCGAGGGTGCCGTCATCGTCACCGCCCCGCAGAGCGGCGAAGCGTTGGCCGTGGTGGGTGGGCGCCACCGGGGCAGGGCGGGCTTCAACCGTGCTCTGGACGCCGTGCGTCCGGTGGGTTCCCTGATAAAGCCGGCGGTTTATCTTGCCGCGCTGGAGCAACCGCGACGCTATACGCTGGCGAGCCGGCTGCTGGACGCGCCGATCAGCATTCCCGCTGCGACGGGAATACCGTGGCAACCGAGGAATTACGACGACCAGGTGCACGGGCGAATTTCACTCTACGAAGCGTTGGTGAAGTCGTACAATCTGGCAACCGTGCGGCTGGGGATGGAGGTCGGGCTCGACGAGGTAACGGACAGCCTGCAACGCTTAGGCGTCGCGCGGCCACTGGAACCATTTCCATCGCTGCTTCTCGGTGCCGCGGAGCTGTCGCCGGTGGAGATCACGCAGATGTACCAGACTCTGGCGGGCGGGGGATTTCGCGTGCCATTGCGTGCCATTCGGGCAGTGACCTCGGCGAGGGGCGAGCCGCTGTCGCGCTACCCGCTGTCGGTGCAGCAGGTTTTCGAACCTGGGCCGGTGTTTCTGGTGGTGGAAGCGATGCGCGGTGTCATGACCGAGGGTACCGGGCGATCGGCGCAGGCGCGATTGGGCGCGGATCTCGTGACGGCGGGCAAGACCGGCACCACGGATGATTTGCGTGACAGCTGGTTTGCGGGCTTCACCGAGGATCTCCTCGCGGTTGTGTGGTTGGGGCACGATGACAACACGCCGGCGGGATTGAGCGGTGCTAAAGGTGCGCTTCAGGTATGGATCGACATGATGAAATCCTTAGGCCCACGCTCCCTCGCGCCGCAAACGCCGAGCGGCGTGGAGTGGGCCTGGACCGACCTGCGGCGGGGGCTGATCACCGAGAGGGAGTGTCCCGGAGCCGTGCGCTTTCCCTATATGCGCGGCTCGCAGCCGCGGCGCGTTCATTGCGGCGGTTTACGCGCCGGCGCCGCGCCGGCGCAACCCGGTTGAACATTCAGGGCACCGTGACAGAGGGAGCGGCCGGCGACACCATGCGCCAGCAAATTCGTGTGGGCCGCTCGTTGCTCTTCATGCTGACGGGCGCGCTGATGACGGCCGCCTGTGGTGGTGGAGGCATTGCGCCGGTGGCGGAACGCAGCACCGCCGGGTCGAGCAGCGGCCAGTCAACAGGAGTCTCCGGCGGTAGCGCCGGACCGGAGATCTCTGACGGCGACTGGACGGCGACGGTGCGACCCCTCGGGGACCCGGGCAGCACTGCCAGCCGAGAGCTTGCCACGACTGCAGGGACGCAGGAGGTAGAGCAGCGCCGGGAGCAGCTGCCGAGCGAAGAGCCGGTAGCGGTGGCTGCGCCGGCTTCCAGCGGAGGTGGCCAGGCCCCGGTGCCGGCTTCATCCGGAGCCGGTCGGGCCGCCGCACCGGCGTCCAGCGGGGCGTCGGCAGCCGCGAATCCGGCCGTGGTGAGTCTTCTGAATACCGCCAGCGCGCAATCCCGGGCCGGTGATCACGCGCGCGCCGCCGCCACCCTGGAACGCGCTATCGCCATCGAGCCGAATAACGCCTGGTTGTGGCACCGCCTGGCCGGTGCGCGCCTCGCCGAGGGCCGCCTGGACCAAGCGGCCTCCCTGGCGGCCAAATCCAACTCCCTGGCGACGGCCGATCGCAGCCTCCAGGCTGATAATTGGAGGCTGATCGCCGAGGTGCGACGCCGCCAGGGCGACACGGTTGCCGCCGCTGCCGCCGAGGCGCAGGCCGCCAGACTCTCGAACTGATCCGGCTTAGCCCCGCTCTTCCTCGAAATCCTGGGTCGTGTAGCGCCAGGCGCTGTATCCGCTGGCACCGGCCTGCATGCCGGCTTTCTGTTTCAATGCGGCCAGAAAAGTCCCGCCGTCCGGGAACGACGACCAGACCGTGGGCAGGAAAGTTGCGCGTTGGTCGCCGATTTCGATCAGCAGTCCGTCCATCTGCGGGCGCAACGAGGCGGTCAGCCCATCGTCGGAATCGAAGCCCACGGGCTCCAACGCGGAAAGAATGGAAACGTGAATGTGCAGTCCGGCGAGCTCGTTGTGCTCCAACGGACTGAAGCGCGCGTCGGAGAAGGCCGCCGCATAGGCGTGCCGGGAAACGTCGGCGACCAGCGGCCGATGGGCCCTCAAGCTGCCGATGCAGCCCCGCAGGGCGTCGCCGATATGCAGGGTGACGAAGGTGCAGGCAATTTGCCGTAACGGCGCCACGTAGTCGTCGGCCACCACCTCCGGGGCCACGGCGTGCACCAGTCCGTGACCGATGGCGTCGCGGGCCATTTTCAACAAGGTTTTCTGCTCGCTGTCGTCGACCGTCATGACAATGCGTAGGCACCGTATCCGACGACTCTGGAACGGTCGCCGGCGGTGTCTCCAGAATTGCGCAGGTCCAGGGTGGTCACCTCCAGCGCGTGATCTTTCGCCGTCGTCATCAAGCCGTTGATGGCCCGGCATCCGCAGGCCTGTTCGGGGCTGATGTCCCGGGCGAGGCCTTCTATGGCGCGGGTGGTCTCGCGGTCGACGCGGTTGGCGGTCTCGTAGTCGAGGAAATGGCTGAGATCGGAGCTCACCACGATGAGCACGTCCTGCTGATCCCAGAAGCTCTCGATGGCCTCCGCCACCTCGCCCGGCGTGGCATCGCCGACCACCACCGGAATGAGGAGAAAGTCGCCGAGGACGGCGCGCAGAAATGGCAGGTGAACTTCCAGACTGTGCTCCTGGGCATGGGCCTGGTCGAGCACGCTCACCTGGGGCAGGCGCAGCAACTCCCGGCAGGCCCGGGTGTCGATGGCCACGTCGCCAACCGGTGTCGCATAGCCCTCGGCGCTCGACAGGGCCAGGCCGGCGAAGGGCACCCGGTGACTGGGACCCAGGAGCAGGACCCGGCGCCAGGTTTCTGGCCGCGCGCGGAGCTGGCGGTAAGCGGAGGCCGCCACTGGCCCGGAATAGATGTAACCGGCATGGGGCGCGATCAGCGCCCGGGGCTCGGCCGATGAAGGTGGCGCGGCATCCAGGAACTCGTCCACCATATGGGAGAGCTCCTGCGAGTCAGCCGGGTAGAAGAGACCGGCTACAGCCGCTTGCCGAACAATGGGCACGCTTGAATTCCGTCTCATTCGCATCTATCTACAAACTATAGCTGCTCGCCATCCGGCTCAAGCCCATGAATAAGCTCGAAACTACCACCAGCGATACCGTGACCACGGACTACTGGCACAGGCTGGCCGACGGCCGCATCCAGTGCGATCTGTGCCCACGCGCCTGCAAGCTGCGTGAAGGCCAGCGGGGGTTGTGTTTCGTACGCGCGCGCGAGCAAGACGGCATCGTGCTTAAGACCTACGGGCGCTCCAGCGGCTTCTGTGTCGACCCGGTAGAGAAGAAACCTCTCAATCATTTTCTACCCGGCACGCCGGTGCTGTCCTTCGGCACCGCCGGTTGCAACCTGGCCTGCAAATTCTGCCAGAACTGGGACATGAGCAAGTCGCGGGAAATGGATACCCTGGCCGACAGGGCGAGCCCCGAGGCTCTTGCCCATGCGGCGCGGCGACTGGGTTGCCGCAGCATCGCCTTTACCTACAACGATCCCGTGATATTCATGGAGTACGCGCTGGATGCTGCCCAGGCCTGCCAGGAGCAGGGCATTCGCTCGGTGGCCGTGACTGCCGGCTACATCTGCGATGCGCCGCGGGAGAAATTCTTTCGGCACATGGATGCCGCCAACGTGGATCTCAAGGCGTTTACCGAGCGCTTCTACTACAAGCTCACGGGCGCGCATCTGGCGCCGGTGTTGGAAACATTGCGCTATCTCAAGCATGAAACCGACGTGTGGCTGGAGATTACGACCCTGCTCATTCCCGGAGAGAACGATTCTGACGCTGAGCTCGAGGAGCTCACCCGGTGGATCGCCGAGGAGCTCGGCAAGGACGTGCCGCTGCACCTCACGGCCTTTCACCCGGACTGGAAGATGCGCGACATCGACCACACACCGCCGGGAACCCTCACCCGCGCGCGGGCCATCGGCGTCGCCGCCGGCCTGCGCTACGTCTACACCGGCAATGTCCACGATCGTGCCGGCGGCACGACCTATTGCCATCATTGCCAGGCGCCTTTGATCGTGCGGGACTGGTACGTGCTGCACGCCTGGAACCTCGATGAGCAGGGCCGATGCCGGCAGTGCGCCACGCCCTGCGCCGGCATCTTCGACGGCCCTCCGGGAAACTGGGGCGCGCGGCGCCTGCCGGTGTCCCTGGCCAGCTAGCTGCTACGAAGATCCCCCGGAAAGCCCCGGCGCAGCGTCTTGTAAAGCCGACGGGCCGAAGCTAGTATGTGCCGCAACCGGTGCGGGGTGGAGCAGTCTGGCAGCTCGTCGGGCTCATAACCCGAAGGTCGCAGGTTCAAATCCTGCCCCCGCTACCACTGTCACGAAGCCCCGGTTACGGGGCTTTTTTTACTTCTGATATTGGCTGGCGTTCGCGAAAACGCTATAATTATCAGTCGACTATCAAGGAGAGAGGATCGAAGTGGGCCATGCGCCCACTTTTGTTTTGTGGGTCGGTCATGGGCGAGCCGGGTAATCGACTGAACGCACTCATCGGACCCGCCGTCGAGGGCCTGGGCTATGAGTTCGTCGGCGCGGAGTATCAGCGGCGCCGGGACCATTCGCTGCTGCGGGTGTACATCGACAGTGACGCGGGAATATCGGTCGACGATTGTGCCCGCGTCAGTGACCAGCTGAGTGGCCTGCTGGATGTGGAGAACCCCATTCAGGAAGCATACAGCTTGGAGGTGTCGTCACCGGGCTTCGACCGCCCGCTGTTTTTCGAGCACCACTTCGATCGTTTTCGAGGTGCGAAGATTCGCGTGAAGATGGGCATGCCGGTGGCAGGTAGGCGAAATTTCACGGGAATACTCGACGGCTGCCGTGATGGCGCCGTCATCTTGTTGCAGGATGGTGAGGAGCACGCCTTACCCCTGGAGGATATCGGCACTGCCAGGCTGATTCCCGAACCATGAATGTGCTGCGATGAACGATGACTAAAGAGATTCTAGCGGTCGTAGACGTCGTCTCGAACGAGAAGGGTGTGGCCAAGGAGATTATCTTCGAGGCTCTCGAGGCTGCGCTCGCCAGCGCCACCCGTAAGCGTCACCCGGAGGACGTGGACGTGCGTGTGGCGATCGATCGGGAAACCGGTGAGTACGATACCTTTCGACGTTGGGAAGTCGTCGACGACGACGCGATCGTCTTATCGGCCGACGAGCTCCCGGAGCCGGTGATCGATGCTGATTCGGAGACCGGCGGCGAAGGACAGGAAGAAGAGGAAGAAGAGGCCGAAGGACCGCGGGTATTCTCGCCGAAGACGGAAATTCTCTTGAGCGAGGCGACTAAGCTGAAGCCCGAGATCAACTCCGGCGACTATATCGAGGAACCCATCGATTCTGTGGATTTCGGCCGTATAGCCGCGCAGACCGCCAAGCAGGTGATCGTTCAGAAAGTGCGCGAAGCGGAGCGCGCCCAGGTGGTCGAGGCCTATCAGGACCGTGAAGGCGAGCTCGTGATGGGCGTCGTCAAGCGCGCCGATCGCGGCAATGTGATTATCGATCTGGGCGGCAATGCCGAGGCGATGATCAGTCGTGACGAGCTGATTCCCCGGGAGCTGGTGCGGCCCGGTGATCGATTGCGGGGATATCTGCGCGAAGTGCGATCGGAGATGCGCGGGCCGCAACTCTTCGTCAGTCGTACGGCGCCGGAGTTGATGATTCAGCTGTTCACGCTGGAGGTGCCCGAAATCGGCGAGGGACTCATCGAGATCATGGGCTGTGCCCGGGATCCCGGGTCCCGGGCCAAGATCGGGGTGCGCTCAATGGTTCCGCGCATCGATCCAGTGGGAGCATGTGTCGGTATGCGCGGGTCGCGTGTGCAGGCGGTATCGAACGAGCTGGCCGGCGAGCGCGTCGACATTATTCTGTGGGATGAGGATCCGGCCAAATACGTCATCAACGCGATGTCTCCCGCCGAGGCTGTATCCATCGTCGTCGATGAGGACTCCCGGTCCATGGATGTGGCGGTGCACGAGGAGCAGCTCTCTCAAGCCATCGGCCGGGGCGGCCAGAATGTTCGCCTCGCGAGCCAGCTGACCGGTTGGGAGCTCAACGTGATGACCGAGCTCCAGGCGCAGGAGAAGGGCGAGGCGGAGAGCGAGCGCGCGCTCAAGCTCTTCATGGAGAAGCTCGCCGTGGATGAAGAGGTGGCGATGATTCTCATGCAAGAAGGATTTTCCGGGATCGATGAGGTTGCCTACGTGCCGGAAGCGGAGATGCTCGGAATCGAAGAGTTCGATGCGGACATGGTCAGCGAGCTGCAATCCAGAGCCCGCGATGCACTGCTCGCCCGTGAGATTGCCAGCGAGGAAGGCATCACCGATGCGCCTCCCGCCGAGGATCTTCTCGCGCTCGAGGGGATGGACGGCGAGCTCGCGGCAACGCTTGCTCGTCGCGGCGTTATCACGCGCGAGGATCTGGCCGACCAGTCGGTGGGGGACGTGCTGGATATTACCGATATCGGAGAGGAACGTGCCGGCGTGCTCATTATGCAGGCGCGAGAGATCTGGTTCGCGGACGAGAGTGTGGAAGCGCCGAGCGACGAAGGAACCGGCGCCGAGGCGTCAACGAGCTCGGGTAGCTAGAGGTAGGCATATGTCCGAAGTCACTGTTCGAGAGCTGGCGGAAGTAGTAGGGATCCCCGTGGATCGCCTGCTGGTGCAGCTCGGCAAGTCCGGATTGCCGCATACCGATGCCGATCAAAGACTCAACGAACAGGACAAAGCCCAGCTTCTCGGTCATCTTCGGCATCTGCACGGCGGCGGTGAAACCGACGCGAGCGCGCCGCGCAAGATCACGCTCAAGCGCAAATCAGTCAACGAGCTGAAGATCTCTACCCAGGGCCGCAAGAAAACCATTACGGTGGAAGTGCACAAGCGCCGCACCTACATTCGCAATCAGGAGAAACAGGCCGTCGAATCCGTCCTTGTCGGTAACGGTGACGAGGCTGAGCGTATGGAGGCGGCCAAGCAAGCACTGCACGACGAGGCCAAGCGCCGTCACCAGGAAATCGACGAGCGGCTGCGCACAGAGGAAGAGAGCCGCGAGAAGGAGGAGACGGCGCGTCAAATAGAAGAGCTCGAAAGGCGCAAGATCGCGGCAGAAGAGCGGGCGCGCGAGCAGGAACAGGAAAAAGATACAGAAAGGAAGAAGGAAGAGGAACAACAGGCCAGCGCCAGCGCCAGCGAAGAATCCGATGCTGCGCGCGCCAAGACCGAAGCGACACTCGCTGCCGAGCAGGCGGCCGTGGTATCGGCGAAGAGAGGCGATGCCCGCAAGCCCGAGCGCGGCGCCAGAAAAGGTGACAAGCCGAAACATGGCCGCACCGAATTGCACGTAGCGAGGGAAAAGAGCGGTCGCCGTCGCAAGAAACCCAAGGCGCGTCCGGTCATCAAGGCGTCCCCCTCACGCCATGGCTTCGAACTGCCGACGGCGCCAGTCGTTCGCGAGGTCTCCATCCCGGAAACTATTTCGGTGTCCGAGCTTGCCCAGAAAATGTCCATTAAATCCTCAGAGCTCATCAAGGCAATGATGAATCTCGGAACCATGGTTACCATAAACCAGGTCATCGATCAGGATACCGCCACCATCGTCGTCGAAGAGCTCGGCCACCAGCCGGTGACGTTCAAAGAGGACACGGTTGAGGATGATCTGGTTCAGGAAAGCGCCGACGATCGGCAGTCGGCACCACGTTCTCCCGTGGTTACGATCATGGGACATGTGGATCACGGCAAGACGTCGTTGCTCGATTTTATTCGCCGCACCAAGGTGGCAGACGGAGAAGCGGGCGGCATCACACAGCACATCGGTGCTTACCACGTCGAGACGGACAAGGGCACGCTGAGCTTTCTGGATACGCCGGGTCATGCCGCGTTCACCGCGATGCGCGCGCGGGGCGCCAAGGTGACGGATATCGTCGTGCTCGTCGTGGCCGCGGATGACGGCGTCATGCCGCAGACCGTCGAGGCAATCCAGCACGCTCGCGCGGCAGAGGTCCCCATCATCGTCGCGGTCAACAAGATCGACGTGCCCGACGCCGACCCGGAACGCATCAAGCAGGACCTGGCCAATCACGAGGTTATTCCGGAGTCCTGGGGCGGCGACACGATTTTCGTAAACGTTTCAGCCAAGACCGGCGAAGGCGTGGAGGAGTTGCTCGAGTCGGTGATTCTTCAGTCGGAAGTATTGGAATTGAACGCACCGGCCTCCGGCCCTGCCCGCGGTGTCGTGATCGAATCGCGGCTCGACAAGGGACGTGGCCCCGTGGCTTCCGTGCTCGTGCAGTCCGGTTTGCTCGAGAAGGGCGATATCATTCTCGCTGGCCAGGAGTTCGGGCGCGTGCGCAGTCTGTATGATCAGGCTGGTCAGGAAACCCAACAGGCCGGTCCGTCCATTCCCGTGGAGGTGCTGGGGCTCTCTGGAACCCCGAATGCCGGTGACGAGGCCATGGTCGTTCCCGATGAACGCAAGGCGCGGGAAATCGCCCAATTCCGTCAGGTCAAGGATCGCGAGGTGCGTCTGGCTCGCCAGCAGGCGGCGAAGCTCGAAAACGTCTTCGATCAGATGACCGAGGGTAAGGTCGACGTTCTGAATATCGTCATCAAGGCGGATGTGCAGGGCTCGGTGGAGGCGCTGCGCGACGCACTCACGGAGCTTTCCATCGATGAAGTGAAGGTCAACGTCGTGACTGCGGCTACGGGTGGTATCAGCGAAACGGACGTGAACCTCGCCATTGCATCGAAGGCAATCGTCATCGGCTTCAATGTGCGCGCGGACGCCGCGGCGCGCAGAATTATCGAAAACGAGGGCGTGGATCTCCACTATTTCAGCGTCATCTATGAGGTCATCGATACCGTAAAGCAAGCGATCAGCGGCATGCTGTCGCCGGAAGTGCGCGAAGCAATAATCGGTATCGCCGAAGTTCGCGACGTATTTCGATCCAAGAAGCTCGGTGCGATCGCCGGCTGTATCGTCAGCGAGGGTGTCGTACGCCGCAGCAGTCCAATCAGGGTGCTGCGAGACAGCGTGGTCATCTATGAAGGCGAACTCGAGTCGTTGCGCCGCTTCAAAGACGACGTGAGCGAGGTCAAGTCCGGCACCGAGTGCGGAATCGGCGTGAAAAACTATAACGACGTAAAAGTCGGCGACCAGATCGAGGTATTCGAACGAACGCTCGTCGAGCGCACGATCTGAGTGTCCTGTCAAAGCCGGAGGCCACGGCCCGCATGTGGGCCAGACCATGGGCCAAGTGATGGGCCAAGTGATGGGCCAGGAAATGGGGATTAAGGACTACAGCCGCTCGGAGCGGGTCGCTGATCAGATTCAGCGCGAAGTCGCCGAAATCATCGCCCAGGAGCTGGCGGACCCCCGCATCGGGCGGGTGACGGTGTCCGGATCGTCGCTTTCCAAGGATCTTTCCAATGCGACGCTCTACATCACGATGCCCGCGGACGGCGACGTGCAGCTTGTCCTCGAGGGACTCAATCGTGCCAGTGGATTCGTCCGCAGACGGCTGGGTCAGCGGGTGCGCATGCGCTATGTGCCCCGACTGCGCTTCGCCCACGACGAGACGCTCGATCGCGCGACCCGTGTCGGCGAGCTGATAGACGCGGCGATCCGCACCGGCAACGATTCCACCGATCAAACCCCGGAGGACAGTTAACATGGGTCGGCGGCGTAGACACGGACGTGATCTGACCGGCATTATCTTGCTGGACAAGCCGGTTGGACTGGGTTCGACGCAAGTGCTGCAGCAGGTGAAGAACCTGTTCCAGGCGCGTAAGGCCGGTCATACGGGCAGTCTGGATCGGCTGGCGAGCGGCCTGCTGCCGCTGTGCTTCGGGGAAGCGACGAAGGTCTCGGGATTTCTTCTCGATGCCGACAAGCGTTATCGCTCGACGTTTCGGCTCGGCGTCGTGACCAACACCGGTGATGCGGAAGGCGAGGTGATCGCGCGCCAGGAGCCTCCGCAGCTGGTGGAACGGGAAATCCTGCGCGTACTGGCGGAATTCACAGGCCCGATCGATCAGGTGCCGCCCATGCATTCGGCCATCAAGCACCAGGGGCAGCGTTTGTACAAGCTCGCCCATCAGGGACTCACGGTCGAGCGCCAACCAAGGGGCGTGACTATCCACCGACTCGAGCTGCTCGGGTTTGGCGACGGGCGCCTGCGCGTGGAGGTGGACTGCTCCAAGGGAACCTATATTCGTACCCTCGCCGAGGACATCGGCAAGCGTTTGGGGTGCGGGGCCAGTGTCGAGAGCCTGCATCGCTTCGGGGCCGGGCCCTTCGATGCCAAGGACATGGTATCCCTTGGCGAGCTCGAAGAACGTGCCGAGCGGGGGCTCGACGCCCTGGATGAACTACTCCTGCCCATGGAGGCGGCGGTGGCCCACTGGCCGGGGGTCAGCTTGCCTGACGCGGTCGCTTATTATCTGCGACGCGGCCAGCCGGTGCTCGTTCCCCACGCCCCGACCGAGGGGTGGGTGCGGATTTTCGCGGCTGGCGATCGCTTCGTGGGTATCGGCGAGGTTCTCGACGACGGCCGCGTGGCCCCCAGGCGACTCATGAATGCCAGTTGAAAGTTATTATCAATCATGAGCTTATGGGTAGCAGCGAATGCCCCGCCGCCCTTGTTCGGGCAACGGCGTGAGAGTAGAATACGCGGCCTAAATTTTGAGCACAGGAACGATTGAGCGATGTCGATAAGCGTCACGCAGAAGCAAGAAGTGGTTATGGAGTACCAGCGCGGCAACGGCGATACTGGATCACCGGAAGTTCAGGTTGCGCTGCTATCGACGCGCATTCAGAATCTGACCGATCATTTCAAGGCTCACATTCACGATCACCACTCGCGCCGTGGCTTGCTGAAGATGGTCAGCCAACGTCGCAAGCTGCTCGACTATCTGAAAAACAAGGACGTTGATCGTTACCGAGATCTGATCACCCGCCTGGGTCTTCGCCGGTGATGCCATCGCCGATGGTGACATTCGGCAACCCACAACTTCATCAATGAATCCGTCGCCGGCCCGGGGTCGCGACGCCGCTGAATGCTTCCAGCGTACATTCCAAAGGTAATCCATGACAGCCATCAAAAAGTCCGTCCGCTACGGCGCCCACAATCTGGTCCTCGAAACGGGGGAAATCGCCCGTCAGGCATCCGGCGCAGTTCTCGCCAGCCTCGGTGACACAATCGTACTGGTAACCGTGGTAGGCAACCCCCACTCCGATTCCGATCGCGGGTTCTTCCCTTTGACGGTCGATTATCAAGAAAAAACCTACGCCGCCGGCAAAATCCCCGGCGGTTTTTTCAAGCGCGAAGGGCGTCCTGCCGAAAAGGAAACCCTCACCTGTCGCTTGATCGACCGACCCCTGCGACCCTCTTTCCCGAAGGGCTTCAAGCAGGAGGTGCAGATCATCGCAACCGTGATGTCGCTGGATCCGGAAATCGATCCGGACATACCCGCGCTCATCGGCGCGTCGGCGGCGGTGTCGATTTCCGGCATGCCCTTCAGCGGCCCCATCGGCGCGGCGCGGGTCGGTTATATCGACGGCAAGTACGTACTGAATCCCACCTTGACGCAACTCGCCGAATCGGATCTCAATCTGGTCGTTGCCGGAACAGAGAACGCAGTGCTGATGGTGGAATCCGAGGCCAAGGGTTTGCCCGAAAGCGTCATGTTGGACGCCGTGCTCCATGGTCACGAGCAGATGCAGACGGTAATCGGTCTCATTCGTGAGCTCAAGGAAGAAGTGGGCAAGCCCGCCTGGGATTGGAAGGCGGAGGCGGATGACGAGGCGCTCGCCGAGCGCGTTGCCGCGAGCGCCACGCACGCACTCAGCGAAGCTTACCGTATTCCCGACAAGCTGGAGCGGCAGGGGCGCGTGTTCGAGGTTCGAAACCAGACCATCGAGGAGCTGTCAGGCGGCGACGACAGTCAATGGGAAGCGAGCGAGGTCGTCGGAGCATTCTCGCAGCTCGAAAAGCGCATCGTGCGCGGTTGGATTCTCGCCGGCGAAGAGCGCATCGACGGTCGCCACACCAATACGGTGCGCCCTATCACGACCCGCGTCGGTGTGTTGCCCCGTACCCACGGTTCAGCTCTGTTCACACGCGGTGAGACACAGGCAATCGTAGTCACCACCCTCGGCACCGGCCGTGATTCACAGATCATCGATGCTATCGAGGGCGAGCGGCGTGAGCCGTTCATGATGCACTACAATTTTCCGCCCTACTGCGTCGGGGAGACCGGACGGGTTGGATCGCCCAAACGGCGGGAGATTGGCCACGGCCGACTTGCAAAGCGTGGCATCGTCGCGGTGATGCCGGATCTCACCGAAGAGTTTCCCTACGTCGTGCGCGTGGTATCGGAAGTCACCGAGTCGAATGGCTCGAGCTCCATGGCAAGCGTATGCGGCACGAGCATGGCGTTAATGGATGCCGGTGTACCCATCAAGGCGCCAGTCGCCGGTATTGCGATGGGCCTCATCAAGGAAGGGGACAAGTACGTCGTGCTCTCTGACATCATGGGCGACGAGGATCACCTCGGCGACATGGACTTCAAGGTCGCGGGCACCAGCGAAGGCGTCACGGCGCTGCAGATGGACATCAAGATCGACGGGATCACCCGTGAGATTATGCAGGAGGCGCTCGATCAGGCCCACGAGGGCAGGCTGCACATACTCGATGAGATGGCGAAATCCATTCGCGAGCCTCGTTCCGAGATGTCGGAGTACGCGCCCCGCATCATCAGCATCAAGATTCACCCCGACAAGATCCGTGACGTCATCGGTAAGGGCGGTGCCACCATACGCTCGATCACCGAGGAAACCGGCACCACCATCGATATTACGGACGATGGCACGGTCAAGATTGCGTCGGTGGACAACGCGGCCGGCCAGGAAGCGAAGCGCCGCGTCGAGCAGATCACCGCCGATGTGGAAGTGGGGATGATCTACGAAGGCCGTGTCGCCAAGCTCATGGACTTCGGTGCTTTCGTCAACATACTGCCAGGCAAGGATGGTCTGGTGCATATCTCCCAGATATGCGAAGAGCGCGTCGAAAAGGTCAGCGACAAGCTGAGTGAGGGTGATCGCGTCCGGGTCAAGGTTCTGGAAGTCGACCGCCAGGGGCGCATTCGACTGAGCATGAAGGCGATCAGCGAAAACTAATTGCCTGTGGTCCCGTAGGTTGCGGCACTCGGGAGATCGCGCGCATGGGCCGTCTGTCGTCCTCCCTGGTCTTGTTGCTGGCGATCCTGATCGCATCCTGTGCCGACGATCGAGGTTCCCTGTATCAGGCGGCAAAGAAGGGTTCACTCGAGGAAGTGCAGCGCTTTGTCGACGAAGGCGCCGATATCCACCAGCAGGATACCGGCGGATTCACGCCGTTGCACGCGTCCATCATGCACCAACACAGGGAAGTGACACGCTACTTGCTCGGCCGGGGCGCTGACGTCAATGTAGTAGCTATCTATGGCGTGATGCCGTTGCATGTGGCCGAGGATGCGGACACCGTGCGCTGGCTTCTCGAAAAAGGCGCTCGGGTTGACGCCTGGTCGAGAACCCGCGGCACCCCCCTGCACGCGGCGGTAAATGGAAACTCCGAGGAGGCCGTGGGTCTGCTGCTGGGATCCGGTGCGCGGGTGGATGCTGGAGACCACAACGGCAGTACGGCCCTGCATCACGCGGCGGGGAAGGGAAGAAGCGCTGTCGCGGCGCTCTTGATCGATTCCGGCGCCAACGTCGACGCAGTCAATGATCTGGGCTTCACACCACTGCACTGGGCGGCCGGCAATGGCCAGGTCGGGCTTGTCGCGCTGCTCATCGATTCCGGCGCGACCCCTACGCTGAAAAGCCATAACGGTGTAACAGCCCGCGACATGGCAATCGCGAAAGGGCACGATGACATCGCGCGTTTTCTCGAGGCCAAAGGTGCCGAATCGTCGTGAAGCACGCCATCGGCCTCGCCTCCCTGATTATCGTTGTCGCCATTGCTTTTTTCGTCGCCCGCTGGATAGAAGAGAACTACGTACCTCGACCCGCCACGACACCGCCGAGTGGTCCTTTTCACAATGCTGGCTATCGTCGCACGGCAGAAAACGCACTACGTCAATTTTCGAATTTGTCGGTTACCGAGCGATCTGTGCTTCGAAAAAATCTCGAAGAAAACATCGTCAGCGTCTCGCTCTGGCTCGATAGGCTGCGTGAGTCGGAGGTCCGCGTGTTGTGTCTGGGGGAGGATCATGAAGACTCAACACGGCGATTTCTCGCGCGCCGGTTCTTCAGCGAGCTCGATATCGACGTATTGCTGCTGGAGGTGACTCCTCACCAGCTCGGGCGAATTACTCAAGAGCTCAGATGGGGAAGAGAGCGGGTAGCTCTTCTTGGCGCTAACATCGCGGAAATCATTCGCGCTGCACGCAACCGCAATCCCGACGTGGCGCTGATCGGTATCGAGGAGACGAAAGCTCAGCGAATCGCGCGACAGAAGTACGACCCCCGGGGGGGTAGAGACGAATCCATACAGAACAATTTCTGGCAAAATTTCCGCTACGGACCACGCTACGCTATTCTCTACGGCGCTCTCCACTGCATGAACAGGGACAGATGGCTCTACGGAAGTACCCGCCGCCTCGCGCCGCGTCATGTTGCCGACGAGATGATCAACGTCCGGATCATGGAAGAGCACCAGGACGGTCCCGTAGAAGCATTGACCTACTTTCTTGAAAAAATCGGTGTTTATCGAGATGACTTCGTGGTTGTGGATTCGAAATCTGTGGATCCCGTGATTTTCGAATGGTTTGAGTTGCTGGGTGTGTTGTTTGAAGATTTCACCGTCCTTATCGTTTTCCGGAATCGGCCGCAGATGTCCAGTGGCTGATCGTTACAGTTTGCTCGAGAACACCCGGGTATCCGATGCGGATTCCCCGCCGGTGGAATGCGCCGACGTGTTGAGGCCGGAGGACTGTGCGATCGCATTGGCGGAGATCCAGACCTGGCCGGGCTATCAATCGACCCCTCTGCGTTCGCTGCCGGGTATGGCGCGGGCGGCTGGCATCGGCGAGCTGCTCTATAAGGACGAGTCCGGCCGTTTCGGGCTCGGGAGCTTCAAGGCACTCGGCGGCGCCTATGCCGTGTACCGATATCTGATCCGTGCGCTGGCCGAGCGTGGGGTTCCACTACCGGTGAGCGTCCCGGAATTGATGGCGGGAAAGCACAGGGAAATCGTTTCGAGGTTGACGGTAGCCTGCGCAACCGACGGCAACCACGGCCGCACAGTTGCCTGGGGCGCGAAGATGTTCGGCTGCGCCTGTGTGGTTTTCATTCATGCTCACGTCAGCAAAGCCAGGGAAGCGGCAATCGCGTCCTATGGTGCGCGGGTGGTGCGAATTGCCGGAAACTATGACGACTCCGTCGAGCGAGCCGCGGAAGACGCGCAGACACACGGCTGGCAGATCGTATCGGATACTTCTTACCCGGGCTATACGGAGGTGCCCCGCGAAGTCATGTCCGGCTACACGGTGATGGTCGACGAGAGCATACGCGCGCTGCCGGCTGCTCGGCCGCCCACCCACGTGTTCGTGCAAGGCGGTGTCGGCGGGCTGGCGGCGGTGGTGTGCGTGCTTCTGTGGTGGAAATACGGTGCATCGCGCCCGCGGTTCATCATCGTCGAGCCGGAAAATGCCGCCTGCCTTTATGCCAGTGCGGCGGCCGGGAAGCGTGTGCACATAGGCAGTGATCTGGATACCGTGATGGCGGGGCTATCCTGCGGCGAACCGTCGTTGATCACGTGGCCGCTGCTGGCGGCGGGGACGCATTATTTCGTGCACCTCAATGACGATGCGGCACTCGCCACTATGCGCCGCCTGGCAGCGGGAGCGGGTGGCGATACTCCTGTGGTGGGGGGTGAATCCGGCGTCGCGGGTCTTGCCGGGCTCCTGGCTCTTTGCAGCGATGGCGAAACGGCGCGACGGCTTCACCTGGACGCGCATGCGCGGGTGCTGGTATTCGGCACCGAAGGCGATACGGATGCCGAGCTGTACACGGAAATTGTCGGTGAAAGCGGCGACCATGTACGCGCACGACAGTAGCCAGGCGGGGGGAGCGGATCATCAATGTAGCTCACTGCACCTGCACTTCCAGATGGCGCCCGTCGGCGATCTGGAATCGCCATCGATTGCTCCCCGTGGGCTGAAGAGAAGTCACGATGGCAGCAGGCAGCACTTGACGGGCCAGTTGCCTGATGCCACGCGGCGTCCACTCCAGCAGCAGCAACGATTTATGGAACTGATCCGGCAGCAACACGCGATCGCGATCCGCATTGTGGACGACGCGGCCCAGCTCGAGCTCCGTGCTGCCGATGGAATGCGTACTGACGCCTGCGGCTTCGGCGAATTGCGTCAACGTCGGTGCCGTGGTTCGGTACAAACGCAATCGGCCGCCGATATGTGGGGTTGCAACCAGTGCGATATCCAGGCGGCCATCGGCGTCGAAGTCACCAACGCCCAGCGGATTCAACCAGCGATGGGAGTGGCCGAGGAATGGCGTCATTGATATGCGGGCAATATTCTCGTTCGTGGCCCCGTAGACGGCCAGCGATGCACCTCGCCTCGCATCCGTCTCCACGAGAAGAATTTCGTCTTTGCCGTCATCATTCAAATCGACCAGTCTTGGATGCAGATCCTCGAACACCCGCGACGCGGGGAGCTCGTGCACAAGTATTTTCCCGGATCCGGTTTCCACGACGAGCCGCGCGGCTTCCAGGGCGTCACCCAGGACGCCGTGATCGTAGCGGGCCGTGGGCTCAGCCAGCCAGGCAGCGGCGATATTCTGCTCACCTCGTGTGATCCGGCTGCCGGGCAGCTGACCCGGACGTCGTTCAACCGCCGTCACGGGCGCTCCAGGCGCGGTCTCACGGATGCTGAGCTCGAGCGCAGAAACAGCGCCCGCGGCGGCCGTCTGCAGCAGTAGCAGCAGCGCGACGTAAGGCCAGAAGCGCGCCGTTGGGACGGTGCGGGTCATCTGTCGATCAACCGAGATGCTTTTCGAGGTGCTTTTCGATGAACAGGGGGATCCGCTCCTCCAGCCAGTAGCGCGGGCGCCACGGCAGGCTTCCATGGATGAAGCCCACATGCCCCCCCCGGGCGCTGACTTCGAGCACGATGCTTGGCGAAAGCTCGTCGCGGCACGGCAGCACTTCCGGCGTCGTGAAGGGATCGTCCTGCGCATGCAGCATGAGCGTCGGGATTTCGATGTCAGCCAGATACTGCCGGCTGCTGGAACGGCTGTAGTAGTCATGAACGTCCTCGAAGCCGTGCAGAGGTGCGGTAACCCGGTCGTCGAACTCCCAGAAATTCCGGCTGCTGTGCGCCCGTTCGAGATCGATGGGGCTGGCGCGATCGGAAAACTTGCGATGCAGCTTGGTGCGCAGGTCGCCGATGAGGCGATGTTGGTAGATGCGTGACAGTCCCTGCGTGAGTCGGTCCGCCGTCAGAGACAGCGTGTAGGGGACGGAAATCGCGACAGCGGCCGCCAGCGGTGCACCGGCACCCCGTTCGCCAAGCCATTTCAACAAGACGTTTCCACCCATGGAGTATCCGACGGCGGCCAATGCGGGCGCATCCGTGCCGGCACGAAGATGGCTGACCACTTTCGCCAGATCCCGGGTATCGCCGGAGTGATAGCTGCGGGGCAGGCGATTCGGTTCGCCGCTGCAACCGCGGAAGTGCATTACGACCCCGCGCCAACCATGGGCATGCGCTATCTCCAGCATGCCCCATGCATAGGGTGAGTCGCTGGATCCCTCCAGGCCGTGCAGCACGAGAACCACGGGCCCGTGTGTCCGGGGGGTCCAGTCGAGATCCAGGAAATCGCCGTCGTCGAGCTCCATGCGCTCCCTGCGCAGTCGAAGGGAGGGGTTACGGCGGAACAGGGTGGCGAACATGGTTTGCAGGTGGGCGGATCTGAGCCACCAGGGCGCTCGATAGTCGCTGCTCGTCAGGGACCCGCCGCTGCTCACCGTTCAGCCGGTCTCGTCTTCCAGTGAGTAGGGCAGGGCTGCCAGGGTCAGCTGTGCGCCGGCGCTGAGTGCCGCCCCCGTCGCCGGCAGGTTGCCGGCGACGTTGATGGGCATGACGGCGAGCACCGCGAAGCCGCCACCCGGTAGCGCCCTCGCGTTGACGACCTGCGCTTTGGGGGAAGCGGGATCGGCGGAGGTTTTCAACGTATCACCGGGACCGATAGGAGATCCACCACTCCAGTGCACCCTGTACATGCGCCGTTTGATACGTCCCAGATGCTGAGTGCGGGCAACAATCTCCTGGCCCACGTAGCATCCCTTGGTAAAGCTCACGCCACCGATACGATCGAGGTTGATCATCTGTGGCAGGAAGGCGTCGCTGGTGCCTGGTCCGATGTTGGCGATTCCCGCTTCGATGTCCAGGAGCTCCCAGGCGTCGGCGCCGGCAGCCACGGCGACTTCGCGGCAGGCGTTCCATAGCGAGATGACGGCACCACGCTCGCCGACGATTTCGTAGCAGGGGCGCCGGC
>Ga0255057_10000183_pt1 | contig 35994 bp, 24 predicted proteins | sample Cases_109_6_MG_FD_189022 | JGI IMG/M metagenome (GOLD analysis project Ga0255057, IMG submission 189022) | Seawater microbial communities from Amundsen Gulf, Northwest Territories, Canada - Cases_109_6 | ecosystem: Environmental > Aquatic > Marine > Gulf | place: Canada: Northwest Territories... | reverse complement strand
GACTCGAAGACGAACCGCGAAGGAGGGGTGCCGTGAGAAGTCGAATCGCGATCGGCGTGGTGATCGGGCTGCTGGCTCTGGGCTGCCAGCAACAGGAGGCCCCGCAAGAGGCAGGGGAAGCCGCGGCTGCGAAGCCGCCGGCGGCGCAACACCGCTCCAACCTGCCGCCCCTGCACCCCAACAACATCGCCAGCATCGCGTCGAACTCACCCGACCACACGACGCTGGTGACGGCGCTCCAGGCTGCGGACTACGTCACCTCCGTGGCGGCGTCGGGGCCGCTCACGGTCTTCGCCCCTACCAATGCCGCCTTCGAGAGCTTGCCGCCCGGCGCGTTGGACAGCCTGCTCGAGCCCGAGAATGCCGACGACCTGCGAGAGATACTCAAGTACCACGTCACCACGTCTTCCCTCGCGGCGAGCAGCTTTCGCGACGGCCAGCAGCTCGGCATGGCCAACGGGGCCAAGGCGACGCTCCACGTCGAGGGCGAGGCGATCCGCATCAACGACGCCGTCATCGTGGCCTCGATCACGGCCACCAACGGCACCGTGCATGTGATCGACGGCGTGTTGCTCCCGCCTGCCAAGGACTAGCGGGCGGTTTCCGGACGCAACGGATGCGGTAGGCTGCTGCGGGCTCTCCACCCATGCCCACCAGAGGAGAGATATGAGCTTCGACACCCGACCGCTGCTGGTACTGGCCGGCTCGGCGCTGATCGCCTCGATGCTCGGTTGCGGCGGCGGCGACCAGCCGTCCGAGGGGAAGCCCTCCTCCGCGACGACGCAGCCCGCTGCCGCAGCACCCGCAGAGCCCGCGCCGGCGGCCGCGGCCCCCGCCGGCGGGGATTCCCCGGCCGTACGCGAAGCGAACCAGGTCTTCACACTGCGCTGTGTCACCTGCCACGGCGAGCAGGGCGCCGGCGACGGGCCCGGCTCGGCGAATCTCGCGCCCAAGCCGCGCAACTTCCAGGATCCCGCCTGGCAGGCCTCGGTCAGCGACGAGCACTTGAGCGCCATCATCTTGATGGGGGGCGTGGCCGTCGGCATGAGCCCGACCATGCCCGGAAACCCCGATCTCCAGGCCAAGCCCGAGGTGGTGAGCGCCCTGATCGCCCGCATCCGGGGCCTGGAGAAGCAGTAGCGAGCCATGGAGCCTGTGGGGCGAATCAGGTCATTCGGGGGGAAAGCCCCGCGAGCCGACTGACCCAACGCGCCCCGGGCCTCCGAGGTCTCGCCTGGCTCCAACCAAGAAGTCCTGCCAGAACATGCACCTACGGGGGAGCGATAGGCTGGCTCCCACGGCACGCAACTGGCAAAGGACTACGCGACTCTCACCTCGAGGAGGCAACGATGCGCTCGACACGAACCATTCCCCGCTCCGGCTGGCACACGGCACTGCTCGTGGCCGCAACCGTCGCTGGCGTCGCTGCCTGCGGACCGCAGGGCGGCCAAGGAGGCGGCCAGGCCTCCCCGGCGCTCAAGCCCAGCTCGGGCGGCAACGCGGGCAGCAGCGTGGCCGAGCTGATGAGTGCGCGCGGCCTCACTGAGGCCGACGTCACGGCCGCGCTCAAGACCTATACGCCCACCGGCGGCCGCGACGAGTACCTGATCTTCGCCTCGGGAGGACATTCCGGGCAGGTGATCGTGATCGGCGTGCCCAGCATGCGCATCCTCAAGGTGATCGGCGTGTTCACGCGCGAGCCGTGGCAGGGCTACGGCTTCGGCGACCAGACCGAGGCGGTGCTCGCTCAAGGGGACTTCGAAGGCGAGACGCCCCTCGGCTGGGCCGACACACACCACCCCGCGCTCAGCGAGACGGGCGGTGAGTACGACGGCGAGTTCCTGTTCATCAACGACAAGGCCAACGCGCGGATCGCCGTCATCCGGCTGAAGGACTTCATAACGATCCAGATCATGAGAAGCCCGCTGATCGAGTCGGACCACGGCGCGACCTTCGTCACCCCGAACACGGAGTACGTGATCGAAGCCGCCCAGTACCCGGCCCCGCTCGGAGGCGGCTACGCACCGATCGAGGAGTACAACACGGCCTACCGATCCGCCGTGATCTTCTGGAAGTTCGACCGCGAGAAGGAGCGGATCGTCGCCGAAGAGTCCTGGGCGATCGAGCTGCCGCCGTACATGCAGGACCTCTCGGACGCGGGGAAGCTCGCCAGCGAGGGCTGGGTCTTCCTGAACTCGTTCAATACCGAGCGCGCCTGGGGCGGCACCCTGGAGGGCAACCCGCCGCTGGAGTCCGGCGCCTCCCAGAACGACATGGACTACATGCACATCATCGACTACCGGCTGGGCGAGAAGCTGGTGGCGGAGGGCAAGACCACCGAGATCGCCGGAATGCGAGTCATCCCACTGGAGACGGCCGCGTCCTCGGGGCTGCTGCACTTCGTGGGTGAGCCCAAGAGCCCGCACGGCGTGGACGTCACGCCCGACGGCAAGGAGCTCGTCGTGTCCGGCAAGCTCGACACCCACGGCACCGTCTACAGCTTCGAGAAGATCAAGAACCTGATCGAGCAGAAGAAGTACGCCGGCAAGGACGACTACGGCATCCCGATCCTGCCCTTCGAGGAGGCGATTCGGGGCCAGGTGGAGCTGGGCCTCGGGCCGCTTCACACCCAGTTCGGCCCCGACGGCGATGCCTACACCTCGCTCTTCCTCGAATCGAAGGTGGTGCGCTGGAACGTCAAGGACCTGAAGGTGATCGAGAAGATCCCGGTGCACTACAACGTCGGCCACATCCTCACGGCCGAGGGCGACACCGTGAGCCCCGACGGCGGCTACCTGGTGTCCATGAACAAGTGGGCCATCGACCGGTTCAACGACGTGGGCCCCCTGCTGCCGCAGAACTTCCAGCTGATCGACATCTCGGGCCCGTCCATGCAGCTGCTCTACGACCTGCCCATCCCGATCGGCGAGCCCCACTACGCCCAGATGATCAAGGCCGACAAGCTCTCGCCCATCGACGTGTACACGCCGGTGGGCACGGACCCGATCACCCACCAGGTGGATCCTCATGCGGTGAAGGCGGGAGAGGAGCGCATCGAACGCAAGGCCGACGGCGTCCACGTCTACATGACGGCGGTGCGCAGCCACTTCTCGCCGGACATCGTGCGGGTGAAGGAGGGCGAGCAGGTCCACCTGCACATCACCAACGTGGAGCAGGCCAAGGACGCGACCCACGGCTTCGCGGTCGGTTCGTACAACCTGAACGCGAGCCTCGAGCCCGGCGAGCACGTGAACATGAGCTTCGTGGCGAGCCAGCCGGGTGTGTATCCGCTCTACTGCACGGAGTTCTGCTCGGCACTGCACCTGGAGATGGCGGGCTATCTCCTGGTCGAGCCACGATGAGATGGCGACCCGCCTCCGCGCAGAGCCGCGGCAACTGGCCCGGTTCTGCGCAGGGCTTTCGAGCCTCGGCGCCCTGCTGATCGCGGCGGGTGGGGAGGCTGCGGAGCCTGACCCTCCGCCCCGACCGCCCGCCTGTCGGGAGCTCGAGTCGGGCGCGGACCTCGGGCAGGAGCTGCGCGCGCTGCCCGGGGGTGGAGCGCTGTGCCTGGCACCGGGGGCCTATGACGGACCGCTACGCATCGGCTCGAGGCGCACGATCTGGGGCCCGCGCAGCGCGGTGATCCGCTCCCGGGGAGAGGGCACGACGGTAGAGCTCGCCGGTGAGGGCGCGGCGCTGCTGGGCGTCTCGGTGGACGGCAGCGGAGGGCGCTTCGACCTGCTCGATGCAGCAGTCGCCGTACGCGCCGACGACGCGCGCGTGGAGGGCATCGAGGTGCGAAATGCCCTCTTCGGCCTGCTGGCCGAGCAGGCGAGCCGCGTGGTGCTGCGCGGAAACCGCATCGTCGGAGATCCGGCCTCGCCCCTCGGTATGCGAGGCGACGGCGTGCGCATCTGGGAGGTGCGACAATCCCGTATCGAGCACAATCAGCTCGAGGACAGCCGCGACATGGTGGTGTGGTACGCATCGGGGAACCGCATCGCCGGGAACTCGGTCGCCCGTGGACGTTACGGCACACACCTGATGTACAGCCACGACAACGAGCTGGAAGACAACCGCTACGACAGCAACGTCGTGGGTGTCTTCATCATGTACAGCCGCAACGTGGTGCTGCGCCGCAACCAGCTGCTGCGCTCCTCAGGGGCGGCCGGCATGGGGATCGGTCTCAAGGAGTCCGGCAACATCCTGGCGGAGGCGAATCTCTTCGCGGGCAACCAGGTCTGCGTCTACACAGACACGAGCCCGCTCAGCCTCGACGAGACCAACCGCTTCGAGGGCAACTGGTTTCGCTCCTGTGGCACTGCGGTCGTCTTCCACGGCGGGGCCGAGCGCAACCAGTTCATGGGGAACAGCTTCCGCGACAACGCCGCCCACGTGCGCGTCGAGGGGCGCGGCGATGCCCAGCAGGCGAGCTGGCGCGGCAACGACTTCGACGACTACGCGGGCTACGACCTCGACGGCGACGGCGTGGGCGACCTCCCCTACGAGCTGCGCAGCCTCTCGGGCGATCTCACCGGGCGCCACCCCTCTCTCGCCTTCTTTCAGGGTGCGCCGGCCATGACTCTGGTAGAGCTGGTGGGGCGCGTCGTGCCCCTCTTTCGTCCCACCACGCTCCTGATCGACAGCGAGCCGCGCATGCGGCCGCACGACCTGCACCTGGCCGATGAGAGTTGAAGCCCGCGGCCTCGGCAAGCGCTTCGGGCGCGTGGCGGCGCTCCGCGACGTTGGCTTCGACTTGCCGGCCGGCCGCCGTGCGGCCCTGGTGGGGCCGAACGGCTCGGGCAAGTCCACACTCAACCGGATCCTGATGGGCCTGCTCCATTACGATGGAGAGCTACGCATCGACGGCCTGGCGCCGAGCCGCGAACGCGTGGAGATCGCTCGACGCATGGCCTACGTGCCGCAAACAGCCCCCGGCCTGGGCGCACCGCTGGGCGACCTGGTGCGGGAGCTCTCGCGGGTACGCGGCATGGACCCCGCGCGGGTGGTGTCGATCGCTGCCGAGCTCGACCTCCAGCTCGAGGATTTCGCCCGGCGACCCTTCCGCGCGCTGTCCGGAGGCACGAAGCAGAAGGTGCTGATCGCCCTGGCGCTGGCGTCGGAGCCCTCCCTGCTGATCCTGGACGAGCCGACTGGAAGCCTCGATGCACGCGGGCGCGAGCGCTTCCTCGGGCTCTGCGATCGCCTGCCGGACGACGCAACGCTGCTGCTCTGCTCGCACCACTTCGAGGAGGTGCGTCAGCTGGTGGACCACGTCCTCGTTCTCGACGAGGGACGTCTCGTCTACGACGGCGCCGCCACGGCCTTCCTCGACGGCTCGACGACGGGGGTGATCGAGGTACGCGTCGAGGGCGAGCGGGCGGTCGCCTGGCTCGTGGACCACGGCTTCCACCAGGGCGGGGGCGGCTGGTGGACGCGCGCCGCCGGTCGAAGCGAGAAGAGCGAGCTGTTGGTGAAGCTCGCCAACGAGCTCGGCAGCTCGTTGCGCGATGTCAGCGCTCGCGACCTGGAGCGGATCGAGGTGGAAGGGGCAGACGATGGGCGCCGCTGAGGCGCGCAGTGCGAGCGCGCGTGGGCGGCCCTGGCTGGCCCTCGCTGCCGGCGCGCTCGCGCTGGTTGGCCTCGGCCTGGTGCTGCGCGAGGTCTCGCTGGCGCAACGCCCACCGCAAGGGCCGGTGCCCGTGCCCTGGGATCGCGTGGCCTGCGCTCACTGCCGCATGCTGGTGAGCGAGCCACGCTTCGCCGCGCAAGCGCACCTGCGTGGCGGCGCCGTGCATCACTTCGACGACCCGGGCTGTGCGCTGCTGTGGGCCGAAGAACACGCAGACGCGCTGCACGAGCTGTGGTTCCGCGACTCCGCTTCCGAGCGCTGGCTGCGCCGCGGGGAGGCGGGCTTCGTCGCGGCGGAGCCCACACCCATGGGCTACGGCCTGGCCGCACGCCCGCTCAGCGACGCTGCGGCGATGTCGTCCACACGAGCCCTGGCTCTCGCTCGAGCGAACGACGCAAACGGGAGCAAGCCGTGAGCGCAGCTGCACACAGCGGCGTGGGGGCACCGGCTTCGAGCGGCGCGCCGGCGACTCCGCCCGGCAGCGACTTCGCGGCGATGGCGCGGCTCGACCTCGGGGAAGTGGTGCGCTCCCGCTGGCTGCTGGTGTGTCTGGGTCTCTACGGAGCCCTGGCCGGGATCTTCGTGCTCGTCGGCCTGCGGGAATCCGGCGTGGTGGGCTTCACCGGCATGGGCCGCGCGCTCTTCTCCCTGTGCCACGCCCTGGTGCTGCTGCTGCCCCTCATGGCACTCGCCGTCACGGGCCAGGTCGTGAACCGCGCCCGCGACGAGGGGGCACTCGAGCTCTTCATGAGCCAGCCGGTGAGGCGCGCCAGCTACTTCGGCGCGGTGAGCCTGGTGCGCACGCTGGCGCTGGCGCTACCCCTGGCGCTCGTATTCCTCCTGCTCGCGGCACTGGGCAAGATCGTCTTCGGCGAGGCCGTCGCGTGGTCGTTCTTCGCCCGCTCGGCCGCGGTCAGCGCCGCGCTACTGTGGGCCTTCGCCGCGCTGGGGCTCGCCACCTCGGTGCACGTCCGGCAACCGGCGCGCGCCATGACCTATCTGATCCTGTTCTGGGTGGCGGGAGTGGCGCTGCTCGACTTCGGCCTGATCGGGCTGATGCTCGGCTGGGAGCTGAACCCGCGCGCCGTCTTCGCCATCGCCGCGCTCAATCCGGTCGAGGCCGCGCGGCTCGCGTTGCTCAGCGCGGCCGAGCCGGACCTCGCCACGCTGGGGCCCGTGGGCTTCTATCTTGCGAACCAGGTGGGCGCCTCGGGGCTGCTGGCCTGGGGCATCGCCTGGCCGCTGGCCTTCGGCAGCCTGGTCTGGGCATTCGCGCTGCGCCGCTTCCGGCGCAGCGATCTCGTCTGAGCCGCCTGCTCGAGCTCAACGGAGGACACATGAATCGCACGCTGGAGACCTTCTACCACCACCTCGGCCGGCCACTGCGCTTCCGCTCGCGGATCCTGCTGGGATTTCTCGTGATCCCCCTCGGGCTGTGCTTCACCGCGCCCCTCTGGAACATCCACATGCTGGCACCGCAGTACCCGAACGGGCTGAACCTGGAGATCTACGCCCACACGGTGGGAGGCGACGTCCAGGAGGTGAACACGCTCAACCACTACATCGGCATGGCGGCCATCGACCGCGCCGCGCTGTCGGATCTCGACTGGATCCCCTTCGCACTCGGCGCACTCATCGTGCTGACCTTGCGGGTGGCGGCGTTGGGGGAGAACCGCTCACTCATCGACCTGCTCGTGCTCACCAGCTATTTCGCCGTTTTCTCGATGGGACGCTTCGCCTACAAGCTCTACGTCTTCGGGCACAACCTCGACCCGAAGGCTCCATTCACCGTCGAGCCCTTCACCCCGGCCATCTTCGGGACCAAGCAGATCGCGAACTTCACCACCAGTAGCTACCCGGAAGCGGGGAGCTACTGGATGGGCGTCTTCGGCCTCGGGCTGCTCGTGGTACTCGCGTGGAACTGGCGGGGCGCCTTTCGCGGAGTGGCCCGCGACGCCCCTCGGGCCTAGCGGGCCTAGCGGCACGGACGCACAAGTCGCGGTTCGTAGGCAACGGCCGGATTCGTCATCCTGTGCCCGTGAGCGCTTCCGCCATCGACCACGAGATCGAGCTCGGCAGGCACGGCGTCACGACGGTGCGCGACATCCCGGGGCCGCCGGGTGCACCCGCGGTGATGTTGCTGCACGGGCTCGGCGCCACGGCACGCCTCAACTGGGGACCCTGCTTCCGGCCCCTGTCCGAGCACTTCCGCGTGCTCTCCGTCGACCATCGGGGCCACGGCCGCGGGCTGCGCACGCGCCGCTTCGCGCTGGAGCAGTGCGCCGACGACGTGGCCGCGGCCGCGGCAGCCCGCGGCGTCTCGCGCTTCATTCCCGTCGGCTACTCCATGGGCGGGCCGATCGCCTCGCTGGTGTGGCGACGCCACCCGGAGCAGGTCGCGGGCCTCGTCCTGTGCGCCACGGCGCGCCACTTCATTGTGCGTCCCCTGGCCCGTCTGGCCCGGCTCACGTTGCCCCTGGCCTGGAGCCTGGCTCGACTGGCGCCCTCGGTAACCCACCAGCGCCTGCTGCGGCGCATGCTCGCGCGCATCGAGCACCCGCAGCTGCGCGAGCGCGTGTTCCTGGAATTCGCGGGCCACGATCCGGCCTCGGTGCTCCAGGCCAGCCACGCGCTGAGCGGTTTCTCCTCCCACGACTGGATCGGCAGCGTCGACGTTCCCACCGCGGTGGTGATCACCACCCGCGACGAGCTGGTTCCTCCCGGGCGCCAGCGCAAGCTCGCCGAGTCGATCCCCGGCGCGGAGATCTTCGAAGTCGATGGCGACCATGGCGCCTGCGTCGCGCGGGTCGATCGCTTCGTGCCGGCTCTCGTCGAGGCCTGCCGCAGCGTCGCGCGCCGCAGCCGCGAGCCAGCCTGCTAGCCTCGCGGGCGAGGCCCCCACAGGCGCACGCTCGAGGAGAGGAGAACGCCATGATCGACCTGCACTACTGGCCCACCCCCAACGGCAAGAAAGTGACCATCCTGCTGGAGGAATGCGGCCTGCCCTACCGCATCGTTCCGTGCAGCATCGGACGCGGGGATCAGTTCAAGGACGAGTTCCTCGGCATCAGCCCGAACAACCGCATGCCGGCCATCGTCGATCACGAGCCGAGCGACGGCGGCGAGCCGATCGCGCTGTTCGAGTCCGGTGCCATCATGCTCTACATCGCCGAGAAGGCGGGCCAGTTCTACCCGCAGGATCTGCGCAGCCGCCACGAGGTGAACCAGTGGCTGATCTGGCAGATGGCCAACCAGGGCCCCAAGACGGGCGAGTGCGGCCACTTCCGGCGCGTGGGCGAGAGCCAGGGCGACCAGTCCTATGCAGTGACGCGCTTCACCGACGAGGTGAACCGGCTCTACGGCGTGATGAACAACCGCCTCTACGACCGCCGCTACCTGGCCGGCGAGGAGTACAGCATCGCCGACATGATCTCCTACCCCTGGACGGTGAACTGGGAGGGCCAGGACCTGGGCGAGTTCCCGTACTTCAAGCGCTGGTTCGAGGAGCTCCGCGCGCGGCCAGCCGTGCAGAAGGGCATGGACGCCGGCAGTGAGCTGACGGTCGACTACGCCTCGCTATCGAAGCAGGAGATCGAACACGTGCGCAAGCTGCTCTACAACCAGCGCGCGCGTCCGGCCCCTGAAGGCGGCCTGCTCTAGGCCCGAGCTCGGACCCCGCTAGAGCACTGCTCCGCTCGCTCGCCGCTTGCGACGCTGGCGCAACCACATGAGCGGCGGCAGCAGGAACGCCAGCTCGAAGCCGATCCCGCAACCAACGCCCGACATGACCGCCGCGTTGATGATCTTCTGGCGGTCCTTCGAGAGCAGGAAGCCCTCGGAGCGCTGATCATTCGCGGCGTGCGCGACCTGGCTGATGTAGGCACCCCCGTTGGGGTAGAGCTCGTCCAGCGTGGCCTGGTCAAAGGGGAGCACACTGCTCGCCAGGCGGCAGGCGAGATTCGCGATCCCCTGCAGGAAGGGCGGCAGCGACGGATCCGCCACGTTGCCCGGCACGTAGGTGGCAACGGGCACCTCGAGCGACACCGGCCGCACCCCTCCCAAGCCGTTGCCGAACTCGTCGCGCTGGACCACCCCATCGACCACGTCCATCTGTACCCCGGGCGGCGGCGCGATACCCCTCTGGACCTGCTGCTCCAGGCTCTCCCACAGCGCGTTCAGCACGTAGGAGAAGAAGACCGGACCGTCAGCCGTCGAGTTGATCTCGAATTGACACAGGTCTTCGAGGCTGAGACCGGGGACCACCTCAATGCCCTTGTGCACGATCAGGTGGCCGGCGCCGGCGACCTCGTAGTAGCGGAAGGTCGAAGTATCCGCCTGGCGCCCAACGGTCCCGAAGAGGATCTCGATGTCCGTCTCGCTGTTCGCGTGAACGACCGGAACGGGCAGGTCGGTGCTGACGAGGTTGTCGGGGTACTGCAACCGCGGGGTGCAGTCCGGGTAGGGAGGCGACCCCTCGGCTCCGCAGGCCGGCCCGAAGTTGATGGGCCGAGCCGACGCGGCCTGCTGCACGAAGTAGCCGTCATTCACGTCGAAGTGGAAGCCGCTGGCATAGGTGACCATCGAGCCGCCCTGCTGCGACTGGCCGGCGTGGTAGATGCGCTCCACGTCGAAATCGTCGGGCAGCGGGTTGTCGGGCGAGTCGCCCTTCAGCAGGTTCGCGATCTGGCTGACCATCTCGAAGGCGAGGCCGTTCTCCGGCAGCGACAGCGTGGAGTAGCGGGTGCCGCAGGTCGGCGGCAATACGTTGAAGAGGCGGCAGCCGCCCACCAGGAAGCCGAGGGACGTGGTGCTGTTGGTCACCCCCACGTAGATGACGCCCTCGCGGCCGAAGTACTCGGCCGATGCATCCCATGCCGGGGCCGTGTCGAAGCCGGCCGTCGAGTTCCACCACTCGATCACCACGGTGCCCTTGAAGACGCCCTGCGACGTCGGGCGCCGCACGATGATGCGCGTCTTGTAGTCGCCTTCCCCGATCGCCACCGTGTCGGTCGGCCCGAGGGGCGGATCGTTCGCATAGTTGTAGAGCGTCGCCGTGCCGGAGACGAAGTACTCCTCCTGGACGTATTCGTGCGCCAGCCCGCCGATGGTTCGGAAGCCGGGCACGAAGGCATCGCCTTGGTCGTCGGGCGGCAGCTCGACGGTGACCGGATCGGTCGGCCCGGCTGCAAGCGCCGAGTACGCGACCCCCACAACGAGCGCCGCAGCAAGACAGGATATCGATCGAACGAATGAGCACATGATCTGCATGGTGAATCCCCAGCCCCCCTGCGGGCCATTCTGCACCCTGCGACCGCTGAGCGATAGCCAAAAAGCCCCACCCGCGGGGAACCACGGCCATCCGGCTGGAGCCCTTGTTTGGCTGGCGCCCGGTTGTTTGGTTGGCAAACGGTGCCGCCCGGGGACTCGTCATCGGTGGGAAGCCCCTAAGGGGGCGAAATTCCACATTGTGCGCACGCGCGTCGGCTTTCAGGATGAGTTCAGCCGCCAACCGGACGATGGGAGCTGACATGGCGAAACACTTCTACGACCGCCTCTCTGCGATGGACAACACCTTCCTCGTCTCGGAGGCCCCGACGACCCCGATGCACGTGGGCGCCATCGAGATCTTCGAGGACGGCCCCCTGCGGACGGAGGATGGGGGCATCGACATCGCCAAGATCCGCGCCGCCTACATGGGCGTCCTACACCGGATCCCCCGCTACCGGCAGAAGCTCCAGTGGATTCCATTCGAGAATCGCCCGGTCTGGGTCGACGACCCGCACTTCAACATCGACTACCACGTTCGCCACGTGAGTCTTCCCCGGCCCGGCCGCGAGGCAGAGCTTCGCCGCGTGGCCTCGCGCGTTCTCGCCAACCACCTCGACCGGCGGCGGCCCCTGTGGGAGATCTGGGTGGTCGAAGGCCTCGAGAGGGACCGCTTCGCCATCATCGCCAAGACCCACCATTGCATGCTGGATGGCTCTTCGGGCGTCGAGATGGCGCAGATCCTGCTGTCGCCCTCGCCCGAGGTCGAGATCGCGGAGCCCAAGCCCTGGTTCCCTCGGCGTGCGCCGACGCCGCTCCAGCTGGCCCGCGACGAGACCTGGCGCCGGGCGACGCTGCCGCTGCGAGCGGTGCGCGGATTTCGCGAGTTCCGTGCCGAGGCGGAGGACCTGGGTGCCGAGATCCGCGCTCGCGCCACCGCCCTGCGTGACTTCTTCGGCTCGAGCGCCAAGCCCAGCTCCGACACGCCGCTGAACGACGCACTGGGCCCCCACCGGCGTTTCGACTGGCTGACGCTGGCGCTCGACGACGTGAAGGCGGTGCGCAAGGCGCTGGACTGCACGGTCAACGACGTCGTCCTCGCAACGGTGAGCCACGCCTTCCGCGGATTCCTGAAGGGGCGCCAGGTCGCCGTCGATGGCATCACGTTCCGCGCGTCGACCCCCGTGAGCACGCGCGCAGACGACGAGCGCAGCCAGATGGGAAACCGCGTCTCCACCTGGTTCGTCGACCTGCCCTTGGGCGAGCCGGACCGGCGGGCGCAGGTCGCGGCGATCCGGGCCGAGACCCGCTGCCTCAAGGAGTCCCGCCAGGCGATGGGCATGGAAATGCTCATGGCGGCCGCCGAGTATGCGCCCTCGGGAATCCTGGCTCTGGGCGTCGGGCTCGCCTCGGGCCCCGCCAACACGATCGTGACGAACGTTCCCGGGCCCCAGTTCCCGCTCTACATGCTGGGCGCCAGAATGCTGGCGATCATCCCCAAGGTGCCGCTGCTCGAGAACATCGGCCTGGGGATCGCGCTGATGAGCTACAACGGCCGCGTCTTCTTCGGCTTCACGGCGGACTACGATCTGGTCCCCGACCTCGACCACTTCGTCGCCCTCGTGGCGAAGTCCTTCGCTGGCCTCGCCGCCGCGGCGGGAGTCGAGATCTCGGATTCGCCCGAGGACGGGGCCGCGTCCCGCCCGCGCTTGCTGCCGCCCGTCCAGGTTTCAGGGGGGTAGAGCCTCAGACGGATAGAGGCGGCCACCCCGCAGCGAGCCGCGACGGGAGAGGGGCCGCGCTCGGCGGCGAGGTGCCGTGACCCAGAGCCCCAACGCCAATGCCCTCAACAGCTGGTGCGATTTTCAGAAGGCTTCGACTCGGCCCTGCCCTGAGTCACGACACAAGACGCTTCGCCTGGGTCCTCCGGGCGGGAGCTGCGTGTCCCGCGTCGTAGAGAGGTGTAGGGCCTGCGCCTTTCCACAGCTTTGCCAGCACGTGAACTCCACTTCACGAGGGGGCGCGCGCACGTTCTCCGCGCTTTCTGGCCCGAAGGGCTCGTGTCGCGCTGCCATCGCCGCGCTTGAATCTGGGTCCGCCTCCCCTCAGAATGCTCCCCGGGGTATCCGAGATCACGGAAGCGGAGCACAACGACTGCCCGGCGTGTGGGGCCTCCAACCGGCCCGGCCGCCGCTTCTGCGGGCAATGCGGGGTGCGCTTCAAGCCCGAGTGTCCCGCGTGCGGCCAGGAGAACGAGGCCGGTGAGCGCTTCTGCGGGGAGTGCGGCGCACCGCTCGAGGCGGGGGCAGTAGCATCGGCAACCCCCGCCGCCGCTACCTCAGAGAGCCAGCCACCCTCGCCGCCGCCCCCGCCCGCGACTCCCGACCCGACCAGCGTCTCCCGCGGTCGCTACGCGATCCAGCGTTTCCTCGGCGAGGGCGCGCGCAAGCGGGTCTTCCTGGCGCGCGACCAGCGCCTCGACCGCGACGTGGCCCTGGCGATCGTCAAGACCGAGGGTCTCGATGCCACCAGCCTCACCCGCGTGCGCCGCGAGGCCGAGGCCATGGGGCGCCTGGGCGACCACCCGAACGTGGTCACCGTCTTCGACGTCGAGGAGGAGCGGGATCAGCTCTTCATCGTGAGCCGCTACGTGCCCGGCGGTGACCTCGAGGCGCGCCTGCGCGAGGCCGACGAGCATCGGCTTCCGGTGGCCGAGGCACTGCGCATCGCCAGCGACGTGGGGCGCGCGCTCCAGCACGCCCACGAGCGGGGCGTGATCCACCGCGACGTCAAGCCCGGCAACGTCTGGCTCGACGCCGCGGGCACCGCACTGCTCGGTGACTTCGGCCTCGCAGCGCAGGGCGACCAGCCGCGCCTCACCCAGGAGGGAACCATGCTGGGGACGGTGGCGTACATGCCGCCCGAGCAGGCCCTGGGCCGAGTCGCCGACGCCCGCAGCGATCTCTACGCGCTGGGCGCCAGCCTCTACGAGATGTTGGTGGGAACGCCGCCCTTCCCGGGTGAAGACACGGTCGCGGTCATCGCTCAGCACATCAACTCCGCACCGGTGAATCCGAGCTGGCACGAGAAACGGGTTCCGAAGGCCCTCGACGCGCTGGTACTGCGGCTGCTGGCCAAGGATCCCGACGAGCGGCCGGCCAGCGCGAGCGACGTCCTGGACGCTCTCGCGGAGATCGCCAGCGCCGAGGCCGACCGCTCCACGTCGGTCGGCACGTCTCGCTCCGAAGACACCTTGCCGCCCGCCAGCCTGGGGCTCTTCGTTGGACGCGACCGTGAGCTGGCACAGCTCCAGGACATTTTCGCGCGCGTGCTCGCGGGCGAGGGCTCGCTGGCGATGCTGGTGGGCGAACCGGGCATCGGCAAGACGCGTTTGTCGAAGGAGTTCAGCGTTCACGCCAAGCTTCGCGGCGCGCAGGTAGCGATGGGTCCCTGCTACGAGGGCGAGGGCTCGCTGGCCTACGAGCCCTTCATCGGGGCGCTACGCCAATACATGGGTCTGCACGACGACGCCACCCTGGCTGAGCACCTGGGGCCGGGCGCGCCGGAGCTGGCCGCGCTGGTTCCCGAGATCCGTGAGCGCTTCCCCGACTTGCCGGAGGCACCGCCCCTCGAGGGCGAGGCCGAGCGGCAGCGCCTCTTCGAGAGCGTGGCGAGCTTCGTCAGCCGCGCCGCGGCCCACACTCCGTTGGTGATGATCCTCGACGACCTGCACTGGGCCGACAAGCCGACGCTGCTACTCGTGCTGCATCTGACGCGGCGCATCCGCAACGACCGCGTGCTGCTGATCGGCACCTACCGCGACGTCGAGCTGGAGCGCACCCACCCGCTGGCGGAGACCGTCGCCACGCTGCGTACGGATGGCCTCTACGAACGCGTGCTGCTGCGCGGCCTCGACGCTGCCGGCGTCGCCGCCCTGCTCAGCGCTCGCGCGGGTGGCCAGCAGGTGCCGGAGGGCTTCGCCACGCGCATCCGCCAGGAGACCGAGGGCAACCCCTTCTTCGTCGAGGAGGTGGTCAAGCACCTGATCGAGATCAACGCGATCCGCCGCGAGCAGGGCGAGTGGGTGGGCGACCCCAGCGTAGTGGAGCGCAGCATTCCCGAGGGCGTGCGCGAGGTGATCGGCCACCGGCTCACGCGCCTCTCGGAGCGTTGCAACGCCATGCTCACGATGGGCTCGGCCATGACCGGGGGCTTCGGCTTCGAGGTGCTCGGCGCCGTGTGCGAGGAGCCCGAGGACGAGCTGCTGGACCTGCTCGACGAAGCCCTGCGCGCCCAGGTGATCCGCGAGCGCGATGGCAGCGGCGGCGGCACCTACGAGTTCAGCCACGCGCTGATCCGCCAGACGCTCTACCACGAGCTCAGCACGCCGCGCCGCGTGCGCCTCCACCGCCAGATCGGTGAAGCACTCGAGAAGCGCTACGGCCTCGACTCTGCGCCGCACCTGGCGAGCCTGGCCTACCACTTCTTCCAGGGCGCACCGGGCGGCGACGTCGAGAAGGCGATCGCCACCTCCATGCGCGCCGCCGAGCACGCACTGGGCCAGATGGCCTGGGAGGAGGCCGCGACGCACACCGGCCGCGCGCTGGAAGCGCTGGAGATGCTGGCCGGGGCCTCGGATCAGCAGCGCTACGACCTGCTCTTCGCCCTGGGGGAAGCCCAGAGACTCGCCGGCGAACGCGTCGAATCGCGCAAGCACCTGGCGCAGGCCGCGGAGATCGCGCGACGCCTCGGCGACAACGAGCTGCTGGCCCGTGCCGTGCTCGGCTACGCGGCCGAGGACGTGACGGTGCAGTTCGACCCGCCGGAGATCGCAGAGCTGCTGGAGGAGGCCCTCGAGGCGATAGGGCCCGCGGACCACGAGCTCCGCGCTCGGCTGCTCGCGCGGCTGGTGATCGCCCTGCTGTTCGACCCGGACTCGGAGCGCAAGATGGCGCTGGCGCGCGACTCCGTCGCGATGGCGAGGCGTCTCGGTGACGGCGAGCTGCTTTGTCGCGCCCTCTTCATCCACGACATCGTGTCTCCGTCCCGCCTCGACGCCAGCCGCGCAGCCGAACGGACCGAGATCTGGGAGCTGGCCGTCGACTCCGGCGACCCGACCCTGTTCATGGGAGCCAGCTTCATGCGCCTCTGGGACGCGGCAAAGAGCCGCGACGCCGCCACCCTCGACGAGGCCCTGGGTGACTACCGGCGACGCATCGAGCCGATGCGACAGCCCGCACTGACGTGGTACTCGGCGGTGCACGACGCGGTCATCGCCGAACTCCGGGGCCCTATGGACGAGGCAGAGCGGAAGGTCGAGGAAGCCGTCGTCCTCGGGAGGCGCTGCCAACACCCCCTGACAGAGTTCTTCTACGCGGCTCACCGCAACGTTCTGCAACGGAGCCGGGGTGGCGACCCCAAGGCGGCGGAGCGCATGGTCGAGGTCTTGGAGAGCGCGCTCGGCCAGCAGGTCGGCGCGGGTGCTACCTACGCGGACGCACTGCTCGAAGTCGGCCGCAGCGATGAGGCGCGGGAGTGCTACGAGCGCACCGCCCAGCTGGACTTCGCCGACATCCCCCGCGACGTGACCTGGTTCGGCCGCATCTTCTTCGCAGCCCGGGTCTGCACCGCCCTGGGCGACCGCGCCCGCGCACGCACTCTGTGCGAGCTGATCGAGCCGTACGCGGCGGAGATGTCTATCTCCGGGCCCTTCGCGCTCTTCTGGGGACCCATGACGCTCCCCCTCGGGCGCCTGGAGGGTCTGCTCGGGAACCTGGAGCGCGCGGTCGAATGCTACGAGGACGCGCTGGAGGGAATGGAGGGGCTGCGCTTCCGGGTCCTGGCGGTCGGCATCCAGCTCGAGCTGGCCCGGATCCTGGTGCAGCGCGACGCCCGGGGAGACCGCACTCGCGCCCTCGAGCTGGCCGGGGCCGCCCTCGCGACGGCGGAAGAGCTGGGCATGCCCCCGAGCGTCGAGGAAGCGCTGGCGTTGAAACTCGAGCTCCAGGGCATCGAGCGCAGCGGCGACGTCAAGCAGTCCGTCTACCTGGTGGCCGAGGCCGTCGAGCACAAGCGGCCGGACCTCGGTAGCCACGCCGCGCCGGACGGCACTGTCACGCTGCTCTTCAGTGACATGGAGGGCTTCACCTCGATGACCGAGCGTCTCGGCGACCTCGAGGCTCGCGAGGTGATCCGCGCGCACAACCAGCTGGTGCGCGAGCAGCTCGGCGCCCACGGGGGCTACGAGGTGGAGCTCCAGGGCGACGGCTTCCTGCTGGCCTTCGGAAGCGCCCGCCAGGGTCTGCTGTGTGCCGTTGCCATCCAGCGCGCCTTCGCGGCGCGCGGGTCTCTACACGGCGAGCCGATTCGTGTGCGCATCGGTGTTCACACCGGAGAGGCCCTACGCGACGCCGACAAATTCTTCGGCAAGACGGTGATCCTCGCCGCCCGCATCGCCGCCGAGGCCGGGGGCGGCGAGATCCTGGCCTCCAGCCTGGTGCGTGATCTCACCCAGAGCACCGGCGACCTGCGCTTCGGCAGCGAGCGCGAGGCCCAGCTCAAGGGGATCTCCGCCCCGCAGCGCCTGGTGGCAGTGAACTGGCGCTAGGCCCGCCTGACTCGACGCCTCCTGCCGACGCGGAAACGTGTCGGGGGCGCATGTTAGGATCGTGTGTATGCAGGCGTCTCCCCCCAACGCCGGCGCGGCGGCTGTGGACCCTCTCACGCCCTACCTGGAGGACTGCCGCTCGCGCGTCCTGGAGGAGATCCAGCGGCTGATGCCGGCCCGCCCGCGGCACGGCGGGCTGCTCTACGAGCTGATGCTCGACTACCCCCTGCGCGGCGGAAAGGCCCTGCGTCCGGCGCTCTGCATCGCTTCTTGCCGGGCGCTGGGGGGGCACAGCGAGGCCGTGCTGCGGACGGCGGCGGTGCTGGAGCTCTACCACAACGCCTTCCTGATCCACGACGACGTGGAGGACGGCTCCGAGAAGCGCCGCAGCGAGGCCACCCTCCACCGCCTTCACGGTGTGCCGATCGCGGTCAACGTGGGCGACGGAATGCTCGCCCTCAGCATGGAGCCCCTGCTCGAGAACATCGAGCTCGTGGGCCTGGGCCGGGCGCTGCGCATCCTGCAGACGATCGCGCGCATGGCCCGGGAGTCGGCCGAGGGCCAGATGATGGAACTCGACTGGGTGCGCCGCGCGCACTGGACCCCCTCGGACCGCGACTACGTGCGCATGGTCTACAAGAAGACCTGCTGGTACACCTTCCTCGCGCCCGTCCTCGTGGGCGCCATCGCCGCAGGTGCCGACGACGCGACCCTGCGCGCCCTGGCCCGCTTCGCGACGCCTCTGGGCGTGGCCTTCCAGATCCAGGACGACGTCCTCAACCTGTTCGGCGACGAGGCCCTCTACGGCAAGGAGATCGATGGGGATCTCTGGGAGGGCAAGCACACCCTGATGCTGATTCACGCCCTGCGCTCGGCGCCGCCCGAGGCCCGCGCGCGCGCGCTGGCCGTGCTCGCCAAGCAGCGGCCCCCGCAGCGAGGGCCTGCGGATCCCGAGCTCTACCGCGGCGAGGCCGACGTGCGCTTCCTGCGCGCGCAGATCGAGGAGTCGGGCGGAGCAGACTACGCCCTCGGGCAGGCGCGGCAGCGGGCGGAGCGGGCGCGCCGCGGCCTGCGAGCCGCCGCGTCGAGCTGGCCCGAGTCGAGCCACCGGGCCTTCCTCGAGGGCCTGGTCGACTACGTGGTCGAGCGGGATCGCTGAGCATGCGAAGCAGAGGCCATCCAGCATGACCAAGAGCCCTCGCGAGGAGCCGATCCGGATGCGCGACGTCACTGAGCTGAAGCGGGGCCTGGCGCGAATGCACGAGCAAAGCCGGGAGCGAGGCCCGCAACCCGAGCCCGGCGAGCAGCTCGCGGAGCTGCGCCCGGGTACGTCGCCCTACGAGGCGGCGCAGCGCCTGTTCGAAGCACGCGAGCAGCGCATGGACGAGCGCGAGCAGTGGGCCGCTGCACTCGCGCAAGAGCTGCTCCCGCCCCTGGCGCCCGGCCACGGCGAGCTCGAGCCGCTGCTGCGCGCGCTCCAGCAGCAGGTGCTGCAGCACCCGACGGCCTTCCGAGCCGGCTTCGCCGCCCTGGCTGCGGAGGGACGCCGCTTCGCCGAGACACCGGAGGGCGCCGCCTGGCAGCAGCGCCTGGCCCAATCGCCGCTGTTGCCCCAGGCCCGGCTGCTGCTGAAGATGCTGTCGCTCTCGATGCTCGACGAGCGAGAGCCCGAACGCCTGCCCTCCGCCTATGTCGAAGGGTTGCTGCGGGCGGCAGCAGCCGAGCACGGCGACAGCATTCTGAGCCGCCTCTTCGGAGCAGATCCCGATGTTGGATGAGCAGCGCGACGGCTCGCAGCGCGAGGATCCGTGGCTGCCGCTGCTGCTCGGCCTGGTGGCGTTCGCCGAGCGGGTGGGCGCCGAGATCGAAGCCAGCGCCGACGCGCCGCCCCCGGCACAGCCGAGCTCGGCCGGGGGAGCCGAGCCCGCCCTCGAGCTCTTGCTGGGAGCGGTCTCGCTGCGCCGCACACTGCTGGGAACGCTCGCCGAACTGGCAGCCGAGGCCGCGCCGCCGGAGCCCACACCCCCCCGCGCCAGAGCCGGAGGAGGCCTGCTGCGATGAGAGCGCGTCCTTCAAACGTCCGCGCGGCGCGAGCTGCGCTGGCCGCCGTGATCGCGCGGGGCGACTACTGGCGCCGCCCGCCGGCCGCGACGCGAGGCGACTGTTTCAAGGAGTGGACGCACTTCTGCGTCCTCACCGAAGAGCTCTGCCTGCTGGTAAACTGGAGCCTCAGCAGTCGCGCCGACGGCTCCGAGGCCGGGCGTCTCACGCTGCTGGCGCGCAGCGCCGACGGGGTCTGGGAGGGCGACGCCGAGGCGCTCGAGCCGAGTGATCTGCACGTCCCGGCCGGCTGCATCGGTGCCGATCTGGGCGACTCCCGGCTGCGCTTTCGTGACGGCGCCTACGAGCTGCACGCACGTCTGGCTCGCCGCCCGCTCGAGGTGAGGCTGCGCTTGCAGCCACGCTCGCGGCCCGCGCTCACCAGCAGCATCCCGCTGAGCCGTCGCCACAGCATGAAATGGTTCGTGGTGCCACGCCTGGAAGCAGACGGCGAGGTCCGCATCGGCTCCCGACACTTCCAGCTCTCGCGAGCACCCGCCTACCACGACCACGACTGGGGCGAGTTCGAGTGGGGCGGCGATTTCTCCTGGGAGTGGGCCATCGCCGTGCCCGAGGAACCGTCGCCCAGCCTGATCTTCCAGCGCATCTCGAATCGCGCGCGCACCCACACGCTCTCCCAGGGGCTGCTGCTGTGGCACCGGGGCGAGCACTTCCGAACGCTGCACGCGGGCGACCTGGAGGTGCGCCCGCAAGGCTTGCTGCCCGCGGGCGGCGCGCTGCGCGTGCCGCGCGTGATGTCGCTGGTTTCGCCCGGCCGCGCGGCCGATCTTCCCCAGCGCATCGAGCTCTCAGCCCGCAGCGGCGACGACGTCCTCGAGGGCGCCTTCGAGCTCCAGGACCTGGCGCAGGTGGCGGTTCCCAACGACGGCGACCTGGGAACCAGCGTGATCTCCGAGTGCCACGCACGCGCGCACTTCGAGGGGAAGCTGCGCGGCCAGCGGCTGCGCCTGGAGGCCCCCGCCATCGTGGAGCTGAACCGTGCCGAGCCCTGAGTTCCCGGTCTTCCTGGAGCGCTCCCTCGACGTCCTGCGCGAACAGGTGCCCGAGGCGTATCGGGAGCTCGACGCCAGCCTGGCCGGGCAGCGCCTGCGCGTGGCCGTGGATGGCGCCGCCCGGGTACTGCGCTTCGCTGGCGGGGAGCACGCGCTCGCCCCGGACGGCGCCGCCGATGCAGAGCTCCGCACCCGGGGCGAAACCATCCTCGCCCTGGTCGACGGCGAGCTCGGCCTGCTCGATGCCATCACCCGCGACGCGCTCTTCCTGCGCGGCCCGGTGGAGGCCGTCGTGCGCCTCGATGCGGCGCTACACGCCTATCTGGCCGGAGCGGTGCGCGCGCCCGGCTTCCCTCCGCTGCTCCACGCCTATCGCAGCGGAGTTCTCGCTGCCCAGGAACCTTGCTGAGGAGTACCCACCATGGCCAAAGACGCAGCCTTCTCACCCCTTTGGACCGACCTCGCCCTCACGCGAGAGAAAGCCGCCAACGGCACGCCCATCGTCACCATCTTCGGCGCCGGCGTCGCCGGTCTCTCCGTCGCGCACGAGCTGATCGAACGAGGCTTCGCCGTGCAGGTCGTCGAGGTCAAGAAGGACCCGGACGAGGAGTACGCCTGCCAGGTAGGCGGCCTCGCGGCCAACCAGATCGCGCGGCTCCCGGCCGACGTACCGCGCCTCCACCCCTACCTCTACGACGAGAATCCGGGCTCCGAGGAGGCCTACAAGGCAAACGACGCCGACGATCCCGTGCCGGTAAGCGTGGAGCGGGGCAGCCTGGTCTGGGTGAAGCAGAACACTCCCAAGGAGGAGCTGCTCGTCCGCATCGACGACCAGAAGCTCGATCCCATCTCCACCGAAACCAACGCGGGAGTCGCCAAGTCGCCCGAGGAGATCCGCGACGACATCCTGAAGGCGGTCGACGCGGTCGACGCGCTGGACGATATCGAGGCCCTCGCCGTGCAGGAGAGCGGCTACTTCGGGCTCCAGGTGCGCGCCAAGCAGGCCGGCCGCGCCCCGCGCGTGAGCGTCGTGGCGAAAGACGGCGAGGGCAAGTCCAAGCCCAGCGAGCTCGTCGGCTACGAGAACGTCGGGGCGCTGGGCGTACTCCGCGCGGTGGAGATGCAGGAAGCGGCGAACCGCTTCCGGGTCGTGGAGCGCATCCAGTTCGAGCGCCCCCTGGTAGGGGACTGGCGAGCGCTGCCGGACGACCACGGCGTCACCAACGACAGCAAGCTCGACTCGCTCTGGAAGAAGCTGAAGCAGGCCTTCCAGGACTACAGCGAGGCGAGCAGCGCCCTGATCGACTCCGAGCTGGAGCAGGAGGAACAGGATCTCATGCTCTCCAAGCGCATGAGGCAGCACGAGCAGCTCTTCGTGGAGATCCGCGCCCACACCGATGGGGATGGGGACGCCCAGACCAACCGCGAGCTCTCCCTGGAGTGGGGCATCGAGGTGCGCAAGCAGCTGCTGGCTCGGAACGTCGCCGACGGCGACAAGATCGAGGACCTGCACGAGCGCCTGGTCGTGGTTCCGCTGGGGGGCGATGAGCCGCTCGGTAACCCGCGCCTCGTGTCCGGGCGAAGGCGCTCGAACCGCGTCGAATTCCGCATCGTCGAGAACGCGGTACCCGGCGAGCACGGGTATCGCTTCTTTCCCCGTTTCTACAAGCACCTCTTCGACTCCATGAAGCGGACACCGATCCTCGACGACGAGGGCCTCGAGACGGGCGAGACGGCCTTCGACCAGCTCGAGGCCACAGACATCATCGATCTCGCCTTCGACACCGAGAAGCGGGAGGACGCATGGGAGGAGCGCCGCAGAACGGGGAAGGACGTGCCGGCGCGCAAGCGCTACCACGATCCCGAGCCCGTCTCCATGCGGGCTCCCCGCTCCATCGAGGAGCTGCGCCGACTGCTGTGGATCCATCTGGACCGGTATCGCGTCCACATCAGCGAACGCGACATCGTGCGTCTCCAGTACAAGCTGCTCAAATTCCTGACCACCTCGAGCGCGCGCCGGAAAAGTGAGTTGGAGAAGATGACCTGGTGGGAGTACCTGGGAGCGGACCAGCCCGGCTACTACTCCGAGCAGATGCAGGCGGTTCTCCAGGACACGCCCCAGGCCCTGGCAGCCATGAACGCCCAGGAGACCGACGCCCGCACCATGGGTACGGTCTACTGCCAGCTCCTGCTGGACAGCGTCGGCGACGCCTCGGAATCGAACCACACGCTAAACGGTCCCACCTCGACCGCCTGGTTCGATCACTGGAAGCGCTACCTGCGCCGCCAGGGCGTGCGCTTCTTCTGCGGAAGGCTCGAATCGCTGGTGTGGCTCGGCGAAGAGCTGCTGCCGAAAGTCCTGGTCGATACCGGCTCCGGCCCGATGACGCAGATGTCGATCATCCTGGCGGACCGGCGAGTCTACGACTTCAGCCTCTATGGCCAGCCCGTCCCCTTCGACGTCGGCCTGCTGCCGCGGACGCCCTCGACTGCCGACGTCGCGAAGGCGGTTGCCCAGGCGATCACTGCAGCCGTCGAGATTCCAGCAAGGGCCGACGTGATCGGAAACCAGGGCACCGCCGCTTCGACCGTGCGCATCGAGCCGGCCGTCGATCTCGGAGGACGGGCTCATGCCCCGTTCCAGGCCGGCGAGTCCCTGGTGACGGTCGAGAGGCCGGGCACCAGCGCCTCCGTCGTGCTGTGCGGAGTCGAGGTCACGGGAAAGGGTAGCGACGCGGCGGCCACCCGCGCCGACCTCTTGACGAAGCTGCTGGCTTCGGAGCCGGGCCAAGACCTCTTGATCCAGAAGGCGTGGAAGCGGTCGATCCACATTGCAGCCAGGATCAACGAGGCCGTCGTATCGGTGCGGAAACGGGGCCCCGGCGAATTCGGTGTACGCATCAACGGCCACCCCGTGAGTCTGCGTGCCAAGGCGCGCTGGGGCCCTGGCAAGATCCGCAAGCGCCTGCGCGAGAAGATCGAGTCGTTGCAGACCGGCAGGAGCCGGGTGCGCGCGCTCGAGGGCGTGAAGGTGGACGACCTGGGAGACAACGCGCTGCGCTTCCGCAAGGCCACGGCGGTCGAGGTGAGCGACTGGAACGCCAGCATGGCGCTGGGCCCCCTCGTGGACTGGGGCAAGCTGGGCCTCGGCGAGACCCGCATCCTGCTGGGCGGCTGGCTCGACGTCGCGACGCCGGACCCGGGCCTCGGCGTGCTGGGGGCGCAGGCGGAGTCACCCGGTGACGAGTACGTGGCCTCGCCTTTCGAGCCGGGGCCCAGCTCCGGCGGTGGGCCCGACTTCTACGTGCTGGCCGTCGACTACCCGGAGGCCTCGCGCCTGGTCTGGCAGGCCTACCAGGACTACCAGCCGATATCTCCAGTTCCGAAGCGCCTCTACGGTGTCTTCGAGCAGCTGCAGATCTTCGACGTGATGTCGAGCTACCGCACGCCAGACGGCGAGCTGATGACCCTCGAGCGCGATGGCGGGGGGCGACCCACGCCGCCCGAGTATCCGCTGCGCGACCTGAGCGGCATCCAGTACTTCTTCGAGCACCTGGTGCGCGTCGGCGAGGCCCACACCTACTTCATGCAGGCGCCGTGGGGGCTGTCCTCCATCTCCCAGCTCGCCTACTGGCGCCGGCGCCAGTCCCAGCAGAGCGCGTTCATCGGGCAGGTCTCGGTAGACATCGGCAACTTCTACCGCGCGACGGAGCACCCGCCGCCGAAGCCGACGGAGCCGGCCGAGGTGAAGCCCTCCGCCCTCCACACTCCCAAGCAGGAGATCGCCCTCGAGACCTGGCGCCAGATCAAGGCCAGCCTCTCGCCGCTGTACCGCGAGCACATCGTGAATCCGCGCTACTACCACCTCGACCACGCCCTTCGCTTTGAGGACGAGGGGGCTCGGGAGTACGGCGTTCCGGTGGTGATCCAGGAGCACGGGGCCGGAAGCGGCGTCGAGCTCGAGGTGGCCGGCAAGAAGCTCGTAGTGGGCGACACCAGCGCGGGGAAGCTCCCGCAGGAGATCCAGGCCAAGACGGATCACCTGGCCGTGGAGCTGGCCTCGAATGCGAACGCCGTCCAGGTCGCGATCGCACCGCTGGCCGCCAACGCGACCGAGGTGCGGCTGGTGGTGCTGAAGGCGCAGCCGGGAGTCGATTACCTGGTCGCCGCGAACCTCTCGCAGAACCACGCGGTAGCGAAATACAAGGCGGTCGACAGCGACGTCGAGAAGGTTCGAAACGGCCTCATCGCCGCGATCCTGGCTCAACTCCCGGGCGTGGTCGCCGAGCCGGATCCCAACCCGACGGGCGACAAGGTGGCGAGAGGCATCCGGCTACGCTCGACCCAGAAGATCCGCGTGAGCGCCATTGCCTGGGACAAGGCACCCGCCCCGCCGGGAATGCCGGGCTCGCTGCTGGCCCTGAACCCCACCGGCGCGGTGCGCGTGAAGCCCATCGTGCGCATTCGCGTCGAGTCTCCGACACACGGCGGCGTGATCGTGAACCGCACGCCGTACATGATCAACTGCGTGGGCCCGAAGGACGCCGAAGGGTTCGCCACCTCGGCCTGGCGCAGGCGCGCCGGAATCTGGAACAAGAACATGCTCCCGCCCGGCGTGCTGGATCCCTCTCCTCACTTCGAACCCTCGGACATCATGTACATCCCCACCAAGCACCGCTGGCTGATGGTGGGAAACCAGATGGCCACCACGACGCGCGTCTCGAGCATGGAGAGTGCCAACGAATCGGCGCGCCACGCGGTCGGGTCGATCCTGCACCAGCTCATGACACCGGTGCCCTCCGATTCCAAGGATCTGATCTACAACGGGCAGGGCGATCTGCTGGGCGACATCCCCAGGATCTGGGACCCCGAGAAGCGCGAGATCCCCGACGCCGAGGCCTTCAAGCGCCTGGACGAGCTCCTGGTCAACAACAAGAAGGGCCAGGAAGACGCCCCCCTGCCCCACTTCCTGGACATTCTCGGCATCGAGAAGTGGGTGGAGAACCTGCCTGAGCTGTCGAAGGAGCGCGAGGGAGTGATGGCGGACGAAGAGGAGCTGACGAAGCTGCTCAAGTTCTCTCGCGAACAGGTCCTGGAAGACTGGGACGCTACGCAGCTCGACGAGATGGAGAAGGCGGCCCGCCAGCTGGTGCGCACCCTGCTGCGCGAGGACGACAATTCCTAGCGCGCGAGCGGGATCAGCATTCGCACCATCGCCTCGGAATCGCGGATACCCTCCCCAGCCATCCAGGCTCGGGCTTCGCCCACGGAGGCGACGCCTGCCTCGCCTCCATGCACGCGCCCGAGCTGAAAGCGCGCGGCCGCGGCGTGGAGCTTCATCTCGGCGCGCTCGAAGCCCTCCGTCGCCTGCAGCAGCTCGCGCGCCAGCGGCTCTTCCTGCCCGCGCAGGCTCGCCGCTCCGGCGCGCATGCCGGCCCGGAAGGCCGCGGCGTGGGGCAGGTCGCAGCGCCGAACCTGGGAGGCCTCGCGCTCCGCCACTCGCGCCAGGCGCTGGGCGGCGCCGTCGCTCCCCGGGCCCGCCTCGGCGCCCGCCGCAATAGCGGCACGCGCGCGCAGCCAGCGCAGCCCCAGGCCGACGCACTCGAGGCGCAGAAAGCCCGCGCGGCTGACGTCGCGCCAGGCGCCCTCGACGCGCTCCAGGGCAGCGCCACCCCGCCCCTCATAGAGCTCGATCTGCGTGTCGCCGATCAGCTGCGTGTAGTGCGCCGAGGTGACCTGATCCGTCTCGCTCTCGCCCGCCGCATCGGCGAGCTCGCGCCGGGCGCGCGCGGCGTCGTCTGCGGCCAGGAAGACCAGGATCGTGTCGCCGTTGCGGTAGGCACGCAGGCCGAAGGTGTCGCCTCGACTCCGCGCGTCCTCCGAGAGCTCCGCCAGCTTCGCCTCCAGGTCACGCACCTGGCCCAGCTGCGCACGGGCCGAGGTCGTGAAGACGTGGTTGACCGAGGTCTCCCACTGGATGCCGATACAGCGCTCGCGCAGCAGCGAGACGGCGGCGTTGCCGAGCTCGACACACTCCCGCCACTGGCCGCCGAACCAGGCGGAATTGGAACGCGCCAGCAGCACCCAGGCTTCGTCGAAGGGATCGCCGCCCTCGGTGGCGAGCGCACCGACGCGATCCAGCAGCTGCTGGCTACGCCTGCGCAGCCAGCGTCCACCGACCGTCGCCTCGAAAGAGGCCTCCAGGCCGAGCGCGCGCAGCGCATGCGAGCGCTCTCCCAGCGCGAGCGAGCGCACCAGGTGCCGCGCGCCGAGAGCGTCGGCCAGGGTGTGGTCCAGCATCGAGAGGCCTCGGGCGACTCCGTGCAGCAGGTCCATGCGTACCAGCTCGGCGTCGGGAGTGGCCCGCGCAGGTCTTGGATCGAAGAGCGGCCGGCCGAGTGAGGCGCGCCAGGTCTGGCGCGCGAGGAAACGCACGCGGTAGCCGAGCGCCGACCGGATGGCCGCGCCGCCGCTCTTCGGTACGCGGATGTCGAGGTCCTCGAGCACCCCGCGCATCAGCTCCTTGCCCGCTCCCAGGTTGCCTGCGTACAGGTGCTGCTCCGCCTGGAGGCCTCGCAGACGAGCCGCGACCAGGTCATCCGCCGTGGCGCGGTGCGCCGCTGCAGCGGCCTGCGCGTAGGCCTCGGCCGACCGCGCTCCCCGGCCAGCCTGCGCCAGGGCCAGCGCCCGATTGGCGAGCAGGTCCCAGTCGTCGTCCCGTGCGCCGCGCAGCTGGTGCGCCTGTGCAAAGAGCTCTGCGGACTGGTCGAAGGCGAGGGCAGCCGTCGCCTGCTCGGCAGCGCGGTCGGCCCACAGCGCGGCACCCTGCTCGTCGCCCGCCGCGAGCGTGTGCTCCAACACCTCGAGCGCGTCCGGCTCGTCGCGGCGCGAAAGCCCCGCTGCCAGCTCGCGGTGGAGCTGGCGCAGACTCGGCTCCGGCAGTCCGCCGATCACCGCGTCACGCACGCGGCCGTGGTAAGTGTCGAGCTGATCTCCGTAGCGCCCGGTGCGCAACCAGCAGCGTTGGCACAGCTCGTAGACCGAGGGCCGCCCACCCACCCCGACACCCGCGAGCTCGAGCGCGAGCTCGGCATCGATGGGCCGACCCGCCACCGCGACCACCTCGAGGATGCTGCGCACCTCGTCCGATAGCGCGCGCATGCGCTCGGACAGCACATGACCCAGGCCCACACTCTGCTCGGGGAGTGCGCCCCCGCGCTGATGGAAGTAGCGCGCCAGCTCCCCGATGAAGTAAGGAGAGCCCTCCGCTTCGCTGGCCAGTGCCCGCGCCTGCTGTACCGCGGCCTGATCCGGCCCCTCCAGCAACGACTGCATCAGCTCGCCGGCTTCGTCTTCCGGAAGCGGCTCGAGGTCGATCGCAACGTCGCGGGGAATCACGCGCTCGCCCTCGCTGCCGGAGAGCAGCGGGCTCGACTCGTCCGCGCGGTAGGAGAGCACCAGCAGTAGCGGCGGTGGTTCGGCGCCCCGCAGCAGATGCTCGAGGAAGCTCGCACTGTCGCGATCGCCCCACTGCAAGTCGTCGGCCCACAGCACCAGCGGGCGCCGGTGGGCGATGCGCGCGAGCAGCTGGCGTAGGGCACCGAAGGCGCGGCGGCGCAGCTCCAACGGGTCCGCATCGCTGGGATCGATCTCCAGGTCGAGGGCCGCGAAGGGAACCCGCGCCAGCACGGGGAAGACGCGGTTCAACGCCGGCACCCCCTCGGGCCGCAGCTCGGCGAGCTCTTCGGGGGAAACGTGGGACAGCGCGCGGGAGAGATCGTCCACCATGCCGTCGACGGCGTCGAAGCGGACAGACTCGCGCGGATGACAGCGCGAACGCAGCACGAGGGCGTCGCCATCGCGTTCGAGATCCCGCAGGAAGTGCTCGACGAGCGCGGATTTCCCCATCCCCGATGCGCCCGCCACGTCCACCACGGCGGGCCGGCCCTCGCGCGTGATCTCGAAGGCGCGCCGCAGCGAGTCGAGCTCGCGCTTGCGGCCGACCAGGGGCGTTCCGGCTGGGGCGCGGCGCGCGGCGTGCGCCGCCAGGGCCAACGGCTGCCGGCGCAGGCGCGCGAGGATCTCGTGCCCCGGTGGCCGGGCCTCGGGCTCGAAATGGAGCAGATCCATGGCCAGCGCAGCCAGCTCGCGGTCGACGGAGGGTACGATCTCTTCGGGCGCGGCCGGCGGGCGGTGTCGACGCTCCAGCAGCGCGCCGAGCCCGGGCCCCTCCACCGGCAGCCTCGCCGTGAGGCACTCGTAGAGCATGACGCCGACGCTGTACCAGTCCGCAGCCGGTGTGATCGGACGCCCCCAGGCCTGCTCTGGCGACGTGTAGTGGAAGGTGCCCGCGAAGCGGCCGCGCTGGCTGGCCACGGAGATCTGCCGATCCATGGCCATGACGAGCCCGTAGTCAACCAGCACCACGCGGCCAGCCGGCTCGACCAACACGTTCAGCGGTTTCACGTCGCGGTGTAGCTTGCCCGCCTCGTGGAGGGCCATCAGCCCCTCGGCCAACTGAGCGAAGGCCGCGCGAACCGCGGCGGGATCGCGAGCCGGGCCGGGCGGCGAGCCCGCGAGCGACTCCAGCAACGCCCCACCCTCGACGACCTCCATCGTGAAGTAGCAGTCCCGGTCGTTGACCTCGAGGTCGTAGAGCTGCACCAGGTTGGGGTGGACCAGCCGCTCCAGCGCCCGGAACTCGTGCTTCAGCAGCAACGAGTCGGCGGCGTCGGGCCGCGCCAGCGTCTTGAGGGCCACCTCGCGCCCGCTGTGGCGGTCGCGCACCCGGAATACCACGCCAACCCCGCCCGACCCGAGCAGGGCCAGGGGCTCGTAGCGATCCGGCCGCGGTACCGCCTCGAGGCCGATGTGTTTTGTTGCCTCTTCCTGGGCTTCGGGCATGGGGGAACTCTGGGGCGGCATTCTACTCCATGCACCGCTTGCGCTGGGCGCGCGAGTGGCAGCGCCCCCAGTTCGGGCCCAACCCCTCTGGGCTCAGGGCCGAATCCGGAAGGCGCGCACCGGCTGTTCGCGTCCGCGCAACCGCAGCGGGCCCAGGTCTTCGCAGTCGAGCTCCGCGCCCAGCTGGCTCCGGGTGTGCTCGCCCAACACGACGGTGTTGGGCTCGGCGATGGCCTCGAGGCGTGCAGCGACATTGACTGGATCACCCACCACCGCGTACTTGAGACGTTCGGGCGACCCCACGCTCCCGACCACCACGGGCCCGCTGTTGATGGCGACACGCACCTCGGGGCGGAAGGCGTGAGCACCGGCGCCGAATGAGCCCGGCAGCCCGCGCAGCAGCGCCAGGGCTGCGTCCACCGCGCGCTGCGGGTGGTCGGCGTGGGGGATGGGCGCGCCGAAGAGGGTCATCAGCGAGTCGCCGACGTACTCGTTCACGGTGCCACCGTGCGCGAACATCGCCGCCGTAGCGGTCGCGTAGTACTCGTTCAGCACCTCGGCCACGGCTGCCGGGGGCACGCTCTCGGCGAAGGGTGTGAAGCTCACGAGATCGGCGAAGAGGATCGTGACCTCCCGCTCCTCCAGCCCGAGCTCGGGATGGCCGCGCTCCTTGGCACCCGCCAGAATCGCGTCCACCACGTCGCGCGAGTGATAGCGTTCGAGGTTTGCGCGCACGACGCGTTCTCGGGTGAGCTCGGCGTGGAGATTCTCCTGCTTCAGACGGATCGCCACCAGGTTCGCGATGGCACTGACGAGCTCCAGATCTTCGCGGCTGAAAGCGGAGGACTGCATGCGGCGGTCGAGGTAGATGACGCCGAGCACCTGGTCTTCCAGCCAGAGAGGCGCGCACAGCGCACTGCGGATGCTGTCGGCGCGCACCGACTCGCGCGCCTGAAAGCGCGGATCGTGCAGGGCGTCGGCCGTGAGCAGCCCCACGCGTTTGGAGACGACCTCGTGGACGATGCTGCTCGGCACCCGCAGCTCGTCGGGCCCGAGCGGTGCGTGGTCGCGGCGCCGCACCACCTGGGGCACGAACTCGCCGCCCCCCGCAGCCCGCAGCAGCAGGGCACCGCGCTCCGCCGCAACGGCGTCGAGCACCAGAGAGAGCGCCAGCTGGTTCAGCTCCTCGAGTGAGGTGGCTGACAGGACCGTCCGACCCAACTGGTAGAGCAGGCCGATGGCCTCGCGGTGACGGCGCGCTCCGAGGAGCTCTCCCAGGGCAACGCGCTCTTCCCGGAAGCCGGGCGGGATCGCCGCGGGGTGGTTAGCGGGAGCGTCCGCCACGCAGACACCATATCACGTGCCGCAGAACGCGATGCGGGCTCCTGCCGTACAATCGTGACCCCAGAAGAGCCAGAGGCAAGCCGAAGGCTTGCCGTGCCGGCAGGGCGGCGATAGCCGGCCGCTAACCGGCAGAGCTGGCTTCGGCCACCACGACGTAGCGCTCGCTGCCGCCCGGCAGCAGCGCGTCGAAGGGCCAGCAGGTGACCAGGGTGAGCCGCCCGTGGCGGGTTGTCCGGATTGCCTCCGCATCGCCGTCGTGTGTGACGTAGCTGTGCGTCACCCGGTAGGCGCGCCGCTCGCCCTCGGCATCCTCGACGCGAATCTCGTCGCCCGCGCTCAGCCGACCCAGGAAGGAGAAGTGGGTATCGCGGTGGCCGGCGACGACGGCGTTGCCGCTGGGGGCGCCCACGGGGGCCGTGCCGGAGAGATGTCCGGGTCCCCACGCCAAGCTGTGGCCGGTACCTCCCTCCAGAACGAGCAGGTTCACCCCGTGAGCGGGCACCTCGAGCCGGGCCACGGGCCGCGTATCTGCCCAGGGCCAGGCCCGAGGTGCCTCCTCCCCCCGTTGCGTGCGCGCCCAGGCGCGCGCGATCAAGTGTTGGCCCAGCTGCGCCTTGGCCTGGATCCAGGCGGCCTCGCCCAGGCTCGCGGCAGCGAGGGCTGCGGCTGCCAGCGCCAGCAGCGAGCGCCAGGGCACGCGCCGCGAGTGGATGCACTCGGGGCCTGCTGCCTGTCGCATCAGGCGCATCTTCGCGTCCACTGGGCACGCCTCCGCTCCGATCGCCACAGGCCGACAGCCAGCAGCAGCGCCCCGCTTCCCAGCCACAGCAGCGCCGACGCGGGCGTCGCCCCCTGTGGCAGCACACCCGGCACCAAGCGCGGGTCGAAGCCGGCGGGGCCCCGGTTCGGAACCTGGCTGCCGCTGCCCGGCGCGCTGACCGGACGGCGCGGTGTCACGTCCACAGCCACCAGGCTCGTGAACTTGGAAACCAGCTGGTGCTCCAGGGCCACGGCCAGCACCTGCTCACGGATCTGCTCCGCGTCGACACCGGCACTGCGCTGACCCATCCAGTGGGCGATCTTGCGGCGCGCCCAGAGCTTGTGGATGCCGCTCTCGGCGGCCCCCGGGGCAAGCGGCAGGCGCAGCTCGAAGGAGCGCTCGCCGCGCCGGCCGCGCAGCACCAGCTCTCCGACGAAGCGCTGCAGTCGCGCGGCGACCACCACGGGTTCGCCGGCGTAGAGGTCGGGCACCCGCTCGGGCCACATCTCGACCGCATCGTTCCAGTGCAGCTCCAGGTCCGTCAGCACCGGGCTCTCGATCTTGCGGAAGAGCGCCTGCATGCGCTCGCGCACCTCGTCGGGGGCTCCGATGCGGGTGGAGGTGCCGCGCCCGAACAGCGCCGCGCGGTTCAGGAAGTAGGCGTTGGGCGCCGATCCAATGCCCACCGTGAACAGACGCGAACGGCCGATGCGCTGGCGGATGGCGGCGAAGAGCTGGGCTTCGTTGCCGATGCTGCCGTCCGTGATGAAGACGACCTGGCGCAGCCGCCCGGCGTCGTCGCTCGAATCCCGCAATGCCATCTGCATGGCGGCCAACATCTCCGTGCTCCCGCTAGCGGCGAGCTGGTCGACAAAGCGCTGCGCGCTGCGCAACTTCTCGGGGCTGGCGGGCTGGCTGCGGCGAAACAGCGCCCTCGGCGCCGAGTCGAAGGCGATCACGTTGAAGCTGTCGTCCGGACCCAGGTGCTCGAGAGCCAGCTGCAGCGCCGCGCGGGCCTGCTCGATGGAAGTCCCTGCCATGGATCCGGAGGTATCGATCACGAAGATGGCTTCGCGGGCCAGCGGCGCCGCGGCCGAGTCGTCCTCGGGCGGGATCAGCATCAGCAGCGCGTAGTGCTCCCCCTCGCGCTCCTCGGAGAAGACCGCGGCGCGGGGCTCGTGGGTTCTCTCTGGAGCCCAGCGCAGCACGAAGTCGCGCTGCGCCGGGACGTCGCCGAGCCACACCTCGTGGACACCGCGGCCGAGCTGCGCCGTCTCCACCGGGTGCGAGGGGCTATCCAGGCGAGCCAGCGGAAAGCCCGCGTCGAGCTGGAGTCGCAGCGACAACGGATTGCGCACTGGCGAGTCCGGGTGCAGCAGCCAGGGAGTGATGCGCGGGGCGTCGGGAACCGACGGCGTGGGCCGGGACCAGCCGCTGCCGTCAGGCGACCCGAGGAGTCGAGCGGGCCCTTGTGCTGCGCCCTCCTCGGGCCCGCCGGGGATGTAGCGGGCCGTGAGCGTCATGGGAAAGCGCAGTTCGAAGCCGCCGCTCTCGTAGCGCACGCTGCTCTGGTACTCGATGCGCACCTCCACGAGCTCGCCGGGGCCGATATTCGCGAGTGACGTCGTGAAAAGATTGGGGCGTTCCTGCTCCAGCAGCGACGCCGTCTTGCCGGCGGCCTTCGCCTGCTGGTAGCGGCGTTTGGCCTGCGACCGCTCCTGGATGCGGCCCTCGATCCAGCGCTCTCCCACGCGGAGCCGCATGCGATCTACCGCCGCCATCTCGGGCAGGGGGAAGACGTAGACGCCCTCGAGCCAGAGATCGCTGTCGTTGCGGAACTGCTGATCCACCCGCACCCGGGCCACCAGGCCCGACACACGGATCTCGACGTGCGTCGCGAGCGCCAGCGCCGGACGCGAGACACCGTCTTCACCGCGCACGAAGAGCGTGCCCAGGCTGCGCTGCGGATCCTCCGGTACCTGGCCCTCCGCGACCTCTCCGCGAGCGCCCCCGACGGCCCACAGCATCCCCACCAGCGCCATGGCCAGCCAGCGCAGAACCACCCCCGCTCGACGCGCTCCGGAACCAACCGGTCGGCTGGCTTCGCGCGCCGGCGACTGCCGCAAGCTCGGCACCCCGTGCTGTCTCTCGTTTCGGTCCACGCCTTTGCTCCCCGATGCCGGCCCGCTGCCTCCGGGCTGCCGATGCTGGGCTAGGCAGAGCTTGACGAGCGGCTATGGAGGAACGCGGGAGGCTCGATGGAGATTGGATCGATGCGCCTGGAGATCCGTTCGAAGCGCCGCGGTGTCCAACTCCGCTGCGAGCGCGCGAAAGCGAGGCCCCCCTGCCCGACCGTCTGGCCATCGTCGAGGACGACCGCGACCAGCGCGAGTTGCTGGGAGCCGGGCTGCGCAAGCGCGGCTTCGCCGTCACCGCCTACCCCAGTCGCAGCGCAGCTCTGCACGCCTTCGCGGCCGGCAGGATCCCAGAGCTGGCGATCTTCGACGTGAACCTCGCGGGCGGCGACCCTGCCGACCGCGACGGCTTCGAGCTCTGCCGCGAGCTCCAGGCACTCCCCAAGAGCGAGCAGGTGCCGGTGATCTTCCTGACCCGGCTCGAGGATCACCGCGACCAGTTGACGGGCCTATCGCTGGCGGTGGCCTACCTGCGCAAGCCCCCGGACCTGGAGCTGCTCGCGGCCCAGGCACGCTCGCTGCTGGCCTGGACGCGCCGGCTGTACTGCGGAGAAGAGGACCTGGAAGCGCCGCTGCTGCGCGGCAACCTCCGCGTCGACCCCGGGGCCAGTCGCGCCAGCTGGAGGGACCGGCCGCTGGAGCTCACCTACTGCGAGTTCGAGATCCTGACGCGGCTGATCCGAACACCGGAGCGCGTCGCCAGCTTCGAGGAGCTGTGCGATGCCCTGGGCAGCAACGTCACCGACAACACGATCGCCACCCACATCCAGCACCTGCGCGACAAGTTCACGCGCTGCGACCCCGAGTTTCCGCGCAGCACGGTGATCCGCAGCATCCCGAAGCGAGGCTACGCGTGGCAGGGCCCGGCGGACCCGGCCTAGACAGGCCGGCCCGCGGCCGGGGCCGCTCGAAGGTTCGCCCGCGCATCCGCCGGCGCCTGCGGCTGATCGCCGTCGGCCTGGTGCTGCTGCCCAGCGCGGCTCTGTTGCTGCTGCTGCAGACGGTCGTGGCAGCCGACGAGCAGACGCGCCGACGCGAGCGACGCGAACGCCAGCAGGCCCTCGACGCCAGGTTGGGGGATCTGACCGAGCGCCTCTCGCGCTTCGCAGCTCTGCTCCCGAGCCAGCGTCCCGAGCAGTTCGCGCTTCGCGAAGCTGCCAGGCCTGCCCAGCTCACGCGCGCGCCGGAGATCGACGCCAGCTGCGCCGACTGGGCCAGCGCGAGTCCCACCGGCCCTGACGCCTGCGCAGACGGCCTGGTTGCCTTCGATCGCGCCGAGCTGCTCGCCCACCCGGAGCAGGGCTACGACCCGCGCGAGTTCTCCTTCTCCCTCGCCACGGGCGAGCGGGGTCGGCAGCTCTACCTGTTCCTGCGGGTGGTCGACGACGACGTGACCGTGAGTGAGCGCGGCCCGCAGCTCGGCGCGCCGACGGGCGACCAGCTGCGGCTGATCGCCTCGCTGCCGGGGCCAGACAACGTCGCAACGCTCGCGCGCTTCGTCATCACCCTCGACCCGGAAGGCGACAGCGTCACCACGCACCAGGTCGAGCGCTCCTGGCGGCTTCCGGTGAGTGCCGAGCGGCGGCGGGGCTGGGGCCAGCCCGAGCTCCCGGCGCTGGGCAGACCGCACGGGCGTTGGCAGCGGGGCGCGGACGGCTACCAGCTGGAGCTGCGCCTGCCGCTCGCCACGCTCGGCCCGGGCTGGCGCGAGGCGGAGCTGGGCCTCGCCGTCGTCGACGTGGACGCCGTCTCCGGGCCGACTCCAGGCAGCATCTGGGTGGTCCCCCAGCGCGAGGGTTCCTTTGCTCTCGAGGCGCCCGGGGCGCGCGCCTTCCGCCGCGCCTGGCAGGACGCGGGGCTCGACGTCGGCAAGCGCCGGCTCGCCGTCTTCGACCCGCGCGGTAGGGAGCTGGTCGCGAGCTTCGCGCCCGACGGCGAGACCCGCGCACTCGTTCGCCGGCTGCTCGGCGAGCTCGCCCAGGGGCGCGACGCCGCCACGTCCGGGACGGCGGGCCTCGCGGCAGCGCGCATCGGCTCCGCCCGCCATCCGCTGCTGGGCTTCGCGATCGAGGCCGCGGGCACGCCGGCCCCGGTGACCCGACTGCGCGCCAGCCTGCAGCAGCAGCCCACACTGGCCGCAAGCCTCGTCGGAGCCCTGCTGCTGCTCTTCGTGC
>Ga0255057_10000182_pt1 | contig 36117 bp, 33 predicted proteins | sample Cases_109_6_MG_FD_189022 | JGI IMG/M metagenome (GOLD analysis project Ga0255057, IMG submission 189022) | Seawater microbial communities from Amundsen Gulf, Northwest Territories, Canada - Cases_109_6 | ecosystem: Environmental > Aquatic > Marine > Gulf | place: Canada: Northwest Territories... | reverse complement strand
GAGAGACGGGGTATCCGGGCCGGGCGACAAGCGGAGCGGAATGGCGAGCTCCTCCAAGACGGTTTCGGCTTCGACCCCGCTCGTCGCTACCTGTCCAAACCTACGCAGGACAAACTCGGCATCGGTCTCTTCGGGTCCTTTGAGTCGCTCGACCCAGCCTTGGGCGCCAAAATCGAACTCATCCAAACCGAGGGTCTCACCGAGTAGCACCAACCGGGGCAGGAGTTCTTCGAGCTTCTCGTGGTGCTCGAAGTCATCCCATTCAATCGTTAGGTATCGACCCCAACGCCGCGCCAACCACGCTGCGGTCGCCGGGAAGAACGAAAAGTGGATTGTCGTACCGGCGATCCCACTGTCACTCAATGTTCGCTGGAACCGCCGCAGGTCGCTCCGGTGGGGGAAGTTCTCCAGCATGCGTTCGATGGTCGCGAGCAGGCGGTCGTCGTCCGGGTAGGCGCGCATGAAGCACAGCGCATCGTGGAGGCGGAGAACTTGTGACGATCGCTTGAAGCGTCGCTTCTCGAGCCGGCGAAGCAGCTCGAGCTTGCGATCACTGGCGCCGCTTCCAAAGTCGAGGCGTCTTCGCTCGAGCTCTCCCAACCACCGTACAGCTTGACCTGACACGTCCACTCCCGGCTGCTGTCTCGCTCCGGTCAGTTCCCGGAAGCACTGGCATGGCACGACAGCGAACGAGCCTAGGTGGACGCTAGTGGGGGGTCAAGGAGCCGGGGGGGGCGCGGGCTGCAATCCTGTGCCAAGATTCTTACAATAAGGCCAGGGAGATTCCCCACAGACGTCGGGGGCCTTGTGACGTACGATTCATAGACAAAGGGCCTTTGATGGATGTGTCGTGGATGCTTCGGACTCAGCGTAGGGAGCTTGACATGGACAAGACCTGTCTCCGGATTCTCTCGGCGGTCGTTATCGCGATGCTCATGGTCGGTTGTGGCGGCGAGCAGGAGGTGCCGGAGCCCCAGCAGGCCTCGGCCGAGGATGCGGAGGAAGCTCTGCGAGCGGCCCGAGCGGACTCCGTCGCCATGGCGCAGACCCAGTACAACCCCGCCGTGTTTGACACGATCGCCTGGGGTGGCGATCAGGAACGTTTTGAACGCGGAGAACTCGTTTGGTCCTATAGCTGTACCACGTGCCACGGCACCAGAGGTCGTGGAGACGGTGAGTTAGCCGTGCAGAACGACCTCTCGATGCCGGACTTTACTGTTGAGGACTGGACCTACGGCAACGACATCCCAGCCATTCGTCACCGAGTGTACATCGGTCACGAGTCGGAAATGCCCAGCTGGGGCCTCTACGGCTTGCCGTACCGGGACATCGACGCGGTGGCTTTCTACGTCAATGAGGTGTTCCGCCGAGCGCAGTGAACCAATCACGACGTCTCGTCATGACCAATCCGCTGTACCAGGACCGTGCGTGCGATATCGGAGTCGAGGGCCAGCTCGGTCTCGCCAACTCTCAGGACGCAGGAGGGTCGCTTCTGCAGCAGCGTGATCTCCGCCCCTGGGACGAGGCCAAAGACCGCTAGCGTGTTCTGGCGCGCCGGTTTCTTTGCGCCCAGGCAGAGCACCGTAGCCCGGTCACCGCTCTCGAGTTCGCCGACCGGACGGACGCCCACCGGCAAGTCTGAATAGTCGGGCGATTCCCTCCGAAGCAGCTCACGAAGCCAGGACACACTGCGCGGTGTCTCGGGGAACTCGAAGCCACAGTTCGGACACCGGACCAAGTTGCAGAGCGCGCCGAGTGGACACCCGTGCGCACAGAGAGTATCGAGTTTCTCGAACTCGAAGCCGCAGAGCGAGCAGGTCAGGTAGCCAGCAGCCACTTGCCTACCTGATTCACGGTTCCTCCGACGAGGAACGCGAACGGAAAAATGAATCCCGCCATCCTCAAAGCGACCTTCGAACCGTGCTCGTTCGCGATCATGAGAACGTTGGCGATACACGGTACGAACAGCGTGATAGTGACCATCGACACGAAGATCTGAAGCGGTGTCAGCAATGGCTGCGGAGCGGTAGCTGCATCGAGGATGTAGACGGCGCCGAAATCGCGCCGCAGGAACCCCATTAGGAAGGCGTTCGTCATCTGTGACGGCAATCCCAACCAACCAGTCACTAGCGGCTCTCCGATCCGCGTGATGAGGCGGAGAAGTTGGAGTTTGTCGAGCAAAAACAGAATCACGGTCCCGACTACGAAGAGCGGGATCACCTCTCGCAGGTACCAGTTCAGCCGACTGTAGGTCTTGATGAGCACGTTCGAGAGCTGAGGGCGCCGGAGCGGGGGGATCTCGAGAATAAAGTCGCTAGTGTCACCGTTGAAAAGGCGACTGCTGAGCCAGCCAACCAGGAGAATGACCCCGACCATCAGCCCAACCCATAGCAACGCTCCAACAGGCGACAACACCGACATCATGGCTAACAACACGCCCAACTGCGCCGAGCAGGGTACTGCCAGCGCCAGCAGCAGGGTGGTGATGACTCGCTCTCGACGGGTGTCGAGGATGCGTGTCGTCATCGTAGCCATCGTGTCGCAACCGAGCCCGAGAATCATCGGCAGCACGGCCTTGCCGTTCAGTCCCATGATGCGAAACGCCCGGTTTACCATGATCGCCATGCGCGGGAAGTAGCCTGAGTCCTCGAGCACGCTGAAGACGAGGAAGAAAGTCGTGACGATCGGAAGCACGATCGCGATCGCGTAGCTCACTGCCATCGTGATCATCCCGTACTCGCCGATCAGTAGATCGTGGAGGAACTTGAGTGCGGCCTGAAGCCAACTCAGCGCTGCATCAGGGGACAGTGAGTAGGCTGGCCGGATCGTCTCTCTCGTGCCTGAACTGACGGTGACGTCGTGAAAGGGGCTCACTGGAAGATCGATCGAGTAAGGAATCGCGGCGCTTTCATGCACGTGGGGAAAGGGCAAAATGGCGTCCGCGGCTTGGATCGCTGCCGGGGTAACCCGCTGCTCGAAGACCGTGCCTTCGAGGACGTCGACCAGGGTGCCGGCGCCGAACAACCCGACAAACCAAAAGACGGCCAGTAGGATCAGCCCCAAGACGGCCAACCCCTTTACCGGATGCATCGCCCAAAAACCGAGCCGGACGCGAAGTGAAGCGCTGCTCGGTTGGGATATCGAATACGTTCTGGAAACAATCTCGTTGACGTGTTCAAGGCGCGCGAGGCTGCTTTCGTACTCATCGTTGATGTCAGCGGTCGGCCGCTCTGTCTTGCGCGGGGGTGAAGCGGTTGGCAGCGCGTCGATGAGGTTGGATGTACCGATGTCACGGGTCGCCACAGTGGTGACAACAGGTACACCTAGGATTTTGCTCAGCGCGTGGGTGTCAATCTTCCCCCCGCGCTCATCCAGCTCGTCGAGCATGTTGAGGACGAGAACTAGGGGGCATCCCACCTCGGCCAACTGCATGGTCAGCAGGAGCGCGCGCCGGAGGTTCTTGGCGTCTGCCACCTGGACAACGGTGCATCCCTTGTGCTCGTCGAGCAGATCCCGAGTGGCGCGAGCATCGTCGCTGGTGGGTGAGAGATCGTTGAGACCGGGTGTGTCGATGACCTCTAGTCGCCGGCCATTGAAGCTGGCACCAGCGCGAACGATCTCGACCGTTGTTCCGGGATAGTTTGAGACCGTGACGTAGCGGCTGGTGAGGTTCTTGAACAGCACGCTCTTCCCGACGTTCGGGTTCCCCACCAGGACTACGGTGTCTCCAGTCGCGCTCGCCTTGATCAGTGTGGTATCGCTCATGTCTCGTGAGACAACGCTAGAGTGACACGCCGGCGCCGTCTGTCGGGCGATAGCTGTCGTCTCCTGAGGGGAAAATCCCGACGGTTGCGTGTGCTCGCTGGGGCGTCTACGCTTTTTCCAGCCTATTCTGACTGCTGTACTGAACAACTAGAGACGACACCGCACCCATTGGAGGTGGTAAGAGTGCCCAGATTTACACCCGACCCCAGCTTCTATCCCTCGCCCAGGCTGGCGACCGAGGCACCACCCGAATCGCTGGCCTACGTCGCCATGCTGAACCCGACGCTGGAGGGTTATCCCGATGCGATGGGCGTTGTCGACGTCGATCCCGACTCCGAGTCGTACGGCCAACTCGTTGGCAAGGTCGACATGCCGGAGGTGGGCGATGAGCTCCACCATTTCGGTTGGAATGCGTGCAGCTCGTGTCTGTGCCCGACCGCGTCACACCCGCACATGGAGCGTCGGTACCTGATCGTCCCTGGGTTGCGTTCCTCAAGGATCATGATCGTCGATACGAAGCCCGATCCGCGAAACCCAACGATCAAGAAGACGATCTCGGCGGAGGAATTGGCCGAGAAGACCGGCTACTCACGGCCTCATACATCTCATTGCGGTCCCGATGGGATTTACATGAGCGCGCTTGGGGCACCCGACGGAGAGGGTCCCGGGGGGATTTTCGTTATCGACCCGGAGACTTTCGAGATTCGGGGGGCCTGGGAAAAGCAACGTGGCCCGCAGTACCTCGCGTACGACTTCTGGTGGCACTTGGGCAACGACACGCTCATCAGCAGTGAGTGGGGGACGCCCGGCATGGTGGAGAACGGGGTCAATCCCGAGCTATTGCTGGGCGGCAAGTACGGGCACCAGATCCACATTTGGGATCTCCCGAAGCGGAGTCACATCGAGGCGATCGATTTTGGCGCGCAACATCAGATGGTGCTCGAGCTTCGACCGGCTCACGATCCCAACAAGACCTACGGGTTCGCCGGAGTGGTGACGTCGCTTGAAGACCTGTCAGCATCGGTCTGGGTTTGGCACAGGGATAAGACCAACGGAACCGCGGCGTGGAAAGCCGAGAAGGTGATCACGATTCCGGCGGAGCCAGCCGAAGCCGACCAACTGCCCGAGCTCCTGAAGGGGTTCGGGGCGGTGCCGCCGCTGGTCACGGACATCAATCTGACCGTCGATGACCGCTTCCTCTACGTGTCATGTTTCGGGACCGGGGAGATAAAACAGTACGACGTGTCTGATCCGTTCAACCCGAAAGAGACGGGCTCGCTCCGGATCGGTGGTATCGTTGGGCGCGCGGCCCACCCAAGTCAACCGGGCAAGGCCCTCAACGGAGGACCTCAGATGGTCGAGGTCAGCCGTGACGGTCGCCGCGTCTACTTCACCAACTCACTGTACATGGCGTGGGACGATCAGTTCTACCCCGACGGGCTCAACGGCTGGATGGTGAAGGTCGATACTGATCCGGATGGTGGCATGCGGTTTGACGAGAAGTTCTTGCTCGAATTCGACGAGTTTAGGCCGCATCAAGTCCACTTGGATGGCGGCGACGCGTCGTCGGACTCGTACTGCTTCTCCTGAGGTAACCGTTGAGGGATAGCGCCCTCCAGTGGTGGGCGCTGCTCTTCGGGCTCGGCGCGTTCCATGGGGTAAACCCCGCCATGGGATGGTTGTTCGCCGTTGCTCGAGGCATGCAGGAGGAAAGTCGCCGCGCGGCATGGTGGGCGATAGTGCCGCTGGCGGTCGGTCACTTCCTAGCGATCAGCGTGGCGATCGGCGTGGCCCTGACGGCCGGCGACATCGTCCCGCTCGCGGCGCTGCGATGGCCGGTCGGCGTGATGCTGATCGGCCTCGGCGGCTACCAACTCGTGCGGCATCGACACCCGCGTTATCGGGGCATGCGGGTTGGAGCCTGGGGGTTGATGGTGTGGTCGTTCCTGATGGCCTCGATCCATGGCGCGGGATTGATGGTGATCCCGCTGTTCCTGGGCCCCTCTGACCTCACGCGAGCAGCGCTGGCTACACTGGTCCACGGCGTCGGCTACTCGCTGACGACCGCGTTTCTTGCCGGATTGTTCTACGAAAAGGTCGGCGTCGGAGTTCTGCGACGCGCATGGATCAACGTTGATCTCGTTTGGGCGCTCGCGCTGATCCTGATCGGAGTGGTGACGCTTAGCGTCTAGCCGTTGCGGTCTCTTGTGCGCCGCCCGACACGATGATGTCGTCAAGCGCAAGGATCAGCTTTTCGAGGATTCGACTGCCACGCGGATCGTCTACCAGCGCGGCGGCGATGTAGCGGTGTCCGTCGTGCTCGATCAACGCGGCGTCGGCGTGATGTTGTCGGAAGGACCCGGACTTCCGGTAGATCGTCACCTCGGGACGCACCGAGAGACCTCTGACGAACTTGTGCTTGATGCCCGGGTCGCCGAGGATCTCGAGCATCTCGAGGCTTCGCTCGCGGCTCACCAGAAGGCCCCGCTCGAGCAGCGCGAAGAAGCGTGCCGCTTGACGGGCGGTGGCGCCGTGCGAGTAGTTGAACAACGGATCGCGCCGGACCGCGGGGGTGGGATCGTAGGCTTTGCCGACCCACAGACCGCCACTCCCAGCCTGATCGTAGAGCCGATATTCAGGTTTCTCCAGCGTTTCGGCTATCGAATCGAATCCCACCAGGCGGATCGCCCGCGTCGCTGCCGAGTTGCTCGATATGCGGATCATGTCGCTGAGTGTTTGTCGAAGGGCCCGGGAATCCTCGATCTCACCCGCCTCGATCTTCTCGAAAACCGTTAGCAACACCGCGATCTTTGGCAGGCTGGCGGCGTAGAACATGACGTCGTCGTTGACGCCCGCGTAACGCAGGTTTTCGGGAACGGTGAGATCGACCAAGGCGACCCCGATCTGCTGTCGGCGGACCAGCGGTTGCAGGTCGAGCCCTGCCAAAGCCACTTCGAGCTCGGCCTGGAGCCCACGGTCGACCTGTTCGAGCGCCATCGGTGTGGCAAGCACGTTCGACGCCTTGTCGCCCGCCTCGGACGGAGAGTACAGGCCACACGTTGACGTCACCCCAACCGCAATGATCAGAGCTATCGCGGGCGCGGTCAGGCGCATCGCGGCTTCAGCTCGTTCCCGGCCGATCGAGGATCAACCGCTCGACCAGAGTCGCGATGGTTTGGTGCTCGACGGCAGAGTTGACCTTGAGCACGTTCGACATCATCGCAACCAGGTAGACCCTCGGGTTGTCTGCGCCAGCCGGCGATTCGACGATCGCGACCGAGTTCATGTAGTTGAGTCGGTTGCCGCGGTATTTGCCGCATGTGAAGCCAGCTTCCGGTCGACAGCTGTACAGCGAGCCGGACTTGAAGTAAACGGCTGCGTCGTTGAGTGCTGGAGAGGATGCGTAGCGGTAACGCCGGCGGGTGAAATAGATGAGCTTTTTCATCTCGAGCGATGACCACCGATCGATCGCCTTGCCTTGTTCCAGCTTAACGAGCCATTGAAGCAGCGCGAACGGACTGGCGTAACTGGAAATGCCAGGAACCAGGTTCTGACCCCCACGGGTGAAGAACGTTCCATGCCGCCAATCGTCCTCGCCGATACCCATTCTTCTCAGCGGTCCATTGACTACTTCGATCGAGGCTGTCTGTAGATCCGGCTTGGATGTGTCCCGGAAGTAGGTGTCTTTCTCCTCCGGCGAAGCCGGGTAGTCGCGACCGAAATGCGAGAGATACATCGCCTCGCGCCACACCGTGCTGGCGGCGGCGTTGGAACTCGGGGACGCCATGTGATCGACCCACTCCCAAAGGCTGAACACATCGCCGACGCGAATCGGACGGTGAACGAGCGAGTTTTTTTCGATGTCGACGATCGGGACCGAGTGGGAATCGGTGTGAATGATCGATTCGGCGGCGATCGGGGTATCGCGAAGAACGCGCAGTCGGTCGCCCGGTGCAGGCCAAATCCGCGCCAACTCGGAGAAGATCCCCGTCATTACGACCAACTTGCCGATGCTCCCCGGCGCGTACGTCTGAGTCTCTCGTAACGCGGCGTACTTCGGGCTGGCTGGATCGGTGATATCCAGCAAGGCGATCGAGTAACTCCGGTTTCGTCCCCGGAAGATCCGCTCGAGTCCCTGCTGCAGATACGGGTCCCGCTGTGTGTCTGCGGTGAGTTCGAAAGTCTCGTTGACGCCGGCCATCCGCAGGTGGATATCGGCCTCGCCGAGGAGTGCGCCATTGGGCACCTTCCGCCCAGGGAGCTCACCTTCCTGAACCTGCCGATACGCCTCCAACCGGCGGATCCGCGTACGCTCGTACCCGTCGAGCGGGTAGCTCGGGATCGAGGACGGCACCAGCAGCGCCACTCCAGCGATCGCAAGGATCGTCGCGTGCGCCCTCATGCTCACGGCCGCTCGCGGAGTGGTGCGTCGAGTTGTACCGGTCGATTGGCGCGATCGAGCACGGCACGGTCCATCGCCGCCAGTCCGGCCAGTTGGGCGGTTGGTGAATCGGATGACAGCGGCCGGATCTGAAACAGCCACAGCGCGCCGTCCAGGAATCCGAACTCGATGTCCCAGGGAAGCGTTCGACCGGCTTCGTCTCGTGCCGGGTCGAATCGTTCTCGTAACGTCTGGACGAGATCTTTCAATGCCGCGACCTCCGGGTCGAGCAGGACACGCTCCGCGCCGGATGGGCTGACCCTCTCGAAGCCGCCTTCGCCGCTCATCTTGAGCTGGCTGCGAAACGGTGCCTTGTACTGGGCGAGCAGGATCGGCTCGTCGCCATCGATTGGCAGGAGCAGGGCCTCCGAAGCTTCACCCCCAACGACCCCTCCGACGCCCTCCGACGCGGTCGCGGTCAGATATGCGGGATCACCGGTCACCAGATCCACGGTAACGAGAACGCCCGACTTCTCGACCGGCACGCTGCGCTGAATCAATACCGAGACGTAGGTGTGCTCCGGGTTCTCGAGGATCGGTCGGCGCCACGCGAAAGCTCGTTCGGTAAACGGCGATGCCCACACCCGCTTGATCGAGTGGAGAATGTCTTCGAACCGGATTTGGTTGGGCACCGTGAGGTTGAGACCGGCGCCGCTGAACTCGGCCAAGTCCTCGACGTTTGTATCGCTGCGCACAAACACACCAAATGATCCGGACGGACCCCAGGCCGCCAGTTGTTCTCTCAGACCCGAAACCAAACCGGGATCGAGATCGACCCGAAGGATTTCGCGGCGAAACGAGCCCAGCCGCTCGGAGACGAACGTATCGATCTCCGATGTCGGTCTGCCCGCGCGCTCCATTTCGCTGACGTCGTCGTAGAACGCGACCATCTCATCGTAGAGGCTGGCGCCGTCGGTTGTACGATGCCTTTCGAGATGAGAACGAAAGATTCCGAACGGAAGCGCGACGCCGGGAGAGACCTGCGTTGGAAAGGCGCGTTGGAGACGCGCGACGCCAGCCGCTTTGGGCCCTACGACCGCGCCAGCACGGGTGAGATCCAGCGCTTCGAGCCGGAGCACCCGCTGTTCGTCCAGGTTGAGCGCGGCCTCGTCGATCCGGAAAGTACGCACCGGGCCGGCCTCCTTCTCGGCAAGCAGGGCGCGTTCGTCGGGGGTGAGCTGATCGACCTCCTTTAGGATGACGACGCCCAACCCGGAAACCGCGTAGAACAACTCTTCGCCCACGTGCGGCAGAATCGCTTCGAGCGTGGTGCTTGCGATGACGCTGTTAGGAATGCCAAGGCTCCGCGCCAATAATTGAAGGTGCGACAGCATGTTTCCTTGATCGAGTGACAGGATTCCACCCACCGGTGGCAGGTCGGCAAGCGTTTGCGGCAAGATGTAGATGCGATCGGGTTGATAGTTGAACGTTGCGGCCTCGGCCTCGGTGACGTGCTCGAGCATGCCGCGGGCAACTCCCGGGTTGAGCCCGTAGATCGCGCCGCCGATCGAGCGTCCAAAGGCGGTGTGGGTGACGCCGAGCTCACCGTTCGAGTCCCGCGTTAACGACTCGACGACGTTGGCCAGGGGTAGAAGCGCCGTCGCACGTAGGAGATCGGCAGAGAACGATTCGGCCACCGGTTCGATGCGTGCGTACCGCTCCACAGTCTCGCCGAAAACCGATTCGATCGTGGCCTGGACCCAGAGTCCAACGCGCTCCAAGTAGCGTACCGAGCTGCGATACCGATCCGCCGTCACCTCATCCTGTGCCGCCACCTCGTCGATCATTTCTAACTGCGCCGCTAGCTCGAGACGTGACAGAAGACCGCGGCCGTAGGCGCCGACGAGCAGGCTTCGCGCTACATCGAGTGCTTGTTGGCGGTTGGTCAGCCGGCCTGATGCAGCGATTCCGTTCTGAAGCAGCAACTCCTGGAGTACGAGATCGAGGTCGAGTCGCCGGAGGTTGGCGACACCGTCATTCAATGTCTCGGTATCGTTTCGAAGCCTGGCGGTCAGGTCACCGATGTGCCGGCTGATTTCAGCTGGGGGTGAATTTCTGAGCAGGCGCTGCAATGCTTGTAGCTCGTCGCGCCAAACCCCATCCCGAAACGGCTCCACATCGAGGAACGGTTCGAGTCGCTCGGCCGGGTCGCGGTTGTAGTACGCGTCTAGATCAGCGAGCAGCGATCGCAGCGCTTCCTGGTGACCGCTGCCACCGACGGTGGTCAGAAAGTTCTCGACCGCCTCGACATCGCTTGCATCGGGATAAGAGTGGATCTTGACCCGAATCGGCTGGAAGGCTGGGACAGCGTTTCCGATCTCTTTGGAAACCTGCCGGATGCGATCGATTCGAGATGATTGAGGTGTGTGCGGCACCTCGCGTACCAACTGAACCGCCAGCAAGAAGTTCTTCCCGGTCCACGCTGGATCGCTCAGCAGCCGGGCCAGCAACGCTCGACCGGCGGCCTCCTCGTCTTCGGCCTGGCGCGCCCCACGATAGTACTGGGCTCGGCGGAAGTCCCAACCGTCGTCGGCGCGTCGGAGGTATCCCTGTAACGCTGTTTCCCGCAATCGCTCATAGCGGTGCTTAGCGTTGAAGAACTCCTCCCATGGGAACGCGATGAACAGAGTGCCCACCGGGTAGCCCAACTTGCCGAGCCGGATAGCGCCGGGGGAGAGTTGTCCGTGTTGGTGCCCGTCGCCCCGATCGCCACACGGATATGGTCTCGGCGGGTGATTCGTGCCGTCGTTGCAAAACCACCGCAGCCCGATGAATGGACCGCGCTGATTGGTCTTGACCCGCTCCAGTAGGACCCGGGCCTCCTCGCTCTCAGCTTGACTGCTCTGCGACACAGCCAGCGAAGGGATCGCTAGCCCAAGCGCGAGGAGGCCGATGAGCGGTGACTTGGCTCGCCGGATCACGCGCCTGGATCGGATAGTTGGTGAGTCCTCAACGATCGCGTCGATCTTTCCCGCTCCGTCGGTCTTTTCCACTCCGCCGTTCCTCAGGGACGGGGACATCTTCTTTGCGGCGCTCCTCGTCTGACCGCCGGTCTGTGCCCGATCGTCGATCTGAGCTCGAACGCCGATCCGTTCCGGTGCGTCGCTCCGATCCATCGTGGCCCTTCTGGCTGGCTTTTTCGTTCATGGCCGGTCCTCCTGTGCAGAGATGACCCTGATCAGGTTAAAAATTGCCTCATATGGGACTCCTCAACAAGCCCGCCAGTAACCCCGGGCTGCTTCTCCAGGCAACCGGTTAGACGGGACCGGCGCAAGCCGACTCGGTAGGTTGTCGGTGATGAGAGGGCGCGAGATCCTAAACAACCCGAGCCTCAACCGAGGCACTGCGTTCACGCAGGAGGAGCGGGACCGGTTGGGACTCCGCGGTCTGTTGCCGCCTCGGGTCGAGACCCAGGAAGAGCAAGTCGCGCGCATCATCGAGAACTGCGATCGAAAACCGTCCGACATCGAGCGTTACATCTTTCTGATGGCGCTCCAAGATCGGAACGAGGCCCTCTTCTACCGTACGATCATCGATCATCTTCGGAAGACCATGCCGCTGGTTTACACGCCGACGGTAGGGCAGGCGGGCCAGGAATACGGTCACATCTTCCGCAGCTCTCGAGGGTTGTACGTCACCGCCGAGGACCGCGGGTCGATCAACCGCGTGCTTGACAATTGGGCCGAGCGTGACGTGCGAGTGATCGTCGTGTCCGACGGAGAGCGGATTCTCGGTTTGGGCGATCTGGGAGCCAATGGGATGGTGATCCCGCTTGGGAAGCTCGCGCTGTATAGTGCGGCGGGGGGCATCGACCCCGCCAAGACGTTGCCGATTCTGCTCGACGTCGGTACCAACAACGAGTCGCTTCGCACCGATCCGATGTACCTAGGGTTGTGCCAACCGCGCCTGACCGGCGACGAGTACTTGGAGTTTGTCGACGAGTTCGTCGAAGCGGTAGGCAGAGCGTTTCCAAACGGTTTGCTCCAGTTCGAGGACTTCTCGACCGCGAATGCGCACAAGCTCCTCAACCGTTACCGCGATCACCACTGCTCATTCAACGACGATATCCAGGGCACGGCAGCAGTCGGACTAGCGGGTCTTCTCGCCGCACTCAGAATCACCGGTGGCGACTTGGTCGATCAACGCGTGGTGTTCCTCGGCGCCGGCTCGGCGAACACCGGCATCGCCGAGCTCTTGATTCACGCGCTAATGGAGGCGGGTCTTAGTGTCGCTGATGCGCGCCGTCGCACCTGGCTGATTGATAGCAAGGGGTTGGTCGTCAGCTCGCGGTCGAAATTGGCGTTGCACAAACGCCCGTTCGCCCACGAACATGAGCCAATCACGGACCTGCTTGGGGTTATCGAATCGATCGAGCCCACCGCGTTGATCGGCGCGACGGGATACCCGGGGACGTTCGATCGCCCGGCGCTGGAGGCGATGGCGCGGATCAATCAGCGACCAATCGTTTTTGCGCTGTCGAACCCAACCTCCCAGTCCGAGTGCACCGCCGAGCAAGCCTACGAGTGGACTGACGGTCGGGTGGTCTTTGCGAGCGGCAGCCCCTTTGACCCGGTCCAGTATGGCGGAAAGACGGTTTCCCCTGGTCAGGCAAACAACGTGTACGTGTTTCCTGGAATGGGGCTGGGAGTGATCGTGAGTGAGGCGCAGCGCGTGACTCGGGAGATGTTTCTGGATGCCGCCCGCGCTGTTGCCAGCACGGTCACGCAAGAACGACTCGACCAAGGCTCGATCTTCCCACGACTCGCCGAGATTCGGAAGGTCTCGGCGGCGATCGCAGTAGCGGTATGCCGCCGGGCCGCCGAACAAGGGTTGGCTCGCGTTGAGCTTCCGGACGACCTCGAGGGTCACGTGCTCGCTTCGATGTACAGGCCGGAGTACACCCCAGTCGATTGACGTTTGACACCCCCGGTTGGGAATGCTAGGGTGGGCTGATCGCGTAAGGTTAATCCCTACGCGATCATCCAGACCCATTGACAAAAGGGGAGCGTTCATGTTGACGTCGAAGCACACTTCTCTCTGCGTAGCGGCACTTGCGGCGATTATCGTTGGAGCAGCCTGCGCACCCGCACCCGAAGCCGACTCGACCAACGGTGACGAACAGTCGGCGGCTTCGATGCTCCCAAAGCCCGCGTTCAACGCGGCCGGTGAGTTGGAGCGAGTCGTAGGGTACCGAAAGTGGGTCTACATCGGGACGCCGCTCACACCTAACGAATTGAACCCGCCCGAAGCGCCATTCCCCGGCTTCCACACCGTCTACATCCACCCCGATGATTTCGCGCACTGGGAGGCGACCGGCGAGTTCCAGGACGGCACCGTTCTCGTCAAGGAGCTGGTCAGCGTTGGATCCAAGCAAGCGACGAGCGGAAACGGGTACTTCATGGGCGAGTTTTTGGGCCTTGAGACGACGGTCAAGGACGCAGCGCGATTCGCGGATGAGCCCGGCAACTGGGCCTACTTCACCTATGGGCACTCGTACCCGCTGGCGGAAACGGCTGCCCCTCAGCCAACCGGCGCATGCAACGTGTGTCATAACGTGTCAGCGGCCGACGACTGGGTCTTCTCGCAGTACTACCCGGTTCTCTCGGCAGCTAAGGGTGGAGCGGCGCCGGCAACTGATGACGAGGCGGCCGAGGCGGGTGCGACAGTGAGCGAGACCACAACCGGCGCAGACGTTGTACCGACCGACAAGGACGAGCTCTTCTCGTATCTGCAAGCTGGAACGTACAAGTCGTTCGCGCGCGAGGCGGAGCCACACACATCCGTGGGACCGCATCCCTCGCCCGCGCTTCAACCGAGTTCGAACGTGGTGGCGTTTTTCAACGGGCCAATGGATGCGTCTCTAAAAGCGGGGAACGCAACCCACCCAAAAGGATCAGCGATCGTTAAGGAGTTCCATGACTCCGACGGTCAAGTGTCAGGCTGGGCGGTCAGCGTAAAAACGGCCGAAGACAGCCAGAACGGCCAGGCCTGGTATTGGTACGAGGTCCTGAGCACGACCGATGGCAGTGATCCCGTTGCCGCCGCCACGGGCGTCGCGTTGTGCGCTGGGTGCCATTCGACCGGAAAGGACCTAGTGCTCAGCAAGTACCCGTAACGGTCAGGACAAGGATGAAAGGAAATAAATGATGAAGCGGAGTTGGTTGCTATTGTGTGCAGCTATAGCGCTAAACGCGACCCCCGCCTTTGCGCAGCTACCGGAAACGAGCATGGAGATCGACCTGTCGAACACCGCGCTCGTTATCACCGATCCCCAGAACGACTTCCTCCACCCGGACGGAGTCGCGTGGGAAGCGGTTGGCGCCAACGTCGAAGAAGTCGGAACGGTTGGCAACATCGAGGCGCTGCTCAAGGCTGCCAAGGAGTCGGGCATGGCGGTGTTCATATCGCCTCACTACTACTTCCCGACCGACAAAGGCTGGCACTTTGAGGGAGCGCTCGAGGTGTTGATGCACAGTATCAACATGTTCGACCGCGGTGGAGCGCTGACCGTTGAAGGTTTTGAGGGCTCTGGCGCCGATTGGCTAGCACTGTACAAGCCGTACATCGATGACGACGAGACAGTTGTTACAAGCCCTCACAAGGTGTATGGACCGGAGCAGAACGATCTCGTGCTGCAACTCCGCAAACGTGGCGTCGATAGGGTCGTACTGGCGGGGATGTCCGCGAACCTGTGTGTCGAGTCGCATCTGCGAGAGTTGTTGGAGCAAGGCTTCGAGGTGGCGGTTGTGAAAGACGCGACCGCTGCGGCGGTGTTCCCCGGGTTCGACGGGTATCAGGCGGCGCTGACGAATTTCCGGTTTATCGCCAACGACGTAGTAACGACCGATGAGGTGGTCGGGAAGCTGACCGGGACGATGTAGCACTTACTGGGCGGCGGGGACGGCCTCGGGCTCGAGGGTCTTTCGGCGCTCCAACGGGAGCGACACCGTGTACGAATCGATGACGCTGCCTTCGGTGTCGACGGCTTCCAGCCGGACCGTGTAAGCGTTGACGTGCACCCGAATGTAATGGTAGACCTGCTCGGCGTAGGCGGTGAACCACTCGCTGCCAGTGCCACGGAGCGTGCGGCGACCGCCGCCCCCACCGCTCACGATGTACACTGTTCCGTAGCCGTCTTGAACGATCTCGTCGCCGCGTAGCGATTGCGAGCGCTGATAGTCGTGATCGTGGCCGCTGAATACGAAGTTGACTCCGTACTCATCGGCCAACGGAGCGATCACGTTTTGGATATCGTCGTCCGATCCGTGGCCGCCGAACCCGGTGGCTGCGCTGTACGGTGCGTGGTGAAAGAAAAGGAAAATCCAGTCGACTCCTGGATCCGACCGAGCGGCCTCGAGTTGGCCGACCAGCCATTGATACGATTTGCCAGACCTATCGGTCAGGTTTCCGTACAGTCGTTCATGTCGGTCCGAGTCTTTGGTGTCGAGCGCGATGAAGCGGGCGTTCCCGTGATCGAACGCGTGATAGAACGGCGAGCCTGAGGCCCAGCCGGTCGGGGGAGTAAAAGCGGCGATGTACGGCTGCCCCATTCGTGTTTTCAAGTCGTGATCGCCGGGTGTGGGATAGAGCGGGGCCCTGCTGAGCAGCGGCGCGTAAACGTGAAAGTGATTGTAGGTGAGCTCGTTCTCAGTGCCGGACTTGTAGGCGAGATCCCCGGTATGAAGGATAAGGGCGGGCTCCTCGCCGTTGAGCTGTTGAGCCACCGCCAACTGGCCGGCGTTTCGCGTGCCTGAATCCCCGAACACCAAGAACGTGAATGGGTCCTTCGTCCCCGGGGAGGAGGAGGTTCGGAATGTCGCTGGCCCAGTCCACACCGAATCGTCTGTTTGCACCTCGTAGGTGTACTGGGTAGCCGGGCTCAAGTCCTTTAACAGAACGGTGTGGTCGGTGGCTGGGCCTGGCAGGGGGACGGGGATTGTGTCGCCCGCGCCCCAGAACCGGAGGTTTGGGATCGAAGGTTCGAACGTCCGCCAACGAACGATGGCCGAGGAATCGGTTACGGCTACCAGGTACGGCCGGCGTTCGAGTGTCCCGGGTGCCACCGGGCCGCCATCGAAGTTGGTGACCTCGGACACCGCGGAGCACGCGGCGAGCAGCAAAACAGTCGCCGACACGATCGAGCGGTAACGGTTGATCACGTTGCTACGATTCACGGGCATTGACTTCTACACTCGAATGGCTGACCGGGTTCGTGTTGGTCAGCCACTGGGGGTAGAGGCTCGGCCGCCGATCGCGCAGGAACAGGCGCCGCGCGGGTGAATCGTGCACCGCTTTCAGGTCGAGGTCGGCGTACAGTATGCAATCCTCCCCACTAGGGGAACGCGCCACGACTGTACCGTCGGGCGCGCAGACGAACGACTCGCCACTGAAGGCAAGGTTTTCTTCTTCTCCCACCCGGTTGCAGAGGGCGACGAAATAGCCGTTTTGAAACGCCGCGACCCGCATCTCTGCTTCGTACAGACCATCCGGCCACTCGCCCTCGACGCCAGCTTGCGGTACGACGACGATCTCGGCGCCGGATAGCGCCAGCGCGCGCATGTACTCGGGATAGTGGCGATCATAACAGATCGCGACTCCCACTGAGCCGACCGCGGTCGTATAGACCGGAGCACCCGTGTCGCCGGGCGCGTAGTAGTCCTGTTCGTGAAAGCATGGGTAATCGGTAATGTGAACCATCCGGGTTTTCCCTAGCAACGTGCCGTCAGCATCGATGACCGGCGATGTGTCGAAGGTCTTTTGACCATCGCGCTCGAAGAGGTTGAGCACGACGACCACACCGTGTTGGCGAGCGGCAGCGGTGAATGCGTCGGTGAGGGGGCCCGGCACGGGTTGCGCGAGGCCGGCGACCGGCCCGTCAGCCGGGCGCTGTGGATGAAATCGTTCGAACGCCAGCTCAGCGAAACACACCAGCCGGGCGCCGTTTTGAGCGGCTTCCGCCAACGCGAAGAGTCCACGGGCGATGTTCTCGTCGCGATCGGGAGAGGAGTGCTGTTGGATGAGTGCGATGCGAAGCAAGCGCCGTAATCTATCGCTTGGTACGAAGGGTGGTTAGCGGGGGTTAGCGTCGCGGTCTAGAATGCCCGCCAGTGATTACCGAGCCCGCGACGACAATAACCGACTACGTGCTCGGGGGAGTCTCGCTCGCGTGGGGCAGGACTGTGTGGCGTCAGGCCCGCATCGACGAGGTTTCGGCCGGCCGGTGGTGGGCGATCGGCTTCTTCGCGATTGCGCTGGCCGCATTGGCCGGGGGGACGGTTCACGGGTTTCGCGGTCCGCTCGGTCCGGGTTGGGAAGCGGTCCTTTGGAAGGTGAGCCTGTTCGCGGTTGGCGCGTTCGCGTTCGCCGCGCTGATGACCGCAATCGCGGGCGGTGCGAGCCGTCGTTGGCGACCGTTGCTTGCCTCGATCGTGGTGGTCGCTCTGGTGGGCTATGTGGCATGGGTCGCGGGCAACCCGGAGTTTCGGTACGCGAGCGCTGCTTCCGCGGTCGGGCTGGGGGTGTTGCTGGCTCAGCAAGGGGTCGGCTGGATCCGTAATAGGATTCCGAGCGCGCCGTTGATTGCGACCGGTGTCGTGGCCGCCGCGGTGGGTGCAGTGATCCAACAAGCCGGGCTAGAGCCGCACCCGCGCTTCAACCACAACGACGTTTTTCACGTGATCCAGATCGGCAGCAGTTACGTGTTCTATCGAGGAGGGTTGTTGTTGACCGATCGCAACGGTGTCCGGATCGCATGAGTGGATTGGCGATCACTACCGCCGACGTGACGGCGGCCTACGAGCGCATCGCGAACCGCGTTCATCGGACACCGGTCATGACCTCGCGGTTGCTGGATGAGATCGCCGGGCGGCACCTCTTTTTCAAATGCGAGAACCTCCAGCGTGGCGGATCGTTCAAGATCCGCGGCGCGACCAACAAGTTGCTTCAGCTAAGCGACGACGCGCGACAGCATGGGGTGGTCGCTTACTCGTCCGGAAACCATGCCCAAGGGGTGGCGCTGGCGGCACGTAGCTTGGGCGTGAGTGCGGTGATCGTGATGGCGGCTGACGCGCCGAGCGCCAAGATCGACGCTACGCGAGGTTATGGAGCAGACATCGTGATGTACGACCGGCGCACCGACGATCGGGAAGCGATCGCCGCCGAGATCGTGGCTCGCGATGGGCGCGTCTTGGTTCCACCATACGACGACCTGGCGATCATCGCGGGTCAGGGGACGGCGACGCTTGAGTTGCTGCAAGACGTCGCCGATTTGGACGCGGTTGTCGCTCCGGTTGGAGGGGGCGGCTTGTTGGCCGGCGCCGCGTTGGCTGCGGCGGGGCAGGATCGGCCAGTGCCAGCGTTTGGTGCCGAGCCCGAAACGGCAGACGACACCGCGCGTTCGCTCGACGCTGGCGATCGGGTCGGGATCGGGCCGCCAGAGACGATCGCCGATGGGGCTCGAGTTCAGATACCGGGCGAGCTGACGTTCCCGATCGTTCGCGAGCTGGCGGCGGGTGTGGTCCGGGTCCCCGAGGCCGCGATCGTCCGTGCGATGACGCTGGTCATGACGCGGATGAAGCTGGTCGTCGAGCCTACCGGCGCGCTGGCCGCTGCCGCCGCGATCGAAGGGCTCCTGCCGACCGATGTTCAGCGCGTGGGTGTCATCCTATCGGGCGGCAACATCGACCTTGAGACCTTGGGTCAGATCGTCGGCTGACTGCGACAGGAACGAAGCTCCGCTAGATCCTAGGGTTCCTGTACTCGGCGTCGCGCGGCCGTTTCGGCCTCGGCCAGTAACGCGTCAAGATCGTTTCGGCCGAGCAGCTTACCGTTAAACACGACCGCGGCGATCCGTTGGGTGTTTCGGATGTCCTCGAGCGGGTCGGCGTCGAGTAGAACCAGGTCCGCCAGCTTGCCAACCTCGATCGTCCCCAGCGAGTCGGCGTGACCGAGAAAGTTCGCTGGGCTCGAGGTGGTGGCTTGAATCGCCTCCAGCGGCTCAAGCCCGGCTTCGACCAATAGCGCCAGCTCGTCGTGGAGGCTGAACCCGGGAAAGACATTCGTCTCATCGCTGGCGTCCGTTCCAGCCAGAATCGTAACGCCGGATCGGTGAAGGTCGCCCACGATCTCAACTCGCTTGTCGTACATCATTTCGATGATCGCGTCGTCTACGTCGCGCCTGGGTTCCCAACGGGAGAGAATCTTGTCCGGGATGTACCGGCGGCGTGGGTCCGCGATGACGGTGGGATCGCTGGCCAGGACGTGCCTGCGAAGGACGACGAGTGTCGGCACGTGTCGGGTTTGGTTGACGATGAAGCTCTCGATCGTGGGCGCGCAATGCTCCAAGCTGTACGCGGCTAGACCGTCGCGGACCAGCGCCCGAACCGCCACGCGCACCGAATCCGCTGGCAAGCCGGAGCCCAGAACGTCCATGGCCTGGGCCTCGACATCGCTCGCCCCGGGGTGCACGCCTCGAGGATGCCGGTCAGGTGTTCGATTGATCGTTGACCGGCCTCGGCCGCCTCAATCGGCGTGATCGCATCGGGCACGTGGCCGGCGAACGGAACACCACGGGCGCGGGCCGCTTTGGCCACGGCAAGGAACACCTCTCGCGAGAGGCCACTATACACCTTGATGAAGTCGACCCGGTGCCGGATCAGCGAATCCACGACGACCTGCGCCTGATCGCCACTCGTTATTGGGATCGCGAACACCCACGCGGGTGTTGGCCGCCCCGGTGGTGGTCGAACCGCTCCGGGTGGTCGCGGACCGTCGACGACGATCCGCGGTCCCGGGTATCCGGCTGCCAGCCGCGCTCGCCAACTGTCTAGCGAATCCAAGAAGGTGCCCATCTCGCGCACGCCGGTGACACCGTTAGCTAGGTATAAGGGGAAGTGCCACGCGGAGCGGCCTTCGCGCATCGCGTGAACGTGAAGATCCCACAAACCCGGAATCACGAAACGGTCCCGTCCCTCGATGATCCGCGATCCGTCCGGTATCGTGACCTCGCCCGCGGGCCCGAGGGCCGCAATTCGCTGTTCCCGAATAATGAGCGTGGTGTGGGGAACCGGCGGAGCCCCGCTGGCGTCGATCAAGGTGACGTCGCGGATGACGAGCGGCGTCTCGGCTAGTTGGCCCGCCAACGAGGTCGGCGCGCCCAGCGCTGCTACCAACGCGATGAGTACAATCCTCACGCGAACAACTCGCGGTAGTGACGGTACCAGTCGCTCTGAAACCGCTCCGCCGGATCGTACACTTGCTTGAGCGCCAAGAATCGGGGAAAGAGCGGATAAGCCGCCTCGACCTGCTCACGGGTGGCGAACCGATGATAGGTCAGGAAAAACGATCCCTCCCTCGCTAACGCTTCATCGATTAACGCGCGAAACGCGGTTCCCGATCGCTGGAGACCTTCGGGCGTGTGCTCGGTGTGGAGGTTGAACACGATGCATGCGTAGCGGCGGGACGCCCACGGCAGAAACGTCTCGACGTCGGGTTCGATGAACCGCACCGTGCCGTAGACCACGCGAACGCCGCTTGCACGAAGTCGCCGCGCTGCGGCGGCCATGAAATCGGCCAGTTGCTCGGGCGGGACGTACAACTCGGAGATCACCTCGGTCGCCGGGGCGGGCGCCGACAGCAGCTGATCGAGTTCGACGTGGTACCCTTCGCGGTAGTACCCGAGCTGCTGCGTATCCGCCCAGTAGATCTGCCCGTTCGTCTTCAAGTAATGGTCGACGTACGCTTTCAACGCATCCGAAGGCCTGGTGTGCGCCAACACAAGCAACTCTTCCCAGTCTCGGGATGCCAGCCTCCGTTGATCGGGTGGGATCAATCTCGCGAGCGGAACCGGCCGATAGGTGGAGAGGATCCCTCGTCGGAGAAACTCAGGCTCAGATTCGGGGTCGATCGCAAACTGGAAGTCGCCGTAGAGGTGACCGTCGGCGATCCGCTCGCGCATCAGATCGGGCACCTCTTCGATCATCGCTTCACGCACAAACCGCTCGACCTTGCGACGCGGCGCAAGCCGGAGGGTCGCCCGCGCAATGACGCCAAACATGCCGTAGCCACCGATCGCCAAACGGAACAAGTTGCGGTTTTCCTGGCGGCTCACGGTGTGAACCTGGCCGTCACCGTCGACCAGGATGAACCGCTCGACGTCAGCGACGATCGGTGGTCGGGTCAACACTCGACCGTGCGCATTGGCAGCTACCGTTCCGCCGATCGAGAGCCGGTCGGCCCCGGTCTGTTTTTGCACGATGCCCCAGCCCGAGCCGTCGCCCTCCCAAGTTGTCTCGAGAAACTCAAACACATCTGGCCAAAACATGCCGGCGTCGACGGTCAGCAACCCGCGCTCGGTGTCGAAATCGCGCACGAGGCTGAGCGCACGCATGTCGAGCAGCCACCCGTCGCGCAAGAACTGCTGGCCACCCATTGCGTGCCGTCCGCCGGCGATCGCCAAGTTCTGGCCGGCGTCGCGAGCGGCGACGACCGCCGCTTGCACGTCGTTCGTCGATTGCGGCACGATGATGCGTTCGACCCAAGTCTCGTTGAGGCGGGCATGAACGTCGTTTACGCGTTCGCCGATCGGGACGCGGACCACGCGTTCGGCCGCGCCGGAAGCACACGCCCAGGCGCCGATCGGAGTGGCGGCCAGGAAACGGAGAAAATTGCGTCGGGTTCCCATCGTCACTGCCGCAACTTATCATACCCAGATGACGATCGTCGGCCTGGCGCTCCTCGGGTTGCTAGCCACATTGTTGGTTGTGCCGGCCTTCCAGGGTCATCCGGTCGGCGGCGCAGTGCTTGGGGTGATCGGGTATGGGACGGTCGTGCTGCTGATGCTACAGGTGTGGTTGGGGTCGGCCAGGATACGCGAATGGTGGCGATCGATAGGGCGATCGCAACGCTGGAGCGGGGTGCTCGCGGTCGTTCTTTTCACGCTCGTCGGTGGACTCGTGATGCGGGAGACCGCACCCGAGTTGTTCCGCCGCTTCTCACGCGAAAACGGTCTGTGGGAGCCACTCTGCCTACTCATATATTGGGGTGGCGCGCTGTTGCTGTATCGGCACGTGCGCGGTTTCGAGCTATCCGAGCGCAAGCCATGGCTGCTGGTGGTCGGCATCTACGCGCTCCTCGGTTTAGAAGAGGTCGACTATTTCGGCATCTTCGGCGGGTTGATCGGCAGGATCGATGGGGTGTACACGGGCAGCCTCCACGATCTGATCCGACTCGTGTCAGAGCGGGTGCTGTCACAGAACGGGATTGCGATCGTAGCCGTCGTGTTGCTGATCGTGGCGGTCGTGTTCTGGCGCGCTGGGTATCTGGACTTCGCGTTTGTGCGCCGATCCCTGGCGCAGCCGGAGGCCGTTTGGCTCGTTCTCGGTTTCGCGATCCTGGGAGTCGCTGCCAGCCAGGAGGCACAGTTCTTCGGGTGGGTGCTGGAACGGCCGAGGCCGGAGGAGGTGATCGAGCTAGCGGGTGCTGTCTGCCTCGGTGTCTACGCGCTCGAGCTGACCGCCGAGCGACTACCGACCCCCGCTTGACGGGGTCTCTACTACGCTACGGTCGTGGAATCGATCGCTGGCGGTGACCGTCGCATCATCGGTTTCGAGATCGTCGATAGCGTCGTTGATTCCGTCCAACCGATCATCGACATCGGGGTGCGTCTTGGCGAGCAGCGACCGCCGCTCGGCTTCGGCGTTTGGCAGCGCGGCCAGGAAGCGGGTCAAGCCGTTGGGATCGTAGCCGGCGCCGGCGGCGACCTCGACGCCATAGGCGTCGGCCTCCAGCTCGTCTTCCCTCGATAGCCCCATGAAGAGCGCCGTAGCGCCCAGCTGGATCGTTTGCTCCAGATACTCCTCGCCGGTCAGGTTGATCTGCTCGGTGATCCCTTCTAATCCGAGCTCGGTTCGGGCGCGGGCTTGGATCTCCTTGACGACGTGACGTCGGTTGACGTGGCCGACCTCGTGGCCGAGCACACCGGCCAACATCGCCTCGTCGTTCATCAATGCCAGCGCGCCGCGGGTCACGAACACGTAGCCACCGGGCGCAGCTATAGCGTTGACGTCGTCGCTGTCGAGCACCGCGAACCGGTAGGCGATGTCCGTCCGCGGATCGACCGAGGCGACCGCTAGGCCGACCAGATTGACGTAGCGGGTCAGCTCAGGATCTTGGACTACTCCGTAATAGCCGGCGATCGTGGCGGCGATACCGCGACCGACCTCGATCTCTTGCTCGGTGGAGATGGCGATTACCGCGGGTGCCGCGCGTTGGGCGATCCCGGCCGCTTGCTTGATCCGATCGAGGAGCTGGGCGTCGGCTGGCGAGACCGATGCGATCATGCTGAGCAACACTACGATCGTTGTGACGAGGTGGCGGTGAACGATCGTCTTCACGCTTCGGGACCTTCCGTTTGGGGTTCTGGTAGGTCGTTGTATGGCGCCAGTCGGGCCTCGATCCGGAATTGTTCGAATTCCAACGGTGGCACGGAGTGTTCCTCCATCCACCGGACGGCCTCCGGGTCTGGTGTGACCGAGACCTTGCCGTTGGCGGTCTCGATCTCGTCTACGCCACGGGCGCCGGCCGAAGCGGCGACGTGTCGGTCCTGAGCCGCGCTGAACGACGATAGCCCCTTCTTTAGCAGGCTGGACTCGACCTGCGGGCGCTTGAGCTCGAACGCGTCGTCCTCGTCGAAGTCGGGGTCCCGCTTGTGACGCAAAACGATCGCAGTCGTTGTCCCGTCGCTGTCGGTCACGGTGCGGTGTGGCTCAGCGCGACCGGCCGGGCTGGCCAGGACGAGTTGCACGAACGGGTCGGTAACGGGCTCGCTGGAAATCAATTCTGTCGCCCCAACGCGCGTGACCAGGTGATAGCGCCGACCATCGCATACGATAACGATCGGCTCTTCCAGTCGGTCCGCGCCCGCGCGTCGGATCTCGAGCCGCTCTTTGGGCCGATCTTGAAACACTACCACGCGACCGGCGAAGCGCGGCTCGGCGTTGGGTTCCGTTCCGTCGGCCGGGATGAGCCACGTTTCTTCGAAGACCCGTTTCTGCTTCGGGATCGCCTCTCGACGCGCGTCTAGCATCGCCCCAAGGTCGTCCTGAGCGGCGAGCGGCGAAGCAATCATCAAACCGGCTAATAACACTAACGGGATTCGACAGGATGCCATCATCATGTGGCCAAACTATAGCTCAGTCGACCGAAAGCCGAAGAAATCTCTGATACGCGACAGAATCTGTCGCTTCTCTTCCTCGACCTGCTGGGCGCCCGCCTCGTGGAGCGCGGCGTGTGTCTCCTCCAGCTCCTGGTTGCGTTCAGCCTGCGTCTGGGCGATCCGCTCGGCCAAGCTGGGGTTGGCCTCGAGCGTGTCGCGGAAAGCCTCACGATCGATAACAAAGAAGTGGGTCGGCTCGAGTGCGACCACGCTGGCTTGCCGTTCGGCACCCGTGAGCAGCGCCATCTCGCCAAAGAACGAGCCTTGCCCGAGCTTAGCGATTCGCTCGCGCCGTCCGTCGTGGCTCACGACGACCTCGACCAGTCCATTCTCGATGATGTACAGCGAATCACCGGGCGCGCCTTGGTGGAGCACGGTCTCGGAGGCGAAGTACCGCTCGACACGAACCCGGGCCGCCAGCGCACGCGTCTCCTCTTCGCTCAGCACGTCGAATAGCTCGACTCGCTTCAACAGGCGGTAGATCCGCTCGTCGTCGGCTTCCGCCACGGCCTGCTCGCTTTCCGGGGTCACTTCGCGCAGGTACACGTTCCGGATTGGGAACGGGATCTCGATGCCCCGCCGGTTGAAGGAGTACCAAACGTGAGTCATGAACGCGTCCTTGATATCCTCGAGATCCGTGTAGTCACGGATCCAGTACTTGACGTCGTAGGTGATCGCAAAATCCCCGAAGTTATAGGTCCGCACGTCTACGCGCGGGCGCTTGAGGATCCCCTCCGTCTGATCGGAGGCCTCCTCTAGAGCGGCGATGACGTCGGCCGGGGGGTGCCGGTAATGGACCCCGATCGGCTCCGTGACCGCGTGAATCCGGGTCGGAGCGCTGTAGTTGATCAGCGTGTCCTTGCTGATGACCGAGTTTGGTATGATGACCAGGTCATTGGTCCGCGTGCGGAGACTCGTCGAGCGCCAAGTTACGTCGGTGACCACGCCCTCCAGCTCTCCGAAGCGAACCCAATCGCCGACGTTGAACGAGCGCTCGGTCTGGAGCGCCAAGCCACTGAACACGTTGCCCAGCGTGTCCTGGAGCGCCAAGCCGATCACCACCGAGATGACGGCCGATGTCGTGAACAGGCCGGTGATGTCGAGATCGGTACGGTAGTAGAGGATCAGCAGTACGCCAAAGAAGAACAGCGTGAAGGCGGCGACGTCGCGCAGAATGTTGGGGCTCTCGACCTTGAACTTCCGGACCAGCAGGAAGTCGACCACCAGCGTGATGAGCAGCAGCAGCGCGAGGTACCCGATGATCAGCATCGTCACGCTTGCGATTTGGAATGTCGGGTTCGAAACCATCGCCGACATCTGTTCGCCGTTGGGCATCGTGATGAAGCCGCTCACACGTTCTGGGATGCGGGCGAGCTGGGTTTGGATGAGCGCCGAGATCGCCAGGAGGGCGACGACGACCAGCGCGCGACGGCGCACGAAAGGATCGTGGCTCAGCTGGCGCAGCAGAAGCGCGACCACGGCGAGCAGCGCTTTCAGCAGGTAGAGCATGCCGGAGCCCGACAGGAGTTGCTCGATCAGCGGATGGTTCATCGGTGTCTAATCATAATCAGTCCGGCCGATGGACGAAACTCGAGCGACTTGCAATCCAAGGCTGGATGTGGTTTAAAGGGGTGGTCCCCCGATTCGAATTGTCGTTTGAGAAACTCCCAGTAGAGAGGTGCCAATGTTCCGTCAGCGAACGCTCTGGGCATTGGGTGCGGTGGCTGTGGCAGCCCCCTGGACCACTCTCGAGCCGATGCCCGCAGCAGCACAGGAGGCTCGCCGGGTCCCGGCCCAGCGCCAAGTGGTGCGCCGAGCCCCGGTAGCGACGTACGTCAATCTATCCGAGCTCCAATACCGCCCCGTCGAGTCAACCGCGGTGATCTATGAGATCGGGCCCCCGAGTGCCGATGAGACTGGACCCGATCGCCTGGCGGCGACGCCCGCCGATCGGGTGGCGATCGCGGCTCGTCCATCGGTTCGGGCGCAGCCGGCTGTTCGAGCTCCGGGGGCGGCGAGGGTGGCGGCCACGCCGGACGGGGAAGCGGTTCGCTGGAACACCGCCGCCGGTCGCGAGGCACTGGGTGGCGTCGTGGCCGTCGATGGGCCGCTCGGTGGAACGGCCCGGATCGTGGCGCGCGCGGCGCCAGGACAGGCACGCAGCGGCGAGGACGCGTGCGTCCAACCCACGATCACCAAAACAGGCTCGACCTGTTGCAACTACCGCCAGCCAGACCAGCTAAACGGCGGTGACGCGATGTACCGGCAACCGTTGAAGGTGTTCGGCAGCGAGTCGGCCGCTCGCCAGTTCGCGGCTACGGTTCGCGCTTCGATTCCGATGTTCTTGCCGTATCACAACCCCGATGTTCGTGCATCCCACGGGTGGATCTACAACGGCAGCGACGAGAACTATCACGGAGCCGTCGACTACGGGAAGAAGTCGGATGCCACCGGTTCGGGAATCGATCCCGCGTTCGAGGTGCGCTCGGTTGCCAGCGGGGTCGTGATCTCGGCCTACTGGGACAACTGGAGCGGCAACATCGTCATCATCGAGCACACGGCGTCCAACGGAGACGTGTACCGCACGTCGTACAAGCACCTCCGCAATGGATTCGCCAACGATCTGCAGATGGCGCGCGGCCTGACGGTCAAAGAGGATGAGAAGCTCGACAAGGACGGCAACCCGACCAACCGCCTCAAGTACCAGCGGTTCGCAAATCTTGCGAATCCCAGCGAACAGCACTGGGGAACCGAGAGTCAGAAGATCAAGGTGAAAGTCGGCGACAAAGTCAGCCCCGGCACCCTGATTGGGTGGAGCGGCAACACCGGACCGGGCGGCGCCGGCAACGGCTTGAACGACGATGGTACGCCGAAAAACGCGAACACCGCCAACAACCACCTCCACTTGATGACCGCGGTGCCCGACCCGAATGATGCAGGTGATTGGGTGCAGGTCGATCCGTACGGCGTCTACAACCAGATCAGCGAGTCGAGCTGCTACGACTTGCTTGACACGACGGCGTACGTGCGGCTGTTCGCGCCGTTCTATCCTTCTTTTCACAACGTTCCCGCGCAGTATGTGGGGTTCTACTGGGGTTACTACACCGGGATGGGGATGGGATTGCAGACGATCAGTCTGCATAGCAAAGGAAATAGCGTGTTGGCATCGGGCGCCTTCCAGTCTGGACTGCCCAAGGCGTGGTACATGCGGATGTACATGACGGCGAGCGACTATCAGAAGTGGTTCAACGAGTATGGCGCCCAGGGGTTCCGTCCGCGGGAAATCTCGGTTACCCGGCATAGCAGTGGTGAGCCGCGCTTTACGGTGATCTGGAAGAAGCGCCAGGGGGAGAGCTTCGCGGCGTATCACAACATGACCGATGCGGTCTGGAACGAGAAGTGGAAGGAACACGTCGAGGACGGCGGCATGAAAGTCGAGGAGCGAGCTGCATATCGGGTTGGCAACTCGCGGCGACTGGCGGCGGTGTTTGTAAAGGAAGGGCCGCCGGGTGGCTTTTACGAGTACCACTACATGACCGGCCAGGCCTATCAGTCAAAGGCCGAAGAGCTGGGTGCTCAAGGATGGGATCTAATCAATGCCGAGGCCGAGGAGCTTCCCGAGGGCACCCGGTTTGGGGGTATCTGGCGCAAGGTACCCGGGACTTTCGCGGCCCGACACGGGCTGACACCAGGGCAGTATCAGAGCGCGTTCGAGGATCTTGGGTCAAACGGGTACCGCCTCTACGACGTTCAGGGTTATGACGACTCGGGGCGGTTTATCGCCGTGTGGACTAAACCGTGATCGTGTAGATCTCGATCGGTTCTGCACGGCCCCGGACGGCGCGTTTGCCGATTGTCTTTAGCGGCAGCGCGCCGTCGAGTTTCTTGGCGGTCGCGGCCGAAAGCAGAATCGCGGTGCCGGTCTCCTTGTTTAGTGCCTCGAGTCGACTGGCCACGTTTACGGTGTCGCCGATCGCGGTGTAGTCCATGCGCCGTTCCGGATCACCGATGAAGCCGACGACGGCTGGGCCGGTATGGATGCCGATGCCGACGTCCAGGCGTGGCAGACCGGCGGCGATCCAGTCGTTGTTTAGCGTCTCCAATCGATCCAACATCGCGATTGCCGCTCGGCAAGCGTGGCCGGCGTGGTCAGGGTCGGCAAGCGGGGCACCGAAGAAGGCCATCACGCCGTCGCCTAGATACTTGTCGAGCGTCCCGCCATGATCGAACAGCACCGCGACCATCGCCGTGAGGTATTCATTCAGGGTGTCGACCACGACCTCAGGCTCGACCTGTTCGGATTTCGCGGTGAAGCCTCGGATGTCGCTGAACAGCACTGTCACCTCGCGACGCTCGGCGGTCCGGTGGAGGTCCTCTCCCGATTCGGCCAGCTGATTCGCGACTTCAGGCGGAATGAACTTCGCGAACATTCGTCGGATCTGGCGGTGGCGTTTTCCTTCGACCACGTATGATCCGGCCATCGCGCCGGCGTAGGCCAATACGGCGCCGGTCGCAGGGGCCGCTACTGGAAAGAGCCAGCCGCCGACGAAAAACACCGCCAGCGCGAGCGCTCCGATCATGGCGAGTAACCCAGCCAAGCCGACCGCCGACCATCGAGCCGACCGGATGAGCGCGACGACCAGGCCAGTGAGCGACGCGGCTAGCAGGGTTAGGAACACGACCCAGCCGATCGGCAGCACCCGCAGGAAGTCGCCCGATCGCAATGTGTCCAGAATCGTGGCGTGGAGGAATACACCCGGCTCGGTGGGACTGAAAGGTCCGGCGATGAAGTCGCCAACACCGGTCGCGCTCGAGCCGATCAACACGATGCGGTCGGTGAACTCCGCCGGGTCGAGATCGGGCTCAGCCCCGACCGAGATCTGCGCGTAGCTGTTCAGGACCTCGTAGGCTGAGATCACGCGATACGGTTCCCCATAGCGACCGCGCCAATGGGCTCGCAAGCGACCCTGCTCGAGCGGCACCCGGCGGTCATCCAAAGACAACTCACCATCGACGATCGACAATCGATCATATCCGCTCAGACCGCCCAGGACAGCCGCCAATCCGATCGACGGATAGAGCCGGCCGTTGTGCTCGACCAGCAGCGGTTCGAGTCGCTCGATGCCGTCCTGGTCAGGCGCACGATTGATCGCTCCGATCCCGATCCCCGTGTCGAGGAGCTCGATTACGGGTGGGTTGACGTTCGCAAACCGTGGAGCTGGAAGCGGGGTCGTGTCGGATACGGCGAATCGCTCGAGCGCGTCCAGCCGTCGACGGTGATCGATGAACGCCCGCTCCAGTTCCGCGATGGCGGTCTCGCCTTCAGGATCATCGAACGCGACCGCGTGCACGACCGGCGGTCCTCGCTTGGCCGCTGCGAAAAACAGCGAGTCAGCTTGGGGTCGAGCGAGATCGGGCTCGCTGAACAGAACGTCGTAGGCCACGACGCTCGGAGCGCCAAGCGCGATGAACTCGAGCATCGCACCGTGGGCGTTCCGCGGCCACGGCCAACGACCGAGATCACTCTCATAGAGTCGAAGTGCGCGATTGTCGATGTCGACGATGACGATCGTCGAGTCAGCTACTTCTGAGCCTCGGATCGCGCGCTCGAGCTGAAGTCGAGCGTCTCCTGTTCTGCGCTCGACCGTTTGGACGGTGTCGGTCGCCATCAGCGCAAACACGATCACCGAGGCGAGTGCCCCGGCTTGGAGTCCGATGAGAAGTCGCTGGCCCGAAACGGAGCTCGTCACTGCGCGAACCTATCCCCGCCGCGCAAGTCGAGCGAACCTCCCGTATTCTCGCCGTTGTCTGTAGAGCTAGACTGCCGGAGCGGTCAGAACTTCGGTCGCCGCGAGCGCCTTCTTGGTTACAAAGACACGCTCGTTGTTGGAGGCCCGGTTCAACATCCCCACCGGGAACAGGAAGAACCAGTCGGCAGACGGGTCGTACTCGTAGACCACACCGTCGAGCACCTCACCCCAGCTGAACCGGAGGCGAATCGTCGTGGCCCCGGAAGGATCGGGAAGGTCGACTACGGTCTGTGGCCCGTTGGCGTTCTGACGACTTGTACGATCGAGTGCCAGATCATAAACGAAAAAGGCCGCCACCACGTCGCTCATCTCGATGTCGAGAAAACCGAGGACGTTGCCTTCCAGATCGATCCTGCGTAGGAGCAAGAACGGCTTCTCGGGATCGAAGACGTCGGCGGTCCCTTTGAGGCGCCGACCGTCCTCGAGTAGGACTACCAGCTTGTGATCCATGCCCCCGCGGGGCTGCAACTATGGCGCCATCTGCCTCTTGACCGATCAGATTCACGCTATTTGGATAGAAATAAGTAGTTTGGGGTGTCTGGGAGGGGGGGCGATGTCGGCGGTTCTTGCGACTCTCGTCCTGCGACTCTCGGCGACGGGTGCAGATTACCATTCGCGGCCCGCGTCCTGCAGGCCGGCCGTCACATGGCGCTTGTACTCAAGTCAGGAGCGCTACAGCTTCCTTAGGGCGCGGTGGTGGGGGCATAGCTCAGTTGGGAGAGCATCGGCTTTGCAAGCCGAAGGTCACCGGTTCGAGCCCGGTTGCCTCCACCACCAAACGCCGGTGCGCCTAGCGGTCAGACGCCGGCATGCTCGCTTGACGCTGCGTCTCGAACTCCTCTTCCGACAGCGGCACATGGCTGATCGCCTGCGCGATGACCGAGTCACCGGTCGGGATGCGCGAATCCTTCGGCCACAGATGGAAGATCAACCCGTCGGTCGTCTTGACGAGCTCGACGACATTTGCAGTGTCCTCGTCGGACATACCATGCACCGCAACCCGGCCGCTCTCGATCTCCACCAAGTGATCGTGCCAGGCTTCGTTCCACTGCTCGCGGGGGATCAGGTCGCGGGTGACCGACTTGGCTACGATGTACTCGATTTCGGTCATCGGGGCCCCAGGATCGGTCGTCTCGAAGAGGATGCACTGAATGATCGGTTCGGGTGAGATCGGCTTGCAGTAATGATGAAACGGGCCCATCACTTCACCGTTGACTACGTGCGGAGCGGTCACGTGGATGTCGAACCCCTGCGCGGGGGAGGGCATGGCCTTCTCTTGCGCATTGATCGGCTGAACGAAAAACAGTACGGCCACCAAAACAGACGGGAAAACGTTAAGCCGCATTGAATCCTCCTCGGGTTTTGCGGTGGTCTCAGTAGTTGAACGACAGTTGCTAAACTTAGTCGTTGCTGGCTAATTTCCAAGACCGGTTTCTACACTGGGCGCGGCCTTGAAACGGAGTCACGAAGACGATGCTGGATATTAGCGTTTCGGCACTGGGCCAGGCAGCCGCTGAGTACGGCGGTGGTTTCGGGGAAGTCGGCTCATTCATCGAGACCTCCATCCGCAAGTCAGGCAAGCTCGCGATGGACCATAAGTGGTTCCTCCTGATCGCGACCGGTGCCGTGTGGGGCTTCCTCAAACTGATCTTCGATACCAAATAAGCATGAAGAAACTGGCACCGTGGGTCGTTCTCGCCGCCCTGGTGGGAGCGATCCAGTTCGTGGTGGCCCAACGGGTGGGCGGTTTCTCACCCCACATCGCTCAGTTTATGGGACGTCAGATCGTAGCTCAGGGAGGCTACAGCGAGTCGTTGGCCGTGATCGGGTGGGGAATTCACCTCGCCGTTTCGCTGACGTATGCCGCCGTCTACGCTTTCACGTCACATCAAGGGGTGATGCCCGCCGGCCGCGGCACGCGCTGGATCGCGGGCCTCTTCCTGGCGCTCCTACTCGGTTGGCTCACGACGATGGCCACGGGTCCCGCGATCGCAATCACGATCAGCGTGTTGGCCGGCAAAGGTTGGCCAGCCGCCCTCCCCGGCCTCAACACGTCGCTTGGCTTCGCGTTTGGAAACCATCTCGGCTTCTTCGCGATCTGCTGGTTGCTAACGCTGGTGGTGCCCGACGTTCTCCGGGGCGACCACCAGACCGCTAGCCTCTGACCCCGATTGTCAGTGCCGGGTTACCCCTTGCAGGGGTTGGCCGCACACGGGTTGCACGGGTTCCCACCGCACGGGTTACACGGATTGGCTCCGCCCGCAGCGGCCGCCGGATCGAACCCGGGTCGGATGTGCTCGACGTAGGCAGCCAGGGCAGCCAGCTCCTGTGAGTCCCACGCCAACGGCTCGGTAGACATCGGCACGATCATGCACAGCTGCACCATCTCCGCGGCGTTGATCTGGTCCAGCCCGGCGCGGTCTCTGGCCATCGCAACCGGATGCGGGTATGGCTCGGCGAAGGTCGCCTTCATCAGCGCGTAGTTGCCGACGTGGCATGTCGAACACGCTGAGCCATTCGTGCTGAGGCTGTTGTCGTTCCAGAGCTCCCCGCCACGCGCGATCAGCGCGGTGTCGTCCAGACCGCCGGAGTCGAGCATCCGGTCGCCTTGCGTGACTCTGGCGGGATCGATATCCGGTTGGCTGGCGGCACATGGGTTCGCGGCGCAGGGGTTCGCCGCTTCTTCGGTTTCCGCCGGCTCCTGCTGACCACAGGCCGTCACGGCCACGAGGATCGGCAGAAGCACGCGCGACAGGGCTTTGTGCATGCTCAAGCTCCTTCCAGAATGTGCTCAGGTCCCTCTGGGGAAACAGCATACACGATCCCGGGGTAGACCTCAAACCAACGGCTCGAGCCCGTTGCCGCGCGATCCGAGGCGAGCTAAGCTCTTACGATCTTATCGAGGTCGCTTTTTCGACACACTCACATCATGGCAAACGCGAAAAGATACCCGTCGGGCCAATAGGTGCAGGCGAGGATCACCCTCACCCGCCGCCATCCGACAAATGCAACAACTCGCCGCATGCCAGCTCTAGGAGGCAAGCACATGAAGTTCCGGTTTATTTCCGCGTTTCTGGTTGCTGCTTTGGTCCTGCCGGTCGCCGCACGGGCGCAGGAGTATGAGCACGCGCAAGGCAAGGAGATGGTCCAGCTCATCACCTGGCAGGTTCAGCCCGATCAGATGGACGAATGGGAAGCCGCGATCAAGCAGATCGTAGAGGCGGCCCAGGCGGCTAATCTGACCGAGGGCTACGGTTGGTCGTTCTACAGCGGAACGACCGACTACACGCTGGTTTACCCGATTGCCAACTACGCCTACTTCGACGACCCGATGCAGTGGATGCGGCAGTTCGAGGGCACCGAGGGCGACGCGACGCTGAAGACCGCGATGGCCTCGATCAACTCGATCGAGCATCGAGTGATCAACGAAGAGATCGCCGAGGGTAAGTTGGATTGGAGCTACATGCCTGGCGACATGGCTGACTTTAAGCAGAAGATCGGCGAGCACAAGTTCGTCCACCTCGATGAGTTCTGGGTCCGCCCGGGCAAGAGCGAAGAGTTCAGCGAGGTCATCAAGGAGTACATGACGTTCTTCAACGACATCGGATACGCCTACCCGATTATGGGGCATGAGACGAAGTTCGGCGAATCGGGTCGCGCGGTGTTCGTGACCGTCGTCGACGAACTGTCCGACTTCTACGGCGCCAACAGCTTCCGGCAAACGGCGATTAACGCCGACGCGACCGATCGCATGCAGGCGCTTTGGGCCAAGCTGACTCCGACATTTGACAAGTGGGAGCGGTCCGACAAAACCTACGAGCCGGAGTTGACGTACCGGCCGGATGCGACGCTAGCGACGAACTAGGTTCAATCGTTCATGACGAACTCAGAAGGGCGAGGCCTGATGGTCTCGCCCTTCTTGTTTCACGCCGGGGCTACTCGCGACGCGGCCCAACGGGCCGAGCCTACTTCTTCGTCATCGTCCCTTCCCAGCGGCCCACCATTTTCCCGTCGCCCCATTCGGCCTGCGTGACACTCGTGCCGCTGTGTTCGATCCCGGCGAGCTTGCCGGTGCCGCCGAGACCTGTCCAGCGTATCGGATCGTCACCCGAGGCTTCAAGGGTGAGCCACCAGAGGTCTCCCTCGGGGCTCACGAAGTCGCAAAGACCGCGGCCACCGATCAACGAGCCGTGAGCCGCAAACATGTAGGTAGCGAAGCAGTCTTGGTTGCCGAGATGCCAGATACTCGACGTGTCGTCAGCGGTGACCGCGACGCTGAGCATGATGCGTCGGATCGTCCGCCCGTCCGGCAGGTCCATCGAGCTGACGATCTTCTGGGTGCCGGAGAACATGCCAGCGGTCGCTTGTTGCGCCGCGGCCTCTTGGGGAACAAACGTCGCGGAGATGAGCGCACCGGCGGCGATCGTCAGGAGGGGGTGAATCTTCATGACAGCATCCTCTTTTGTTGAGAACTCAGGTAGGGAGTAACGCCGCACGATGTAGCATTCGGGGTGAAAGCCGTCATGACGACGGTGCGCGCTATTAGTGTTGGCTAGGCCGCGTCGGCGTTGCAGACGACGCCGAGAAAAGCCTCCAAGACCTGGGGGTCAAACAGCGAGCCGCCCGCGTCGGTGATCACCGTGCACGCCTCTTCGGGGCTGATCTCGCGTCGGTACGGGCGGTGGGAGCAGAGCGCAATCCAGACGTCCACGACGGCGAATATGCGCGCCGAAAGGGGGATCTCGGCGCCTTCAATGCCGCGCGGGTAGCCGCTGCCGTTCCATCGCTCGTGATGACAGTATGGAACGTCGATCGCCGGATAGAGTGCCGGGACACGCTGGAGGATCTCGTACCCATAGACCGGGTGCAGGCGCATGATCTCCCATTCGGACTCGGTCAGCTTGCCGGGTTTTTCCAGGATCGACTCCGGGACTCGCGTCAATCCGACGTCGTGAAGCAGCGCCCCTCGACGGGCGTGAACAAGATCTTGTTCGGACATGCCCAACTTGTGACCGGTCTTGAGCGTCAGTTCAGCCGCCCGAAGCGCGTGTTTGCGACGCGCGTCGTCGCGGGAATTGAGGGTTTGCGACCACGCGTCGACGATCTTGTCGCAAGACTCGTCGTCAGCCCGGACGCGGCGCCGCAGAGCGTCCAACTCCTGGGCATCGCGAAGCGTCGCGGCGGCGTTGGAGGTCAGCACGTCGAGCACGCGTGGGAACCCTGGGACGGAATCGGGCGGGGTGCTGAGGTGCGCCTCCAGCACTCCGCGGACGGTTCCACGATCGTTGAGCGGGTAGACGCAGTGGACGATCATGCTGTGGTCGCCCAACTGGACGTCTGAGACTACCGGTCGACGAGTCGACACCACTCGCCCGAGGCGCCCCTCCCCAGCCGAGATCGACGTTTCGCGAACAGCGTCTTTGGGGAAGCCCTTGCTCGCCACTTGCTCGAGCGTGTTTTTCCGCTGGTCGAGAACGTAAATCGCGCCGGCCACGATCTCGGGCTGCGCAAGGACTTGATCTAGCACGTCGTTGGCAACGGTGGCGAGGTCGGGTTCAGTCGACTGCGCGCGGGTCATCCTCTAGCGCCCCAGGCCGAGCGGCGGAGCTTGCAGCATCGCTAGCAAATCTCGGCGTCCAACCGACACTCTTGGGCCGGCGTCAACGAGCGGCCGTCCTCGAGCGGGTCGAGCGGCGAACTAGCCTGGCAGCCTATCGTCATCGCAGCAACAAGCAGGCAAAGACCGATCAAACGGTTCATGGTGCGCTCCTGTTCGGTTTTTCGAGTGTTGAGCGCCGCGCCTAGCGGCCCTAAGACCAACACGTTAGGCTTGTTCCGTCACTTTTCTGTCATCTCATCGTCACCAGCGGCTGCGGGATGCCAAACAA
>Ga0255057_10000180_pt1 | contig 36602 bp, 36 predicted proteins | sample Cases_109_6_MG_FD_189022 | JGI IMG/M metagenome (GOLD analysis project Ga0255057, IMG submission 189022) | Seawater microbial communities from Amundsen Gulf, Northwest Territories, Canada - Cases_109_6 | ecosystem: Environmental > Aquatic > Marine > Gulf | place: Canada: Northwest Territories... | reverse complement strand
GCCAGACGGCGTTGTAACCGAGTGGTCGCCATCATGGATGCTCCCTACCTGGTCGCCGATGCGATTGGTGGGAGCGATCACTTCGGCCATGAACCGACCGGCCTCTTCGAGGGCGTTGCGCACCGTCTCGGGATCAGCGTGACCGAACTCTTCCAGTTTGGAGAGGGCCTCCAGGTCGGCGATGTTATTCAGAACGAAGTCGATGTCATCCAGGGGCGGTGAGTAATCAGCCATGGCCCGAATTGTAGGTGGCCGCCCGGTCCCGACCCTCAGAGGCCGCGGCGGGTTTCGTCAATCAAGAAATCAACCACGCGGTTGAGGGAGCTGTCCTCGTCTCGATTGGCCACGAGCGCCTTCTTGTACACGTCGAGTTGCTTGTCGGCGCTGGTGCCGTGTTTCATGATCTCTCGCACGTGCTCGATCTCGGCGCTGCAGTTGAGGAGCTCGGCATCCTGGGCCAGCAACGTGACCAATTCCTGAGTCAGGACATCCATTGACACCAGCTCGCCTCGGCCGAAATCCATCAGGCCCTCGCTGATTCCGTAGCGCTGGGCGCGCCACACATTCTCGGAGATCAGGAAATTCGAGTAGGTGCGCCACCGCTGATTGTTCTTCCGCTTTCTGAAAAGCATCGAAAGCAGGCTCAGGTACATGGCGGCGACGGTGATGCCGTCATCAATGTGCGTGCAAATGTCCGGAATTCGCAATTCCAGGGTCGGGTAACGAGCGCTGGGCCGGATGTCCCACCACACCTTGGTAGCGTCCTCGAAGATCCCGGCTCCAACCAGGACGCCAATGTTGCGCTCGTACTCGGCCCAGCCTTCGAAATGTTCGGGTAAGCCGGTTCGAGGCAAGCTGCGAAACACCGACATGCGGTAGCTCTTCAGCCCGGTGTCCTTGCCACTCCAGAAGGGACTTGAAGTACTGAGGGCGAGCAAGTGGGGCAGGAAATACGAGACCTGATTCATCAGGTCGATGCGCAAGTCGGGGTCCTCGATGCCGACGTGGACGTGCATGCCAGAAATCAACAAACGGCGGACGACGCCCTGCATGTCGCGGGCCAGTAAGTTGTAGCGCTCTTTGTCGGTGTGCAGCTGCCGGTCCCAGCTGGCGAATGGGTGGGTCGAGGCGGCGATGGGGGCGAGCCCGTGGCGGTCGGCGATGTCGCATACCGTCCGGCGCAAATAGCGCAGATCCTTGGCGACATCGGTGATGGTCTCACATACCACAGTTTGGATTTCGACCTGGGAGCGCATGAATTCGCTTCCCACCTGCTCGCCGAGAGCGGACTGAAGTTCCTCCCACAAGGCGGGCGGCGGGTCCCGGACCAGGTCGCGACTGTCTTTCTCCACGAGGAGGTATTCCTCTTCGATCCCGACGGTAAATGCCGGTCGTTGTAGTCCCATGTCGCCAATCACGATACCGGAATTGACCCTCCCCGACCTCGGCTCGGCGTTCTGTCCTTCTCCCTGAGGGGGACGGGGGTCAAGGCATTGACGCTCCTCTCCGGCAGCGAGCTAACTTCTCAAGCATGAGCGACGTAATCGAATACCGTCTCGAAGGCGGTGTTGCCGTTCTCGTTTTCGATGATGGCAAGGCCAACGTGCTCAGTGGCGAGTCAATAGCCGCCCTACACGTCGCTCTTGATCGGGCTGAGAAGGAAGCAGCCTCGGTAGCGCTGGTGGGACGTCCCGGTAGGTTCAGCGCCGGGTTCGACCTTTCCGTCATGGGCTCCAATGTCAATGCCATGCGAGCCCTGCTGCGGTCCGGAGTTGAGCTTCTTGTGCGGCTTTGGGAGTTCCCCCGTCCCGTTCTCGCGGTCTGCACCGGCCATGCGGTTGCCGGTGGAGCGATGCTGTTGCTGACTGCCGATTACCGGATTGGTGTCGAGGGCGATTGGAAGATCGGTCTCAACGAGGTTGGCATCGGCATGCCGCTTCCGATCTTCGCCGTCGAGCTGGCCCGGGCTCGCCTTGATCCCCGGTTGTTCACCCAAGCGACGCTGCTCGGCAAGACATACGACGGCCAGGGCGCGGTGACCGCCGGATACCTCGACGAGGTGGTTACTGCCGAGGGTTTGCTGGACCGGGGCATGGAGCTAGCCACGCAGGCCGCATCGCTCGAGACCTCCGGTTTTGCTCCCTCCAAAGTCAGGGTTCGGCGACCCCTTGCCGATTTCGTCAGGTCCACCCTCGACGAGGACATGGCTTCGATAACGATGCCCAATCCATGAGCGAGGTGCCGGCCTGGTTCACGGCCGCCATCGAGGCGCCGAGGACCGAGGGCACCGTCGAGGTGGACGGCACCGACATTCACTATCTCGAATGGGGAGATCGCACTAAGCCCGGGATCGTTCTGGTGCACGGGGGTAGCGCCCACGCTCATTGGTGGGCGCACCTCGCCCCCATGCTCAGCGAGCGCTATCACCCGGTTGCCCTCGACCTCTCAGGCCACGGCGATAGTGGGAGGCGTCAGGAGTACAGCTTCGAGATGTGGGCCGAGGAGCTGATGTCGGTATGCGTCGCCTGTGGCATCGACGATCCGCCGATTCTGGTGGGCCACTCCATGGGCGGGCTGGTTTCAATAGTGGCGGCAGCCTTGCACGGCGAACGCTTGAAGGGGGTCGTCATCGTGGACTCGCCGGTGTTGCGGCCAGATCCTGAACAGGAATCGCTGGTGGGGCGTACGTTCCGCGAGCTCAAGGTGTACCCCGACCTGGACACGGCACTGGGACGATTTCGGCTGTTGCCTCGCCAGCCGACGTCAAATGAGTTCATCCACGACTACATCGCCCGCAATTCGTTGCGTGAGGTCGATGGAGGATGGAGTTGGAAGTTTGATCCGAGCATTCGCTTGAAGCGGACGGCAATCCATGAGTTTCTGGCAGGCATCGAGACACGGGTGGCGCTCTTTCGAGGAGAATTGTCGGAGCTCGTTACGCCCGATGTGAGCGACTACATGCACGAGTTACTCGGGCGCAACGCTCCCGTCGTGGCAATCCCCAACGCCTATCACCATCTGATCATTGACGAACCGCTCGCCTTCATCGCAGCCCTGCGAGCCATTCTGGCGGATTGGGAGCACTCGATACCCAGGAAGCCGGCCGGGTAATCGACTCAGGCCTCCGAAGCGGTCGGGTTGGTCAAGGCTTCGACGATCGATGACACTGCCCGCGAGGCCACCAGGGGATCTTCCAGGCCACGGACCCAGACGAGTGAGCGGCGGCCAGGCCCTCTTCCCTCAGTCACCGGCTCGACGGCCATCACATCGTCTGAGCGCACGAACTTGCCGTAGCCCAGACTGACCATTCGCCCAGATTGAACACGCATGGGCCGAATCTACCCTCCACGAGGCGATCCTGCCCAGCCCCCCTTCCAGCAGGCTCCTAACATCGCTCCTCGTGGATGTCCCGGATATTTGGCAGCTGAGCGAAAACATTGTTGATGAGTTGGCGGAGCTGAGCCCGGTTGATGCCACCCATGCCGGCGTGGCCGGGCACGACGGCGAGTGGACCGATTTCAGTCCCGACGGCATCGATGAGGCGGCTGCCTATTTTCGGTCCCTGCGCGAGCGGATCTCTCATGTGGCCGAGCCTGGAGACAAGTGGGGGCACCGGGCGTGGCGGGTTGCGCGAGAGTTTGCCGACTCGCAAGTCGCCTGGGCAGAGGATGAGGACAGGTATCGCCATCTGCGCGTCCTGGCCGCCCCGCTCGATGATGTCCGGGCGATTTTCGATGTCATGGACACGGAGACGCCCCGGGGGCGGGCCGATGTCATCTCCCGGCTGCGAACGGTTGCCGAGGCTGTGGCCGGGATAAGGGAAACGCTCACAGCGGGCCTGGAGCGGGAATTGGTCAGTGCCAGGCGTCAGGTACTGGGCGTTGTTGAGCAGTGTGCAACCCATGCCGGGCCCAACTCGGCGTTGCTGCAGATCCCCGGCACTCTCGCTGATGTGGGCGCCGGGGCATCCGATGTGGCACTTGCAACCGATGCCGCCGAGAGCGCGGCCGGGGCGTTCGGCGATATCGGCGCCTGGTTGGAGTCGGTCTATCTGCCAAAGGCACCGGAGAAGGATGCGGTTGGACGAGAGCGATATGAGCGTGCCTCGCACCACTTTCTCGGCATGGAGGTCGACCAGGAAGAAATCTACGCCTGGGGATGGGACCAGATCGAGATGATTCGCGGTGAAATGGAGGATCTCGCAGGCCAGATCGAGCCGGGAGCGGCTCGCCATGATGTGGTGGAGTTACTCAACTCGGACCGCGCCCGTATGGCTCACCGCGATGATTTCGCCGCTGTCATGCATGAGCGACAGGTCCAAGCTCTCGAGGAGCTAGCCGGGTCGCACTTCGAGATCCCCGAATCGGTGCGGCGAGTGGAAACCAAGCTTGCTCCGCTCGGCAGCTTCCTAGGCGCCTATTACGTGGGGCCCAGTGAGGACTTTGTGCGGCCCGGTTCGGTGTGGTTCTCCATCGGCGACAACGAATATGTGCCGCTGTGGGAAAACGTGACCACGGCCTATCACGAGGGGTTCCCCGGTCACCACCTCCAGGTAGGAATTCAGCTCAGCCGGCGAGAGCATTCCAGCCGGCTGCAGAGGGTTTGGATCTGGAACAGCGGAAGCGGCGAAGGCTGGGCGCTCTACTCGGAGCGCCTCATGCGAGAGCTGGGCTACTTCGAGAAGCCGGAGTTCGAATTCGGTACCCTGGCGGCGTCGATGATGCGCGCCTGCCGGGTAGCCATCGACATTGGCAGCCATCTCGAGTTGCCGATCCCCGAGGGTCAGCCATTTCATCCCGGTGAGCCCTGGACGTTCGCCACGGCCGTTGAGATGATGGAGGACTACGCCGGGCAGCTCCCCGACTATGCGGCATCGGAAATCACCCGCTACCTGGGCTGGCCCGGGCAAGCGCCCTCATACAAGATCGGTGAGCGGGTGATTCTCGAGCTGCGGGAGGAAATGAGGCGGCGCCGGGGACCCGACTTCGATTTGAAGCAGTTTCACGCCGATGTCCTCGAGGCGGGAGCAGTGGGTCTTGACCTCTTGCGCGAGTTCGTACTCGGGTAGCCCCTGAGGCATCTTTTATTGCCGATTGCCGATTGCCGATTGCCGATTGCCGATTGCCGACCAAAGGCCTTTGGCCCCTGGGAATATGTCACACCCCGGGGTTAGGTTTCCGGTAATCGAATGCTCGAGGAGGAGTAAGTGAAGATTTCGTCATACGAGGAGGGCCGGAGCAATTGGACCGACCTTTCCTCCACCGACCCCGAGGCATCAAAGGCCTTCTACAGCGCCCTATTTGGATGGAAGTGGGACGCCCAGCCCGCCGATGAGAACGGCGTGGAGTACCACATGGCGGTCATGGGTGATGCCCCGATCGCCGGATTGATGCCGCAGCCTCAGGATCAGGCCGACATGGGTGTTCCCCCGATGTGGAACACCTATCTGGCCGTCGAGGATTGCGACGACTGCACCAAGCGGGCCGAAGAGGCCGGTGGCAAGGTGGTTGTAGAGCCAATGGACGTCATGGATGCCGGGCGCATGTCGTTCGTCATGGATCCGACCGGCGCCGCCGTCGGTTTGTGGGAGAAAAACGAGTTCACCGGCGCAGCGATCATCGATGAGCCCAATGCTTACACGTGGGCCGAGTTGATCACGAACGATGTCGAGCGGGCAACTTCGTTCTACAACAGGGCTGTGGGCCTGGACACAGAGATTGTTGAAATGGGTGGGCCGCCGTACACCACCTTCAAGGTCGGGGATACGGTTGTGGGTGGAACCATGAGCCCGCCGATGGAGCAGATTCCCAATCACTGGCACGTCTACTTCGGAGCCGAAGACTGCGATGCCACGTGTGAGACGGCGAAGGCCAATGGCGGCCAGATTGTCGTTGGGCCACTCGACACTCCGGTCGGGAGGATGGCAACCATCAAGGACCCGCAGGGTGTGGCGTTCTCGGTGATCCAGCTCAACGAATGGCCGACTGAGTAGCGAATAGACGTTTGAGTTAGAGCCCCACCGATCCGGTGGAGCTCTTGCTCTGGGTGGCCGGGTAGCCTCCTGGGATGCTCACGCTCCAGGCAATTGAGGCGGCTGTTCCCCGCATCGAGCAGTACGTTCATCGCACCCCGATGGTACGGAGCGCCACGCTCAGCTCTGAGTTCGACCGCAACATGTATCTCAAGCTGGAGTTGTTTCAGAAGACCGGATCCTTCAAGCCCCGGGGGGCGTTCAACCAGATCCTCGGTCTCGATGGGTTGGCCGATGCCCAAGGCGTGGTCGGCTTTAGTGGCGGCAATTTCGCCCAGGGCGTCTCCTATGCAGGAGGCTTGCTCGGGTTGGAAGTAAGAATCTTCATGCCGGAGTTCACGCCGAGCAACTACGTGGATGGAACCAGGAGCTATGGCGCAGACGTGCGCCTCCTGCCAAACATGCGGGAATGCATGGCGCAGGCAGAAGCCTCGCTGGCGGAAGGCTTCTTGAACGTTCACCCATACGACAGCCAGGACATGATGGCCGGAAACGGGACCCTGGGCCTGGAGATCATGGCCGACGTCGCCGATGCCTCCGATGTCTTTGTGAGTATCGGCGGGGGTGGCCTTCTCGGAGGAGTGGCTACGGCGATCAAGGCCTTGAGTCCCCGGACTCGACTCTGGGGGGTGGAGACAGAGGGCGCCGAGACCATGACCGCAGCTCTGGCGGCCGGCCATGTGGTCGACGTACAAACCACGTCGCTGGCCCGCACTCTGGCTCCGCCGAACGTTTCCGCAGATGCTCTCGAAATCGCCCAGCAGACGCTGGAGGAGGTCGTGCTGGTGTCAGACGGCGATGCATTCGAGTCTCTCGAGTTTCTGTTGGAGCGAGCCAAGGTCCTCACGGAGCTCGCCGCCTCCTGCACCCTGTCTGCAGCCAGGGCGCGTCGCGATCAGCTTGGCGATGACGTCGTCTTGATCCTTTGCGGAGGGAACGTCAGCGTTGCCGACGTGTGCGACATGCGGCTCAAGTTCAGTTGAGGTTTTCGCTTAGTGCTAAAAACTGATCACAGCTAACGTGCCGGTCGTGAAAACCGTCACTTTGCAGGGCGCCGCCGAACGCCTCGGCGTTCACTACATGACCGTCTACCGCTACGTCCGGCTTGGTCGCCTCCCCGCCCGTAAGGTCAGAGGGGTCTGGGAGGTCGAGATTGCCGACCTCACCGGCCTGCGCCGCGGGCTCGACCGCCGGGTTGGACGGCGGCGGCCGGCAGCCTGGTCGAAGCGCCTGGAAAGCCGGCTGATAGCTGGTGATGAGGCAGGAGCCTGGGGGGTTGTGGAATCGGCGCTCGCCTCTGGCTCTGACCCGGCCGAGATCCACACCAGGCTGCTGGGACCGGCCCTGCGGTCCGTCGGCGAACGCTGGGCCGCCGGTGACCTGACTGTTGCTGAGGAACATCTCGCCAGTTCGGTAGCGCTCCGCTTGATCGGGCGCCTCGGTCCCCGCTTCGCTCGACCCGGCCGCCCCCGGGGCCGGGTCATCGTGGCCACACCCCCCGGCGAGCGACATGCCATCCCGGGGGCGATGCTGGCCGACCTTCTGCGCGGAGCCGGGTTCGCGGTAACTGATCTTGGGGCCGATGTCCCGGCCGATGAGCTCGAAGGCGTCATCGGAGCATTCGACGACCTGGTGGCGGTATGTATCGCGGCAACGACCGGGGGCACCGACCGAGCAATCAAGCGGTCGGTCAAAGCGGTACAAAAGGTCGTGGAAGTCCCCGTGGTTCTAGGAGGCGCCGGTGTTGCAGACGCCGAGCACGCAGTCGGTCTCGGTGCCGATCATTACGCGGGCTCCATGCCCGACGCCGTGGTGTTGGTCACCTCATTGTCGGAACAAGTGTGAGCGCAAAGCGCCCGGCACGGTGGGACGCGTTGAAGTCCTTGCAGGCGTCACAGGCCGGTCATCGCGCGCAAGGCCATAAACTGCCCGTAACTGTTCGCATAACTATGCAGAAGCTTGTATGATCTTGCGTTCGATGGTGAACGTAGGGATACTCGGAGCTTCCGGCTTTGCCGGTGCAGAGCTTTTACGGCTTGCTGCCGGCCATCCAGATTATGCAGTTGTATTCGGGTCGGGCGACAGCCAGGCCGGTACGCCGGTGGCCGAGCTGTATCCGAGTCTGGCTGCGGCCTATCCCCACCTCGTGCTGGAGCCGTGGGAGGCGGTGCCGGGCGGCCTCGACATCGTCTTTCTCGCCCTTCCGCACAGCTCCTCGCAAACGGTCGTCCCCAAGCTGGACGCAGCGCACATCATCGACCTCGGTGCCGATTTTCGTCTCCGAGACCCGGCTCTTTACCCCGGGTGGTATGGCTACGAACACAGCGCTCCCGATCTGATTGGTGAATTTGCGTGCGGGCTTCCCGAGTTGTTCCGCCAGGAAATCCGCGGAGCCCGGTCGGTGGCGGTGCCGGGTTGCTACGTGACGACAGCTGCTTTGGCGCTGGCGCCTCTCGTCACCTCTGGCCTGGTCGAGCCCACCGGAATAATCGTCGACGCCGCCAGTGGCGTCTCCGGAGCCGGGAGAGTCTCCAGGCCGCACACGACGTTCGCCGCCGTCGGCGGCAACTTCACTGCCTACGGGCTTCTCGACCATCGCCACACTCCGGAGATGGAACAGGCCCTTTCACGGGTGGCAGGAACCGACGTTGAGCTCCTGTTCACGCCCCATCTAGCTCCGATGAGTCGCGGGATCCTGGCCACTTGTTACGCACGCCCGACAGGTTCTGAAGACACAGGTGAGCTGCTGGCGGTCATGCAGGATGCCTACAAGGAGGAGCCCTTCATTGTGGTTTCCGACTCGGTGCCCAGCACGAAGGCGACGTTGGGCTCAAACATGGTGAACCTGACCGTGCGTCGCGACCCCCGGACCGGCTGGGTCATTGTGGTCGGCGCCCTCGACAACCTGGTGAAAGGGGCGGCCGGTCAGGCAATTCAGTGCGCCAACCTGGCAATCGGGTTGCCGGAGGAATCTGGTCTATCCCGGGCGGGGATGTATCCATGAGCGCCATCACTACTCCCGACGGGTTTGTAGCGGCCGGCGTCCACGTGGGTTTGAAAGAGTCCGGCGACCCGGATCTCTCGTTTCTCGGCACTGATGATGGCCGGGCCGTGAGTGCGGCCGGAGTGTTCACCGCCAACAAGCTGGCCGCCGCTCCCGTGCAAGTGTCGAAGGCTCACCTGACGGCCACTGCCGGCCTGGCGTCGGCAGTGATCGTCAATAGTGGGAACGCCAACGCCGCCACGGGTCCCACCGGACTGGCCCACGCGCAAGACATGTGTCGCCTGGCGGCACACGAGTTTCGTTGCCAACCCGAGGAGGTGCTTGTCTGCTCCACCGGGCTGATCGGCATTCCGCTCCCATTCGATTTGCTGGAGTCGGGCATTCCCAAGGTGGTAGCGGCCAGGTCCCGGCGGGGGGGAGGGGATGCCGCCGTCGCCTTGCTCACCACCGACACAGCCCGCAAGGAGGCCCTGTTCTCCGGATCGAACTTCACCGTCGGTGCCATGGCGAAGGGATCGGCGATGCTCGAGCCGAACATGGCGACGATGTTGGCTTTCATAACCACCGACGCCGCCCTCAGCCCGTCCGGCGTGCAGCGGGCGCTCACGACCGCCGTTGGCCGGTCCTTCAACCGACTAACCGTCGACGGTGCTCAGTCCACCAACGACACGGTTTTGGCGCTGGCATCCGGCGCCGCCGGAGATGTCGACCCGGTAGAGATCCAGGCTGGGTTTGATTCCGTGTGTCAAGACCTGGCGCTGCAGATGGCAGATGATGGCGAGGGGTCCACCAAGACGGTGATCGTTCGTGTCCAGGGTGCCCGCAGCGACGAGGAAGCTGCCGTGGCTGCCCGGGCAGTCGCCAACTGCCAACTCGTCAAGTGCTCGTGGTACGGCCAGAGCCCATACTGGGGGAGGGTCGCCGCCCAGGTCGGCGCCTCCGGAGTCGCTTTCGACCCGGACCTCGTCAGTGTGGCGTATGGAGGAGTCGTCACCGCCCGGAACGGCGTAGCCGCTCCCCACGATGAGGCCGCCATCAGCCGACTGTATGCCGAGCGCCGTATCCCCATCACGGTGGACCTGGGGCTCGGGGCCGGCCACGCCGAGATCATCACTACGGATCTCACCCATGCCTACATCGACGAGAACATGGGCAAGTCATGATCGACACGAAGACAACCGCCGACGTTCTCAGCCAGGCTCTCCCTTACATCCAGCGCTTCAGGGGCAAGGTCGTCGTCGTCAAGTATGGCGGGAACGCGATGAGCGACGAGATGTTGGCGGCTCAGTTCGCCGAAGACGTGGTCCTGATGCATTCGGTGGGAATAAAGCCCATCATCGTCCACGGCGGGGGGCCGCAGATCACCGAGCTGATGGCGCGCCTTGGCAAAACTACTGAGTTCCGGGACGGCCACCGGGTCACCGATGCCGAGTCGCTCGATATCACCCGCATGGTCCTTGTGGGCAAGGTCTCTCGCGACATCGTGAGCCTCATCAACCGGCACGGACCGCTCGCCGTGGGAGTGTCCGGGGAGGATGCCGGGCTGCTATTAGCTACGGCCCGTCGTCCTGAGCTCGGCTTCGTGGGAGATGTGGAAGCGGTCAACCCCACCATCATCGAGCGGCTGCTCGCCGAGGACCTGATTCCCGTCGTGTCGAGCATCGGGACAGATGAGGAGGGCCAGGCGTACAACATCAACGCCGACACGGTGGCGGGGGCGCTGGCCGCGGCCCTCGAGGCCGAAAAGGTGGTCTACCTGTCGGATGTGGAAGGGCTTCTTGAAGACGTAACCGACCCCACGACGCTCATCTCCAGGGTCACGGCGCTCGAATTGGAGCAATTGGTCAGTGCGGGAATTGTTGGCACCGGCATGATTCCCAAGGTGGCGGCCTGTGTCCATGCGGTTCGCCACGGGGTCCACTCCGCTCACATGATCAACGGGACCACGCCGCACGTTCTGTTACTGGAGATCTTCACCGATTCCGGCATGGGAACCATGGTCACCTCAGGCGGGCACTCGTGATAGCGGCTGCCGAACAGGTCAACACTGCCGGTCCGCTCATGGCGACATACCCTCCGACGAGCGTCACCTTCGTGCGGGGCCGTGGCACCGAGCTGTGGGACAACGAGGGCAAACGCTACTTGGACTTCCTTTCGGGGCTCGGCGTGACCAGCCTGGGCCACGCACATCCGGACGTAGCCGAGGCAATCGCCGCTCAGGCCCGAACTCTTCTCCATGTTTCCAACCTCTTTGGCACCGAGCCGGGCCTCGAGGTGGCGACCACCCTCGACCGCCTGCTCGGAGGCGGCGGTCAGGTGTTCTTCTGCAACTCGGGGGCGGAAGCCAATGAGGCGGCCTTCAAGCTGGCCCGCAAGTGGGGTGGGCCGGGCAAGTACGTCGTGTTGACCGCCGATGGGTCCTTTCACGGGCGCACCCTCGCCACTCTCCATGCCACCGGCCAGCCCGCCAAGCACGAAGCCTTCCAGCCGTTGCCGGATGGCTTTCGCCACGTCCCCTGGAACGACCTGTCCGGTCTCGAGGCCGCCATCACTGATGATGTCGCCGCGGTGCATCTCGAGTCGATTCAGGGAGAGGCCGGGGTGCGGCCGGCGACCAGCGAATACCTGCAGGGCGTCCGACGCCTCTGTGACGAGCGAGAATTGTTGTTCATGGTGGACGAGGTCCAGACCGGCCTCGCTCGCACCGGGGAGTGGTTCGGATTCGAGCACTTCGGAGTCTCGCCTGATGTCGTGTGTATGGCCAAGGCGCTCGGCAACGGTGTGCCTATCGGAGCAACCTGGGCGAAAAGCGAGATCGCGGCCGCGTTCCAACCAGGTGACCATGCGACGACATTCGGTGGCCAGCCACTGGCGGCAGCAGCGGCACAACGGGTGCTGGAGATCATGGAGATGAGGAATGCTCCGGCTCTGGCGATGGAGGCGGGTCGACGACTCACCGCCGGGCTCGAGTCGATCCCCACTGTGGATTCCGTCCGTGGTTATGGCCTATTGCTGGCCGCGGAGCTCACCAGCCGCTCCGGCCCGGACGTAACCTCGCTTGCCCTCGACGCCGGATTGGTCATCAACGGCGTCACCCCTACCGCCCTGCGCTTTGCCCCTCCCCTTCTTGTATCCAACGCCGAGATAGACGAAGCAATCGACATTCTGAAAGGCATTCTTGTATGAGGCACTTGCTCGAAATCGACGACTTGAGCCCTGACGAGCTCCACAACGTGTTGGCCTATTCGCAACTGGAACGTCCCAAACCGGTTCTGGCCGGTCGGGGAGTTGCCCTTGTGTTCGAGAAGCCGTCCGCCCGCACCCGTAATTCGGCCGAGATGGCCGTGGTCCAACTTGGTGGGCACCCGGTGTACATCCAGGGCGGGGAGCTTGGCTTTGATACTCGCGAGTCCGTGGAAGACATCACACGGACTCTGGCCGGCTATTACGACTTTGTGGGAGCCCGTGTGTTCGACCACGCCACCCTCGAGCGCATGGAAAAGCTGCAAGTGATTCCGATCGTGAATCTGCTTTCAGACAAAGCCCATCCGATGCAAGCCCTCGCCGATCTCCTCACCATCCAAAAGGAGCTCGGCGACCTGAGTGGACGCACGCTGGCCTTTGTCGGAGACGCCAACAATGTCTGGAGGTCACTGGCCCTCGGGGCCGCGATGGCAGGTATGAAGACCCGGCTCGCCATTCCCGACGGCTATGGGCCGGCAGCGGCCGACATCGATCGCATCAAGGCTCTCGGTGCCGAGCCACTTGTGACACAGAGCCCGGTTGAAGCGGTCGCCGGGGCCGACGTCGTTTATACGGATGTGTGGGCTTCGATGGGGCAGGAGGGTGAGTTCGATAAACGTAAAGCGGCGTTTGCCGAGTACTCGGTAACGGCCGATCTGATGGAGCAAGCCAATCCGGGTGCCATCTTCATGCATTGCCTGCCGGCCCATCGGGGAGAGGAGGTCGTGGGCGAGGTGGTGGACGGGCCGCAGAGTCGGATCTGGCCGCAGGCTGAGAATCGGATGCACACAACCCGGGGCCTGCTCGCCTGGCTGTGGGAGCAGCAATGACCACTACCGGACTTTCGAAAACGCAGCGCCAATACCGCATCGCCACGCTGCTCGCAGATCGGCCGATCAACAGCCAAGCCCAGCTTGTCGAGATGCTTGGCGACGAGGGCATCATTGCCACCCAGGCAACGGTTTCCCGGGACCTCGAAGAGCTGGGGGCAGTCAAGGCTCGTACCGGACAGGGCGAGACCGCGTATGTAATACCCGAGCAACCCCGGGATCAGGTTGCGCCTGCCGAACTGCTGCAACGGGTGTGCAGCGACTGGGTCGTGGAGGTCGACTCGTCGAAAAACCTCGTTGTCGTTCGGACACCTCCCGGCTCGGCCCACCTGGTGGGTGCCGCCATCGACCGGGCCGGGTGGGATTCTGTGGTGGGAACCGTCGCCGGGGACGACACCGTCCTGGTCGTGGTGGGGGAACCGTTTTCGGGGGCGGATGTTGCCGGGGAGTTCCGTGACCTGGCAGGTTTGTGAGTCGGAGCTCACCTGATTGTGGCCGCCCCGCCTGAGGATTCCGCGGCCGTTCTCTAGGTCGCTATATCGATTGTCTTGTTCAAGGGACGGGTCCGGCGGTGGAGGAATGACCGGTTGGCGCCCTTACGGGCCGCCAACGTCGTTCCTGGTGAAGTGCACAAATTTTCCAGTTACTATGGCAGGAGTCTTGCGGGGTCTACGAGGGTTATGGAAGGTGGGATCGTAATGCAAGTTATTGGTGCAGTTTTGGGGTCACTCGGGACGGGTTTGAAGCGGGTGCACCGGGCTGAGGACGGCCTGAGCACAGCCGAGTTACTGGGCAATGCCGCGCTGGCTATCGGGGCCCTGGTCGTGATCTGGGGCGTCCTCCAGGCCGCCGGAGTTGAGATCGTCGGGTGGATCCGGGACCAGGTCATTAACTAGCTCCATCTGAGCGGAGAAGGTTATGGGCGCTTGGCGGCGCCGCGAAGGCGGGTACGTCACTGTGGAGTTCGTGGCTGTTGTCGCGTTCTCGCTGCTTCTCCTCGTGATGCTCGCCAATCTGATCGTCATCCAATACGGCCGCGGGGTGCTGCGAGCCGCTGCCGAGGAAGGGGCCCAAACCGGCTCGCGCCTTTTTTCCGGTGTTGCCGAATGTGAACAGAGGGCAAGTGAAGTCATCACGGCGGGCCTTGGTGGGCCCATGGGAGACGGAGTAGCCGTCAGCTGCGCCACCGGGTCGGGCACGATCGTGGCGACTGTTACTTACAGTTTTGAGCCCTGGCTGCCCCTGGTGCCGGTCTTCAGTGGGTCGGAGGAGTCGGTAGCAGTCAAGGAGGAGTTACCGTGATCCGGCGCGAGAGCGGTGCGATTCAGATCGAGTTTCTATTCGCGGTCGGTGTGCTCTTGTTTCCAATAGCCGTGTTCGTGTTGACGATCGCCCCTGTAGTGGAGCGCCGCAACGTCGCAGGACGGGCGGCGGCCGAGGCGGCTCGTGCGTACGCAGTGGCCGCGAGCGAATCCGAGGCTCTGGCTGCTGCTGCCGCCATCGTCGACCAGATCGACGCCAACCACAGCTTCGAGCTGAGCTACTCGGTTGTCGGAAATTTCGATCGAGGTGGCCTCGTGACCGCCACTGTGGCGGTGACCCTTCCGGCCATTGTGTTCCCGGGAATTGGCGATTCGCCCGGCATTACGTACACGGCGACTCATCAAGAGAACATCGACCTTTACCGGAGCCTGCCGTGAACGAACGCGGGGCGGCGATGCTGTGGGTGCTGGGTTTGAGTGTGATCGTGCTCTTCCTGGGTGGGATCTCGCTCGACCTGTGGCGCGCCTTCGAGGTCAGACAGGATTTGGCGGCCCTGGCGGATTCGGCTGCCGCAGCCGGTGCCTCCCAGATCGACATCGACGTGTTCCGCAGCTCGGGAGAGGTGGTGCTTGACGTGAGAGCGGCTGAAGCTGCCGCTCTGGCAAGTATTGCGGCCCAGCAAGATGCCTCGCGGGTCACCGTCGACCCGGACATCACGTTCAACGACCCGGGTTTACCGACGCGAATCTCGGTGACCCTTGAAGGGGAGCTGCGGTTTACTCTCCTGAAGATCCTCCCGCTGGATGAGGACTCCATTCCGGTGCGGGCGACTGGCACTGCTGGAGCCTTCGCCGTCCCCTGAGCCGGAAGAGCCTCGTGGGTTCGTTCAGTTGGCAGGTTCCCCGGTGAACGAAACGACCGTCTCCAGCTGGTAGCCGACCTCGTCGTCAACCGCGTCGCGAATCCAATCGGTCGACACCGTGGTCGGGTAACCGAGGTCGGGGTGGTAGGTCACGCTCACCTCGTCGGCCTGTTTGAGGGCGTCGCGGACGATTTCGAACATGGCTCTTACATCAGGCGCCACCTCGGCGTAAGGCCTGTCTTCAAGTCCCTCCACTTTGACAGTGTCGACTCCCTGGTACGTGACCAGGACGATTTCGCCATTTCGGACTGAACCGTCGTATGGACCGACGAATTGTTGCGGGCAGAAGCAGATTCGAGTCAGCACATAGTCATAGGAGACCGGCCCGGCTTGCTCCCACTTCGCCAGGGCGGCTTCGAGCTCGGCTTCTTGAATGGCGACGTGGCTGATGTCGGGCTCGCTGTCGAAGGTTGTGATCTCGAGGATGAACCCGCCGTCGACCGGCATCTCCGGCCCGTTGAAGATATAGGACACGGGATAGCCGTCGCCCCCGTACTCGGCTTCAACCGGGAACCGGCCATCTTCGAGGGCACCGGCGATTTCTTGAAAGATTTCGTCGATCGTTCGATAGGGCACCGAATCCGCAGGCCCGTTCAGTACATCTGTGCTCGTCCCGGTGACATTGATGGTCCACGGGCCCTGGATGCATTCACAGATGAGCCGATATCGGAACAGGTACTCGGCCGGTTTGGTCTCATTCCACAAGGCCCGGGCCTCGGTGAGAAGCTCGAGCTGAGTGGGCTCGGGCTCCGTCGTCGACGTGGTCGAGTTGGAAGCGTCCGTCACTTCACCACTCCCGCAGGCGGCGGCAACCAGTGCCATGGCAATGAGCAACGATCTCATGAGGTTCCGACGGTAGCCAGGCCCTCGATGGTTCCCGAGGAGCAACATCTCGATATCTGCTGCGGTCTCGTCGGAGGCGCCCGGTCGCAGCGAGTGATCTCGCCGCATTCCATCGTCACTCCGTTGCCCGGCGCCGGCTATTGGGGCCTTGGGTAGCCTTGAGCTCATGCTTCTGGAGAGGGATGGAGAGCTGGGATTGCTGGCTGATTTGCTGGCCGGGGTCGAGACGTCGGGGGGAAAAGTCGTTCTGGTGCGGGGTGAGGCTGGTATTGGTAAGAGCAGCCTCGTCCGGGAGTTCGTCGAGGGGCATGGTGATGAGGCGCATGTCTATTTCGGGTCTTGCGACGATTTGTTGACTCCTCAACCGTTGGGCCCGTTCTGGGACATTGCCCGCGACGAGCCGTCGCTGGCGGGGCCGCTCAAGGAGGGTGACCGTTCCGGTGTGCTGGATGCCACCCTGGATCTGCTCTCGGGCACCCTGCGTCCCAACATCCTGGTGATTGAGGACACCCAGTGGGCTGATGAGGCAACGCTTGACGCCGTCAAGTACCTGGGTCGGCGGATTGCCAGAACCAATGGGCTGCTCCTTCTCACGTACCGGGATGGTGAGGTCGATTACGACCATCCTTTGCGGGGAGTGATGGCCGACCTTCCTCCTCGCACCGTGGTGAGGATTCAACTCGGTGGTCTTTCCCTGTCGGCGGTGACTTCGATCATCGGCGGCTCGACCCTCGACCCGGAGGAGGTCCTGGCAGGCACCGGTGGCAACCCTTTTCTCGTGACGGAGATGGCCTCTGCTGACAGTGAGGTGGTCCCGTCTTCGGTTCAGGATTCGGTTATGGCCAGGGTAGGGAAACTGTCTTCCGAGGCCCGGGAGATGTTGAAGATCCTTTCGGTGATTCCAGAGCCCGTCGCCAGACTGGAGGTCCTGCGACTCACTGGTGCAGCTGAGAGTGAGTTTGCTGAGTGCGAACGCCGCGGGTTGCTGACAGTCGAGGGTGAGTGGGTGGCGTTCCGCCACGAACTGATACGACGGGCGGTTGAGGCCTCGTTGACAAGGAGCGAGCGGACGGCCACCAACCGCAGGGTCCTCGAATCTCTCCCCCCTGAGACCGACCCGGCTCGTCTCGTCCACCATGCCCGCCAGGCCAATGACATCAGCCGACTGCTCGAACTCGCACCTGGAGCGGCCCGGGCTGCGGCGGCTGTGGGGAGCCATCGGGAGGCCGTCGAGCACTTCCGACAGCTAACTTCGCACCTCGACCTTCTCGACCCGGACGCCAGAGGCCCCATCCTCGACGAGTGGGCACGGGAAGAGTTCCTGGTAGACAACATCAGCCAGGCGATAGACCTGAACGAACAGGCAGTTCTCCACTACCGGGAGGTAGGCGACCAGAGAGCGGAGTCGGGCGCCCTCGCCCAGGCCGCGCACCTCTATGAGAACGCCGGGGAGGGTCGCCGAGCCGAACAACTCGTCCGTCAGGCCGTGGAAGTTCTCGGGCCGGACCCGGACGGCTCTGACCTTGCCAGGGCACTCGAGGCCAACGCCTACCTGACAATGATGGCCGGCGATAACGCCGCCACGTCCGAGCTCGTCGACCAAACGTTGGAGGCCGCCGGCCCCGATGTCGATGAACGGATCATCATCCGCTCCCTCAACCACAGGGGACTCGTGGCCAATATCGCCAACTATCCGGACGGTCGGGCCAGCCTCGATGAGGCTCGAGACCGTTCCGAAACCGCAGGCCAGTGGTATGAAGAGAGCCGGGCACTGCTCAACCACGCCTGGGCAGCCGCCGAGTTCCGGGATCTCCCGACAGCATCGGACTATGCACAGAGGGCAATCGCCTCAGCCGCCCGGCATGAGCTGCCAACCCTCGAGAGCTACTCGACGGCGATCTACGCGAGAGTTCTAGAACTCAAGGGTGAATGGGGCCAAGCAGAAGACCTGGCAAGAGACCAACTCGACAGCAGCGCAATCACTCAGATGGTCGCTCTTCCTGTCCTCGGCGCCATCGAAGCGAGAAGAGGCCGGAACTCGGCCCAGACCATCTTGACAGAAGCGTGGGAGATGGCTCACGTTGCTAACGAGTTCCAACGGTTGGGCCCCGCCGCAATCGCGGTTGCCGAGCACGCCTGGATCTCCGGACGTGACGACATCCCGATAGACGACATCGGAAACGTCATGGAGGCTGGGCTCGAGATCGGATTCGGATGGTCCCCAGGATCGATCGCCCTGTGGTTATGGAAACTTGGGGAGCTGTCTGAGGTGCCGGGGGGTATCGCCGAGCCTTATCGGCTGGTCATCGAGGGCGAGCCCATGGCGGCTGCCGAAATGTGGTCGACGATCGGATGCCCTTACGAGAGGGCGATCGCCTTAGCTCGCGGTGACCAAACCGCCCAACTGGAAGCCCTCGACGTATTCGACACGCTCGGGGCCACCGCAGTAGCCGCCAAACTCAGGATGGCTCTCAGGGATCAAGGAGTGTCGGTGTCGCGCGGCAAAGGCCGAACGACCAGAGAACATGGCGCCGGTCTCACCGCCCGCCAGGCTGAAGTGCTCCAACTTCTCGACGAGGGTCTCTCAAACATCGAGATCGCCGACCGGTTGTTTGTTTCACCCCGGACTGTCGAACACCACGTCTCGGCGGTTCTTGCCAAGCTGGACTCCTCCACACGAGAGGAAGCAGTGGAAACCGCCTCTCAGCAGGGGCTGCTACCTACTAGGTAGTGCCTCCAGGTGGATTTGGGTGGTGTCCAGCCCTATTTCTAGGTAGCGGTACCGATGGCAGCAGGCGACGTTGCCGATACGTTGGCCTCAGCCAGGACAAGGAGATGCTCATGTTGAAAACCACACCCGAATATATGTCAGCCCACCTGCGGGATCTCGCCGGTGCTGCTCCCACAGCTAGAGCAACCGAGGCCATGGCCCATCGTCGCGACGAGCGACGTCAGCGGCTCAGCCGCTTTTTCGCCACCATCTACCGGGCAACTCCGTTCGCGAATAAGGCTCGCGAGACCGAGGTGGCGCCCGGCGAGCCCCAAACCGGCGACCTGACTTCGGGCTAACCGTCACCCGACCCGCCGACAAGCTAACCCTCGAGGAGCTCCTGGATTGTTGGGCGGAGAATATCGGGCAAACTGGAGAGGGACTCCAGTGCCCCCGCCTTGGCATCTGCCACCTGGCCCCTTAGCTGATCGAGCCGGGTCTGGAGCAACTCGATAGCTCCTTCAAGCTCGAGAATTCGCCTCACACCCTCGAGGTTGACCCCGGCCTGAGTCAGAGCCTGAATCGCCCGAAGCCGCTCGAGGTCGGACTCGGAATAGCGGCGGGTTCCACCCGGAGTCCGATACGGCGCAATGAGGCCCCGGCGCTCGTAGATTCGCAAAGTCTGCGGATGGATGCCGGCCAGCTCAGCGGCCACTGAGATTATGTAAACGGCAGTTTCTTCGCGGCTCATCGCAGGGCCTCGAGGTGGGCACGAACGTCTGCCGGTTCTTTGGCCTTGAGCTCCTCGAGCAGCCGGCGGGTCTCATCATCCAGCTCGGCGGGCACAGCCACCTCGACGGTGGCCAGGAGATCCCCGCGGGTGCCATTGCTGTGCAGAACACCCTCGCCCTTGATACGGAATGTCTTGCCGCTGTCCGTCCCGGCCGGAACTCGCAGCGTCACCCGGCCGTCAAGTGTTGGCACGGTTATGTCGGCCCCGAGGGCAGCTTCAGTAAAAGTCACCGGCACGGTCAAGCGGAGGTTGTTCTTGCGGCGGGTGAATACCGGATGCTTGCCAACGTGAACCCGCACGTGGAGGTCACCCGGCGGCCCACCATTGCGACCCGGGGCACCCTTGCCGGCAACCCGGATCACGGCGTTGTTCCTGACACCGGACGGGATCTTGATGTTGAGCGAACGGGTGCGGACTTCGGTTCCCCGCCCATTGCATGTGTGGCAGGGAGTGATGACCGTGCTTCCGGTTCCGTGGCAGACGTCGCAAGTCTGGCTAATGGAAAAGGGCCCCTGACCAACGGCGATCGAGCCGGACCCACCGCAGCGGGGACACGTCTGGAGGCTGGTTCCAGGCTCGGCGCCATTGCCGTGGCAGGTCCGGCACACCCGCGGGCCATTGATGGACACCTTGGTGGTGGTGCCGCGGATTGCCTCCGTAAATGCCAGGTTGAGATCCGTATAGAGATGCTCGCCGGGTACCGGGCCTGTGCCGCGGCGGCCGCCGCCTCCGAACAGATCGCCGGGGCCCCCGAGGCCCCCCAGCAGGTCGCCGAGATCCTCGACCCGGAAATTGCCTCTGCCCCCGCCGCCCTGAGGGCCGAACCCGCCGCCGGAGGCGAACATCTCCTTGGCCTGGTCATATTGCTTGCGCTTCTCCGCGTCTGACAACACTGCGTAGGCCTGTGAGATCTCCTTGAACTTCTCTTCAGCCGCGGAGTTCCCCGGGTTGGCGTCGGGGTGGTGCTTCTGTGCCAGGGCTCGATAAGCCTTCTTGATTTCCTTGGCAGATGCCGTCTTGGGCACGCCCAGGATGGCGTAGTAGTCGCTGTCGAACCACTCCCTATCGATTCTCGGCCTCGTTCTCTGCCGATCCGCCCCCCACAACAACCAGAGCCGCCCGGATGACACGTCCCCCCAGCCGATAGCCGCGGCGCATTTCCGCCACTACTACCAGAGGTTCGGCATCCTCCACGACGCGGGCAGCCTCGTGGACTTCGGGATCGAACAGCTCCCCCACGCTGGGGATGGGTTCGAGGCCCTCCTTGGCAAGCGTGTCCATCAGTTGCTGGCGAGTCCCGAGCACTCCCTTGAGAAGGGTCGCCTCGTTGTCGGTCGCCTCGTTGTCGGTCGCCTCGTTGTCGGTCGCCGGTGCCTGGGCAACCGCGAGATCGAAACTGTCGAGGACGGGCAACAGGTTCTCAACCACTCGCTGACTTGCTCGAGCTGCATTGTCCAGCAGGTCGCGCTCGGAGCGCTTGCGGAAGTTCTCGAAGTCGGCCGCTACCCGTTTGAGGTCGTCGACGTACTCGTCGGCCTCCTCCCGGGGGACTGCCGTGGCGCTGAGCTCGAGGAAGTCGGCGCGGACCTTCTCGAGCTCAGCCATCAGAAGGTCGCGAGCTGCTCCTGGATCTTCTGGAAGCTCGTCCAGGTTGACGGCTTCCGTATCGGCCGGGCCTGGCTCCTGCATTACTCGCCCTCGTCGACTATCTCGGCGTCGACCACTTCCTCATCATCGGCTTCGTCGGCACCCTCGACGCTCTGCGCCTGGGCTGCCGCTTGCTCGTTGATCCGCTGACCAAATAGCTGCGAAGCGGCGATCAACGCGTCGGCCTTCTCGCTCAACTCCGACGTCTCGGCATCTTCGTTGCCAAGTGCGGCTCGCAGCTCGGTGAGCTTGGCCTTGATTTCGGAGGTCTCTTCCTCCGACAACAAGTCCTTGTGCTCCTCGAGCAGCTTGTCGGTTTGGTAAGCGACGTTGTCGGCGTTGTTGCGGGCCTCCACGGCCTGGCGCCGGGTGGCATCGTCCTCGGCATGAACCTCGGCGTCGGTCACCATCCGGTCGATTTCGTTGCTCGAAAGGGCGGTGCCTCCGGTGATAGTCATTTCCTGACTCTTGCCGGTGCCGAGATCCTTGGCCGACACCGAAACGATGCCGTTGGCGTCGATGTCGAACGTCACGTCGATCTGGGGCGTGCCCCGCGGCGCAGGTGGAATCCCCGTGAGCTTGAAGCGCCCGAGAGACTTGTTGTCCATCGCCATCTCTCGCTCGCCCTGGAGCACGTTGATCTCAACCTCGGGCTGATTGTCGCCGTCGGTGGTGAAGATCTGCGATTTGCGAGTCGGGATGGTTGTGTTGCGTTCGATCATCCTGGTGGATACCGCCCCCTTGGTCTCTATGCCGAGAGTCAACGGCGTGACATCGAGCAGGAGGATGTCTTTGATATCACCCTTGAGAACCCCGGCCTGCAAGGCTGCGCCGGCTGCGACCACCTCATCGGGATTCACGCCTTTATGTGGCTCCTTGCCGGTGAGCTCCTGGATTAGCTCCTGGACGGCGGGCATCCGCGTAGAGCCACCAACGAGAATGAAGTGGTCGAGTTTGCTCACCTCGAGCCCGGCATCTTTCAGTGCCTGCTTGAAAGGCTTCTTGGTTCGCTCGACCAGATCCTCGGTCATCTTCTGGAACTCGGACCGGGCCAGGCTCTTCTGCAAGTGCAGCGGCCCGGCGGCGGACGCCGTGATGAAGGGAAGGTTGATCTCGGTCTGCTGGGCGCTTGAAAGCTCGATCTTGGCCTTCTCGGCACTCTCCTTGAGACGCTGCAAAGCCATTGGGTCGGCCGAGAGGTCGACGCCGTTCTCGTTCTTGAACTCGGTGACAAGCCAGTCGATGATGGCCTGGTCCCAGTCGTCACCGCCGAGCTGCGTGTCGCCGGCGGTGGCCTTCACCTCAAAGACGCCTTCGCCGATTTCGAGAACCGAGACGTCGAAGGTGCCGCCCCCGAGGTCGAACACGAGGATGGTCTGGTCATGGGCCTCCTTGTCGAGGCCGTAAGCCAACGCCGCGGCGGTCGGCTCGTTGATGATGCGAAGCACCTTGAGCCCGGCGATGGTCCCGGCCTCCTTGGTTGCCTGGCGTTGGGCGTCCCCGAAGTAGGCCGGCACGGTGATGACCGCCTCGGTGACGGGAGCGCCCAGGAAGGCCTCGGCGTCGCGCTTGAGCTTCTGCAGAATTCGAGCTGAGATCTCCTGCGAGGCGTATGCCTTGTCGTCGAGTTTCACCGACCAGTCGGTGCCCATGTGACGTTTCACAGATTGGATAGTGCGGTCCGGGTTCGTGATTGCCTGTCGCTTGGCGACTTCTCCCACCAGCACTTCGCCATCCTTGGCGAACGCGACCACCGACGGGGTGGTGCGATGCCCTTCGGCATTGGCGATAACAGTCGCCTCGCCTCCCTCCATGGTTGCAACGACGCTGTTGGTTGTGCCCAGGTCTATTCCTACGGCTCTAGCCATTGGTTCTCCTCAAAAGTTAAGTGTGTATGAAGAGTATAACCTGAGTCCAGTGCTGTCATATTCCTGCTGGCAGAAATTTGAGCGGAGAGCGAGCGATTCGAGTAGGAGTGGGTGATGCTCACCAACGGCAGGAGAGGAACTTTCCCCTCCTGCGGAGCGGAGTCTTCGCAGCGCAGTGGGAGGGGTTAGGGGTGGGTGGTGCCCACCAACAGCGGGAATGTCGCCGGCTTGCCTTCACCACAACTGTTGCCTCCGGGTGGCCTTGCACAAGGCGGTGCCCAACAGTCAGCTGCCGGTCCGGTGCGTGCCCGACCGACTCGTGATGCAACCCTCGGGCCTCACCAGCGCTTCGCTGAGGGTGCCGTTGTTGGAAACCACCCCCTCCCATCCTCCCCCACTCCGTTTCACTCCATGGGAGAGGAGCAAATCCCCGCCGTTGTCGGCAACCACCCCCTCCCTATCGAAGACGCCTGTGATTAGAGCATGTTCAGGACCTTTCCCAGGCTCCCGGCTTGATTCCCGCTCCCTCAACAGGCTTCTAGGGAAAGATCCCCCGGTCGTTCAGCGTGTCGGCGACTCGTGCCACCGCCACCACGTAGGCCGCGGTTCGAAAGTCGGGATCCTCGAGGGGGGGAGCATCCGGCTCGAGCTCGGCCCACTCGGTCCGGTAACGGTCAAGACCGGCGCCTAACGCCGCTCGCTTGGTGACCACCGCGTCTGTGGCGCGAACCATTTTCTCCTCGAGCCGCTCGTCGACCTCGTGTTCGTTCCACTGACGGTTTTGTAGGTTCTGTACCCACTCGAAGTAACTGACCACCACGCCTCCGGCATTAGCCAGGATGTCGGGGACCACTGTGATGCCTCGCTCGGCGAGGATCCGATCTGCCGCCGGGGTGGTGGGACCATTGGCGAGCTCGAGGACCATGCGGCTGTTTATTCTCCCCGCGTTCTCGGCCGTTATCTCGTTCTCGACGGCGGCGGGCACGAGGATGTCGCACGTCGCTTCCAGAAGTTCTCCAGGTGCCAGCGGTTTGGCGGCGGAGAAGTCGGCGACGCTGCCGGTTTCCCGCTTGTGATTTGCAACCTCGGCGATATTCAATCCGTCCGGGGTCAGTATGCCTCCGCCCCGGTCGCTGACTGCGATCACCGTGGCGCCGGCGGCGGAAAAGAAGTGAGCGGCGTTGAGGCCTGCATTGCCGAACCCCTGGATGGCGACTGTGGAGCCCTCGAGTGAAGGTAGCTCAGGGATCACCTCCAGCTCTAGGAGTCGCCGGGTCACGAAAAAACCTCCCCGGGCGGTAGCGGTGTCACGTCCCGGTGATCCGCCCAGATCTAACGGCTTGCCGGTGACGATCGGAAACGAGTTCTCTCCAGGATGGAGCATCGTGTAGGTGTCGTAGATCCACGCCATCGTTTGCGCGTCGGTGTACATGTCGGGTGCCGGTATGTCGGTGTGGGGCCCGATGTTGTCACCCAACTCGGTTGTGAAACGACGGGTGATGGCGGCCTTCTCGCGCCGGGAAAGCGTGCGGGTGTCGCATCTAACGCCACCTTTGGCTCCGCCGAACGGAACATCGACCAGCGCGCACTTCCAGGTCATCCAGGTGGCCAGCGCGATTACTTCGTCTTCGTCCACATCGGGGAAAAAGCGAATCCCTCCCTTGCCCGGCCCGCGGGCACTCGAGTGAAGGACTCGGTAGCCGTGGAAGACCTCAACGCGGCCGTCATCCATTCGGACGGGGAGAGTGACCTTGACCACCCGTTCCGGCTGGAAGAGCCATTCCGCCATCCCCGGGGTCTCCTCGAGGCCGCCTAAGTAAGGAAGGGCCATCTCGTACTGAAGACGGGCGATGTGCGCCGGGTTGAGATCTTCGGTGTGCGTTTGCATGGCTCTCCCTGGTTTCTTGTGTGTAGTTTCAGAATACTTAAAGGTGGGAAAAGTCAATAGGGTCTGAAGGCATTGCAAGCTAGGGCGCGTTGTGAGGGTCAGGTGGGTGATTCATGTCGCACGATGATGGGGGCGAAGAGCTGAGCTCGGAGCTAACCCTCGGAGCCCGCGGTGAGGTGCCACTCGAGGTCGGTGAGTCGGACACGGCCATCGCTCATGCTTCGGGGGACGTCCCGGTCCTGGCAACACCACGCCTTGTCGCCCTCTGTGAAGAGGCCACTGTCCTGGCGATCGCCGGATGCTTCGATCCGTCGCTCACCTCAGTGGGGACTCACGTCGAGATCGACCATCTGGCCGCCAGCCGGGTGGGGGAGTCGGTCACGGCCCGGGCCGAGTTGGTCGAGGTCGAAGGGCGAAGGTTGAATTTCGAGGTAGCAGTGGTGGATGCGGCCGGTGAGCTAGTCGCCCGGAGTCGAATACGGCGGGCGGTGGTGGACCGGACAAGGTTTCTCGGCTAGTGCCACCGAGCGGTAGGTTGAACCTGGTATGGCTGGCATTCACGGCGGGCAGATCATCGCCCGGGCACTCAAGACCGAGGGCGTAGACACGATCTTCACCCTTACCGGGGGACACATTGTCCCCATTCTTGATGGCTTTGTTCAGGAGGGGATTCGTGTCATGGATGTCCGTCACGAACAGACTGCAGCCCACGCCGCCGAGGCCTACGGCCGCCTTACCGGACGCCTCGGTGTGGCCGCAGTGACTGCCGGGCCCGGGGTCACAGACAGCATCACGGCTCTGGCAGCTGCCCACTTCTCGGGCACGCCCATGCTGCTGTTGGCCGGGCGCCATTTCATCCGCCAGGAACAGAAGGGCGGGCTCCAGGAGATGGATCACCCGCGGCTGGTGAGCCCGGTGACTCGCTGGGCCGGCACCGCCTGGGAAACCGCCAGACTGGCCGACTACGTCGCCATCGCCGCCCGGCATGCTTTTTCAGGCCGGGGCGGGCCCGTGTTTCTCGATGTCCCGCTCGATGTTCAGGCCGACATGGTTCCCGAAGACTCAATCGATTGGCCCCGCGACTATCGGGCCAACCAGCCCCAGTCGGCCGACGATGAGACTGTTGCCACCACGGCCGAGCTCCTGTTGAAGGCCCGTCGTCCGGTGATCTTTGCCGGGGGCGGGCTCAAGCCCCATCGAGCCGGCGCGCTGCGGCCGTTTGTCGAGACACTCGGAGCCCCGGTCTTCCTCAACGGTGCGGCTCGAGGCTCGATGCCATACGACCATCGGCTTCTCGGAAATCGGGCCCGAAGCCTGGCTTTCAATAAGGCCGATCTGGTGGTTGCCCTCGGGGTCGATTGGGACTTTCGCACAGGCTACGGTGCCAAGATCAACGAAGAGGCCAAGGTGGTCCAGGTTGACGCAGAGCCCAGCCGGATCGGGTGGAACCGGGCGGCTGATATCGGGGTGGTGGCGGATCCGGGCCGGTTCCTGGTGCAGCTCGGCGAGCGAGCCGCCAGCTACGGCCGTAACAACGTCGACACCTGGAGCGCCGAGATAAGGGAAGTCGAGGCGGCCCGACTGGCCGAGTCGCAGGAGGCAGCGACGTCCGATGATTCCCCGATGCATCCTGAGCGATTCGCCTCCGACGTGGCCGAGTTCTTTGGACCGGATTCCATCGTGGCGGTCGACGGTGGAGACATCGTTTCCACTACTGCTCGCCGCTTACAGGTGTCGACTCCCGGCCATTTGCTCGATCCCGGCCCGTTCGGAACCCTGGGGACCGGGCCCGGCTATGCGTTAGCAGCCAAGATCCTGTTTCCGGACAAGCTGGTGGGGATCGTGTTCGGCGACGGCGCGTTCGGTTTCAACGGGTTCGAGTTCGATACGTTCATCAGACACGAGCTGCCGATTCTCGGCGTCGTCGGGAACGACGGAGTCTGGAACAACATCAAGACTTTTCATAAGGCGTTCTATCCCGAGCGGCTGGTGGCGACGGATTTAGGCGAGCGCCCCTATCACCAGATGGTTGCCGGCCTCGGTGGACACGGGTCTTTTGTGAGAAAGCCCGCCAAATTGACGGCGCATTTGGAAGCCGCCCGGGAGTCCGGACTGCCTGCTCTGGTGAATGTGCGCATCGCCGAAACCTTCCGAGCCAGCTCCAACTATGCCCAGTAGTCACCGCCTGTGAGCTCGAACCTGGCCGACGAGGAGTTCGAGTTCGACTTCGACCCCAGGTATCGGGGCATGCTCCGGTTGCTGGGCGTCAAGCCGTCCAACAGCATGGTTACTTTGACCGCCGGAAATGAACTGCGAGTCCGCTTCGGTCGCTGGAGGATGAAAACGCCTGTGAGCAACGTGTCCGGCACCGAGGTCACCGGGGACTACTTCTGGGCCAAGGCGATTGGGATTCGCGGCTCGCTGGTCGACCGCGGGATCACATTCGGCACGAACACCCGCCGGGGCGCTTGCCTCAAATTCCACGAGCCGGTGGCCGTCGTTGGAGTACGCCTCCACCCCGGGGCCACCCTGACTCTGGTCGACGTGGAAGGCTTCCTCGAAGCCGTTCGCGAGAGATTGGACCAGGGGTCTTAAGCGGCCGCCGGCTAGCTTGCCCTCATGCGGCATTGCTACGTCGTGCGAGTATTTACCGACGGTCAATCCGGCGGCAATGCTCTCGGTGTCATTCCAGATTCGGTCGAGCTTTCATCCGAGGCCATGCAGGGGATCGCTACCAAGCTCGGCTTCTCGGAGACCGTCTTCATCGACTGGACGGCTGCCGGTCCACCGGTGTTGCGAATCTTCACGCCGACCGTCGAGTTGCCGTTTGCCGGCCACCCCCTGGTCGGCACCGCATGGGTCCTCAACTCGATGGGCCCTGGTGTTGACCGGTTGTCGATTCAAATCGGGGAGGTCGGGATCCGGATGGACAACGGGACTTGCTGGGTCGGCCCACCCGAAATTGATCAGTCGGTGTCAGAAGTTTCAGAACACGAAGTGAGAAGGCTCGGGGTTTCAATGATCCGAGCGTGGCGTGTCGTAATGCCGATGGACTTCCTTCTCGCAGAGCTAGCGGATGGCAAAGCTGTCGAGAACGCTCACCCCGATCTAGCGGTGGTCAACGATTCGTGCGACGGACTTTACGTTTTTGCGAGAGGCGAACCGGTCCGCGCCCGGTTTTACGCTCCGGCACTCGGCATCGACGAGGATCCCGCCACCGGATCCGCCGCCGTGGCCCTGGCCGCGGTTTTCCGCTCTGAGGGCCAGAACTCGGGTCGAGCCGAGATCTTGCAAGGGCTACGCGGATCTCTGTCCCGTGTGATGGTCAACTGGGCTGGGCTCGGCGTAGAGATTGGTGGCACCGTGGTCCATGACGAGGTGCGGCTTCTCGAGGAGTGAGCGGCCCCTGAAAATCAGTCGTCTTATGGATAGACGGATTCGGAAACCAACTCGCTTCCGAGCATCACGATCACGTCTTCACCCATAACATCGACTACTTCGAGCCCCTCGACGAACGCCTGCGAGTGGAAGTGAACTACGAGCCCGTGGCCTTCGGAGGATCGAAAGCCAACGCCTTCGGCTGCCACACCGTCCGCGAGGTTGTCGACCACTGAACAGTGGCTCATGTCGCCACAGTAGAAGGCTGCTCCGACGGCGTCGGATACCCGGTTTCCTTCCATTCGTCCGTCCGACATCTCAGTCACAGCGATGCCCCGCTGGGTCGAGCCGGTCACCTGGTTATTCCGGAACGTTACGTGGGAGATGTGAGACACGACTCCTTCGACCACCGGGCCGTGAATCACGCACCCCTCGACGAGTGAGGGGGGGCGTGCGTCCGAGTTGTTGATCTCAACGCCCTGGGGGTAGTCGGCCTGCAAATGACTGATCACGCAATCAGTGATGCTCACCGAGCCGTCCTGCACGAAGATCCCGTGCCACTGGGCGTTGCGTATGGTGAGGTTGTCGAGTACGACCTCTATGGAATCCCTGACCTCGATGCCAGATTTACCACCATCGATTGTGAGGTTGGAGAGCTCGACGCCCGACACACCGATAACGCTGACTGCGGGTTGGTCTGCAGTTCCTACGATCACTGAACTCTCTTCGCCGACCAGCGACAGCGGTTTGTCGATCACGATGGGACCTGCATGCCTCCCGGCCGAAACTTTGATGACCGCCCCCGGCTCGGCGGCTTCTACTAGATCTGATAGCTCGAGTGCCGGCCTGGAGTCACCCGGACCGCATGAAGCGAGAACGAAGGCCGCGAGTAACAACGCGACCCACAGCTTCACTTGACCGATCCGCCCAGCAATCCCGCCTCGAAGTATCGCTGGAAGGCAAAGAAGATCGCTACGGGCAGGATCGCCCCGATGAACACACCAGGGGCGATGATACCGATACCGGAGCTGAACTCCCCGAGGCGGTTCTGAATCTCGACTGTGAACGGGCGACTATTGCCGGCAAACACCAGGGCAACGAGGAGGTCGTTCCACGTCCAGGTGAACTGAAAGATGGCCAACGAGGCGAGTGCCGGCCACCCGAGAGGCAGAACTATCTTGGAGAAAATTGTCCACTCACTGGCGCCATCGATGCGAGCGGCCTCCATCAATGAGTCCGGCAACCCCGCGTAGTAGTTGCGCATCAAGAAAACCGCAAAGGGTAGGCCGAATGCGGTGTGAAAGACCCACACCGCCGGTATGCCCGTGAGGCTGAGGAAGTTGAAGATTTGGAAAGCTGGTATGAGCGCCATCTGCAACGGAACAACCAGCATTGCAACGACGATCAAGAACAGCGTATCGCGGCCCCGGAACGGAATCCACGCCAGTGCATAGCCGGCCATGGCTGCTAAGAACACGGGGAAAATTGTGGCTGGTACCGCGATGAGCACCGTATTCCACACGCTTCTCAGCAGCTGAGCATCCCCGAGGAACTCGGAGTAGTTCTGAAGTGTGAACTCGGCCGGATGGGTGAACGCCGACCACCAGCCGTTGTCCCCGAAACTCTCCACCGGACGCAAACTGGTTACGAAGAGCCCGATACCGGGAACGAGCCAAAAGAGTGCGATTACCGCAAGGACGATTTGAACAACGCGTTTACGCAGCCAGCCTTGGACGCGGCCCCCTCCGCCGCTCCCTCCTGATGCCGATTCGGCGCGTGCGGTAGTGGCAGTCATCGGCGTCCCTCCTCGATACGGAACCGGCGCAGGTTGAGTGCCATGATGGGCAAGATGAGTACGAAGAGGAAGACGGCGATGGCCGAGCCGAGTCCACGGTCACCGAGACCCGTGAAGGCGGTGCGCCACATCTCGAGGGCGATGACGTTGGCGTCGTCCTGCACAGACCCGGGGGCGATGCCGACGATGAGATCGAACATCTTGAGCGCGTTGATGGTGAGGGTGACGAACACAACACCCAGCACCGGCCCCAGCAGAGGCAGCGTTACTCGTCGGAACACCTGCCATTCAGTCGCTCCATCGACCCGGGCGGCCTCGAGCACTGCTCGATCGAGCGACGCCAGGCCGGCCCCTATGACTACGAGCGCAAAGCCAGCCCAGATCCACAAGCCGACGATGATCGCCGCCGGTGTTACAAGTGACGGGCCGAGCCAGGTGACACCTCCCCACGCTTCCTGGAGCACCGAGGCGTTCACCTCCAACTGGTAAGTGCCGGGGGCAACATCTTCGAACTCGTAACTCCCGTCGTTACCGGTGGTGGCGCTGCCCACCGGAGAGCCATCAGCCGACACGAGCTTCACCGTGATTCCGGGTAGGCCGACCTCCTCAGGCTCGACAACCCCCTTCTCGTCTGCTCCCGGTCTCGTGTCCCTCCATACCACGCCGGTGATGGTGCCCTGCTTGGGAGCCAGGATTACGGCCTGGACAGATGATTGAGAAATGTCCTCGACCGGCACCCGCAACAAGCCGATGTTCGACACCGCTCCCTCGGGCCCCACCTCGACCGGCTGACTGAGGGACCCGTCATCTCCGATGATGACCGTGTCCAGCGAGGCGACCGCCCCCGCATAATCCCCTTCGGGAGACACAATCGACGCCGGCACGTTGATGGCCGCGTTTAACAGGCCGAGGTCTGGCGAGGCGTCGTAAACCAGGCGCCAGATAATCCCGGACGACATCACGGCGATGGCAATTGGAAGGAAGAGCACCAGCTTGAAGGCCGTCTTCCACTTGATCTTGTCGGCAAGAACGGCCAGAACCAAGCCCACCGTCGTGACTAGCACTGGGAAGATCGCCGTCCACAGGAAGCTGTTGAAGATGGCTTTGCGCATCCGGTCGAACTCGAACATCTGTCGGTAATTGTCGAGACCTACGAACTCCTCTCCGAAGCGACCGAAGAAGCTGTCGTAGATCGTCTTCAGCGCGGGATACAGAACAAAGGCCCCCAGGATGACCAGAGCCGGCAAGACGAAAACCGCCGCGTAGAGGCGGCTACCCTGTCTGCGTTTCGCTTCCGTACGCGTGGCCATGATCGAGCGTTGGGAGGGGCGACCCGCCCCTCCCAACTAGGTCGTCTTCCTATTCGAAGGCTGCTGCCGCCTCAGCCTCCATTGTTGCCAACACATTGTCGAGGTCGGACGGGTTCTCGAGCCAGTCTTGGAGACCGCCCCAGAATCCGGATCCTCCGGTGGAGCCGAATGCGGACGGCATGATGTCACCCATGTCGTACCGAACGGCGGTTGCGTTGACCATCCCTTCCACTGCTCGCCGCCCCAGATCCGTCGCATATATCGAGGAATCGACATCCTTGTTAGCCGACGAGAAACCGCCGAGCGCAGCCCAGATCTCCGCGGCCTCGGGCGTGGCCAGGTACTCAACGAGAGCCATGGCTTCCGGATTGTCCTTGAGGACCACCGCCACGTCACCTCCTGTGAGGGTGTAGCCGGGATCCGATCCTCCGATGCTCGGGAAGGCGAAGAAGTCGAAGTCAGTGCCGGGCTGGGCCGACGTCTCGTTGAGAATGACGCCCTCGACGAAGTCGGCCTCGTAGACGATGGCCGCTTCGGGGGAGTCGCCAAACACCAGCTTGACCGAGTCCCCGAAGCCGACCTGTAATGCACCGCTCAGGCCTCTTGCTACGAAGTCATCGTTACCGATGATCTCTCCCATCGTTTCAAAGGCATCCCTGACGGACTGATCGGTCCAGGGGATCTCGTGACGGGACAACTGGTCGTACGTCTCAGGGCCTGCTGTCCGGAGATAGATGTTCTCGAACCAATCCGAGAGTGTCCAGCCGTCCGCACCGCCGACCGCCACCGGAGTGACCCCCGCGTCGAGCAGGTCCCCGGAGACCGAAACCCAGTCGGCCCACGTCGCCGGCGGCGTAATAGCGTTATCCGAAAACGCATTGACGTCGTACCAAACCGTGGACTTGTTGGCCACCTTGAAGAACACGCCGTACAACGTCCCGTCTACCGAACCCAGCTCTCGCCATGCAGGCGAGAAGTGGGCGTCCATTTCATCGCCGGCTGCTGTCTCGATTGGGAAGAGCGCACCGAGGGATACGAGGTCGTTCAGAAGACCGGATTGAGGCAGGACGGCCACATCCGGCGGCTGGCCCCCTGCGACCTGGGTCGACAAGATTGTCGGCAATTGATCGCCAACGCCAACGAAGTTGACGTCGATTCCCGAGGCCGCCGTGAAAGCGTCGAGCACCTGCAGGAAGGCTGCGCCCTCTCCTCCGCTGGCCCCCCACTTGGCCATGACGACTATCTCGCCGGGCTCCGCGTCGGGAATTGTCGGCGTCGGTGGAGTGGTGCCGGTAGTTGTGGTTGTGGCAGCGGGCGGCGCCGAGCCGGTCGTGGTCGTTGTGTCGTCGCTGTCGCTTCCGCACGCCGCTGCCACCATGGCGAGCGCGAGGAAGATGGCAAAGAATTTCAGCCTTTTCATTGGTCCTCCTTGTGTGAAGCGCCGGTGCCTTAAGCGTCTGCGGCGCTTGGGTGGAAACCTAGTCCGAAAGATTCTTCGGTGCAGGGCCGAATTGCTATTGGTTACTCAGGGCGAACCAACGGGACTAACGCGGAGGCATGACGATCGCGATGATGATAGTTTTCTTGTCATACGACCTGTAGGAGAGCCCGTGGCCAACATCACGTTTGAGGACGTCGGGAAGGTATACCCGGGAGGAACCCGGGCCATCGCTGGCGTGAATTTCGATATCTCCGAAGGTGAATTTCTCGTGGTGGTGGGCCCGTCGGGCTGCGGAAAATCCACTCTGCTGCGGATGGTTGCGGGCCTGGAAGATATCACGGAAGGCAAGATCCTCATCGGCGACCGGGTGGTCAATGATGTCCAGCCCAAGGATCGTGACATCGCGATGGTGTTCCAGAACTACGCCCTGTATCCACATATGACGGTGTTCGACAACATGGGCTTCGGTCTCAAGTTGCGCAAGATGGACAAAACGAAGATCAAGAGCCTGGTCGAAGACGTAGCTCGAACTCTGGAGATAACTGAACTACTTGACCGCAAACCGAAGGCTCTTTCGGGTGGTCAGCGCCAGCGGGTCGCCATGGGCCGGGCCATCGTGCGTGAGCCCGCCGCCTTTCTCATGGATGAGCCTCTCTCCAACCTTGACGCCAAGCTGCGCGTGCAGATGCGGACTGAGCTGGGTCGCCTCCACACCCGGCTGGGTACCACGACGATGTACGTCACACACGATCAGATCGAGGCGATGACGCTCGGACACAGGGTCGCCGTCTTGCGAAAGGGAATCCTGGAGCAGGTCGATACGCCGTTCAGTCTGTTCCAGAATCCGGACAACCTCTTCGTCGCCGGCTTTATCGGAAGCCCGGCCATGAATTTCGTTTACGTCACGCTGGATGGAAACGGCGACGGCATGGATGCCGTGTTCGGAGCCGAGCGCATCTCGCTCGGTCGCCAGCTGCTTTCGACGAATAAAGCCCTAGCCAACTACTCGGGCCAGGAAGTAGTCATGGGTGTCCGTCCTGCTGCCTTCGAGGATTCTCGTGTCACAACGGACGTCGCCGGTCACAACCTCGAAGTCGAATTGCTGATCGTCGAGGTACTCGGCAGCGAGACGTTCATCCACTTCGATCTTCCTGTGCGCCCAGTGATAACTCCGGACATCGAGGAGCTGTTGGCAGATTCGGGCGCCGATGCCGCCTCACTTGGTGACACCAATCGGGTCACAGCCCGTATTAGCTCGGACTTGCAGGTACGTCAGGGCGAGCGGATCACGGTTGTGGTCGACAGTAACAAGCTGGCGTTCTTCGACCCGGCTACGAACCTCAGGATCTCCTAGCCGGCCGCGGCGGACTGTTCACGGAAGAGCCAGCCAGACGAACTCGTGGGCGGACAGTTCTAACCGGCCCCCCACCTGCCGTCCCGATACGAGGTCGATCGACGTCCCATCCGTGAGCCGGTCCAAGTCAACTGTTTGAGCCTTCGTCGAAAAGTTCCCAAGTACGAGGATCCCCCCCTCTTCCGCTCGACGAACGTAGGCCAGGATGGCCGGATTGTGCGGGTCGACCATCTCAAATGTCCCCACGCCAAGGAGGGGATTCTGGTGCCTGATTGCGAGCAGGTTGCGGACGAAGTGGAGCAGGCTGTCTCCATCCGCTTGCTGGTCATTCACATTGACCTTGGTGGCCGCATACACGGGGTCGCCGACGAGCGGGATGTAGAACTCGTTGGGATGTGCCGAACTGAACCCGGCGTGGGGCTCGGCCGCCCACTGCATGGGGGTTCGCACACCGTCCCGATCGTTGAGGAGATAGTCGTCCCCCATGCCGATCTCGTCGCCGTAGTACAGAAACGGTGAGCCGGGAAGCGAAAGCAGGATCCCATACAGCAGCTCAATCCGCCCCTTGTCATTGTCGAGCAAAGGTGCCAGGCGTCTGCGGATCCCCACGTTTTTGCGCATGGCGGGGTCGGGCGCGTATTGCTCATACATGAACTGACGATCCTCTTCCGTCACCATCTCGAGGGTCAGCTCATCGTGGTTGCGGAGAAAAAACCCCCATTGGCAGGTGGCCGGAATCGGAGGCGTTGCCGCCAGGGCCTCCTCGATGTCGCCGGTCACCTGGCGTTTGAGAGCCATGTAGAGCGTCGGCATGAGCGGGAAGTGATAGGCCATATGACACTCGTCGCCTTCTGCGAAGTAAGCGACCACATCCACGGGAGGTTGGTTGGCCTCGGCGATCATCATTCGGTCTTCGTACTCGTCGTCGAAGATCGTCCTGAGCTCTTTGAGGAAGGCATGGGTCTCGGGGAGGTTCTCGCAGATAGTTCCCTCCCGCTCGTAGAGATATGGGATGGCATCCATGCGCAGCCCGTCGAATCCGAGATTGAGCCAGAACCGGATGACATCCTTGACGGCCCTTCTGACTTGGGGGTTGTCGAAGTTCAGGTCGGGCTGTTCTGCGTAGAAGCGATGCCAGTAATAGGCACCCGCGACGTCATCCCAGGTCCAGTTGGAGTCTTGAGTGTCGATGAAGATGACCCGGGCATCCGCGTATCGCTCGGGCGTGTCGCTCCACACGTACCAATCGCGCTTTGGCGAGCCGGGCCGACGAGCCTCCTGGAACCACGGGTGCTGGTCACTCGTGTGGTTCACGACCACGTCCCCGATCACCCGCATGTCGCGAGCATGAGCCTCCGCCAGTAGTTCACGAACATCGTCGATCGTTCCAAACTCTGCCCGAACGCCGGTCAGGTCGCTGACGTCATATCCGCCGTCCACCATCGGCGAGGGGTAGAAGGGAAGAATCCACAGGCAGTCGACGCCCAGCCATTGCAGATAGTCGAGTTTGGCGGTAATGCCGGCGATGTCACCGAGCCCATCGCCGTTCGAGTCGTAGAACGCATGGACCGGGATCTCGTAGAAGGTGGCGTTCTGGTACCACATGCGGGCAAGCTAGCTGCTGGGACTCCCTTCCCGCGGAGCGGAGTCTTCGGAGCGGAGGGTGGGAGCATGTGTCCCCTCCTGCGGAGCGGAGTCTTCGGAGCGGAGTGGGAGGGGTACGGGGAGGGTGGTTCCCAACAGCGGCGTGGGCACGGCAGGGTGGGTGAGGAGTCGGTCCTTAACCACTGCCGTGTGGTCAGGTATCGAGGTGAAATTTGATCTTCTCCACCACGGCGTCGAGATCAGAGAACACTTCTTCATTCCAAAAGCGAACGATCCGCCAACCGCGATCAATGATCTCCTTTTCACGCAGCACCTCGCGCGTCGGGTGGATATGGGTGGGGCCATCGACTTCGACAACCAGCCGGGGACGGACCGCGGCGAAGTCGACGACGTAGTGACCGATCGGATGCTGTCGCCGGAAGTGCACGCCCAGTTGGTTGCGGTTGAGTCGATACCAGAGGTCTTTTTCGGCGCCGGTCATGTTGGCTCGCAGGTAACGCAGCTGCTCACGCTGTTCGGGGTGAATGCGACGTCCCACCATGCGAGGTATACGGGGCCCGTACGCCGAGTTCAATGGGTCCGCGCTCGGATGAGTGCCTGGTTCACTCCTCGACTCGTGTTTGGGCTTTGTCAGGTCGCCGGTGGTGGGTTGACACCCACCCCAAACTCCTCCCGTT
>Ga0255057_10000177_pt1 | contig 36825 bp, 29 predicted proteins | sample Cases_109_6_MG_FD_189022 | JGI IMG/M metagenome (GOLD analysis project Ga0255057, IMG submission 189022) | Seawater microbial communities from Amundsen Gulf, Northwest Territories, Canada - Cases_109_6 | ecosystem: Environmental > Aquatic > Marine > Gulf | place: Canada: Northwest Territories... | reverse complement strand
CATCTGCTTTCCCGCACCGAGGGGATCATCCCCGCCCTCGAGCCGGCTCATGCCCTGGCCTGGGTCATCGCCAACGCCGGAGCACTGAGCGGGGCGACGGTGGCCCTGGTGCTGTCCGGGCGCGGCGACAAGGACGTTGAGCAGTTGGCGGCGCTCGATGGGTGAAACCGGGGCCGAGCAGTTGGCATCGATGTTCGGTGCCGCAGGCGACGAGGGAAGGGCGGCGTTGCTGCCCTATCTCACTGCAGGGATTCCCGACCCCGCATCCTCGCTCTCGATGTTCCAGGCGATGGAGGCGGCAGACGGGTTCGAGGTCGGCATCCCGTACGCAGACCCGCTCATGGACGGTCCGGTGATTGCCACCGCCGGCCGTCGGGCGATCGCGGCCGGGATGACGATCGGCTCGGCCCTCGAGCTCGTCGGGCAAGTCGCCGTCGCCACCGCCAAGCCGGTCATGGTGATGACCTATGTCAACCCGGTGCTGCAATACGGCATCGACCGCTTCCTCGAGACCATCGCCGCCGGTGGTGCGGCCGGGTTAATCCTTGCCGACCTCCCGGTGGAGGAGGCGGAGCCGTACCTCGCGGCAGCGCGAAACAGCAGTATCGGGATGGCGCTGTTCGTAGCACCGACCACCACCGATGAGCGACTGGCCCGGATCGCAGCTGCGCAGCCGGCGTTTGTCTACGGGGTAGCCAGGCTGGGGGTGACCGGCGAGCAGAGCGAGCTGGCACCGGCCGCCACCGAGCTGGCGAAACGGGTGCGAGCCGCCACCGACGTGCCGCTCGTCCTCGGGGTCGGGATCTCGACGCCGGACCAGGCGTCCGCCGCCGCCGCACTCGCCGACGGAGTGATCGTGGGCAGTACGCTGGTGCGCCGAGTGCTCGAAGCGAGCAATGCCGAGCGGGGGGCGGCGGCGCTCGGTTCGGCAGTCGATGAGTTGGCCGAGGCGGTGCGGGCTCGAAACGGGTGAGTCGGACGCTTTGCTGTTGGAACGAATTTCCACGGTCCCGACGGGCTAGTGCCCGGGTCCGGCGCACGGGTGCGAGATTGGGCAAGGGTCCGATGGTTGGGCCGGGAGGCCGGGAGCCGGGCCTCCCGGCGGTGAACGATCGAGGCGAGCACCACCCCGACCCGGGGGTGGTGCGGTGTCGAAAAACCGGTACCGGGAGAGGGATTCGGACCCACGCAGGCTTGCCCTCAGCCGGATTTTGAGTCCGCCGCGTCTTCCATTCCGCCAACCCGGCGTACCGCGTCCATGGTATCGGGTCACCACGACGTACCCCGTTGACCAGCCCCCGCTTCCGGTTCGCAATCGACAAAAAGAGCGCCCACTCGGAGGCGGAGGGTGTTCAAGGTCGTGGGTTGTCGTTGCCGATAGGTCAGGTGAGTGACAACACGGCCGTGAGTGATGGCGGTCGGCAAGGGGTATTGGAGCGATGCACAAGCTCAAGGCGCAGAACGGACCACAGATTCTGTTGTCCGACCGACGGGCTGGTAATCAGCGGGGTGCGATATTGCCGTTGATGGCGATCATGGTGGTGGTCTTGCTTGGCTCGGCAGCGATGGCGGTCGATCTCGGCTGGCTGTATTGGAACAGCATCGAGATCCAGCACGCTGCCGATGCGGCCGCCCTCAGCGGCGTGGTGCACGAGCCGGGGGATCGGACTTCGGCGCATGTGGAAGGGAAGGCGGCGGCCGCCGAGAACGGCTTCGACGACGCAGCCGCTCAGACCACGGTCCAGATCATCGACGTCGTTGACGACCCGACCCTTGTCGACAACGACAGCCAGTTGCGCGCCACCATCACGCACTCGGTTGATACCTTTTTCTTGGGTTTGTTCGCGCTCGACACCGTCGATGTCTCGCGCACCGCGGTTGCCCAGTACGCCTTGCCGCTCTCCCTGGGAAGCCCGGATTCGTATCTCGGGACCGACCCCGAGCTGGGGCTCACCCCCGGTTTCTGGCTCAGCACCACCGGCACCTACGGCCATGCGCAACGCGGGGCCCGCTACACCGACTTGTGCAAGTCCGGCACGAACAACCCGAGCTGCACCCAGCACAACATGGGGCCCCGTCCTCCGGTTGACTGGGGAGAGCAAACCGCATCCGGCGGCTCGATATTCATCATCTCGGTCCCCGTGGGCGCCAGCGCCCTGAAGCTGGAGATCTTCGACGGACCCCACTACGGCGACGACTCCGACGACAAGATGACCGGCGACGACCACTCCGACTTAGCCGACACTTGGTTCATGCTGTACGGCCCGGACAACACCCCGCTTGACACCACAGACAACGAGTTGTTGTGCTCGGTGAGGTACGACGGGAGGGAGAACGGCGGCAGGGAAGACGACATCGCCGGCTGGAACAACAGCTGGGACGACTTTTCGGAGGTCTCCCCGCAGTCGTTGATCTCCCAGCTGTGGGACGACATGGCCAACACCACCCTTGGCGTCGAGGTGCCTCCACCCGGATTCGGCTCTTGCAAGAGCTTCGACCAAGGTCCCGGGATCTACCCGCTGCGGGTGATGGTCGAACATAACACCGACGACTACACGCAGAGCCACTTCTCGATGCGGACCACCACCACCGGCCCGGCCGCCAGCATCTCGGGCCTGGGCGACATCCAGATCTTCGTCAACGAGCCCTCCGGGGGCGGCCTCGACATGTACCTCGCCGAGGTTGGCGAACAGTACGCCGGCCGCGACATGGTCATCGAGCTGTGGGATGGCGGCGACATGGGCGGCACCGGCACCATGACCATCCTTGACGGCACCGACAACCCACCAGCAGACTGCACCTGGGTTGGAACCGACATGGATTGGAACGTGATTAAGACGGGCTCGGGGTGCGTCATCCCTCACGACGACGACCTCGACGACGCGATGAACACCATCACCGTTCCGATCCCGAACGACTACACCTGCACCGGGCTTGGCTGCTGGTTCAAGGTCGAATACGACTATTCGGGAGAGTCATACGACGCCACCACCTGGACCGTGTACATCCCGGGTGACCCGCTCCAACTGGTTGAATAGGCAACGGGGCGCTACGTGAGGGTTGGTGTCCTCTCTCTCGAGGACCATTTGCGCCCCGTCCAACGAGTTAGGAGGGTGTTGAGCAATCCTCCAGCGTGCCGGCGCTGACTGGAGAAACCGAGTCACCGCAACACTCAATCGAGCGGCGGCTCAGGGCACTCGTCATTGTTCAACACCGTCCTGGTGCCCGATCGGTTCACGGATCGCGACCGGGCAGGAAATCCGACGGTTGAGCAGAGCGTCCGGCAGTCGATCCTCTCGTGAGAAAAGGATCCGATCCGGAACGACGACCCTCGCCGGCGACGTCACTTCGGAGAACCCGTACCGGGAGTGGGATTCGAACCCACACGGGCTTGCGCCCAGCGGATTTTGAGTCCGCCGCGTCTTCCATTCCGCCATCCCGGCGCACCGGTCATGGTATCGGCTGAGCGGCGAACGGGCAGCGCGACGCGCCGGATCGGATACGAGTTTCCTCGCGGTTGGCCGGCCGGGTCCCCGCCGGCCCTGTGGGATTCGAGTCGTGTCCATTAAAGTTCTCGCGTTCTCGCTGCCGATGGAGGTCAGAGGACATCAATGGGCATGCCGCGCTGGCGTGTCGGATAGGGGTAATGACGATGCGCGTACTCGGAGCTCGTAGTAGGGGCGAGCGCGGCGCGGTGGCCGTTGAGATGGCCATCGTGGTGCCGGTCCTAGTTCTGCTCGTGTTCGGTGCGCTCGAAGTCGGGCTCGCATTCGATGAGAAGCTGCGGATGGCCAATGCGGTCAATCAGGCAACCAGGAACGCCAGCGTGCTCGGCGTCGACGACTACGCCGACATTCAGGCCCTCGACTCGCTGAGCGCCGGTCTCAGCGCCAACGTGGGCAACATTGTCGAGGTACACATCTTCAAGGCGGATGCCGACGGCAACAGGGGAATCTCTGATCTGTACGTACCTGACACCTCCAGCTGCGAATGGGATCCATGCCCCGACCCCGACGAGGGGACACCGACCTACGGCAGCCCCGACGACTACAAGCCGTGCACTCGCGACATCGGGCTCGGCGGCGGCCTCGACACCGTCGGGGTCGAAGTCACCTACACACACTCATGGATCACCGGTGTGCTCGGCATCGGGACCCAAACCTGGCACGAGACGGCCAGGGCTCGCCTCGAACCGGACCTCCTTGGAACGGCACCGGTGGGGTGCCCATGAGCCACGACAGCGTGTACGTCGCCGGTGACCCGCTCCGGATCGTGGAGTAGGAGCGCGATGAGAGCACCAATCGTGCGCACGTACAGGGCCGGCCGAGACGGGGAACGGGGCGCGGCGATGGTGGAGATGGCCATCGTGGTGCCGATCTTCATCTTCCTCGTCTTCGGGTTGCTCGAATTCGGGCTCGCCTTCAAGGACAAGCTGACGATGACCCATGCCGTCACCCAGGCGACCAGGGCGGCAACGGTGAACGGCAATCATGATCTTGCCGACAAGGAGATCCTGGAGGCGTTCGAGGACGGCCTCGTTGGGGCGGCAAGCATGTCTGTCGTCGAGTCGGTTGACATCTACCTCGTCAACGCCGACGGCTCCAAGGGGATCTACGACCGGTACACCGTCGATTCCGACGGGGTGCCCTGTTCTTTCGAACCGTGTCCCGACCCCGCGATCTACGATCCGGTCGTCTACGGGAGCCCCGATGATTACCCGCCGTGCTCGCGGGACGTGGCACTCGAAGCCGGCGACGGCGTTGACACGGTCGGGGTCGAGGTGACCTATACCCACAACTGGGTGACCGGCGTGCTCGGGTTCAGTACCGTGACCTGGCACGAGACGGCACAGGCGAAGCTGGAGCCCGACACCTTCGGGGCGGACATTTCGGCCTGTTGAACGGCGCCCACTGCGTGTCGTTCCCCCGGAGTGACTAGGAGGGTGCCGTGCAATCCTCCAGCGGCCGTCGCGGTCGGGAGAAACCGAGTCATCTCATCACTCGAGCAGGCGGCGGCCCCTAAGCATGAGTCATTGTTCGGCACCGTCCTACCCGACCGCCGGCTGACCCGGCTCCGCCGGTTCGCGGGAGCTTCTTGCCCAGGGCGCAGCGTCCGGCCACACTGTCCGCCGGAAGGCAGCGGATAGGGAGGCAGCCATCATCCCTGCAGTTGGCGCCTCATCAGCCGGTCGCACCGTGTCCGCCGGATGGTGATGGGAAAACACAGAGCCGACCGCCCGGATCCGGACGAGCGGGGTGTGGTCCTGCTGCTGATGGCGGTTCTGGTGATGGTGTTGCTCGGGGTGGCGGCGATGGCGGTCGATCTCGGGTGGCTGTACTGGAACAGCATCGAGATCCAAAACGGCGCCGACTCCGCGGCTCTCGCCGGTGTGCTGTACGAGCCCCATCAACGGACCGAGGCCTACGACGAGGCGCGGGCGGCGGCCAGGGAGAATGGGTACCGGGCGAGCGAGGTGCAGGTCGTCGATTTCACGGAGGACCCGACGCTGGTCGAGCATGACACCCAGTTGCGCGTCACCATCACCCGTTCGGTGGGGACGTTCTTCATGAAGGTCTTCGGGATCGGCACCGTCAACGTCCGGCGCACTGCGGTGGCTCAATACACGCTTCCGATCGCGCTGGGGAGCCCGGGTGCTGCGCTGGGGGCGGACCCTTTCCGCGATTACTTCCCGGGATTCTGGCTGAGCGTTCAGGGAACTTGGGCACCGAAGGCGAACGGCGATCGTTACGGCGCGGGATGCCGCGGTTCGGGTTCGGGCGCCGGTTGCAGCGCGAACTCTGAGCACCGCCCGTCGCTCAACCCGGGCCAGCAGAGCGCCTCCGGCGGCTACCTCTATGCAATCGAGGTTCCTCCGACCGCCGGCAACCTGGGACTGGAGATCTTCGACGGCGCGTGGTACGACGGCGATTCGGGATCGAACCTGACCCGCGACAACGTCGGCGATGGCGTCCCCACCTGGTTCATGTTGTATGCGCCCGATCCCACCCCGCTCGACACCACGGACAATGAGTTGCTCTGCTCGATCAGATTCGACCCGAGGGAGGGCGGGAGGAGTGACGATATCCTCGGTTGGGACGACTCGTGGGACGAGTGGGACGACGTGGTTCCACAGTCGTTGATCGGTGAGCTATGGGCCGACATGCAAACGTCTCCATTGGCCGACTTTCGCAACTGCTCTGGCAGCTGGAATCGCGGGCCCGGCATTTACCCGCTGCGGATCATGAACGAGCACAGCAACAGCGACACGGGGAAGAACAAATTCTCGCTCCGTGTCAGAACTACCGGTCCGGCTGCGACAGTGCACGGTCTCGGTGACATGTCGGCCTACGCACTGCCGGGTTCGGGCGCGACCTCGAATATCTTCCTCGCCGAGGTGGAAGCGAAGCATGCCGGCAAGAACCTCGTCGTCGAGTTATGGGATGTCGGGGACAGCGACGGGGGCGCCGGCGACGACCTGTCCTTCCTTGCCGGCAATGGAGCCGGGGCGCAGTGCGCCTGGACGTCGTCCGGCGGCGACTCCGGGCCGATGGGACCGTGCATCATCGACACGTCGAACGGGCGCTTCAACGGGAAGTTGCTCACCATCACGATCCCCATTCCCGACGCCTACACCTGTACGGGGCTCGGCTGCTGGTACCGGATCGACTACCGGTACGCCGGTGACCCCCACGACACCACCACCTGGACCGCATACGTCGTAGGGGATCCCCTCCGCCTCGTGAGATAGGCGCCATAACCCGGCTCCACGATCAGTTGAACGGTGCCGGCAGGGGGGCACCCCGTAAAACGACGAATCGGGTCCGGTCCTGTCCTGGTCCCGGTCCCAGTCACCTTCCTGATGGGCCGGATGCTGGTGTTGACTGCTCACGGTGATTGGAGGGTCGGTGGGGGGCGATCCCGACAACAACGGCAACTACTACGGCCTGGGTGACATGTCGGCCTATGCCCTGCCGGGGGCGGGGACGACGACCAAGATCTATCTCGCCGAGGTGGGAGAATTGCATGCCGGCAAGATCCTCCGCGTCGAGTTGTGGGATGTCGGCGACGTCGGCGGTGGCGATCCGGGCGACGAGCTGTCCTTCCTGGACGGCGCCGGTGACGTGACGCAATGCAGCTGGGAGTCGGACGGCGGGGACTCCGGCTCGCTCGTACCCTGCACCATTGACACGTCCGGGCAGCGATTCAACGATGAGCTCCTCACCATCACCATCCCCATTCCCGACGACTACACCTGTTCTGGCCTGGGATGCTGGTACCAGATCGACTATCAGTACGAGAACGACGTCCACGACACGACCACCTGGACGGTCTTCGTCGACGGTGACCCGCTCCGACTCGTGGAGTAGGGCCGGGTCGGATTTGGGCGCGATCGGCACGGAATCGGGCTCGATCGTGAGTTCGACGACGCTGGAACTTCCGCTCCTACCGTCCAGGGTGGTCACTGACTAGTCACCGCATAGCCGGCGTGATCCCATATGCCACACCGCATCCAGGCCGATGGCGGTCCTGGTCGCACCGGGTGACTATTTCGTCCGATGACGACTTGACTACATAGAGTAGTAGCCCTATACTTTCGGTGGGCATTGGACCAGGGCCGTAGGGGCTCGGGTAGCGGCATCGAACCAACCGCCGAGGAACAGCAGATGCCCACCACCCCACCGTTCGCCGGCCGCTCCCGATGCCAACCCGGATCCGATGTGCCGGCACCTTCCCGATACCCGAGGACCATGCGCCGCCGCCGGCCGCACGTCGGGGTCCACGGCGTGTGCCGCTCGGAACGGGGCACCGCGGTGGTGGAGATGGCGGTCGTGACCTCGCTGTTGATGGTGATCCTCCTCGGGATCGTGACCTTCGGCATCACCCATTACCAAAACATTTCCGTCGAAAGCGCATCACGCGAAGCTTCCCGGTTCGGTGCCACCTATCCGGTGGTCGACGCCGGCTCGATGGAGCAGTGGCTGCGCGACGTGGCACAGGTTGCGGAGAATGCCGCCACCGGCGCCATGAGCTCAGCCGAGCCCAGCCGCGAGATCTGCGTCGCCCAGGGAACAGGCGACGATCCAGCCCAATTCGTCAGGCTCAGAGTGGTCGGACCGGAGCTGATTGGTGCGGCCACAGAGGCGACGGGTTGGTGCTTCGAGAACACGGCGCCGGTTTCCGACACCGTCGTGCAGGTGCAGCTCAAACGTGACGGCTGGATCGAGACGATCGTCTACTCCGCGAAGCCGGCCCTGACCGGGGAGGCGACGAACCGCTTCGAGCGGATGGAGCCGTGATGGTCCTGAACCGGATCCACAAGGTCAACAACGACGAATCGGGTTCGGTCCTGGTCCTGGTCACCTTCCTGATGGTCGGGATGCTGCTGATCACCGGTCTCGTCGTCGACTTCGGTGGGGTTTGGGGCTACCGGGCAAGCCAGCAATCGATCAGCGATTCCGCGGCTGCCGCCGGCGCCATCGCGCTTGCCGAGACCGGAAACGGCCAGGAGGCGTGCGAGACCGCCAAGGCGTACGTGATCAGCAACGCTCCCGGCGTCGGGTCGCTCGCCGGCATCAACTGCAACGTGTTTCCCGTTTTCTGCGAATCGGATACCGCCGAGGTAACCGCAACCACCATCCAAGGCGGCCTCACGGTGACCCTCTCCTATCCGGTGGTCGACGCCAGCCCGCTCATGGGGTCCGAAATCCGCGGCGCGCTGCCACAGCCGGCGACGGCCGCGGATGGCGATCCGTGCAACCGCGTCGGTGTCGCCATTGCCTCCCAGTGGCCTGCCACCTTCTCCCGCCTCGCCGGCATCGAGTCGTTCGACGCCAACGTCCATGCCGTTGCCAACTCCTCGCTCACCTCGGGTGGTCTGGTTCCGATCAACCTGCTGGTCCTCGATCGCACCGGTTGCCAAACGATTCATTCAAGCGGGAACGGAGGCATCTACATCGACGCCGTCTACACCCCGGACCTCGACGGCGATCCGGGCAACGGAGAAGTGGCAGGTCTGCTCCAGGGGGTGGCAGCCTCCGACTCGGATGGCAGCGACGGGTGCACCGGCAACGACGGTGTCATCAACATGGAAGGCTCGAACTCGGTGCTTCGCGCCGACGGGCCTGCCGGCTGCGCCAACGAGACCGGCACCCACCTGGTGAACGGTCAGATCGCCGGCGACGGATGTGGGAGGATCCAGACCCTGGCCCCAGGGACCCCTGGCTGCAACTTCCCGGCCTGCACGTTCGGCGGAGGCAACACGCCCAATCCGGAGCCGACCGCGCTCAACCGACGCCTGACCCGGGCTCCGATCGACCACCGCTACAACTGCAAGCAGGACTACAGCATCATTCCAGGGTCGATTGGGTGGGCAACCGATCCGCTCACCCCCGCCAACGCCCAGGACATTCGGGGCTGCGCCGAGGCGCCGGATCCACACATCGATGACCTGGTCGAGGCCGTCGGTGAGGTGGGGATTCCCGCAGGATTCCAGCCCTGGACGGCCGCCGGATATTCGTGCATCGTCGATGGGGCGCCGGCCACGACCATCCTCGTTCCATCTGGGAACTGGTATGTGGATTGCGCCATCTTCGAGGTCAAGCGCACCGTGATCTTCCAGGGTGGCAACGTCGTCTTTGCGGGATCGGTCGACATTGTTTCCAGCGGGACGCTGGCGATCAACGCCAACCCGGGCGTCTACGATGCCGTCGATCCGGAGGCGTGGGTGTTTCTTCGCACCGGCGTGCTTCGCAAGGCCGGAGACGCCACGCTGATCATGAACAACACCATGTTGTACGCCAGCAAGACCGCCCACATCGAGATGGCCGGAGGCAATGGGGCCCTCACGTGGGTGGCGCCCGACCAGGGCGATTTCGACGACCTGGCCCTGTGGGGAGAATCTCCCACGACCCACCTCTGGGCCGGCCAGGCAGATCTGACCCTCGAGGGCGTTTTCTTCACCCCGCTCGCCAGCGCGGAGTACGCGGGAACCGCAGGCCAGAACCAGATTCGCGCCCAGTTCGTTGCCGACCGACTCCATGCCCGTGGTCAGGGAACCCTGGTCGTGGCCCCCGGGCTTGGCAGAACCGTTGATTTCCCGCTCCCACCGGAGTCGATGCTGCTGAGGTAGCCGGCGGTGGCCAGTGACCGGTGACCGGTGGCCACCGAAGGGGACCCTCTTGTGAGTGGGCAGTGAGCCGGTGACGAGTGACCACCGAAGGGAAACGTCCTATGGAGTGGGCAGTGACCGCTGACCAGTGAACAGTATGGGGAATCGCTGAGGAATCAGGGTCGTGAAGCCGCGCTCGGGGGCCGCTGACTAGTTGCGATATCTGCTCGGAAAACCGTTGTGCCACATGAGTAATGGTGCGGGCGGCGGGAGTGGGGGGCATGGTGACTATTCGGAGAATGGACAAACGACAGCGGCCTTCGTCTGGCTGGGGAACGGTCGCGGCCGAAGGCGGCTACCTCTACGGTATCGAGGTGGCTGAGGGAGCCTCGGCCCTCAGCGTGGAGATTTTCGACGGCCCCTTCTACGACGGAGGAGGGTCGTTCCTGTTTGCCGGGGACAGCACGATGAGCAGTAACGACAACATCGTCACCTGGTTCATGCTGTACGGACCGGATCCGACCCCGCTCGACACCACCGACGGCAATGAGTTGCTGTGCTCGGTCCGATACGAGTCGCGCGACAACCGCGCTGAGGATTTCGCAGGGTGGGACTCTGGCTGGGACAGCTTCGACGACGCCCCACAAGCACTGCTGGCCACCATGTGGGACAGCATGGCCAGCTCCGCCGATCGGGAGGGTTGTCTGGGTAATTTCGACCGGGGCCCCGGCGTCTATCCGCTGCGGGTCATGGTGGAGCACAGCGACACCCAGAAGGGCAGGAACAAGTACTCACTGCGGATCAACAACGGCGGACCAAAGTCATACATCTATGGCCTGGGTGACATCGGGATCTACGCCAACGTGGAAGAGGGCGGGACCAGCGAGTTCTATCTGGCCAGGGTGGAAGAGAAGCACGCAGGCAAGGACCTCATCATCGAACTGTGGGACCCGGGGGACATCTCCGGCGGCAACAACTCGGATAATGTGCGGATCTTCGATGGATTCGGCTCGATCCCCGACTGCACCTGGTCGGCCACCAACGGAAACTCGGGGTCGGGACCATGCATCATTATCACGGGTGGCAAGGTCTTCAACGGACATCTGATCACGATGACGGTGTCCATTCCCAGCGATTACACCTGCGCGGGCGACTAATGCTGGTTCACGATCAAGTACAACTACCCGAGCGGGTCGGTCCACGACTCGACCACCTGGTCCGCCTACATCGCGGGCAATCCGATATCGCTCGTCACCTAGGTTCGATCGCCTCCCCCGCAAGCGGCAGCGCAGCGGGGGAGGCGCGAGGCGACGTAGTCGCCGAGCGGAGGGGGCTTCCGACTGGCGGAGGGGGCTTCCGAGTTCGTGGCTCGTTACGCTGGGCGACATGCCAAAGCTTGCCCTGCTCGACGGTCACAGCCTCGCCTACCGGGCCTTCTTCGCGCTCCCCAGCGATCTAGCCACACCATCGGGGCAGGTCACCAACGCGGTGTTCGGTTTCACCTCGATGCTGATCAAGCTGCTGGACGAGGAGCGCCCCGAGGCCATTGCCGTCGCCTGGGACGTGCGTGGGCCCACGTTCCGATCTGAGGCCTACCCTGAATACAAGGCGCAGCGCGACCGGGCACCCGACCTCTTCAGCGGCCAGCTTCCGTTGATCGACGACGTGTTGACGGCCATGGGCATTTCCCAGGTCCGGATCGGCGGAGTCGAAGCCGACGACGTCATCGCCACCCTGGCCGAGCGGGCCAAGGACGACGGCTGGGAGGTCGTCGTCGTCACCGGTGATCGCGATGCCTTCCAATTGATCGAGCCGGGCGTGACCGTGCTGTACACGCGTCGCGGGATCACCGACACCGTCAAAGCCGACGCGGCGTGGATCAACGAGCGCTATGGCATCACCCCCGACCAGTACGTTGACTACGCGGCGTTGCGCGGAGACCCGTCCGACAACCTTCCCGGAGTGCCGGGCGTCGGGGAGAAGACGGCCGCAAAGCTGATCACCGATCACGGCGACGTTGCCGGGGTCATCGCCGCCGCTCCCGATTTCTCCCCGAAGCTGTCCGAGAACGTGCGGGATCATGCCCAGCAGATCGAACTGAACCAGGAGCTGATGGAGCTGGTGCGGGACGTGCCGGTGGATGCGCAGCTCACGGACTTCACCCTCGCCGAGTTCAAAGAGGATGTCATCCGCCCGGTGTTCGAAGACCTGGCGTTCCGCATCCTGTGGGACCGCCTCGCCGAGCTCGGTGGCATGGAGGCCGCGCCAGTTGAAACCCTCGACGTCGAGGTGGTCACCGTTCGCGACCACGATCGGCTCGCCGGCATCGGCACCGGAAAGCTGATCACTGTCGAGGCGGTGTGGGAGGACGACGCGCTGGTCGGCGTCGCCGCCGCCGGGGCCCCCGTGATCGTCGTCACCGCAGATGACGTCGAGATCCTGTTCGACGAGTCGAAGGGCCTGGTCGGTCACGATGTCAAACCGCTGGTGCGTGCATTGGTCGAGATGGGCATCGACCCGCCGCGGGTGGCCTTCGACACTGCCCTTGCCGCCTGGATCATCAACCCGGCACAGCGGGCCCCCGACCTGCCGGAGCTCGCCGCACGCGAGCTCGGAGTCGCGGTCGACGATGCCGCCGAAGGCTCGGAAGGCGCACAGGGGGCGCTCGATTTCGATGGGACGAGCGGGCCCGATCTCGAAGGGGCGGCCCGGCGGGCGGTAGCCGTGGAAAGGCTGGTGGATCCTCTGCGCTCCCAACTGGACGTCAGGGGAGGGACCGCCCTGTTCGAAGAGATCGAGCTTCCGCTCATTCCGATCCTGGCCCGCATGGAGGTTGCCGGCGTCGGCGTCGACATCGAGTTCCTCGAGGAATTCGGCACCGACCTGCGCAAGCGGCTCGCCGCATTGGAGACCCGCATTCACGACGAGGCCGGCGAGCCGTTCAACATCAACTCCACCCTCCAGCTTCGAGAGATCCTATTCGACCGCCTAGAGCTTCCGGTGATCAAGAAGACACCGAAGGGTGCGCCCTCGACCGATGCTTCCGTGCTCGAGAAACTCCGTGACGAGCACCCGATCGTCGATGATCTGCTCACCTACCGCGAGCTGGAGAAACTTCGCTCTACCTATGTCGATGCGCTCCTCAAGCTCGTCGACGACGACGGCCGCATCCGCGGCCGGTTCAACCAGATGGCGGCTGCCACCGGGCGCCTCTCACAGGAGCAACCCAACCTCCAGAACATCCCCGTGCGCAGCGATGAGGGCCGCGCCATCCGCCGCGCCTTCGTGGCCGACGCCGGCAACACCCTGCTCGTCGCCGACTACTCCCAGATCGAGCTGCGAATCCTGGCGCACCTGTCTGGCGATTCGGGTCTCGTCGAGGCGTTCAGCAGGGATCTCGACATCCATGCCGCTACCGCGGCACGGGTCAACAGCGTCGACCTCGACGCGGTCACCCCGGACCAGCGGAGAAAGGCGAAGATGATCAACTTCGGGTTGCTGTATGGCATGGAGGCCTACGGGCTCGCCCAGCGTCTCGACATCTCGAGAGAAGATGCGGAACTCCATATCGAGGCCTACTTCGCCCAGTTCCCCGACGTCCAGGCCTATCTGCAAGGCGTGGTCGACCAGGCGAAGAAGGATGGGTTCACGACCACGCTGCTGGGTCGGCGCCGCTATCTCCCGGAGCTGACCAGCTCCCGGTTCCGCGATCGTCAGGCGGGGGAGCGAATGGCGCTCAATGCTCCGATCCAGGGCTCGGCCGCAGACATCATCAAGAAGGCCATGATCGACCTGGACGCCGGCCTCGAGCAGTTTGCCGCTCAGATGCTTCTCCAGATCCACGACGAGCTGGTCATCGAGCTGCCCGACGGCGAACTGGAGGAAGTGACCGCGATGACCAAGGCCACCATGGAGGGGATCGTGGAGCTCGATGTGCCTTTGAAGGTAGAAACCGCCAGCGGCCGCAACCTCGGAGAGGCGAAGCAGTGAGCACTCTTCGTCTCCCCCGCTTTGCGGGGGAGACGCGTTGCGGCGCCCGCCGCAACGCAGAGGGGGCCGTTGTCCGGGAGCCCCCTCCGCTGCGCTCCAGCCTGCGGCTGGATGCTCGCGCCTCCCCCGCGGCGCTGCCGGTTGCGGGGGAGGCGAAGCAATGCGCTCAGGTCTGTTGCTTGTTGAGCTCCCACTCCAGTACAGTTCTTCCACCCGATGGGACCGCTGTTGCGCGCCCGCACGGGAAATCCCAGTACACAGGAGTCGATTCCTTTCCATGACCACCAACGAAACCGATCTCGCCGAAAGCGGCGAGGAGACTGCCGACGGCTCGCCTGAGCCAGCAGAGGACATCACCACCCCTCCCGAGCCATCGGCCGAAGAGACCGAGCCTTCGACCGAGCCTTTGACCGAAAAGACTGAGCCTTCGACCGAAGAGCCTCAGGCCGATACCCCGGACGCTCAGGAAACCGCACCCGATCCTGCACCGCCGCAGGCCGAAGCCACGGCCGAGACGGCAGTTCCGGAAGCGGCAAGCGAAGAGCCCCCCACTGCAACCAAGGTCCCCCGTGGTGAGCGCCCCGCCATCTCTGCACCAAAGGAGATCGGGGATATCCCGAACGACCTGAGCGAGGAAGAATTCGCCAAAGCGATCGAACAGACCGTTTTCGAATTCAAAGAGGGTGACATCGTCGCCGGCACCGTGGTGCGCATCGACCAGGACGAGGTGCTCGTCGACATCGGCTACAAGTCAGAGGGCGTGATCCCGCTTCGCGAACTGTCGATCAGAAACGCCGCGAAGCCAGAAGAGATCGTCTCGGTCGGCGAAGATATTGAAGCGCTCGTCCTCCAGAAAGAAGACGATGCCGGTCGGCTCGTGCTCTCGAAGAAGCGCGCCCAGTACGAGCGCGCCTGGGGCCGGATCGAGCGGATCATGAACGAGGGTGGCACGGTGACCGGGCCCGTTATCGAGGTGGTCAAGGGCGGCTTGATCGTCGACATCGGCCTGAGAGGCTTCCTGCCCGCATCGCTCGTCGACCTGCGCAGGGTTCGCGACCTGCAGCCGTTCGTCGGAGAGCCGATCGAGGCCAAGGTCATCGAGCTCGATCGCAACCGCAACAACGTCGTGCTGTCGCGCCGTGCCTATCTCGAAGAGGAACAGGCCGAGCAGCGCCATGACTTCCTGTCCAATCTCGAACCGGGGGACGTCAAGGACGGAACCGTCTCGTCGGTGGTCAACTTCGGTGCCTTCGTCGACCTCGGGGGCATGGACGGCCTGGTCCACGTGTCAGAGCTCTCCTGGCAGCACGTCAATCACCCCGGCGAGGTCGTCAACGTCGGTGACAAGGTGCAGGTGAAAGTCCTCGAAGTCGACAATGACCGGGAGAGAATCTCCCTTTCCATCCGCCAAACCACCGGCGATCCGTGGGAGCAATTCATCGAATCCACCCAAGTCGGAGCCATCCTCGACGGCGCCGTGACCAAGACGGTTCCGTTCGGAGCATTCGTCTCGGTGGGTGAGGGTGTCGAGGGACTAGTCCACGTATCCGAAATCGCTATGCACCATGTGGAAAGCCCCGAGCTCGAACTCTCGATCAGCCAGGAAGTTCGGGTAAAGGTAACGGAGATCGATGCCGACAGACGACGGGTGAGCTTGTCCATCAAACAGGCTCTTCCCGAGTGGGAGGATCGCTCCGAATGGAGCGACGACAAGCCGACCAAGACCAAGGCAAGGGAGTTCCAGCGTGAGGATGAGGCAGATGCAGAGCCTTCCTTCAGTGCGGACGCCTCACTTGAGGCAATCCTTCAGGAACTCAAAGAGCGAGGGATTGGTCGCAACTAACTCACGGATCCTTGACCGGCTAGTTACGCCTCTTCCAGGCTGCGCCGGTACCAGGGACTCGATGGCTCCTCGGGTATACGACACACTCATTAGAAGGGCCAGCTGACCATGGGTCGCAGAACCATCGTTCTCGTCATCGCACTCGTACTCGCCGCAGTATCGGGCTTTGCCATTTGGAGATACCTCAGCTCGATCGAGAGCGAGATTCGCGCCGACATCTCCGAGGTACGCGTCTATCGGACGACAGAACTCATCGAGACCGGGACCTCCGGCGAGGATTCGCGCGGGCTGATCGAAGAAGGGCTGGCGCTGCGCGAGAGCGTGGTCTTTGACGGCTCGACCGTCCTGTGCCTCGGCCCCGCAGCCCAGAACGAGGGTGGAGATCTGAACGTGGTGGGATGCCCCGAGAACCCGCGCGATCTCGACGCGACCCTCGCCGGCAATGTCGCTGCCGGGCCCATCAGCGCACAACAGGTCATCACCACCGACCAGTGGATCTCCCCGGCCGAGATCGCCGACATCAGCCTGTCCGAATCACTCGAGCAGGGCCAGGTCGCCGTAGCGTTCCGGCCGGACGAGGTTTCCGCAGTCGGCGGCTTCATCCGCCCCGGTGACCGGATCAACCTGATGGCATCGTCCTCGGTGCCGATCAACCAATTCCTGGCCATCGTTAGCGATCCGGACCTGCGCGAGCTGGTGCTCGGCGGGGCCTTCGTTGGCGGAGGTACCAGCGGCGAGACCCTCGATCCCGACGGTGACACCGTCACTGAGCTGGCAGCAACGCTGCCGGGGGCCATGGACTTCCTGCAGACGTTCATGCAGGACGTCGAGGTCATCGCTGTCGGTCCCGATACCCTGCCGGCGCGGATCCCAACCGGCCTGACCCCGCAGGGCGCACAGATCATTGTGCTCCAGGTCACTCCGCAGCAGGCTGAGCTCATCCAGTTCGCCAAGGACTACTCCTCGGTGTCAACCATGCTCTTGCCTGCGGACGTGCCGTACACTCCATTCGACTCGGTTGGTGTGATCATCGATGACCTGTTCACCTTGGTGGACCGGATCCAAGCGCAGCTGGAGGACACACTTGGTGGCACTGGGAACTAGCCTTGGGACGAATCGCACAGTCCTCGTCGTCTCCGGCGACCAGGTCTTCTTGGACGGCACCGCCCGTTTCCTGAAGGACCACCGGGTGCTGGCGGCGAGGAACGTGACCGACGCGCAGCGTCGCATCGTCGAGGACGCCATCGACCTGGCGATTTTCGACCCGAGCTTCGCGACCGACGCGGGGGTCTCGGACGGGGGACAGCTGCTCCAGGTAGACCCGGAGCTGCCGCTGGTCCTGGTCGCAGACACCCTGGACATGTCGGTGCTGCGCACGGCGCTTCGCATCGGCTTTGCCGACGTCGTCGATGCGCCGGTCGACCGGGCAAAGGTCGACGCGATGCTCGAACTCATCGACGATCAGGTGCAGAGGGCCGTCCTCAAAGAAGCCAAGGCGAGGATCGGCAAGATCATCACGATCATGTCTCCAAAGGGCGGGGCAGGCAAGACGATGACCACGGCCAACGTGGCCCTCCAACTCGCCATGTGGGGCGACCCGAGCCGGGTGGTGATCGTCGATGCCGACCTGCAGTTCGGCGATATCTGCATTGCCATGCAGATCGACCCCATCCACACCATCGTCGAAGCCGCAGCCGATCTCGATCAACTTGACGACCAGCTGCTGGAGAGTTTGCTTTCTACCCACGAATCCGGGCTGCGCGTCCTGGCCGCACCGCTCGAGCCTTCGCTGGCGGACAAGGTCTCGACTCAAGTGGTCGTTCGGGTCCTCGGGATGCTGAAGCGCATGTTCGATTATGTCGTGATCGACACCGCACCGTTCCTCGACGAGCCGGTGCTTTCGATCCTGGAACGATCGGACGCGGTGCTCCTGGTGGTCGAGATGGACCTGCCGAGCGTCAAGAACGCCAAGCTGGCCCTCGATACCCTCAAGCTGCTCAAATTCCCGCTCGACAAGATCAAACTGGTGCTCAACCGCATGAACTCGAAGGCGCGCCTCGATATCGGTGAGCTGGAACGCTCGCTCGAGCTCGAGGTCCAGGCCGCCGTGTCATCGGACAAGCTGGTACCACGGGCGGTCAACGAGGGTGAACCCGTGGTGTCGCTGTATCCGCGATCGCGCGTCGCCAAGGACTTGCGGGGCGTCGCCAGGTTGGTGGTCGACGAGGAGTCGACTCCGGAAGTCGCCGAAGGGGAGGGCCAGCGCAAATGGTTTGGGTAAGAGAGGACCGACATGAGTCTCGCTGATCGAGTCAAGGCCGCGACCGAGGGCGACGGCGAGTCAGCCGCCGATACCAAACGCGACATCAGCCGCCAGGAGCTGAGGAGAAAGCTGCACTACAAGGTCGTGGAGGGCCTCGGGCCCACCTTGTACGACAAGCAGATGACCGATGCGGAGCTGAAGCTGCGCGTCATGGAGATGCTGGAATGGGCGCTCGACCAGGAGCAGTCGGTGGCGCTCGCCAGATCCGAGCGTCTTTCGCTGCTCCAAGAGATCGCTGACGACGTTCTCGGCTATGGGCCGATCGACCCCTACCTCGCCGACCCCGAGGTGACCGAGGTCATGGTCAACGGCCCGCACAATGTCTGGGTCGAGCGCAACGGGCGCATCAGCATGACCGACACCCGGTTCGTCGATGCCACGCACCTCGAGCGCATCATCGATAAGATCGTCGGCCAAGTCGGCCGCCGCATCGACGAGGCGACCCCGATGGTCGACGCGCGTCTCCCCGACGGTTCCCGGGTCAACGCGGTTATCCATCCGCTTGCCATCGGTGGACCATTTCTCACCATCCGGAAGTTCGCCGTCGACCCGTTCACGGTCGACGACCTCGTGACCAACCGGACCCTGTCGGACCAGGTAGCCGGACTGCTGCGCCGCACCGTCCAGGGCCGGCTGAACATCATCGTCAGCGGCGCCACCGGCTCAGGAAAGACCACGCTGCTCAACGTGCTGTCCAACTTCATCCCGGACGGCGAACGCATCGTGACCGTAGAAGACGCTGCCGAGCTCCAGCTCAATCAGATGCATGTGCTCACCCTCGAGTCCCGCCCACCCAACATCGAAGGCACCGGCGCCATCGGAATCCGCGATCTCGTCCGCAACACCCTGCGGATGCGGCCCGACCGCATCATCGTCGGTGAGGTCCGTGGCGGAGAGTCCCTCGACATGTTGCAGGCCATGAACACCGGTCACGACGGCTCACTGACCACGGTGCACTCGAACTCTCCCCGGGACACCCTGGCCAGAGTCGAGACCATGGTGCTGATGGCCGGCATGGATCTGCCGATCCGCGCCATCCGCGAGCAGGTGTCATCGGCGATTGACCTGATCGTGCACGTGCACCGACTCCGTGACGGCACCAGGCGCGTCACCCACGTCACCGAGGTCGTCGGCATGGAAGGGGACATCATCACCCTCCAGGACATCATGCTGTTTGACTACGGCATGGGCGTCGACGAGGACGGACGGTATCTCGGGCACCTCAAGGCCACCGGCATCCGCCCCGCCTTCAGCGAGCATCTGGACAACTACGGCATCGAACTGCCTGCGGACCTGTTTGCCCCCGAAGCGTTCGCCAACCGGTGATCGGCCGATGCAAACACTGATCATCATCGCGGCGGTAGCCGCAGCCGTCGGAGCCTTCCTCTTGCTCGTCGTCCTGTTCGGCGGAGGCTCGCGCCAGCGCGATGCGCAGATCGCGGGGCGCTTGAGCGCATACGGTGGCCAGAAGGACAGTGCCAAAGGAATCTTCAGCCGGTTCGCCCTGCTGAGAAGGGCCGCCTACAAGGCCGAAGATGTTGCCGCGGAACGCGGTAGTACCCAGATGATCGAAGCGGCACTCGAACAGGCCAATATCCCACTCCGGCCCGGTGAGGCGATCATCGGGACGATTGGTCTCGCATTCCTGGCCGCGATCGTTGTTGGGGCGGTGTCACAATCGATCTTCGTCGCGATCGGAGTAGGGATCGGCATCCTGGTTTTCGCGTTCTTTGCCATGAAAGCGGTCGCCGGCAGAGAACGCAAGAAGTTCGACAACCAACTGCCGGACACCCTCACCCTGACCTCGACGTCGCTGCGCGCTGGGTATTCGCTGTTGCAGGCTGTGGAAGCCGTCGCCCAAGAATCCCCGGAACCGACCAGGCGCGAGTTCGGCAGGGCGCTTACCGAGATCCGGCTTGGCCGGCCGATGATCGATTCCCTCGGCGATATCGCGGTCCGCATGGAGTCCCAGGACTTCGAATGGGCCGTGCTCGCCATCTCTATCCAGCGCGAGGTCGGTGGCAACCTGGCGGAGGTGCTCCAAACCACCGCGGAGATGATGAACCAGCGGAACCGGCTGCGCCGCGAGATGAAGGCCCTCACTGCTGAGGGACGCATCTCGGCGATCATCATGTCCATTCTGCCCTTCTTCCTCTTCGGGCTGATCAGCTTCGTCAACCCGACCTATCTCGTTCCGTTGTACAGCACTCCCATCGGCTGGGGCATGATCGGCTTTGCCGTCCTGCTGCTCATCGCCGGTGTCGCGTGGATGCAGAAGATCATCAATATCGAGGTGTGACATGGACGCATTGATGGTCGCCGTAGTCGCATGCGCAGTCACCATTGGCGCCTTGACCTTCTATGTCGGGAACGGTGTCGTTACCGCCCGTCGCAGCTCGTCACGCCGGCTTGCCAGCCTGCAGACTCGTGATGAGGTGCTCAGCACCGGTGTTTCAGAACGGGCCATCGCGCCGATCATCGAGGGGCTCGGCAAATTCGCCCTCCGCTTCACTCCGCAGGGTTGGGTGAACAAGGCTCAGACGAAGCTGGTCCACGCAGGCATGTCGGAGCGAATGGACGGCAACACCTGGGCGGCAATTCGGATCATCGCACTGATATTCACCTTGGTGATGTTCTTCATGATCCAGGGGGCCTTCACGACGCCGATGACCAAGCTCATCGTGTTCGCCCTGCTGATGATTGTTGGTTTCGTCGGACCTGAGTCGGTCCTCAACCGTCGCATCGACGATCGCCGCAAGGATATGGAGAGGTCGCTGCCAGATGTCATCGACCTGCTCGTGATCAGCGTCGAGGCCGGCCTCGGGTTCGAGGCGGCCATGTCCAGGGTCGTGCAAGCGGTCCCGGGCGAGCTGTCGCGGGAGTTCAGCCGCACGCTCCAGGAGACCCGGGTTGGAGTGAGCCGACACAAGGCGCTGCGCTCGCTTGCCGAGCGCACCGACGTCGATGACCTCAACGCTTTCATTCTTGCCCTGATCCAGGCGGACCAGTTCGGTGTTTCGATCGCAAGGATGCTTCGTGTCCAGGCCGACGAGATGCGGATCCGTCGCCGTCAGCGAGCCCAGGAAAAGGCCTTCGCCGCCCCGGTGAAGCTCGTCTTCCCACTGGTCTTGTGCATTTTCCCCTCGATGTTCGTAGTGCTGCTCGGTCCGGCAGGGATCAATATCTACCAGGTCTTCGGCGGAGCCGGCATCTAGACCTTGAGCACGCAAGCCGATGAGACCCGGCGTCGCGTGTTCGGTCGGCTACAGATCCGTCATCTCTATCCGCTAATCGCCCTGGCATTGTTGCCGCTTGCGGCGGCGGGCCCAATCGGCGACAACTCATTCCTGTGGCATGTTCGCGCCGGTTCTGCGCAGTGGGACCTACGCCGGGTGCTCAGCGTTGACGCCTTTTCCTACACGATGGCCGGGACGGCGTGGCGAACACAGTCGTGGCTCGCTGAGCTTGGCTATGCCGGGCTCGAAAGCGCGACTGGAGGGGTCGGTTGGGCAGCCGCAATGGTCACGATGGTGTGCCTCACCGCGCTCGGGCTCATCGGGCTCAGCGTGTACGCCACCACGAAGTCGACTTTCAGCGTGGCGATCTGGCTGATCATCGGCGTATGGCTGATTGCCCCCTTTGCCAATCCCAGGCCGGTGGTCTTCTCGTACCTGCTGCTGGCGGCCCTCGTGCTCATCCTCCGCCTCGAGGACCGCCTGATGTGGGCAATCGTTCCGCTGATGTGGATCTGGGCCGCGTTGCATGGGAGCTGGCTGATCGGCCTTGGGCTGCTCGTGCTGGAGGGAATCCGTCGCCGCTCGTGGAAGGTGGCCGGGCTGGTCGGGCTCTCCCTCGTCACGGTGTCGCTCACCGCGCATGGTCTCGGTGTCTGGTTGATCCTCAGGGACTTCATGGCGAATCGCGACGCCCTCGAGTTCTTGGTCGAATGGAGCCGACCGGATCTTTTCGATATCGTGCAGGGTCCGTACCTGCTCATCGTTGCCGCGGTGGTCGTCGCCGTTGCTCGGCGCAGGATTCCGCTGAATGACCTGTGGGTCGTCGTTCCGTTCCTCGTCGCCGGGTTCACCACGCAGCGAACCGTGGTCCTCGCCGCGATCGTGCTCCTCCCGTACGCCGCCCTCGCCTTCGACGTCAAGGTGCCGGCCGCGGCGAGGCGCCGCAGCGGAATCGCCTGGACGGTGGCATTGGTGGTGATCGCAATCGGAGTTGTTGCCCTACTCACACCGGCGAGCACATTCGACGAAGAGCGCTTTCCGAGTGACGAGCTCATGGCCGCAGTCGAAGCCGACCGCTTCTTCCACGACGACGCAGTCGGCGGCTACCTCATCTATCGGGACTGGCCACAGAACCAGGTCTACATCGACGACCGGGCGGAGCTGTACGGCGCCGACTTCTTCCAGGGCCTCCGCGATGCGAAGGCGGGGGAGTATGAGCAGCTGTTCGCCGAGTACCACATGACCGAGGCAATCGTGAAGCCCGATTGGAAGCTCAGGGAGCGGCTGGCCGGAGACGGCTGGGCGGTGGTGGTCGAGGACGAGTTCTTCTGGCTGATGAGGGCGCCCGACGCGTAGGCCGACCGGACCAGTTGCCAGTTGCCAGTGACCAATGACCAGTGACCAGTGACCGGTGACCGGCGCCGGCCATGAGAGAAGGGGCGCCCCGCAGGGCGCCCCTTCTTGTTCTCGTCTTGTCGCCGATCAGGTGGCGTCGACCGTTTGGCCAACTTCGCTGAACTTGTCGTTGATCTCGGTGCCGAGGAACAACGCGGCAGCAATCACGACAACGGCGATGAGTGCGACGAGCAGGGCGTATTCCACCATGCTGGCACCCATTTGATCTCTGACAATGCGGCTCTGATAAGCCGTCCAGAATCGAAGCATGTTGGGCTCCTCCTACGGGTGATCCACACCCCTCAAGTATCGGCGAGGTCGGCAATTTCGGCGAGAGGTCGGGCGACCTATTTCCCACGGAAGGGCTAGTCACTGACGGGCTGGCCCCAGGAGAGGCCAAAGAGAAGAGGCGCCCCGGAGGGCGCCTCTTCTGTTACTCGGAGTGAGTTCGGTTACGTCGCTTCGAGCGTCGCGCCGACTTCACTGAACTTGTCATTGATCTCGGTGCCGAGGAACAACGCGGCAGCGATCACGACAACGGCGATGAGTGCAACGAGCAGGGCGTACTCCACCATGCTGGCACCTTCTTCATCCTTCATGAACCTGGCCTGGTAGGCCGTCCACAGACGAAGCATGTCTTACCTCCTAAAGGGGTGATCCACGTTGATGAGTATCGACTGGTGGATGGCACCGCTAGATGAGGCGGGCGACCTATTTGGCGTGAGTCGTCAGTCTGATGTCTGAGGATTGAGGACTGAGGACTGAGGACTATGGCGTCTCTCTACGTTGATTCGAGGGTGTTGCCGACTTCGCTGAACTTGTCGTTGATCTGATCGCCCAGGAACAACGCGGCGCCGATCACGACAACGGCGATGAGGGCGACGAGCAGGGCGTATTCCACCATGCTGGCTCCCTGTTCATCCTCGATCATGCGGCTTTGCAAGGCCGTCCAAACTCGGAGCATTTCCTACCTCCTGTGCGGTGTGGTGTATCGGCGTGCCACGCAGCCACCAGAGGGTCAGCCCCGGCGCCTCTACCGGCGTGTGTGGCTTGCGGGGACTAGGTCGCGTCGACCGTTTGACCGACTTCGCTGAACTTGTCGTTGATCTCGGTGCCGAGGAACAACGCGGCAGCAATCACGACAACGGCGATGAGTGCGACGAGCAGGGCGTATTCCACCATGCTGGCACCCTTCTCATCTCTGACAATGTGGCTCTGATAAGCCGTCCATAGTTTGAGCATTGCAACCTCCTTGCAGGCCCGGGGGCGAACGGTATCGGTGAGCCCGTTGCAGAGCCATAGGGCGGGCGACCCAATTTAGAGTCGCGAGTCGCGAGTCGCGAGTCGCGAGCAGGATGTGCGCGGCAGTCTCGGGCTCGTGTCTCGCGACTCGAGACTCGGTTCAGACTTTGTTGGGCGGGCGGTCGAGACCGAGGCGCATGGCTTCGACGACCGCCTGGGCGCGATCGGAGATGCCGAGCTTCTCGTAAATGCTGGCCAGGTGGTTCTTCACCGTCTTCTGGGAGATGAACATCTCTTCGGCCAGTTCGTCGGTCCCGGAGATCCCACCGGCGAGCAGAGCAAGCAGTTCCCGTTCCCTCGCAGTGAGGGACTCGGCCCCAGGCGACAACCGGGCCTCTCGATACGGCGCAAGCGCCGACTCTAGGTCGTCGACTTCCAAGAGCACGACACCATCGTGTGCGGCGCGAACCGCTGCGGCCAGTTCCGGAAGGGGTGTGGCTTTCGAGAGAAAACCGACCGCACCCGCAGCTGCCGCACGCTTGCGATACTCATCCTCGGTATGCATGGTCACTACCAGCGCCGGCGGCGGATCCTTGAGCTCGCGTAAGACCGCAAGACCTGTCCGGTCCGGCATTTCGATGTCCACGAGTACGACATCGGGTTCGGTCTGTGTGATGGCCGCAGCGAGCTCGTCCCCGGTCGTGGCGACGGCGACCACCTGAATGTCGGGCAAGGCGTCGAGGGCTTGACGCAGGCCGTCCAGGACCAGCAAATGGTCGTCTGCGATGGCGACGCGGATCGGCTGGCTCATTGAGGCTGCCACGACACGGTGACGGTCGTGCCCTCGGTATTCGACTCAAGCGTGACTTCTGCGCCGATCTCGCTCGCCCGTTCACGCATACCGATCAGGCCGTAGCGTCCGGCCGCCTCGGCGGTCGAATCAAATCCGACACCGTCGTCCCGAATGCGCAGCGTCCCGGAATCGCCATCGACCTTGCCTTCGATCCACACCGTCGATGCATCAGCGTGCTCGACAGCATTCCGCACGGCCTCGGTCATGATCGCCGCCAACTGGGCAATCTCACGCACGCCGAGGTCGCCGTCCTCCCCGATGTCGATGGCGATCGAAGGCCCATCCGGCTCCGCGTCCGCGGCCAGTGCGTGCGCGTGCTCGGTGATCGTCGTCGCCTGGGTGGAGCGCAGGATGGTGACCGTCCTACGCACGTCGTCGACGAGCTTGCCGACCGTCTCGCGAAGCTCGGCGAGGTGGGCGGCGGTCTTGACGTCCACACCGTCCCCCTGGATGGCGACGTCGAGGCCGAGACCAACCGATACCAAGAGGGGCCCGATCTCATCGTGCAGCTCTCTGGCTACGCGAATCCGCTCCTCTCTGACCGATCGATGGGCGATCGTCTGGAGCAGCAGGACGTTGTCGAAGGCGAGGGCTACCGGTTTGAGCACCTGCTCGATCTGACCGCGATGCAGCTCCAATTCGGCTCCGGCCATCGGTCGCAATGTCAGCGTCCCGAGTTGACGGTTGTCCACCTCGATTGGATAGTCGCTCCCCGAGGACCCGGCGGTCGCCTGCCCACGGGTCGCAACCACGGTTTCGCCGTTTGGCTCAAGGATCGACACCGCCCCCGAGGCATACGGGACCGATGCCGCAACGTCGCGGAGAGCGCTTCGACCCACGGTGACCGGGCTGAGGTCGTCGGTGGTTGCTAGATCGGCGAGTTCGGCGAGGAGACGATGCGCTTCCTCGAGGCGGGCGACCTGTTCCGCCGATCCAACCTCGGAGGGAACGGCCTGGGGCTCTTCGATGAGGATCCGGTGCGCCTGGGCAAACGTGATCCCGACCAGGGCGTAGAAGGCAACCATTTGCAAGAACTGTGGGCTCATCAGGTCTTCGCCGGCGTTGCCTGCTGCAAGGGCAAGGCCGCCGACGCCGGCCAGCGCCGTTACACCCCCGAGCACCATGCCCTGGGTGGTGGCGGCGAAAAAGATTGGGACCGCGAGGTAGAGCAGGAACGGGCTGTTTGTTCCCCCGGTCAGCGAAATGGCGAACAGTGAAACGGCGACGCCGAGGGCGGCCAGGAACGCACCGACGAAGGGCAAGCGTTTCTTGCTGGTCGGCGTAACCTGCATGAGAATCGTGTAGACGGCAACGGAGATCGAGGCGGTGACGGTCGCCGCGGAGATCTCCCCCAGTTGATTGACGTCGCCGAGGACGGCGAGGCCGACACCAAGCACGAGCGCAGTCCACTGCAGGATCGTCTCGATCCATTCGAATCGAGTCTCCCACGAAGTGCGCACGCGCCAAGGGTACAGTCGCGAGGTGGTGAATCCGAGTGTTCCGGCTGGAGTGTCGCGCATTGTTCTCGGTGGTGGTATCGGCGCGGGAAAGAGCAGGGTTGCGGAGTTTCTCAAGGGAAAAGACGTCATCGTCATCAGCGCCGATCGAATCGGCCATGCCGTGTTGGAGCCGGCCGGTCCGGCCTTCGATGCCGTAGCCGAACGCTGGCCGTCTGTGGTGGCAGAGGGAAGGATCGACCGTTCCCGCCTTGCCGTCATCGTGTTCGCCGCACCGGCGGAGCTCGCCGAGCTCGAGGCCATCACCCATCCGTTCATCATGGAGGACATCGACCGGCTCACCGCGGAGGCAACGGGTCCGGTGATCCTCGAGGTGCCGGTCATGTTGCCCCTCGACGACTCGTGGATTCGGGTGTATATCGACGCCGACGAGGACGTGCGGATCCGCAGGGCGATCGGGAGGGGAGGCGATTCAAACGACGTCCAGCGCCGCGCCGCGGCCCAGGCGGACCGCTCACAGTGGCTGGAGTGGGCCGACGAGGTGATCGTGAACAACGGATCGCTCGACGATCTCCGCGGTCACGTCGATGCGGTGTGGGAGCGGTCGCAGTGAGTAGCGAGTAGTGAGTAGCGAGTAGTGAGTAGTGAGTAGTGCGTATAGCGTAGATCGAGTTCGATACGCAGTACGCAGTACGCAGTACGCAATACGGGTTTGTTGTCACTCGCGCTCGCTACCTTGCGCTTGCAATGGCAACCGAGATGCGCCCCTTCCGTGTTCACTCTGACTTCGCGCCCGCGGGCGATCAGCCCGAGGCGATTGCCAAGCTCAGCGAAGGCGTGCGGCGCGGCGATCGCTTCCAAACGCTCCTTGGGATCACGGGCTCGGGCAAGTCCGCCACCGTGGCGTGGACGATCGAGCAGGTGCAGAAACCGACGCTGATCATCGCTCCGAATAAGGCCCTGGGCGCTCAACTCGCCAACGAGTATCGACAGTTCTTCCCGGAGAACCGGGTCGAATACTTCGTCTCCTACTACGACTACTACCAGCCCGAGGCCTACATCGCCCAGAGCGACACCTACATCGAAAAAGAATCGACGGTCAACGACGAGATCGACCGACTGCGCCACTCGGCAACGGCCGCGCTGCTGACGAGAAGAGACGTGATCATCGTCGCTTCGGTGTCTGCAATCTACGGCCTCGGCTCGCCGGAGCAATATGAGGGACAGGTGCTTCGCCTGGTGCGCGGTGTCGAGTTCCCGCTCCAAGCAGCAATAGCGCGTCTCGTTGATATCCAGTACGAGCGCAATGAAGTGAATCTGACCAGGGGAAAGTTCCGTGTGAAGGGCGACACCCTCGAGATCTTTCCCTCCTACGAGGAGACCATCTATCGCGCGGAGTACTGGGGCGACGAGGTGGAGCGGATCCTCCGGATGAACCCGGTGACGGGTGAGGTGATCGATGAGCTTTCGGAGCTCTGGGTGTACCCGGCGAGCCACTATGTGACTTCACGCGACCGGATGGAAGCGGCGCTCGGTGGTATCGAGATCGAGCTCGCCGATCGGCTCGCCGACCTCGATGAGCAGGGAAAGCTCCTCGAGGCCCAGCGTCTCCGCATGCGAACCTCCTACGACATGGAGATGATGCGCGAGGTCGGCTTCTGTTCGGGAATCGAGAACTACTCGCGGCACATGGACGGGCGGGCTCCGGGCGAGGCCCCGTACACCTTGCTCGACTACTTCCCGGACGACTATCTCACGGTCATCGACGAGAGCCACGTGACCATTCCGCAGATTCACGGGCAGTACGCGGGCGACCGGAGCCGCAAGGACATATTGGTGGAGCACGGCTTCCGACTCCCATCGGCAATCGACAACCGGCCGCTGTCCTTCGAGGAGTGGTACGCCAAGACCAACCAGGCGATCCTGCTGTCTGCGACACCGAGCGCCTGGGAGCGCCGGGAGTCGAACGCGATCGTCGAGCAGATCATTCGGCCAACCGGCCTCGTAGACCCCGAGGTCATCGTCAGGCCGACCAAGGGTCAGATCGACGACCTCGTCGGCGAGGTGCGAGAGCGAGCCGTGAACGACCAGCGGGTGCTGGTAACCACGTTGACCAAGAAGATGTCCGAAGACCTTGCCGACTACTTGCTGGAGATGGGGTTACGGGCGCGCTATCTGCACAGCGAAATCGACACGCTCGAGCGGGTCCAGATCCTACGCGACCTACGGGTCGGCGAGTACGACGTGCTGGTGGGAATCAACCTGCTTCGGGAGGGGCTCGACCTGCCTGAGGTGTCCTTGGTGGCGATCCTCGACGCAGACAAGGAAGGATTCCTTCGATCCGAGACCAGCCTGGTCCAGACCATCGGGCGCGCCGCAAGAAACGTCGACGGGGCGGTGGTGATGTACGCGGACGCAATAACAAACTCAATGCGCCGGGCACTGGACGAGACCAATCGGAGGCGAGCAATGCAGCTTGTGTACAACGAGGAGCACGGCATCGACCCGCAGACGATCCGGAAGAAAGTCTCGGACATCCTGGAGCTGATCCAATCGAGCGACGCACCCGCTGGCGACCGGCGGGCCAGGGAACTGCGCAGGCGAGAGCCTCTCGATCTCACCGAACCGGACCTGCGCCGGCTTATCCAGAGCCTTGAAGAGGAGATGCACGAATCCGCCGCCGACCTCCGTTTCGAGTACGCGGCACGGCTAAGAGACGAGATCAACGAGCTCAAGCGAGAGCTGAGAGAACTGGCGGACGCGGCCCACTGAGGCTCCTTGTCTCCCTTGCGTAGCGCGGGAGACGCGTTGCGTCGTCGGACGCAACGCAACGGTCCTCATCTTTTGCTCCCCCCTCAGGGGGAGTCCCGCCCATAGGCGGGGAGGGGGGTCGAGGCGTGGTCGCGACTGCGGTTTGACCCCCTCCGCCTCGCTAGCGCTCGGCACCTCCCCTGAGGGGGAGGCAAGGAGCCGCGTGCCACCGCGTGTTGCAACACGCCGCGTCCCGCTCTGGCGACAGCTAGCTACTGCATTGTTTGCTGGGGCGGCGAGCCCCTGCGTGCTGCGCGTTGAGCCTGAGATGCTTCTCGTTCAGAGAACGCAATGGTCGGGCAGTCAGGCGGCGAGCCCCTGCGAGCCGCCGCAGCAAGCATGGCTCGCGACTCGCGTCTCAAAACTGTCGCACCCCGTCGGTACACTCGCCAGACCTGGGTGCAGATGGGGTTTTCAGCGAGGCGGTGACGGTGCCGGGGGTACGGGAAATCGAATCGATCTATATCAGTGGTGCGCGCGAGCACAATTTGCGGGATCTTCACTTGGAGTTGCCGCGCGGCGCGCTGATCGTGTTCACCGGGCTCTCCGGCTCCGGGAAGTCTTCGCTTGCCTTTGACACGATCTACGCCGAGGGCCAGCGTCGGTACGTCGAGAGCCTGTCGGCATACGCCAGACAGTTTCTCGGCCAGATGGACAAGCCGGACGTCGACTTCATCGAGGGGCTTTCGCCGGCGATTTCGATCGATCAGAAGACCGCGAGCAAGAACCCCCGTTCGACGGTAGGCACGGTCACCGAGATCCACGACTACCTGCGCCTACTCTTCGCAAGGGTTGGCGTCCCGCATTGTCCGGACGACGGATCGCCGGTTGCCCGCCAGACCCCACAGCAGATCGTCGACAAGGTGCTCGAGCTCGCCCCCGGGACTCGCTTTCAGGTCCTGGCACCGGTGATCAGGGGCAGGAAGGGCGAATATGAATCGCTCCTTTCCGACCTTGGCAAAGAGGGGTTCAGCAGGGCAAGGATCGACGGCGAGCTGCGGGATCTCACCGAGGACATCAAGCTCGATCGGTACTTCCAGCACACCATCGAGGTAGTGGTGGACCGCCTCGTTCGCAAGGATGGCATCGAACGGCGCCTCACCGAGTCGCTGGAGACCGCGCTTCGTCTTGCCGACGGCCTGGCACATATCGATATCGAAGACGGTCCCACGCTCTCGTTCAGCCAGCACTTCGCGTGCCCGACCTGCGGACTCTCTTTCGAGGAGCTGCAACCGCGGAACTTCTCCTTCAACAGCCCGTACGGCGCTTGCCAGGCCTGCTCCGGCATCGGAACCCGGTACCAGGTCGACACCGATCTCGTGGTTCCCCAACCCGATCGGTCCCTTTCCGAAGGCGCAGTTGCCCCGTGGCGGGGTCGACACCGGATGACCTACTACCAGCGGCTGATCGAAGCGGTGGCGAAGGAGGACGGGATCGACCTCGACCGGCCGTGGAAGCGGCTCTCCAAGAAACACCAGGCGACGCTGCTGAACGGAACCGGGGATCGACCATTCACCGTGACCTACGAAAACCGATTCGGTCGGACCAGGCGGTACGAGACCACCTATGAGGGGGCGTTGCCGTGGCTGGAGCGGCGCTATGGAGACGCGGAGAGCGACGGCGCCCGAGACGGGTATCGCCAATTCATGCGGGAGGTGCCGTGTGCGACGTGCAACGGTGGCCGCCTCAACCCCATATCGCTTGCGGTGACGGTCGATGGATTCAGCATTTTCGATCTGTCGACGCTCTCGTTGCGCGACGCTTCGGGAACCCTCGAGACGCTCGAGCTCAGCGACCGTGATCAGCAGATCGCAGGCCGGGTCATCAAGGAGATCCTGGCCAGACTGAACTTCCTGCTCGACGTCGGACTCGACTACCTCACGCTGATGCGATCTGCCGCGACCCTGGCCGGGGGAGAGGCGCAACGCATCCGATTGGCCACTCAGATCGGCTCGGGGCTGGTCGGCGTGCTGTACATCCTCGACGAGCCGTCAATCGGTCTGCACCAGCGCGACAATCAGCGTCTGATTGAGACCCTGGTCCGCCTGCGCGACCTGGGCAACACCCTCATCGTCGTCGAGCACGACCTCGAAACCATCCGATCCGCAGATCACCTCGTCGACATCGGACCGGGCGCTGGGGAGCATGGCGGACGGATCGTGGCCGAGGGCAGCATCGATGACATCAAGGCCGAGCCGTCCTCGATCACCGGCGACTACCTGGCGGGGCGCAAGGAGATCTCGGTTCCCGCGAACCGTCGGATCGGGGAGGGTCCGGCATTGGTTGTTCGCGGTGCGGTGGAGCACAACCTTCAGGACATCGACGTCGAGTTCCCGCTTGGCAAACTGATCGCGGTGACCGGTGTTTCGGGGAGCGGGAAGTCGACCCTCGTCCAGGACACCCTGTCCAAGGCGCTGCACGGCGAACTGCACGGATCACGGGCCCTGGCGGGCAGGCACCGGAGGCTCGACGGAATCGAGCACGTCGACAAGATCATCAACATCGATCAGTCGCCGATTGGTCGGACACCGCGGTCCAATGCGGTGACCTATACCAAGGCGTTCGACTCGATCCGCCAGCTCTTCGCCAGCACGCCGGATGCCAAGCAACGCGGCTACAAGCCTGGGCGATTCTCGTTCAATGTCTCCGGAGGACGCTGCGAGGTGTGCAAAGGGGACGGCACGCTCAAGATCGAGATGCACTTCCTACCGGACGTCTACATCCCGTGCGAGACCTGTCAGGGCCGACGCTACAACCGCGACACGCTCGAGGTGCTCTTCAAGGGACACTCGATCGCCGACGTCCTCGACATGTCGATCGAGGAGGCACTCCACTTCTTCGAAAACCAGCCACGGATCGCCAGGATCCTCGGGACCCTTTTCGATGTCGGACTGGGCTATATCCGCCTGGGTCAGCCGGCGCCGACATTGTCGGGCGGCGAGGCTCAGCGGGTGAAACTCGCCGCAGAGCTGGCGCGACGATCGACCGGGCGCACCGTCTACATCCTCGACGAACCAACCACCGGCCTCCACTTCGAGGACATCAGAAAGCTGCTGCACGTGCTCGAACGGCTCGTCGACGCCGGGAACACCGTGATCGTGATCGAGCACAACCTCGACGTAGTCAAGACGGCGGACTGGATCATCGACCTCGGCCCGGAAGGCGGCGACGGCGGTGGCAGAGTCGTTGCGCTCGGCACACCCGAGGATGTGATGGCCGTTCCCGAGTCCTATACCGGCAAGTTCCTCAGGGATGTGCTCGCTTCGTAGGTCTCGGCGACCGCCAGGGCATCCCGAACTGCGTAGATCGCTGCGGCCAGCAGCAGCAGGTTGCGGATCAGCCATCCGGTATGCCACCACAGGGTCAACGGGAACCAGATCCCGGTCAGAGCGACCGAGACCACCGCGGCCGCCGTGAGCAGCCAGCGCCCCGGGCGCGACCCGGTGAGGGCCACAAACGGAATCGGCCACAAGACAAACTGTGTCGATAGCAGCGGTGCAGCCAGCAGCACGGCGTAGGTAAGGGCCGCGGTGAGCGCCACCCCGCCCTGCCAGCTGAACCGCCGACGCAGCACCATCAGCGCCCCAAGCCCGATCGCGCCGCCGACGGCGAGATTGAAGGCGACGGCCCACGGCCCGGTCACGACGTAGAGGGCGCCCGCGGCATCGACGATCTGGGCTTCGTTGCCACCGAGGAGGCGCCACACGATGACCAGCGTGCCGCTCAGTGTCTCCTCGTGCACACCGACGAACTCGCGGCCTGCCCGGAACCCCGGGGTCATCAACAACGCGACGCCGATCACCGTGGTGAAGCCGACCAGCACGGCGGCGCGGGTGCGCTTTCCTCGCCACCAATCGGTTGCGGTGAGCACCACCGGCCATCCTTTTGCTAGGACACCGCCCACCGCCGCGGCAAAGGAGGCCCCTTCACGCTCGCGGATGGCAAAGAACAATGCGGCGACTGCGAGCAAGACCGACAGCGCATCGATGCGGAACGGGATGATCAGCAGCATCGGCGCCACCATGACGACGAAGCGCAACCCGATGTCGCCCCCGTCGAGGCTCGCCAGATCAAGGTCCCCGGCGATCCGAACGACGAGTACGCCGGTGGCGAAGACCATGGCCAGCATGAGCAGCATGAAGGGGTACGTGAACGGGATCCCGGTCGCCGCGCTGATGACCGTGGCGAGCCCCATGGGCACGATTGCCAGGGGGAGATGCTCGTACCCGAAATCGATGTAGGGGACCTCGCCGCCGAACATGAGGTCCATGCTCTCGGCGTACGCTCTCGGGTCACCGGTGTTCACCGTTGGGTGGCCGAGGCCGACCGGCACGAAGACGATGACCAGCGCAACAAGTGCTGCGATGAGGAACCAGAACGGCCAGCGCCGCCGCGACCCGGCCTGCCCCGGTGCGCCGCGTGGTAGCCCGGCCTGTGGTTGCATGTCCGTCACGCTACTGGTTTCGGAGCCGACCCCCTGTGCCTGAAGGTGTGCCTGAAGCGCTCGACAACTGGGACGACATTGCTGTGTGGTGGCGACGCGAGGCCACCACCGATCCGGTATATCGAGAGGACGTTGAGCCGATGCTGGAACGCCTCGTGCCGTCCGATGCGGGGCTGGTCATCGAGCTTGGCTGCGGCGAAGGTCAATGGCTGCGCTGGTTCAGCAGATCCGGCCGCAAGGCTTTCGGCTGTGACCGCTCGCTGTTGCTGCTGGCCGATGCGGTGGACGCAGCACCTGTGGTGTGCGCCCGGCTCCCCGGATTGCCGTGGCTTCGCGACGGATCGGTGGCTGCGGCGCTTTCGGTGTTCGTGCTCGACCTGGTTGAGGACGCCGCAACCTTCTTCTCGGAAGCCGCAAGGGTCGTGAGGAGCGGCGGATCGCTGATCGTGGTCATCAATCATCCGGGCTTCACCTCCCCGGGATCCGGCCCGGTGGTCGACCTCGACGGGGAAGTGCTGTGGCGTTGGGGGAGCTACCTGACGAATGGGTCCTCGAAGCATCCGGCAGGATCGGGCCACGTGGTTTTCTACCATCGGTCGGTTGCCAGCCTGCTCTCGATGGCGGCCGCGTCGGGATGGGCCCTCGACTCGCTCGAGGAGACTGCCCTGGGTCCGAGTGCGATCGAACGAGAGCCCGCCTACGCGGGCCAGGAGGGGATACCCCGCTTCCTCGGAGCGCGTTGGGTGCGCTCAAGCAATTGAGGCAGGGGCCCGATACCAGAAGGGTCGATCCCGGAGGAGGGCAGCATGAAGGACCACCTCGTCGCCTACGAATACGGCATCGGCGCGATCTGGGGCTACGTTCGAGCCGGGTCGGCAGCGGAGATCACCGCGGCGGTTCCCCAGCTCGACGTCTACGACGGAGCACCTCCGTGGTTCACCAGCCGGGACCTTGCGATCCTGCAAGCAACCTCGGTCGATCTGGCCAAGGGCGGGGTGCTCGATCGGCTGATGCACCGATAGCCATGTTTGTTGGGCGGCTCGCAGGGGCTCGCCGCCCGACTGCCTGACCGTCACCAGAGGTGATGCGAAGCAATTCGGTGGCGGCTCGTAGCTCGCAGCTCGTAGCTCGATATCCTTCGAGGCGTGGTTACCCGTCCTACCTCCTCCGAGATTCCCGACAGCTCCGGCGTCTATCTGTTTCGTGACGCGCACGGGAAGGTCCTCTACGTCGGCAAGGCCCAGTCGCTGCGGAAGCGGGTTCCCAACTATTTTGCCGCCGATCTGCCGATAAAGACCAGGGCGATGACGTCCGCCGCTGAAACCATCGAATGGATCGTCACCCCGAGCGATGTCGCCGCCATCATGCTCGAGTACTCGCTCGTGCAGGAGCACCAGCCGCGGTTCAACATCCGGCTGCGCGACGACAAGAGCTTCCCGTACCTCGCAATCACGGTCGATGAGGAATGGCCGAGGGCCATGGTGATGCGTGGCAAGAAGCGGAAGGGCGTCCAGTACTTCGGGCCGTACGCCCACGCCTATTCGATCCGGCAAACGCTCGATCTGCTGCTGCGTACCTTTCCGATCCGCACCTGTTCCGACGCCAAGTATCGGCGCCATGAGGCAGCAGGGCGGCCGTGCCTGCTCGCCCACATCGAGAAGTGCTCGGCGCCCTGCGTGGGGGCGGTCGACGCCGAAACCTACGCGGAACATGTAGAGGGCCTCGCCGCGTTTCTTGCCGGAGACACCGCAGCGATTGTCGATCGGCTCGAAGCCGACATGGGGTCTGCCTCCGACGAGCAGGAATACGAGCAGGCGGCGCGGCTGCGAGACCGCCTCGTCGCGGTGCGCCGCGCCATGGAGCGTCAAGAGCTCGTCACCGATCGACGAGAAGACTTCGATGTGATCGGTCTGGCTCTCGACGAGCTCGAAGCGGTGCTCGTGGTCTTGCACGTTCGGCGCGGCCGCGTGACGGGAAGGAAGACGACCGTTGTCGATCGCGTCGAAGAAGTCACGACACCGGCGCTGGTCGGAATCCTGCTCGGCCGGCTCTACGGCTCGGAGCCGCCGCCGCGGTCGGTCCTGGTGCAGGAGTTGCCGGACGATCACGAGTTGTGGCAGGCATGGCTCGTCGACCGCAGGGAGGGACCGGTCTCGCTCCGTGTCCCCATGCGCGGGTCGAAGCGCCAAATCCTGCAGACCGCGATCGACAACGCCGGCGAGGAGTTTCGCCGTCACCGCATGAGGCGGCACTCCGATCACAACGCGCGGGCCCGTGCGCTCAATGATCTTCAGGAAGTCCTCGAGCTCGATGAGCCGCCGCTGCGCATCGAGTGCTACGACATCTCGACGATCCAGGGAAGCGACACCGTCGGCTCGATGGTGGTGTTTGAAGACGGCCTGCCCCGCAGTTCGGACTACCGGAAGTTCAAGGTCAAGAACGTTGCAGGTCAGGATGACTTCGCCGCCATGGAAGAGGTGTTGCGCCGTCGATTCACCGCGTACCTCGCCGACCGCGAGCGGCCACAGGCAGAGCGGGGTAGGTTCGCCTATCCGCCTTCCCTCGTCGTTGTCGACGGAGGAGCAGGGCAATTGGGCCGGGCGGTGGCGGTGCTCGATGAGCTCGGGCTCGACATACCGGCGGTGGGCCTCGCTAAGCGCCTGGAGGAGGTCTATCTACCGGGAGTCGGCGAGCCGCTCACCATCGAGCGGGGTAGGGAGTCGCTCTATCTGCTCCAGCGGGTTCGTGACGAGGCGCACCGGTTTGCGGTCACCTATCACCGCACGCTGCGCAGCAAGAGAATGATCGACTCGATCCTCGACGACGTCGACGGCGTCGGCCCGGCGAGGAAGAAGGTACTCGTTCGCAGGTTCGGTTCACTGAAGGGGATCAGGGCCGCTTCAAAAGAGGACCTGGCCGGGGTAGTTCCCGATAGGGTGGCGGAAGCCCTGTGGGAGACACTGCATGATTGAGCCACGAGTTGCGAGTCACGAGTCGCGAGTCGCGAGTCGCGAGCTACGAGCCGCCACCGAGTCGCTTCGCATCACGTCCACCGACGGTCAGGCGAGAGGGCGGCCGAGTTCCCGCGAGATATGGGCTGCCACCGAGTCGCTTCGCATCACG